>ERZ1370068.374-contig-10338_pt1 | contig 29874 bp, 32 predicted proteins | sample MGYA00561227_ERZ1370068 | MGnify/ENA primary metagenome ERZ1370068 (study PRJEB38410, sample SAMEA6850437) | metagenome | study: Metagenomic assessment of the ecological functions of the soil: analysis of the soil microbiota associated with the...
GCTACGCATTGCTCAGCCATCGGTCGAACGGCTGAGCCGGTTCGGCGGGCGTTCCCGGCGTCCTGGGCCGGCGCCGCGCTTTGCCCGGGCGGGGACGGCGGCCGTGGAGCGCTTCCGGCTGCTGAGCCAGGGCGGGAGAGGCCGAGAGCAAGGGCCAGCCAGCGCAGGTGCAAGGTCGTATGGGACGCGCCGGTCCCGCGAGGGCGACGGCAACATTACGGTGAAGTATCGGCTTCGTACGCTACGGCGCTTGCTGTACTGGCCTGTCGCTCACCGTTTAATTACCCTCGTTGTTCTGCGTCGATCTCGGCACACTCTTCTTGAGAGTTAACACATGCCCTACACCTTGAACGTCAACGGGAAGACCACGACGGTCGATGTCCCGGCAGACATGCCCCTGCTCTGGGTGCTTCAGAGACGTCCTGAATCTCAAGGGCACCAAGTTCGGCTGCGGCATCGGCCAGTGCGGCGCCTGCACCGTGCACGTGCGACGGCCGCGCCGCGCGCGCCTGCCAGACGCCGGTGTCGGCGGCGAGCGGCGCGCGATCACGACCATCGAAGGGCCTGTCGCCCGACGGCATCGCATCCGCTGCAGCAGCGCGTGGCAGGAGATCGACGTGCCGCAGTGCGGCTACTGCCAGGCCGGCCAGATCATGTCGGCGGCGGCGCTGCTCGCGACGACGCCGAAGCCGACCGACGCGCGAGATCGACACCGCGATGAACGGCAACCTCTGCCGCTGCGGCACCTACACTGCGCATCCGCGAAGCCATTCACCGCGCGGCGACGCTCTCGGCGTCAGCGCTCGACCTCGACCGCGCAGCGGCGCGCGGCGCGAGTAAGGAGGACGCCATGACGACGAACTTCTCGACTCGTCGCTCCTTCCTGCGCGTCAGCGCCGTCGCTGGCGGCGGCATGATGATCGCGCTGCATCTCGATCCGGTCGAGCTGTTCGCGCAGGGGCCGCCCGGGCGCCGCGACGCTTCCGACGCGCTGGCGTTCGTGAAGATCGACGCCGGACGGCATCGTCACGATCACGTCGCAAGAACCCCGAGATCGGTCAGGGCATCAAGAACATGCTGCCGATGATCATCGCCGACGAGCTCGACGTCGACTGGAGCGAGCGTCAAGATCGAGCAGGCCGACGTCGATCAGTCGAAATGCGGCGCGCAGGTCGCCGGCGGCAGCACGGCGACGCCGACCAACTGGGATCCGCTGCCGTCAGGTCGGCGCCGGCGTGCCGGCAGATGGTCGTCGCGGCGGCCGCGCAGACAGTGGAGCGTCCCGGCCGGCGAGCTGACGACGCGCGTCGGGCCGCGTGATGCATGCGGCGAGCAATCGCTCGGCTGGGCTACGGCGAGCTGGCCGCCGCCGCGGCCGAAGCTGCCGGTGCCGATGCTGCAGCATGGTGCCGCTGAAGGATCCGAAGGACTATCAAGATCATCGGCAAGCCGATGCAGCGGCGTCGACACCGCCGCGATCATCGACCGGCAAGCCGATGTTCAGCATCGACTTCACGCTGCCCGGCATGCTGTGGCGCCGTGTATCGAGAAGTGCGCCGGTCTTCGGCGCCAAGGTCGCGACGCGCGAACCTCGATCGAGATCAAGACGCTGCCCGGCGTGAAGCACGCGTTCGTCGTCGAAGGCGGCACGCAACCTGCACGGGCTTGATGCCCGGCGTGGCGATCGTGGCCGACAGCTGGTGGCAGGCGAACACCGCGCGCAAGCAGCTGCAGGTGCACGTGGGCCGAGCATCCGACCGTCGTCGCAGAGCAGCGAAGGCTTGCAGGCGCAAGGCCGACGAGCTCGGCAAGGGCGCGTACGCCGACAAGCTCGCGCACGGACGGCGACGTCGACAAGGCGTTTGCCGGTCGCGGCGAAGGTCGTCGAAGCGCGCCTACATCTATCCGTTCATCTCGCACGCGCCGCTCGAGCCGCAGAACTGCGTCGGCGCAGTTGCAGGACGGCAAGCTCGAGATCTGGGCGCCGAGCCAGACGCCGGCAGGCCGGCCTGGCGATCGTGCGCGCAGACGCTCGGCATCCAGCAGTCCGACATCACGATGCACATGATGAAGGCGGGCGGCGGCTTCGGCCGGCGGCTGACCAACGACTACGTGGCCGAGGCCGCGTGCGATCGCCAAGCAGGTCGGGCGTGCCGGTCAAGCTGCTGTGGACGCGCGAAGACGACATGCGCCACGACATGTACCGCCCGGCCGGCTATCCACTATCCTGAAGGGCGGCGTGGACGCGCAGCGGCAAGCTCGTCGGCCTGGCGCAATCACTTCGTCACGTTCGGCGAGGGCGAGCAGTACGCGCAGCGTCGGCGAACATCGCCGGCATCCAGTTCCCGGCGCTGCTTCGTCGCAGAACTTCGACTTCGGCGACTCGAAGATGCCGCTCGGCGTGCCGACGGGCGCGCTGCGCGCGCCGCGGCAGCCACGCGTTCTCGTTCGTGTTCCAGTCGTTCATCGACGAGCTGGCGCACGCGGCGGGCAAGGATCCGGTGCAGTTCCGTCTCGACCTGCTCGCGCATCACAGGCGCTATCCGGCGCCGGAGCGCGGTGGCGACGGGTTCGACGCGGCGCGGATGATCGGCGGTGCTGAAGCTGGTTGCCGAGAAGTCCGAGCTGGGGCACGCAGCGTCCGCAAGGGCACGGCATGGGCATCGGCGTTCCAGTACAGCCATCGCGGCTACTTCGCGGAAGTCGCCGAGGTCGCGGTCGACTCGAGCAAGCGCGATCAAGGTCAACAAGGTGTGGGTGGCCGGCGACATCGGCAGCCAGATCATCAACCCGCTGCACGCGCGAGAACCTCGTGCAGGGCGGCGTGATCGAGGGCATCAGCCACATGATGCAGGAGATCACGTTCAAGAGCGGCGCGGCGGTGCAGAGCAACTTCCATCAGGTGCCGCTGCTGCGCATGGCGCAGGCGCCGCCGGTGATCGAGGCGCACTGGCTGAAGTCGAACAACCCGCCGACCGGTCTCGGGCGAGCCGTCGCTGCCGCCGATCCTGCCGGCGGTCGCCAACGCGATCTTCGCGGCCATCGGGCACGCGCGTGCGGTCGCTGCCGCTCTCGAAGCACGGCTTCCGCTGGGCGTAATCATCGACCTGGGGCCGGCTGAGCCGGCCCCACGCCGCCCGGAAGGCGGCCTCTTTCACATACGAAACACAGCGCGATTCACATCAAGCCGGCCCTTTTCATTTGTTTCGCGCTTCCGCGAGGTGCGTGCCTTCCATCGGCCTGATGGATTGTCGCAGACCGAGTCGATGGCCTCGATCAACTCCCGCAGTTGCCTCGAAGGTCAGCGCGGCTAAAGCCAGGGCGAACGCGACGGCGAGGCGGGCCAGCATGTCCATGCCCTTGCTTACCTCCTCCCGCGCGCCGGAGGTTGTTACACCGCCCGATGCACACGAGACGCTGGCCGAACGGGGCTCAGGTCTCCGCATCTGCCTGGTGCATGAGCTACGGCCAAGGCGGTCACGCCCGGCATCCTGCATGGCACTGGACGCTGAGCGAGGATGACAGCCGCCCTACATTCAGCGGGCGTCGAGCTCGCATCAATTCTTCGACACGGCCAACGTTATTCGAACGGTGAGAGCGAGGCGTGCTCGGCCAGGCCATTCGCGACTTCACGCGGCGACGAAGTCGTGATCGCGACCAAGGCCTGGGGACCGGTGGAAAGGTCCCAACCGCGGGGTCGCGAAGGCGATTCTGTCGGAAGGGACAAGAGCCCGAACGGCTCGCACCGGAGTCACATCGACCTCTACATCGTTCACCGCTACGACCGACGACACGCCGCTCGAGGAAACGCCAGCGCTCGACGACGTGGTTCGGGCCGGCAAGGGTCCGCTATCTCGGCGCCTCGTCACATGCACGCTGGCAGTTCATGAAGGCGACTCGGCATTCAGCGCGCCAACCGGCGGGCCGACGTTCATCTCGATGCAGAACTACTACAACCTGCTCTATCGCGAAGAGGAGCGCGAGATGCTGCGGTTGCCTGCCGCCCGAGGGGATCCCGGGGCGTGACGCCATGGTCAAGCCGTGCCGGCGCGGGGCCGGCTCGCGCGCCGGGGGCGGGCGGGGCCGATCACGAATCGCCGTCTGCCGCGGGCGAAGACCGACGCGTTCGGCACCAGCCTGTTCGCGAAGACGGCCGACTTCGACAAACTGCTCGTGGACCTCGCGACACCGAGATCGCATCAACAGCCAGAGGCGTGCCGCCGGCTGCAGGTGGCGATGGCGGGTGCTGCGCAACAGCCCGCGATGCTCACCATCGTTTCGAGCTTGCCGAGGACCGCATCATCTCGAGGGGATGCGGCATGGCGCCGTCGCTCGCGCTTCGGACGACGAGCTGGCGCGGCTCGACGCCCTCTATCGGCCGCACCCGCAGTCCGAGGCGTTTTCCTGACGCCGTCGATCTGTGCAGCCGTGTGCCTACCCTGATGGGGTAGGCGCGACGTCCGGAGCCCGGCCTCGCGCAGAATCTAGCGGCTCTGGCCACCCGCCTGGATTAGTCTCTGAGCTCGACCGGTTCCGGCCTCGAGCTCGTCGAGGCGGGACGTCCAGGCGACACGAGCGGGACCAGGGGGCTGCCTTTCCACGGCGGGTCCCTTCTCCGGCGGAGGGACGGCCCCGCTGGCTGCAGCGGCTCGCGGCACCTATAGCCGCCGAACGGCGTAGTCCGCCAGAGTCTCCGCCGATTCAAGATTCCGTAAGCCGAAAAACCGGGGACTGCTTGGACACTGGCTCAGATTGCATTGATGCTCCCGTAAATAGTTGATTGTCAATGAGGGCGTTCCCAGCCCATCCATGGGCAAGGCGAACGCTTAGCACCATGACGCTTGATCGCCTGCAGTACGACTCATTCGACGGCTGTGCCGGCGTGGGCAATCGGCGCAAGGAGCAGTGCAGCTCATGCGTCATCTCGCGAAGGCCGCGCTTTGGCTGGCCGTCGTTCTGTTCCGCAGCTCTTGCCCACGCCGCCCAGTCGCTCGCGGGCGTCGCGACGGAGCTGGTCCGGCGGCGTGCTGCCGGGTGTGCGTGTTACGGTCGAAGCCGCCAGTCCGGCCCTGATCGAAAGTTCCGAACCGTCGTCAGCTGAGCGGATCGGGCCCGTACCGCCTGGAGAACCTGCCGCCAGGATCGTATTCGCAGCGTGGACCCGCCACGCCGCCGCCCGGCTTCAGCACCGCGAAGCGCGACGCCGTTGAGATCGCAGCACGGGCGCGACGGTCACGCTCGCCAATACCGACATGCGCTGGGTCGGCCTGCAGGAAACGATCACGGCTCACCGGCGAGACGCCTGTCGTGGACGTGCAGTAACAGCACGCGCGTGCAGCAGCGTGCTCAGCGACGCAGCTCGTCGCGGCGCTGCCGGCGTCGCGCGGCTACGGCAACCTGCTGGCCACGGTCGCCCGGCATTCAGGCCAACGGCACTGCAGAACAGCGGCACCGCGCCCGGCGATGATCTTCTTCACGTCGCGCGGCGGCCGCAGCAACGAAGGCACCGATCCAGATCGACGGCATGAACGTCGGCTCGGCGTTCAACGGCGGCGGCGTGGCGAGCTACGGCTACGACACGTCCGAACGCCGCAGGAAGTGCAGCTCACCGTGGCCGGCGGTCTCGGCGAAGCCGACCGCGGCGGGCCGCAGTTCAACCTCGTGCCCAAGACGGGCGGCAACACCTTCAGCGGGACCTACTTCGGCAGCCTCGCCGGCAAGTGGTCGCAGGGCAACAACGTCGACGACACGCTGCGCTCGTACGGGATTCCGAGCGCCGGCCACGATCATTCAAGAGCTGGGACACGAGCTTCTCGATGGGCGGACCGATCAAGCAGGACAAGGTGTGGTTCTACGCCGTGACGCGGACGCTCGGCGCATATACCGACATCGCCGGACGCTTCGCCAACGCCAACGCCGGCGACGCGACGCAGTGGAACTACGTCGCCGATCCGCAGCATCACGTAGCGGACCGCCAACAGCCGGAAGATCGTCGGCGGCGCGGTGTCACGGCCAGGCTACGCCGCGGAACAAGATCAGCGTCTACTTCGACTACCAGAAGACTGCCAAGGCAGCGCGTACACCAGGACGCCGAGCGGTGCCGCGCGCGCGGCGACGACTGGGTCGCCGTGGGCGGCTTCGGCACCTGGTCGCCGGAGGCGACCACAGTCGCGGACGAGCGCCGAGAAGATCATGCAGTTCGCCTACATCGGCGCCGGTGACCAACAAGCTGCTGCTCGAAGCGGCTTCTCGCAGTTCCTGAGCAACTGGAGCGCCGACGTCGCCGGCCTGGCGCGCTCGACTAGCGCGCCGTTCATCCCGGTGCAGGAGCAGAGCGCGGTGGGCACGGGCGTGCCGGTGCGCCAACATGATCTACCACGGCTACGCCGGGCTGAACAACAACCACCAGACGCACAACGTGTGGCGCGCGTCGCGCACGTACGTGACCGGCGCGCACAGCATGAAGGTCGGGCTACCGGGCCGCCTACGAGGTGACCGAATCATCTTCGGCAACTACGCGACGCACGGGCTGCAGCATCGCTTCAACGCACGGCGTGCCCGAACCAGATCACGCAGCGCATCACGCCGTGGCAGCAGGCCAACCGCACGCGGCTACGACGCCTTCTACGTGCAGGATCAGTGGACCGCACAACCGGCTGACGCTGCAGGGCGCGCTGCGCTACGAGCACGCGTGGAGCTTCTTCCCGGAAGGGCTGAACGGCCTGCTGGCCGACAGCGTGTTCGGCGGCCCGGCGTGCACGCTGCCGGCGGCGAAGGGCGTCACCGGCTACAACGACATCGCGCCGCGCATGGGCATGGCCTACGACGTCTTCGGCAACGGCAAGACGGCCATCAAGGTGAACCTGTCGAAATGACTGGCAGTACGGCCAGCCAACGACGGCGTACTACATCGGCACCAACCCGGCGTCGACGTTCGCCCAGACGGCGAACCGCGCGTGGGTCGACGGCAACGGCAACTTCACTCCGGACTGCGACCTGCAGCAACCCGCTGCGGCCCAGGACAACCGGGCGACGGGCGGCGACCTGTGCGGCGCGCGCGACAATCACGAACTTCTTCGCGTTCGACAGCAGATCCGCTGCGGGCACGGCGACCGATCGATCCCGGCGCTGCTCGAGCGGCTGGGGCGTCCGTCCGTACGACTGGCAGTTCAGCGCGTCGGTGCAGCAGCAGATCATGCCGCGCGTGTCGGCGGAGATCGGCTACAGCCGGCGGTGGTGGGGCAACTTCACCTTCACCGACAACCGCGCCGTCGGCGGCGACAGGACTTCGACACCTATCACGCATGACGGTGCCGACCGACCACGCGCCTGCCGAACAGCGGCGCAGCACGATCTCGTATGCGCTGCTCAAGGAATCCGTCGGTGTTCGGGCAGAGCTGGACAACCTCCTCACACGTTCGCCAGCGACTTACGGCGACGTCGACCACCTACTGGCAGGGCGTTGAGCTCACCGTCGACGCGCGGCCACGCAACGGCCTGACGCTGCAGGGCGGCGTTCACCACCGGCGCCGGCTACGCGCGACAACTGCGAGGTCACCGCCGAAGCTGCCCGGAGCTGCTGCATCGTGCTCGGCGCCCAGCAGCCGATGTCGCTCGTGCCACGTCGGAAGGGCCGTGGCTGGCGGCACTGGCGCGGCCTGGTCAACTACGTGTTCCCGAAGGTCGACGTGCAGGTCAGCGGGCATTCTGCGGTCGCATGCCGAACACCGCGGCGACCAACGACCGCGCGTCGAACGGCGCGTCTCGTGGCCGGGTAACCTGATCGTGCCGAACGCCCGGTCGATCGCGCCGGCGCTCGGCCGGCCGCTGGCGGGCAACGCGGCAGAACGTCGACCGTCAACCTGGCGCTGCCGGGCGACGTACCCGGAGCGGCATCAACACGGTGGACATGCGATCCTCGAAGATCCTCGGGCGCTTCGGCGTGACCGCGCAGCCAACGTGGGCATCGACCTCTCTACAACATGTTCACCGCGAATCAACGGGGTACCGCCTTCAACGGGACCTACGGCCAGGTTGAACACGACTGCTCACTCAACACGGCATGATGTCGACTTTCAAACGCGTTCTGCGCTTCAACCGCGACGGCGCGGATTTCGTGAAGCGCTTCGGGCTTCAGGCTTCGCTGGGCCGGCGGTTCACACCGCCGGCCCTTAGCAGTCGTGGTCGCCCCAGCGGCCCAGGGCTGGCGATCGCGCCGTGTGACGCCGACGATTTTTGCCGACCATCGCCGGTCGTGACCGACGTGAGCTCGAAGCCGGCGGCGCGAGCAGCGCGGAACTGGCTGGTCCGCTCCAGTTGCCGCCAGGTAACGCGGAGCGGACGTCATGTCATCCTTCGACAAAGTGACGGCGCGCTTTGCCAGTGGGCACCACTGCACACCTGACCCAGCGGCGGCGGCCGTTTCGGCGGGCACGCCGCGCGTGCGTAGTAAGAACTGAGAATCGCACCGACGATCGTCGTCCAGTCATGAATGATGCGCGCATCAGATACGCGTCGGCGGTTTTATCGGACCGTGTCGAAGAAGCCCCCCGACCATCGATACCGCCGCCAGCCCCGCGGTTGTGCCCGGCGCGCGCCCGCCACGTGACCGAGGTCGAAAGGATGCCGCGTACTTCCGCGGATAGCTGCACGCTTCCGCAGTGAGCGATCCGTTGCCGCCGCCGACATCGGCCAGCACGCGCACGCGGCTGAAGTCGGCGTCCAGCATGGCCGCATTTCGTAGCCGTGAACGACACCTGGTCGATAGCCTTATCGTCATTTATGACGGTTGAACACGGGGCCGTCCTGAACACCTTGAAGGAACCCGGGCTCGCCCGTGCGCACGGCAGCATGGTCGAGGCCGTCCCAGCCCGGGAAGAAGCGGTGGAACAGCCGCGCGGCCGCGCGAAACGACCCCGCGGCGTCGCTGCGCAGCAACCCAGCGACAGCGCCGTGTGATCGAAGCGGCGCGGCGCGAGTTTCGGCAAAACACGCCGTTGCTCGCCACGCGAAGCGCAGCACGCGGTAGCGAGCGCTCGTGCGTGCCCGTGGCCTTGGCCAGCGCGTCGACCGTCTGCGGCGAACCGGTGCCGATATGGTCCGCCACGCCCAGCTCTCCGGCAGCGGCACAGGGCGCGCGGCTGAAGCGCCGCCGCCTGCATCATGCGATTCCAGTTGATCGGTCTCGATTCGTCCCATTGGCGCTCTTCCGTCGAAAGCGCCTCAGCTAGCTAGATGGTATTCGAATTCAGTATCACTGGCAGCCTGCATTCTGGTATGGCTTGAAAGGCCGTAACCCATTGACCCAAAGCGAATTACTTCTGCTACACTGCGCCCGCTAATTTCTTCCAATTAGCTGAACGTTGATTCTCAAACAGCATGAATGAGCCGGTGCGGGGCCGGCAAGCGGAGTGAACAAGACCATGCGATACGTCGCGAAGGCCGCGTTATTCGCCGCCGCCGTTCTGCTCCCAGCGCTTGCGCAAGCGCAGTCCCTTGCTGGCACGGCCCGCGATGCGTCAGGCGCCGTGCTGCCAGGGCGTGACGGTCGAAGCGGCGAGCCCAGCCCTGCTCGAGAAGGTCCGGACCGCGGTCACCGACGGGACCGGCCAGTATCGCATCGAGAATCTCACGCCCGGCACCTATACGCGTGACGTTCTCGCTGCGCCGGCTTCGCGACCGTACGCGCGAAGGGCGTCGAGGTCAGCGGCGGCGCAGGTCATCACGATCAACGCCGACATGCGCGTCGGCGGCGTGCAGGAGACGATCACGGTGACCGGCGAGACGCCGGTGGTGGACGTGCAGACCAGCACGCGCACGCAGAAGGTGATCGACAACGAGGTCATCGCGGCGCTGCCGGCCTCGCGCGGCTACGGCAACATCCTCGCGACCGTGCCGGGCATCCAGGCGACGGGTCTCAACTCCGGCGCCAATCCGGTGATGAACTTCTTCACCGCGCGCGGCGGCGCGCGGCAACGAAGGCACGGTCCAGATCGACGGCATGAACGTCGGCTCGGCGTTCAACGGCGGCGGCGTGGCCGGCTTCGGCTACGACACGGCGAACGCCACGGAAATCCAGGTCACGATCGCCGGCGGCCTCGGCGAGACCGATCGCGGCGGCCCGGCGTTCAACATGATTCCGCGCACCGGCGGCAACAACTTCAGCGGCACCTACTTCCTGAGCTACGCCGGCGAGTGGGCGCAGTCGAGCAACCTCGACGACGAGCTGCGGAGCTTCGGCATCAACGAAGTGCCCGGGCTCGATCAAGAACTGCGACACCAACTTCGCGCTCGGCGGGCCGATCAAGCGCGATCAGGCTGTGGTTCTTCGGCAACGCGCGCACGCTTCGGATCAGCGAGCGACGTTCCGGGCCTCTATGGCAACGCGAACGCCGGCAACCCGAACGCGTTCACCTACGTCGAGGACCGCAGCCTGAAGGCGCGCAACGCCAACTCCAAGATGATCGGCGCGATCCGCCTGACGGGTCAGCTGACGCCCAAGAACAAGCTCGGCTTCTACTACGACTATCAGAAGAACTGCACGCGGCTCGCGCGTTCACGAAGGACGGCGATCAGTGCCGCGACCGCGGCGACGACTGGGTCGCGCTCGGCGCCATCGGCGGCTTCGGATCGAACTCGCCGGAGGCCGGCAACCAGGTGTGGGACGACCGCGAGAAGATCGTCCAGGCGCACGTGGACGTCGCACGGTGACCAACAAGCTGCTGCTCGAGGCCGGCCTGTCGTCGTTCAACAGCCGCTGGGGCCTCTACCCCGGCGCCGGCGCCGATCAGAGCATCGTCTCGATCACCGAGCTCATCGACACGCCGGCGAACGACATTCCGGTGCCGTTCTTCACCTATCGCTCGACGGCCGAATCCGCTCGGCAACGACCAGCAGCACAACGTCTGGCGCGCGTCGGCGTCGTATGTGACCGGCGCGCACAGCATGAAGGTCGGGTATCAGGCCGCCTACCAGGTGCAGAAGCAGTTCACGATCGGCAACCCGAACATGATCAGCTACACGTTCTTGGGCGGCGCGCCCGACCTCGCTGACGCAGTACATCCCGAGTCAGTTCAGCAACCGCACGCGCTTCGACGCGCATCTACGTCCAGGATCAGTGGACGATGAATCGGCTTCACGCTGCAGGGCGGGCTGCGCTACGAGCACGCGTGGAGCTGGTACCCCGAGGGCGAGAATGGCGCGCTCACGGGATCGCGGTTCCTGCCCAACGCGCTTCATCTTCCCGCGCATCGGACGGCGTCACGGGCTATCACGACATCACGCCGCGCATGGGCGTGGCCTACGACGTCTTCGGCAACGGGAAGACGGCGCTCAAGGTGAACTACAGCAAGTACCTGCAGCCGGCGAACAACGAAAGCAACTTCATTCAGGCCAATCCTGGCGTGACGCTGCAGAACATGACCACGCGGACGTGGACGGACGCAACGACGACCGCATCCCGGACTGCGATGCTCGAGAGCTCGGCGGCTCAACGGCGAGTGCGGCCCGTGGCAGAACGGCAACTTCGGCAACCCGTTCAACACGACCCGCGTCAACCAGGACATGATGCACGGGTGGGGCAACCGGCCGTTCGACTGGCAGTTCGGCGTGGCGCTGCAGCAGGAGATCCTGCCGCGCCTCTCGGTGGACGTCGCGTTCAACCGCCGGTGGTGGAGCAACTTCTACGTCACTGACAACCAGGCGCTCGGTCCGACCGATTTCGACCAGTTCACGATCGCGGCGCCGACCGTCAGTCCGGATGCGGCGCTGCCCACGGCAGGGCAGCCGCTCACGTTCCTGAAGCGGAACGGCAACAATCCGATTGGGCGCGACGAGCAACTACCGCACGTTCCAGCGCGACTTCGGCGACGAGAACTACTACTGGCAGGGGATCGACTTCACGGCCAACTCGCGCATGAGAAACGGCCTCGATGCTGCAGGGCGGCTTCAGCACTGGCGCCGGGCACCGCGACCTCTGCGATGTCTGGGCTGCGCTGCCCGAGCTGACCGTCACCGCCGGCACCTGCAGCACGGTGAGCGCGTGCAAGGTCGACGAGGACTGGCAGATGAACTGGCGCGGTCTGGTGACGTACACGATCCCGAAGATCGACGTGCTGATCAGCGGCATCCTGCGGTCGCAGGCCAACACCGAGCCGTTGACGATCGAGACCGGCGTGGCCACCAACGGCGTCGGGACTCGCGGCGAACTACACCGTGACGCCGGCGGTCCTCGCGGCCAACGGCCAGACGCCGTTTGCGCCTGGCGTGACCACGCAGACGGTCAACCTGGTGCTGCCGTCCTCGCTCTTCGCCGATCGGGTGAACTCGGTGGACATGCGGTTCGGCAAGATCCTGCGGTTCGGCAGACACTCGAGCCAACATCGCGATCGGACCTCTACAACATGTTCAACTCGAACGTGGGCACGGCGTTCAACCAGGGCTTCGGTGCCGACGGCGCGACGTGGCTGCGTCCGACGGCGGTGCTCAATCCGCGGTTCGCGCGGTTCAACGTCACGTTCGATTTCTGACGTGACGATGTGGGGCCGGCTTTAGCCGGCCCTACCGCCTGAAGGCGGCCGCTGATGACCGAGGCCGGCGGTTCACACCGCCGGCCCTTCGTACATGCGGGCCGCCTGAGGCGGCTAAACGCCAGCCGCCCCCACGTCAGCGCGCACAACGGCGTGCGTGCCGTGACGCCCTTGCCTTCGGTCACCGTGACGATCTGACCTGCCGCGATGCCGGTCAGCACCTCAGGGCCTGCCGTTCGGCCAGCGAATCTCGAGCCGATCGATCTGCGTCGCCGCGCCGAGGCCGACGTGCACGCGCAGATCGTTCTGCGCCAGGTAGCTCGAGCCGGCCTTCACCTCGCGCAGCTGCGTCGCGGTGCCCGACCGTCAGCGCGCACGCGCGCGCCGATCGCGCTGCGGTTGCTCGCGGTGCCCACCAGCCGCACGAGCACGGCGTTGCGTGCCCGGCGCGCCGCTCGTTGCGCAGCAGATCGGCCGGGCCGCTGTTGTTCACTGACCAGCAGATCGAGGTCGCCGTCGTTGTCGATGTCGCCGGCGGCCAGCGCGCGGCCGACGCGTCTCGGCGGCGAAGCCCGGGCCCGACTGCCGCGCCGACGTCGCGGAAGCGCCGCCGCCGTCGTTGCGCAGCAGCACGCTTGCGCTGCGCTTCCGTCGCGCCGGGCCGGACGTGGCCCGGGCTGTTCATCACGTGACCGTTGACGATCGCCGAGGTCGAGGTCGCCGTCGTTGTCGGCGTCGAAGAACAGCGTGCCGAAGCCGACGAAGGGCAGCGTGGCCGGGCCGACGCCGGCTCGCGAACGTCACGTCCTCGAACAGGCCGCTTGCCGAGATTGCGGAAGAGCGTGTGCGCCTTCGAGCTCGTGGTTGGTGACGAACAGGTCGAGGTCGGCCGTCGCCGTCGTAGTCGCCGAAGTCGGTGCCCATGCCGGCGCGCGGCATGCCGTCGCTCGCCACCGACACCCCGACGCGCAGCGCCACCTCGCGTGAACCGCTTGCCCTGCTCGTTGTGGTACAGGAAGTTCGGCGTCGTGTCGTTGGCCACGAAGACATCCGGCCAGCCGTCGTCGTCGTAGTCGCCGATGACGACGCCGAGCCCGTTGCCGCGCTGGTCGAAGATGCCGGTCTCGCGGCTGACGTCGGTGAACGTGCCGCTGCCGTTGTTGCGGTAGAGCACCGATCGCAGCGGCGCGAAGTTGAGCGGGTGGCAGTAGACGCGGAACTCCTTGCCGGCGTCGCCGCAGAACACGTGGTTGTCCACGCGCGCGTCCACGTAGTTGACGACGAAGAGGTCCACGTCGCCGTCGCGATCGACGTCGGCCCAGGCGCAGCTCGAGCTGAAGACCGGGGCGCCGGCGACGCCCGCCGCGTCGCGTGACGTCGGTGAACGCCTTGCCGCGCGTTGTTGTGGATACAGCAGCGTTCGGGCCGACGCTGGTGACGTAGACGTCGATCCAGCCGTCGTTGTCGTAGTCGGCGGCGCACGCGCCCATGCCGTAGCCGGGATGCGTCGAGGCCGACGGTGCGCGGTCACGTCGTCGAACGTGCCGTTGCCGCGGTTGCGGAACAGGCGATGCCGCGCGCGTCGCGCCACCGCCGTGATCCGATCGAGCGACCCGCCGTCCACGAGCAACAGCGTCCTGCCAGCCGTCGTTGTCGTAGTCGAGGAACAGGCCGCCGCCGCTCATGATTTCGTAGAGATGCCGCGCCGGGCTGGCGCCGCTGACATGGGTGAAGTCGAGGCCCCGGGCCGCCGCGACGTTCTCGAACTGCGGACGGCCGCCGCCGCGGGCGCCGCGCCTCGCTGCGAGCCATCGCCAGCGCGCCGGCGCCTACGACGAGGGCGAAGCTCACGAGCCACCGCGGCGTGGCGAGCGAGGCGGCGGTTGAGCGCGGCGAGCTGAAGCCCCGCCCTACGTGATTCGCGCTCATCGTGCGGCCCCGCGCGCCGCAGCGCGTCCTGGCGGGCCTGGGCGTAGAGCGCGCGCTCCCGCCGGCTGTCCTCGATCTGCCCGGCGGCGGCGTAGGCCCGGCGAGATAGCGGTGCACGTCGGGCGCCGCACCGGGACCGCGCCGGCCCGGAGATGGGGCAGCGCCTCCGCGGGCTTGCCGGCGCGCAGCAGCGCCAGCCCGAGGTCGAGCTCAGCCGGCGGGATCGCCCGGGTCGGCGTCGAGCGCCTTCCGCAGCAGGCAGACGGCCCGATCGTGGTCGCCGGCGGCGGCGCTCACCGTCGCGTCACGCCGCAGCGCCCCGAGCTCGAGCCGCTTCGACTGCAACGCCGTCGCTTCGGCGCTGGAGCCGCTCGTACACCTGCAGCTCGCGAGTGCCGTCGTCGGTCGTGCCCGAGCCGCAGCAGCGACGTCGCCAGGACGTAGCGGGCTTCCTTGTGCGGGATCGACGGCGACGCGCGGCGTGCCGCGGCAGCCGCGGCGGCTCGCAAGCGCCCCTCGCCGCAGCCGCACCTGCGCCAGGCCGGCGTGCGAGTCGGCCCGGCGTCGGCGCGATCATCACGCGCCGCCGTGAACTCCGCCAGCGCCTCGGTCGAGCCGCCCGACGCGGAGATGCATCTCCGCCAGCTCGTGGTGCGCGGCCGGATCGTTCAGCGACGAGCGCCACCCGTCGCGAGAACGCCTCGATGGCGCCGGAGTAGTCCTGCTGCGATCGGCGCAGCGCGCCGAGCGTCTGATAGACGCTGTTGAGACCGAGCAGCGGCTCGAGCGCGGCTGCGCGGCCCAGTTCGGTCATCGCCGCGTCGTAGTTGCCCTGGCGCTGGTAGGCGAGCGCCGAGCAGATACCGCGCGCGCCCCGAGTCGGGAATCGCGGCCAGCGTATCGGTCAGCACGGTCACCGCATCGCCGAACTGTCCGCGCGGCGAAAGGGCGCGCGCCAGGTCGATGCGTGGACGCTCGTATGACGCGTCCAGCCGATCGCCTGGCCGAAGCCCGGTCAGCCCGCGCGCGGCGTCCTCGTCGGCGAGGCGCGCCAGGCCCAGCAGGCGGTGCACCTCTGCCGACCCTGGTGCCGCGGTCACCGCCGACTCGGAGCTGTGTCACTGCGCGTGCCGCGTGTCGCCGTTCCGGAGTGCGGCGCCTGCCTGCCGCACGCGCTCGGTCACGCCGGGCGGAAGTCGTGATCAACGGGTCGAGCGCGGCGGCGGTTTTCAGCCGGGTCAGGGCGTCCTCGTAGCGGCCCTCCGCCAGCAGCTGATAGCCGGCGCGGTAGGGGCAGGCGGAAAGAACGGTCTCGATGCCGGGCACTTCGCACGACCAGCCCGAGCGCGGACGAACGGCGCGCCATCCGGGGCCGGCCCGGCGGCTGCCTGCGCCGCGACGAACTGTTCCAGCGCGGCGGCCGCGCCTGTCAGGCTGGTCCCCGCTCGCGAGCAGCTGGCGCGCGAAGAGATACGTGCCGGACCGGATGGTTCGGTGTCAGCGCCGCGGCGCGCCGGAGGTCGTCGAGCGCTTCGCGCGGGCTGGCGCGGTGAGCTGGGTCTCGATGAGTCCGCGGACGCGTCAGGGCCTCGGCGCCGCTTGGGGTCGAGCGCGATGGCGGCGTCGAGCTCGCGCTGGGCGTCGCGGAACCGGTGGCGCTCGAGATATTCGCCCGCAAGCGCCAGGTGCATGCGCGCCGCGACGTCCGCCGGTGCGCCGCCCACTTCGGCCGCCATCCCGGTCTCGTAGTTCCTGATGAGCGCATCCCACCGCTGCCGGACCCGCTCCATCTGCGACAGGCTCTCCGCCGCCGCGGGCCCTTCGTCGCCGTAGGCGCCGTCGAGCGCGAGGCTGAAGCGCGCCAATGCGTCGGTGAAGACCTGTTTCGGCCCCGGTCCCTGAGCGGCCAGCGGGCGCGGCGCGAGGAGCGCCACGCCGGCCACGCACGCCACGATCACCGGCCACCGCGCCATGTGGTGGCTCAGTCTACCCTCTGCGTCGCGTCGCGTGAGGTATGCCGCTGACGGCCGCGTTCTATGCCGTATCGGTATTGCTACGACGCGCCAGCGAAAATTAATCGCCGAAGGCGCGTGAACCGCAAGCCATAATCCATCGTCACAACACGTTAGCTCATCTCGTCGTGCGCTCGAGGCTGGCCAGATCACGCCTTCGATCCGCTCATCGTGCGCCGTGATCTGTGCGTATGTGTCAATGACGCACCTGGCCAAGCGCGTCGGATCGGACCCTTCATCTCGGAGGACATGCAGCAATGACTGAAGTCGGCTCCACGCGGCCCGGATATCGCGCACCCGGCTCGCGAAATGGCTCTTGTCGGGCGCGGTGCTCGGCACTCGTGGCGCCTGCTGCCGTCGTCGGCCATGCGCGCAGTCGTCGATCGCCGGCGTGGTTCGCGATGCGTCCGGGGCGTGCTCCCCGGTGTGACGGTCGAGGCCGCCAGTCCGGCCCTGATCGAAAGGTCCGCACCGCCGTCAGCGACGGCACCGGCCAGTACCGGCTCGAGAACCTGCGCCCCGGCACCTACACTCTGACGTTCTCGCTGACCGGCTTTTCGCAGGTGAAGCGCGAGAACGTCGAAGTCAGCGGCGCGCGCCATCCTGTCGATCAACGCCGACATGCGCGTCGGCGGCGTGCAGGAGACGATCACGGTCAGCGGCGAGACGCCGGTCGTGGACGTGCAGACGAGCACGAAGAAGCAGACCGTGCTCGACGACTCGCGATCATCGAAGCGCTGCCGTCCTCGCGCGGCTACGGCAACCTGCTCACGGCCGTGCCCGGCATCCAGAACAACAGCCTCGACAACGGCACCAACCCGACGATGGTGTTCTTCACCGCGCATGGCGGCCGCGGCAACGAAGGCACGGTGCAGATCGACGGCATGAACGTCGGCGCCTCGTTCAACGGCGGCGGCGTGTCGTCGTTCGGCTACCACGACCGCAGAACGCCGCCGAAGTCCAGGTCACGGTGGTGGGCGGCCTCGGCGAGAGTCGATCGCGGCGGCCCGGCCTTCAACATCATCCCGAAGACCGGCGGCAACACGCTTCAGCGGCAGCGGGTTCCAGAGCTACGGCCGGCGACTGGTCGCAGGGCAACAACCTCGACGCACGAGCTGCAGGCGTTCGGCATCCCCGACGTGCCGACGCTGCATCAAGAACTGGGACAGCAGCTTCGCGCTCGGGCGGCCCGATCGTGCGCGACCGGCTCTGGTTCTACGGCAACGTGCGCTCGTTCGGCATCCACAGCCGACGTGCCGGGCATGCACGGCAACAAGAACGCCGGCGATCCCGAACGCGTGGAGCTACGTCGAGGACCGCAGCCTGCAGGTGCGCAACGCCAACGACAAGAAGATCGGCGCCATCCGCCTCACCGGCCAGCTGACGCCGCGCAACAAGGTCGGCTTCTACGAGGACTATCAGAAGAACTGCACCGGGTCGGTCGTACTCGAAGGACGGCAAGCAGTGCCGCGACCGCGGCGACGACTGGATCGCGCTGAACGGCGGCTTCAACTCGGCTCGCCCGAGTCGGGCAACGTGTGGGACGACCGCGAGAAGATCATCCAGGCGTCGTGGACGTCGCCGGTCACCAACAAGCTGCTGCTCGAGGCCGGGCTCTCGTCGCTCAACAGCCGCTGGGGCGGCACAGGCTCCGGCCGGAGCGCTGCTCGGACTTCATTCCCGGTCGTCGAGCTCGTGCCGCATCCGGGCAGCGGCGTGCCGCTGCCGTTCTACGCCTATCGCGCGCCGTGGAGCTTCTTCGGCAACATCTACGGCCTCGACCAGCAGCACAACGTGTGGCGCGCGTCGATGGCGTACGTCACCGGCGCGCACAACCTCAAGGTCGGCTATCAGCGCCGGCTATCTCAGATCGAGAACCAGACGCGCACGTCGGTGAACTCGGGCATCCAGAACTACCTGTTCTTCGACGGCTTCCCGATCTCAGCTCGACGCAGCAGATCACGCAACCACGCCTGGAGCAACCGCGTCGCGCTACGACGCGCTTCTACGTGCAGGACCAGTGGACGCACAAGCCGGCTCACGCTGCAGGGCGCGCTGCGCTACGAGCACGCGCTGGAGCTGGTTCCCGGCGACGGCACGAACGGCATCACTCGCGCCGACGCCGCTATCAACTCGGCGCCGATCGCTGTTCCCGAAGACCGACGGCGTGAAGGGCTTCAACGACATCACGCCGCGCATGGGCGTCGCCTACGACGTGTTCGGCAACGGCAAGACCTCGCTCAAGGTCAGCTTCAGCAAGTACCTGCAGCCGGCCAACAACGAGAGCGTGTTCACGTCGGGCAACTCCGGCGGTGTCGTTCGCGCCAGAGCGACCGACCGCAGCTGGTTCGACGCCGACGGCGACTACGTGGCCGACTGCGACCTCAACAACCCGGCGGCGAACGGCGAGTGCGGCCCGTGGGCGAACCAGAACTTCGGCAAGTCGACGAGCGGCAACGACCGTGAATCCGGCGAGCGCTCGAGGGCTGGGGCTCGCGGCCCATACGACTGGCAGTTCGGCGTGTCGGTCCAGCAGGAGCTGATGCCGCGCGTGTCGGCGGACGATCGGCTACAACCGCCGGTCGTGGGGCAACTTCTACTACACCGACAACCGTGCGGTCGGCGCCAGCGACTTCGACCAGGTGACGATCACGGCGCCGCGCAACGCCAGATCCTGCCCGATGGCGGCGGCTACCCGGTGTCGTTCTTCGTGGTCAAGGAGGCCAAGTTCGGCGCAGTTCGACAACTACTTCACGTTCGCCAAGGACTACGGCGACGTCACCTACTACTGGCACGGCCTCGACTACGACGTGAACGCGCGCCTGACCAACGGCGTGAACCTGCAGGTCGGCGCGACCGACCGGCCGCGGCGTGCGCGACACCTGCGAGGTGCAGGCGACGCTGCCCGAGTCGACGTTGCGCGTGGCGCTTCGGCACCGGCATCTCGCAGGTCGACGCGTGCGCGGTGAACGAGGTCGTGGCAGACCAACTTCCGCGGTCTGGCTCAGCTACACGATCCCGAAGATCGACGTGCTGGTCAGCGCCATCTGCCCGGTCGCGTCGCCAACGCACGTGCCGCAGACGACGCAGGACGCGGTGGCGACCAACGGGCTGTCGCTCAACGCCAACTACGACGTCACCGTCGGCGCAGGTGCTGGCGGCGATCGGCCGGCCGCTGCCGGGCGGCGCGGCCGACGCAGTCGATCAACCTGCGTGAAGCCGGGTGAGGTGTACGGCCCGCGCATCAACGCCGGTGGACATGCGGTTCGCCAAGATCCTGCGCTTCGGACGCACCCGCACGAACGTCGGCATCGACCTCTACAACATCTTCAACACCAACACCGGGACGACGTTCAACCAGAACTTCGGCACCGATGGCGCCACCTACCGCCAGGAAGTGACGCTGCCTCAATCCGCGGTTCCTCCGCTTCAACGCGACGATCGACTTCTGAAGGCAGGTAAGGTAGCAGGAAGCAGGTGGGCGGTGGGTAGCAGGTAGGGCCCCAGAGCAGGATGAGTCTCCTACCTGCCCACTCCGCCCATAGCACAGCCAAGACCAGGGAATCCCCGGTCTTGGCTACTCCGCGCAATCCAATCCGGCGAACGTAAGTCCTCCAACGATTTGGAGGCCAGTCCTCTCGATTTCCCTGAATAATACGCGACAGGTGACCACGATATCGGGCGCCTCTGGCGGGGCTCGAAATTTGCTTCTGTCCGCGGCCACCCTGGATTGGCTAATACGTTTGGGTTATTTCGTCGTTGACTCATCCGTAGTCCGGGGCTATACTACAGGCGCGCTGGCCGCAGGCTGCGGCAGCCAACAGAGGAGAAGGTATGCACGATTTCGGAGCCCGACCAGGTCGCTCTTGGGACCCCGAGCCGTGAAGGTGACGTGGGCGCTCGCCGTCGTGGCGATCGCGGCCCTGTTCCCCTCAACGGCGTCTGCGCAGGCAACCATTGCAGGCGTCGTTCGTGATGCGTCCGGCGCCGTATTGCCGGGCGTCACCGTCGAGGCCGCCAGTCCGGTCCTCATCGAGAAAGTCCGCAGCGCCACGACCGACGGCACCGGTCAGTACCGCATCACGGAACTGCCGCCCGGCACCTACAGCATCACCATGCACGCTGCCCGGGTTCTCCACCGTCAAGCGCGACGCCGTCGAAGTGGCGGGCGCCGGCGTCCAGCACCATCAACGGCGACATGCGCGTCGGCGGCGTGCAGGAAACCATCACCGTCACCGGCGAGAGCCCGATCGTCGACGTGCAGAGCACCCGCCGTCAGCAGATCGTGGACGACGAGACCCTGAAGGCGCTCCCGGCCACGCGCGGCTACAACGCCCTCGTGTTCCTGGTGCCCTCGGTCACGCGGCGGCAGCAACCAGATCGACCTGATGCCGGCGATGCGCATCTTCTACAGCCACGGCGGCCGCGGCAACGAAGGCCGCGTGTCGGTGGACGGCCTGAGCGTCGGCTCGGCGTTCAACGGCGGCGGCGTGTCGGGCTACATCGTCGACACGTCGAACTCGCAGGAAATGCAGATGACGCTGTCGGGCGGTCTCGGCGAGACCGAGATGGGCGGCGCCACCGTCAACTTCGTGCCGAAGACCGGCGGCAACACGTTCTCGGGCAGCGGCTTCTTCAGCAACGCCGGCCAGTGGTCGCAGGGCAACAACATCGACGACCGGCTGCAGGCGCTCGGGCTGCCGGATCCGCCGGCGCTCTATCAAGAACTGGGACGTCAGCGCGCTCGGTCGGCGGACCGATCAAGCGCGACAAGCTCTGGTTCTTCGGCAACTATCGCGACATCGGCTCACACGACGCCATCCTCGGCATGTTCGGCAACAAGAACGCGGGCAACGCGAACAGCTGGAGCTACGATCCAGACCGCAACATCCAGGCGCGCAGCGCGGTGGCCACGACGATCACGGCCATCCGTCTCACGTCGCAGGTGACGCCGCGTAACAAGGTCGGCTTCTATTACGACTACCAGAAGCAGTGCAACGGCTCGACGACGACCACCGAGAAACAGACGGCGCCTGCCGGAGTCCGCGGCACCGACTGGGTCGCCAGCGGCACGACGACCAACGTCGCGCCGGAAGCGGCCAGCGGCGCGCAGGGCACGCAGGGCGGCGCGTTCGGCTACGCCAGCACTCGTACCAGAGCGTGATCCAGGCCACCTGATCGTCGCCGCTCACCAACAAGCTCCTGCTCGAGGCGCGGCATCTCGAGCTACATGAGCAAGTGGGGCTGGATGGAGCCGCCCGGTGCGATTCTCGACCTGAATCAGGTGGTAGGAGCAGAACGCGCTGAACGGCATGCCCGCCAACCTGACCTATCGCGCGCTCGACTGGAACTTCAACAACATGCAGAACCCGACGCCGTGGAAGTTCAGCGCGTCGTGCGTGACCGGTGCGCACAACATGAAGTTCGGGTATCAGGCGTGCCTACAACCGCACCGACAACTTCAACCACTACAACCACACGCGGCTGAACTACCGGTTCCGCCGGCGGGTGCCGAATCGCCTGACGATGAACTACGGCGACTTCCTGATCAAGGATCGCAGCCAGTCGACGTCGTTCTTACGCGCAGGACCAGTGGACGATGGGGCGGCTGACGCTGCAGGGCGCGCGTGCGCTACGACCGCGCGCTGGAGCTGGTCGCCCGACGATCAACGGCATCGACCATGCCGACCGGTTCCATCCGAGCGGCGGCATCACGTTCCCGCGCGTCGAGGGCGTGACCGGCTTCAACGACATCACGCCGCGCGTGGGCGTCGCCTACGACCTGTTCGGCAACGGCAAGACGTCGCTCAAGGTCAACGCTGGGCAAGTACCTCGAGAGCGCGCGAACAGCCAGAACCGTTATCACGCTGATGAATCCGGCCGGCGCGCACGCTTCACGCGCACCGTGAACCGGGCGTGGACCGATCGCGGCGGACTCGGCGTCAACGGCGACTACGTGCCGCAGTGCGACCTGCTCAACCCGGCGGCCAACGGCGAGTGCGGGCCGTGGGCAACAGCTACGCGTTCGGCAATGCCGCTGCCGCGCCGGCCGCGATCAACCCGGACATCCTGCGACGGCTGGGGCGTCCGTCCCTCCGACTGGCAGTTCGGCGCCTCGGTGCAGCACGAGATCCTGCCGCGCGATGTCGGTGGAGGTCGGCTACAACCGCCGCTGGTTCAACGGCTTCACGGTGACCGACAACCGCTCCGCCGTGGCCTCGGACTACGACCTGTTCTCCTTCACCGCGCCGACCGGCGTGCGCGAGTCGCTGCCGGTGTCGGGACAGACGATCACGGCCTGCAACCCGGATCCGTCGATCGCCGCGACCAACAACAGCTACGTCACCTTCGCCGACGACTACGGCGACGACGATCCAGTACTGGCACGGCGTCGACATCAACTTCAACGCGCGGATGCGCAACGGCCTGGTCGTTCCAGGGCGGCACCAGCACCGGCCGCGGCATCCGTGACAACTGCGAGGTGACGGCGAAGGTGCCGGAGATCCTGCTCGTGGCCGGCACGTGGCAGCGTCCCGACGTGTGCCGCGTGGAAGAGCCGTGGCTCACCCAGTGGCGCGGCGCTGACGTCCTACACGATCCCGAAGATCGACGTGGCAGATCAGCGCGAGCTTCCAGTTCAAGCCCGGCACGCTGGGCGTCGGCGGCAACGACACGGCGACCAACGGCACGTCGGTCAGCGGCCAACTACAACGTGCCGAACGCCGTCGCGCAGGTCGCTCGGGCTGTCCGCTCGCTCGACGCGATCGAACACGCGCGGTGAACATGCTGCTGCCCGGCCAGCTCTATGGCGACTAGGTGAACCAGGTGGACATGCGCTTCGCCAAGGTGCTGCGGTTCGGACGCACCCGCACGCTCGTCGGGCCTCGACCTCTACAACCTGTTCAACGCCAACCCCGGCTTGACGTATCGGCCAGGCGTGGGGCGCCGACGGCGCGACGTGGCTGCGTCCGACGTCGATCCTCTATCCGCGGTTCGTGCGCTTCAACGCCACGATCGATTTCGTCGGTGGCTCGCTGTAGGGCAGGTAGGGCAGCTAAGGCGTGTAGCAGGGCGGGGCTTCAGCCCCGCTGGCGAGAGCCGGGGCGGACCCGGCCCTCGTCGTGCATGATCCTTCATGGTGACCAGCGTTCCGTCAGACCTCGCCCTACGCGCCCTACCCGCCTTACCGTGAGCGCGACCTGCTGGCGGCCTCGCGGCGCCTCGCCGCAGCGTGCGGCCGCCGCCACGGCGGCAGCTCGGCGACGCGAAGCCGGCCGAGGACTGGATCGTCGAGCGGCGCTGCGGACGCAGGCATCGACTTCGTGCACTTCAACGGCATGTCCGGTGAACGGTTCTACCCGGAGATCATGGCGCCCGGCGTGGGCGCTCTTCGACTACGACAACGACGGCGACCTCGACGTCTATCTGGTGCAGGGCCAGATGCTCGGCAAGAGCAAGACGCTGAAGGACGCGACGTTTCCAGCCAAGGCGGCCGCTCGGGGACCGGTTGTACCGCAACGACCTCGTCGGTGGCGCGGACGGCACGCGCACGCTGCACTTCACCGACGTCACCGACCGCCAGCGGCATCGACGTTCAGACCTACGGCATGGGCGTCGCGGCCGGCGATTTCGACAACGACGGGTTCGTGGACATCTATCGCACCGGCCTCGAGCGGCGCGGTGCTGCTCCACAACAACGGCAACGGCACGTTCACCGACGTCACGGCGAAGACGCGGCGCCGGCGATCACGGCGGCTGGGGCGTGTCGGCGGCGTTCGTCGACTACGACCGCGACGGCTGGCTCGACCTGTTCGTCGGCAACTACCTGCTCTACAGCACCGACGGGCGACATCGACTGCCAGAGCGTGACGGGCCAGCCGCGACTACTGTCCGCCCAACAGCTACCGCGCGCAGCCGAGCCGCCTGCTATCACAACCGCGGCAACGGCACGTTCGAGGACGTCGACCGCGCAAGGCGCTCGTCGGCGGCGCCTACGGTCCGGCGCTCGGCGTCTCGACCGCGGACTTCAACGGCGACGGCTGGATCGATCATCTACGTCGGCAACGACGGCGCAGCCGAACCAGCTCTGGATCAACCAGCACGAACGGCACGTTCAAGGACACCGCGTTCCTCGCCGGGCGCGGCGGTCAACGGCGCCGGCAACGCCGAGGCCAGCATGGGCATCGACGCGGGCGACTTCGACAACGACGGCGACGAGGATCTGTTCATCACCAACTGGCTCGGCGCAGATGAACGTCCTCTACGTCAACGACGGCAACGGGCAGCTTCGAGGATCGCAGGGCCGCGTCGGGCCTCGGCGCGCCCAGCCTGGCCAAGACCGGCTTCGGCACCGCGCTGGTTCGACTACGACAACGACGGCGTGGCTCGATCTGCTCGTCGCTCAACGGCAGCGTCGCGACGCATCGAGGCGCAGGCGCGCGCCAACGATCCGTTCCCGCTGAAGATGCCGAACCAGCTGCTATCGCAACCTCGGGAACGGCCGGTTCGAGGACGTGTCGAGCGCGCGCAGGCGCGGTGTTCAAGCTGCGCGGACGTCGGCCGCGGCGCCGCGTTCGGCGACATCGACAACGACGGCGACGTGGACGTGCTGGTGGGCAACGGCCGCCGGCCCGCTGCGGCTGCTGATCAACAACGTCGGCAACCGCAACCACGTGGATCGGGCTGCGGCTGCTGGGCGCCGACGGCCAGGCGCGACATGCTCGGCGCCCAGTGCGCAGGTGCTTCGCGACGGCGGCACGCCGCTGCTGCGGCGCGCGCCGTTCCGACGGCAGCTACGCGTCGGCCAACGATCCGCGCGTGCTGGTGGGGCTCGGGCCCGGCGCGCCGGCGGCGGTCCGAGTCCGGGTGGTCTGGCCGGACGGGACGCAGCGAGGAATGGTCGTCGGTCCCGACCGGGCGCTGGACGACGCTGACGCAGGGGCAGGCGAAGTGAGGCGGCCAGCCGAGCGAGCGAGGGGCTTGTGCGCGGAGGATCAGTGTCGTGCGCGGCCGGGATCGCGCTGGTGGCGCTGGCCGGGTGCAAGGCTCCGGCATCTGGCCCGGCGCCGGGCGCCACGCCTGCGGCCTCGACCTCCGCGCCGGCCGCGCGGAAGCCGGCCGGTCACGCTGCCCGATCTGTCGCGGGTTGAAGCCCAGGTCCAGCGAGCAGGCGAAAGAGCGCTACGACGAGTTGCAGCAGGCGCATGAAGCGCCCGGACGCCACGGCGGCGGCACCGCGGGCTGGCCTACGGCAACCTGGCCATGCTGCTGCACGCCGGCGAGTACTACGACGCGGCGGAACCGGCCTACCTGAACGCCCAGGATCTGGCGCCGCAGGATCGCGCGCTGGCCGTACCTGCTGGGCCATCTGCACAAGAGCAAGGGCAACCCGTCGCAGGCGCTCGCCGATTTCACCCGCGCTTCGAGATCGCGCCGGACGACGTGCCGGCGCTGATCTGGCTGGGCCGTCTCCGTCTCGATCAGGGAGAGCCGGAGAAGGCGCAGCCGCTCTTCGAGCGCGCCAGGACGCTGGCGCCACGCGGTGGTGGCCGGGCTCGTCGGACTGGGGCAGGCGGCGCTGGCGCAGCGCGACTACCCGCGCGCCGTGGCCGCGCTCGAGGAAGCGCTCACCGTGCAGCCCACCGCCGCCAGCGTGCACTCGCCGCTGGCGATGGCGTACCGCGGCCTTGGCGACACCGCCAGGGCCGAGGCGCACCTCAAGCAGTGGCGCAACACCGAGGTGCTGCGTGCCCGATCCCGGTGCGGCAGCAGCTCGATCTGTCGCTGCAGAGCGGGCTGTCGTTCGAGCTGCGCGGGGTGCGGGCGCTGGAAGCCGCGTCTGCCGCCCAGACGGGCCGAGGCCAGGCAGCAAAGCCTGAAGGCCGCCGAGGGTTTTTCCGCCAGGGCATCCCGTTGGCGCCGGGCGATACCATGCTCGGCCGCTCGCTGCGCCACAAGCTGGCCACGGCGCTGGTGCTCTCGGGCGACGTCCGGGGGCGGTCGAACGCTTCGAGGAGGTGGTGCGGTTTGCGCCGCAGGACGGCGCCGACGAGACCGCCGCCAAGGCGCATTACAGCCTCGGCGTGCTGATGGCGTCGGCCGGGCGCGGCGCCGACGCCATCCGCCACTTCTCGGCATCGGTGAAGTTCAATCCCAACTACCTCGAGGCCCGGCAGGGGCTGGCCGATGCGTTCAGCCGGGCGGGACGGCTGGAGCCGGCCCTGGCCGAGCATGCGCGGAGATCGTCCGCCTCAATCCCCGCGCCGCCGACGCCCGCCTCGGGTATGCCATCGTCCTGGTGCGGCAGAAGCGCTATCGCGAGGCTCGCGATTGGCTCGCCGAGGCCACCCGGTTGCAGCCCGACGACCCGCAGCTCCGCCACGCGCTGGCCCGCCTGCTGGCGGCTGCACCTCGACGACGCCGTCCGCAACGGCACCCAGGCCCTGGCGATTGCCCGGCAGCTGCTCGAGACCGACAAGACGACCCAGCTCGGAGAGACGCTGGCGATGGCGTACGCCGAGGTCGGCATCTTTTCTCAGGCCCTCGACGTGCAGCGGGGGTGCTCGCGGCCGCGTCGCAGGCCGGCCTCACACCCGATGCGCGCCGGATGCAGGCCAATCTCCGGCTCTACGAACGGGGCCAGGCCTTGCCGGACACCCTGGCAGAGCAACGATGCGGTGTTCTTTCCCGGCCCGCCAGTCAGCGCCGAACTGGCCGCCTTGCTGCCCTCCAGCGCGGCGTCCGGCCGGCAGTTAAGCCCCAATCGACATACTTGTCGAATCGACGCATCGGGCTAGACAGCAATGTCTAGATTGCCGAATCTCCGCCCAGGCGGTTTTCCACCCCGGGCTCAGCCGATTCCGCAGAGTCTCGATCGAGCCATGCATTTATGTTGGAATCGCCCGATCGGCCATCAAATACGTGTGATCCGCTCTTGCAAATCGACGGAAATTACGCCTTAAATTGCGTCCGCAAGCCGAACCGTGGCATTGGCCTTGCCTTAGGACTGCCACTGACGGCGGCTCAACGCCGCCACATTCGAGGTGAAGAATGAATCAGGCCGACACAGCTTGGATGTTGATTTCGACGGCGCTGGTGCTGCTCATGACCCCGGCGCTGGCATTTTTCTATGGCGGGCTGGTGCGCTCGAAGAACGCGCTCAACACCATGATGATGAGCTTCATCTCGCTCGGGTTCGTGGGCGTGCTCTGGGCGCTCATCGGCTACTCGCTGGCGCTCTCGCCCGGGCAACGAACTACATCGGGCGACCTGTCGTTCGTCGTTCCTCAACGGCGTCGGACCTGAGCGAGAAGGGCGCGATCGTGCCGCTGACGATTCCGCACATGCTCTACATGGCGTTCCAGGCCACGTTCTGCATCATCACCGCGGCGCTGATCTCGGGCGCCATCGTCGAGCGCATGCGGTTCTCGGCCTACGTGCCGTTCATCACGCTCTGGTCGGTCGTCGTCTACGCGCCGCTCGCGCACTGGGTGTGGGGCGGCGGCTTCCTGGCCGACATGGGCGCGCTGGGACTTCGCCGGCGGCACCGTCGTGCACGTCAACGCCGGCGTCGGCGGCGCTGGTCGCGGCGATCGTCGCTCGGCAAGCGGCCGGGCTATCCGTCGTCGTCGCTCCTGCCGCACAACGTGCCGCTCGTGCTCCTCGGCGCCGGCCTGCTCTGGTTCGGCTGGTTCGGGTTCAACGCCGGCAGCGCGCTGGCGGCCAGCCCGATTGCCGGCCTGGCGTTCGTGACCACGATGCTGGCGCCCGCCGGCACGCTGGTCGTCTGGACGCTGCTCGACTGATGCCGCTCGGGCAAGCCCACCGCCGTCGGCTGCCGCGACGGCCATCGTCGTCGGCCTCGTGGCGATCACGCCGGCGGCCGGCTTCATCAGCCCGATGAACGCGCCTGCATCCTCGGCGCGATCGCCGCCGTGCCGAGCTACTTCGCGCTGATCATCCGCGCCAAGACCTCGCTCGACGACTCGCTCGACGTCGTGGCGCGCGCACGGCGTCGGCGGCACGGTGGGCGCGCTGCTCACCGGCGTGTTCGCCGAGAAGGCGCATCAACGGCGTGTTCGACGGCGCGCTCTACGGCAATCCCGGCGCAGGTGCGGCATCCAGGCCGCCGCGGTGGTGACGGCGATCGTCTACAGCGGCGTGGTCAGCTTCATCCTGCTCGAAGCTCATCGGCCTGGTCATCCCGCTGCGCGCCGACGCGGCCGACGAGAGCACCGGCCTCGACCTGACGCAGCACGGCGAGGAGGCCTACCTGCACGCCGAGGGCGGCCAGCGCTCGATGCGGTCGTGCTTGCGCAGCGGGCGGTCTTCAGACCGCCTCGCGAAGTTGGGCCCAGGGCCGCGAGGCCCAAGGCCCTCAGGGTCGCCAAGGCCAGATAAGATCTCCAGCGTGGCCCAACCCAGTTTCGACGGCCTGCCTCCCGTGCTGGTGCTTTCGAGAGCCGGCGCGCGCAAGGAACTGGGGTCGATCAGTCGAGTCGCATGGCGGCCGTCCCCATCATCGCGCCCGCGATGCGCGAAGTCCCGCTCGAATCCAACACCGAGGCGCTGGCCTTTGCCGACGCCGTGATTCGCCTCCGCAGTATCTGACGCTCATCATCCTGCTGACCGGCGCGTGGGCACCCGGGCTCTCTGCTCGAACTGGTCGATCGCGCTCCGCGCTCCAGCGCGACACGTTCATCGCCGCGCTCGGGCGCAGTTCCATCCGCCAGCCGCGGTCCCGACCCACGCGCTCGCGTCCTGCGCGACATCGGCCTCCACGCCCTGGCTGCAGGCGCTCCGGCAGAGGCCAGAACACCACGGCGCGAGCCGGTGGCCGCGCGCTCTGACGAAGCAGTGCGGGCGAGATGCCGCTGCCTTGGCCCGCCGGGTGGCGGTGCAGAGAATGCGGCGCCGCCAGCCCCCGAGCTGCTGCAGGCGCTCGAGGGAAGCGCGTCGGCGCGCTGCTCACGCGCGTGCCGATCCATCAGTGGGCGCTGCCGAGGATCTCGAGCCGCTGCGCCGGGGCTGCCGGGCGCTCGCCGCCGGGCAGGTGGATGTCGTGCTGCTGACGACGGCGACCCAGGTGACCCATCTGCTGCAGATCGCCGATCAGCTCGGGCTCGCCGGGAGGTACGGGCGGGTGCTTCGCCGGGCGATGGTCGCGTCGATCGGCCCCACCACGTCGGAGACGCTGCGGCAGGAAGGCATCGCGATCGACATGGAACCGTCGCATCCGAAGATGGGCTATCTGGTGCGCGAAGCCGCCGAGCAGGCGGCGCAGGTCCTGCGGCCGCCAAGCGGGGCGTAAACTAGACCGATGCCGACCTCACAGGAGCTGCTCGATCTGGCGGAGCGCTGCGCGGCCAGCTCGATCTCGACGGCCGCCAGCGAGACAATACAGTAGC
>ERZ1370068.8847-contig-7669_pt1 | contig 29867 bp, 31 predicted proteins | sample MGYA00561227_ERZ1370068 | MGnify/ENA primary metagenome ERZ1370068 (study PRJEB38410, sample SAMEA6850437) | metagenome | study: Metagenomic assessment of the ecological functions of the soil: analysis of the soil microbiota associated with the...
TAATAGCCGTTCAGTTGCGTATTGCTGATCACCTCGCAGATCGGCCTGGAGACGTACTGGCGGCGGCAGCGCGCTGTGGACGCCGGCGGTCGCGGCGGCAGTTCGCGCTCGCCGTCGCGCTACCAGGACGCCGGCAACATCGGCGGCGGCGGCTTCCTGCTGGCCTGCGTCAACGGCGAGCTTCGGCGGCCTACGACTTCCGCGAGCAGGCGCCGGCGGCGGCCAGCGCCGACGATGTTCCTGAAGGACGGCCAGTACGACCGCGCGCATCACCACGACGGCGCGCTCGTCGGTCGGCGTGCCGGGCACGGTGGCCGGGCTCGCTCAGGCCTGGCACGAGCGGCGGCCGGCTGCCGTGGAAGCTGCCTCGCTGCGACCGGCGATCACGCTCGCGCGCGACGGCTTCATGGTGACGCGACGGGCTGCGCGCGCTCGCTGAAGGCGGCGCTGCCGCACATGCAGGCAGTACTCCGGCTTCGCTCGCGCAGTTCTCGCGGCAGGGCGTGCCCGTACGAGGTGGGCGACGTCCTGAAGCAGCCGGACCTCGCGCAGACGCTCGACGCGGATCGCGCGATCAGGGCCCGGCGGGCTTCTACGAGGGCGAGACCGCCGCGCTGATCGAAGCGCGAGATGAAGGCCGGCGGCGGCCTGATCACGCGCGACGACCTGCAGGCGCTACCGGCCCGCCGGCGCGCCGGCGCTGCGCGGGACCTATCGCGGCGTACGAGGTGCTGACGATGCCGCCGCCGTCAGCTCCGGCGGCACGGCCCTCCGTCGAGATCGCTGAACGTGCTCGAGGGCTACGACCTCAAGGCGATGGGCTTCGGCTCCGCCGCGCACCTGCACCACGCTGGCCGAGGCGATGCGGCGGGCGTTCGCCGACCGCGCGCGCTACCTGGGCGACCCGGACTTCGACCAGGACATGCCCGATCGAGCGGCTCGTCTCCAAGGAGTACGCGGCGTCGCTGCGCCTGCACGATCCAGCGAGAACAGGCCTCCGGTCTCCTCGCCGCGAAGTCCGTTCGCGTGGCCGGCCGAGAGCAACGGACACGCACCTGCTCGGTGGTGGACAGCCGAGCGGAACGCGGTCGCCGCTCACCTTCACGCTCGAGGACGCCTACGGCTCGCGGATCGTGGTGCCCGGCGCGCGGTTTCCTGCTCAACAACGAGATGGGCGACTTCAACGCCGGGCCCTGGGCTGACCGACGCGACGGGCCTGATCGGGCACCGAGCCCAATCTGGCGCGCCCCGGCAAGCGCATGCTCTCGAGCATGACGCCCGACGATCCTGGTGCAGGACGGCGCGGCTGCTCGTGGTCAGGGCAGCCGCCGGCGGCCGCACGATCCTCGGCACCGTGCTGCGAGATCGATCCTCGGCGCCGTCGACTTCGGCATGAACGTGCAGGAGGCGATCGACGCGCCCGCGCTTCCAGCCACCAGTGGCTGCCGGACCGTGATCCTGCACGAGCCGTTCGGGCTCTCGAGCGACACCGCCGAGGCGCTGCGCGCGCTCGGGCACCGGGTCGAGGAGCGCCCGCGGGCGAGTGGAGCCGCGCCCACGGCGGCATCGCCTACAAGGACGGAATGCTGGAAGGCGGCAGCGACCGCCGCAAGCCCGACGGCGCCGCGATCGGGCGTTAGGGAGGATCCCGATGCCGCGCCGCCGGCTCGCCTTGCCGTCACTGGCCGCCGCCTCGCTGTGCGGCCCGGTCGCCGCGCGTCTCGAGGCGCAGGCGTCGGACGCCGCCCCCTGCGAGGCCGGCGCAGACGCCGGGGCTCACCGCTCTCGAACGCCCAGCTCGAGGCGCTCTCGCGGCGCGTGGCGGCCTCCGTGGTGCAGGTGACCGCGACCGGCTACACCTCGCACGCCGAGCGTGCTGCTCGCGCGCGACCAGAGCACGGGCTCCGGCGTGATCGTCGACCCCGACGGCTGGATCGTCACGAACGCGCATCGTGATCGAGGAGCGCGCAGCGTCAAGGTGGACGTTCAGCAGCCCGACGCGGCTCCGCCCGGCAGCTCGATCCTGCGGCCGCGCAGCCAGCGCCTGGTCGCGAGGCGTGGTCGGCGTCGACCGCGAGACCGACGTGGCCGTGCTCAAGATCGAGGCGCACCGGCCTGCCCGCGCTCGAGCTCGGCGACTCGGAGCCGCTGCACCAGGGCCAGCTCGTGATGGCCTTCGGCAGCCCGCTCGGGCTCGAGAACTCGCGTCGACGCATGGGCGTCGTGAGCGCGGTGGCGCGCCAGCTCAAGCCCGACGACCCGATGATCTACGTGCAGACCGACGCCTCGATCAACCCGGGCAACAGCGGCGGCCCGCTGGTCGACGCGCGACGGCACGCGTGGTCGGGCATCAACACGCTGATCCTGTCGCAGTCGGGCGGCAACGAGGGCATCGGCTTCGCGGCGCCGAGCAACATCGTCGCGCACGTGTCTCGAGCAGCTGCGCAAGAGCGGCCGCGTGCGCCGCGGCGAGATCGGGGTGCGACGCGCAGACGATCACTCCGCCGCTCGCCGAGCGGGCTCGGACTGGCCGCGAGCCGCGGCGTCGTGCTCGTCCGACGTGACGCCGGCGGGCCCGCCGAGCGCGGCCGGCCTCGAGCCCGGCGACGTCGTGCTCAGCGCTCGACGGCAAAGCCGATGGAGAACGCCGCCAGTTCGATGTGAACCTCTACCGCCGGGCGCCCGGCGACAGCGTGATGGTCTCGGGTGCGGCGCGGCCAGCAGACGATCGAAGCCAAGGTGCCGGTGGTGCCGCGGCCCGACGACACCGAGCGGCTGCAGGCGCTCGTCACGCCCGAGAAAAACCTGATCCCGCGGCTGGCGTGCTCGGCCTCGAGCTCGACGAGGGCTGCTGCGCGTGGCCGGCCCGCTGCGCGGGCGCGAAGGCGTCGTGGTCGCGGCGCGCGCCGGCGGCGCGGACGGCGACGAGCTGCGCGCGGGCGACGTGATCTACTCCGTGAACGGCGTGTCGGTGCGGGGCTCGCGGAGCTGCGCTCCGCCGTCGCGGGAGGCGGCGCAGGGCCAGCCGCTCGTGCTCCACGTCGAGCGCGCCGGCGCGCGTGGTCTACGTGGTGATCAGAAAACGAGTAGGCAACTGCCTGGGTGCGACGCAGCACCAGCAGACGATCAGCTACGGCGCGTAGCGGAGGCGGGAGTTCACTCGCGCGGAGCGAAGGGGGTCATGGGGGTGCGGCAGCAGCACCCCTCCAGAACAGGAGTCAGCTGCTCCCGATCCGCTTGCGGGCGCGTCGTGGGAGGGCAGGTAGAGCGCTTGCGCTCCTGGATCGTCGAGCGGATCAGGTGCTCGCTGCGCGCCGGCGTCGTTCGGGTGGATCACCAGGTCCGCCTGCGCCACCCACGCCTGCGTGCCGTCGCCAGTGCCGGAACTCCTCGCCGACCAGGATCACGAGAACAAGCCCCGCCGGTAGTCCGTCGCCAGCCGCATGAGCCGCTGGTGGAGCGTCTCCTGCCGCCGTCTCCCGAGACGCGCGACGTGACCGCGAGCTCGTAGACGCCCTGCTCGACGAGCCGCACGCCTTCCTCGACGTCGTCGACCACGTCCAACGTTGCAGCCGATGTTCACGAGCGCGGCCTGGACCGCGGCCGCGCGGCCCCGAGCGCGATCGAGCGCGTCGTTCTGGCTCGCCGCGGCACGCCTCGCGACGCGCGACCGCTGCGGCGCTCGGCACCGGAGGCGGCCTGCAGTGGGCTGCCGGCGCGGGCGGCGGCGCAGCGGCGGCCTCGACCCCCGCGCGTTGCCGGCGGGCGCACGCCCGTCCGGCAGCGTGATCACCGCCTGGCACTTCCGGGCACTTCACCTTGAAGGGCTTGTCGGGGACCTTGCTGTCGTCGATCTGGATCCGCGACGAGCACTGCGGCGCACTGGGCCTGCACCTTGCTTCTACCTCTCGATCAGGTCTTCCATCTCGGAGTCGTCCGCCGCCTGCGCGGCCGGCGGGCTCGCCGGTCGCGGAGGCCGCGTCGGGTCCGCGGCCGGAAGGATCCGGTGCGGCGCATGTCGCCGATCTGCGGCTTGAGCGCGATCACCTCGGCTATTCGAGGCCGCGGCGCCGCCTGGGTGTCGAGCTTGAGCTGGAGGTTCGTGCGGTTGGTGGCGTAGGAGAGCGCGAGTCTCGCGGTCGAGCGCGCCGGCGTTGATGAGCCGCTCCAGCTCGCTGGTCGAAGGTCTGCATGCCCTCGAGCGCGCCCGTCGTCCATCGCGTCGACTGCAGGCTCTTTGCCCTCGCGCTCGCCTTCCTGCACGTACTCCTTGGTGCGCGAGTTGGAGCGCAGGATCTCGCACACCGCGATGCGGCCGCCGCCCTTCTTCGGGATCAGGCGCTGGCTCACGATCCCACTTGAAGGACTGCGAGAAGCGCGTGCGGATCTGGCGCTCCTCGTTCTTCGGGAAGACGCCGACGATGCGGTCGATGGTCTTGGCTGGCGTCGATCGTGTGCAGCGTGGAGAGCACGAGGTGGCCGGTCTCCGAGGCCTCGAGCGCGATCGAGATCGTCTCCACGTCGCGCATCTCGCCGACCAGGATCACCTTGGGCGCCTGGCGCAGGGCCGCGCGCAGGGCGAGCGCGAAGGTCTGGGTGTCGGAGCCCACCTCGCGCTGGTTGATGGTGGCCTTGACGTGCGGGTGCAGGTACTCGATCGGGTCCTCGATCGTGATGATGTGGATCGCCTTCTCGCGGTTGATCTTGTTGATGATGGCGGCCAGCGGTGGTGGACTTGCCCGAGCCGGTGGGCCCGGTCACGCAGCACGATGCCGTTGCGCTCGCTTGGCGATGCTCGTTGAGCTGCGGCGGGCATGCCCAGCTCCTCGACGGTCGGGATCTTGTTGGGGATCACGCGCAGCACGACGCGAGTAGCTGCCGCGCTGGGCGAAGACGTTCACGCGGAAGCGCGTGCGGCGGGCCAGGCTGTAGGAGAGGTCGGCCGAGCCCGTCTTCACGCAGCTTGTCGGCGAGGTCGCGCTTGCCTGGCGAGCAGGCGCATGCGCGATGAGCTCGGTGTGGTAGGGCAGCAGGCGCTCGAGCCCGGCGTAGGTCACCGGCCGCAGCGGCCCGTCGACTCTCGACCTGGGGCGGACGGCCCGACCGAGAGGTTGAGGTCGGAGATGCCGGGTGCCGTATCCAGCATCGCATTCAGCAGCGGATCAGGTCGAATAGCGCCATGTGGCCGGCCTCCGGACTGGAGATGACAGCACTCCGGACGGGCGCCCGACGCGACACAGGGCCAGCTGTGAGGCGGGTCACTGGCCGAGCGTATGATGGCCGCAAGATGGCTCACGCCGACTCGAAAGCGCGCCTCAGGCTGCAGCTCGTCGCCGCGCTGCCGCTGCCGCTGCTCGTCGCGCTCTGGGCGCTCTGGCGGGACGTCTACGTACTCGATGCGGCAGGCGTCGAGCGCGTGGGCGACGGACGCGGGCTCGCGGCGTGGGCGCTGCTCTCGCTGGCGTCCGCTGGCCTGGTCGCGTGCCTGTTCGCACCGATCCGGCCGCTGCGCGCGTGACCGGCTACACCTTCCACACGCTCCTGCTCTCGATCGCGTTCGGGGTCGCGGCGGTGCTGGGCGTGGCGCACGCCTTCGGCGGTCCCTCGGGCGACCTCGCGGCGCCGGCCTGGGCCCTCGCCGGGCTGGCGGCGACGGCGCTCGTGTTGCGCGGACGGCGATCGTCGCGACGGCGGCGCTCTTCGTGCTCGACGTCCGCGAGGCCGGCGAGGAGGGCGCATGAGGGCCGCTGCTCTGCTGGGCGCCGCGGTGCTGGCCGCGATCCCGCCGTTCGCGCTCGGCGCGACTCAGGACGGCACGGCGCCGGTGCGGGCGCTGCTCGACGCGCAGGTCGCCGCCTGGAACCGCGGCGATCTCGAGGGCTTCATGGCGGGGCTACTGGCGCTCGCCCGAGCTCGTGTTCTGCTCCGGCGCCACGGTCTCGAAAGGCTGGGACGCGACGCTCGAGCGCTATCGCAAGCGCTACCAGGCGGAAGGCCGCGAGATGGAAAGCTGCGCTTCGAGGTCGCTCGAGGTCGAGCCGCTCGGCCCGGACGCCGCCTTCGCGCGCGGCGAGTACTGGCTGCGGATGTGAGCGACGGGCAGCAGCCGCACGGCCGCTTCACGCTCGTGCTGCGGCGGCTCTCGGGCGCCTGGCGCATCGTCCACGACCACACCTCAGCGGCGGAATAGATGGCCTGCCTCGCCTGCGAGAAAGGCGTCCCGAAGCGCGGGCGAAGGCGCTGCCCCCTGTGCCGCCGCTCGTTCCGCAGCGGCTGGGAAGGCATCGAGACGCACTGGCGGGCGCGGCACGCCGCGGCACTCGCCTACGAGCGCTTCTGGTCGTCGCTGTGCCGCGAGCACAGGGCGAAGCACGCGGCCGACTGCCCCTCGTGCCGCAAGGGCATCCCGCGCAGCCGCAAGTGGCCGCGCCAGTGCCCCGAGTGCGCGCAGGTGTTCAGCGGCCGCGGCTGGGCGGGCATCGAGTCGCACTGGCGCGCCAGCCACCCGGACGTGATGGCCTACGAGGACTTCTTCGCCTCGCTCTGCCCGCACACCGCGGCGGCAGCGATCCCGGCACGACTACCTGCCGCTCGGCGCACGCGAAGCGACGGTCTTCGCTCACGGCTCACGAGCTCGCTTCGGTCTGCGTCTCCCCGCACTGGCTCGGGCTCGAAGCTGCAGAGCGGATTCGGCATTCCCGAGACCGCGTGGCCCCGAATCCTCACGCCGAAGCGCGCGCGCCGCGGCGGGCGAAGCCAGCACCGCGTCCGGCGCGCCGAGGCGGCGCGATCTGGCCCATCGTGCAGCAGCAGCATGCGCTCCGCCCACGCGGCCGCGCGCGCGAGGTCGTGGATCACGGCCAGCACGCCGACGCCGGCCCGCCGCACCTCGTCGAGCGTGCGGAACAGCTGCAGCTGGTGGCCCACGTCGAGGTGGGCGGCGGGCTCGTCCAGCAGCAGCACGCGCGGCTCCCTGCGCGAGGCGCGCGCGCGAGCGTCGTGAGGCTGCCGCTCCCCCGCCGAGAGCGTGCCCAGCCGGCGCGCGGCCAGGTGGGCGATGCCGGTGCGCGCGAGCGCGCGGCCACCGCCGCCTCGTCCTCCGCGACGAAAGGCTGGAACGGCCCGCGGTGGGGTAGCGCCCGAGCGCCACGCGGTCCGCGACGCTCAGGCTGTCGATGCCCTCCTCGCGCGACGTGACGAGCGCCAGCGACCGCGCGCGCGCGTCCCGCGGCCATTCGGCGAGAGGCCGGCCCGCGAGGCGCACCTCTCCGCCCGCCGCCTTCAGGAGCCTCGGCGAGCGCCTGCACCAGCGTGGACTTGCCGGCCGCGTTCGGCCCGACGACGGCGAGCGCTTCTCCGGCGCGCAGCTCCAGCGTGACGTCCTGCAGCACGCGCCGGCGGCCGCGATCGACCGCGAGGGCGCTCGCCTGCAGCAGGACGTCCGTCGCGCTCATCCGCGCCCCTCGTTCGCGCGGAGCGCCGCGCAGGAAGTACGGGCGCGCCGACGAACGCCGTCAGCGCTCCGAGCGGCAGCTCGGAAGCGCGTGCTGAGAGCGCGCGCGCCGAGGTCCGCGAGCACGACGAGCAAGCGCGCCGCCGAGGAACGCCGCCGGCAGCAGGCGCCGGCTGAGCGGCCCGACCAGCGGCCGCAGGGCATGCGGGGCCATCAGCCCGACGAACGGGACGGCGCCCGCCACCGCCGTGCAGGCTCCCGCCACCAGCGCGAGGCGAGGCCGAGCAGCCCGAGCCGCGTGGCGCGCACCGGCAGCCCGAGCGAGGCCGCCTCCTCCTCGCCGAGCGACAGCACGTCGAGCGGGCCGCGCGAGCAGCAGGAGCGCCGTGGCGCCCGCGAGGACGAACGCGGCGCCCGCCTGCAGGTGCGTCCAGCCGCGGCCCTCGAGGCCGCCAGCCAGCCGAGAACAGCACCGTCTTGACGCGGAACTCTTCCGTCGCCACCAGCATCACCGACGTCATCGCGCCGGCGAGCGCCGAGACCGCGATGCCGGTGAGCAACGAGGCCGTGGAGACCCGAGCGTCCCGACGCCCCGGCGATGAAGTAGACCGCGAGCACGGCCGTCATCGCGCCCGCGAAGGCGGCGAGCGGCAGCGCGAAGACGGTGGCTCGCGAGGCCGAAGTGCACGGCGAGCACGGCGCCGAGCGCCGCGCCCGGAGCCGACACCGAGGAGTCCCGCGTCGGCGAAGCGGATTGCGGAACACGGCCTGCAACACCGTGCCCACGACCGCGAGGCCGCCGCCCACGAGCGCCGCGAGCAGCACGCGCGGCAGGCGCACGGTGAACAGGATCGTCGCGCGCCGGTCTCGCCGAGCGCCGACGCGTCGCCCGGCAGCCCGAGCTTCGCGAGGCGCGCGCCCAAGGACGCCGCGGAACGGCAGCGGGACGCTGCCCTTGGCCGTGGCCAGCAGCAGCGCGAAGGACAGGGCGACGACCAGGACCGGGATGACGAGCCGCGAGCGCTCCCGCGTCACGGGCGCGCGCCAGGGAGACGCGGGTACGCGATCGGGATGGAGCAGGTGAGCGAGCTCCCAGGCCGCGTCGGCCGTGTATTGCGAAAGCGCCACCAGCAGCTCCGTGCGCAGAGGCGACGATGCGGCCCTCGCGCACGGCTTTCCACTTCGACAGCAGCGGGTGGCCGGTGAGCGCTTCCTTCGAGCCGGGCCAGGTGCCGACGAGGACGGCGTCGGGATCGGCGACGAACGCGCGCTCGGCGCCGGGCGGCTCGATCCCCACGATGCCCATCTCGCGCCCCAGATTGACGGCGCCGGCCGTCTCGATCAAGGCGCCGATCGCGGTGTCCGCGCCAGCCGTCATGTTGCCGGACCAGTAGATCACGCGCGGCTTGCTGGCCCCAGCGAGCGCGCCGGCCAGACTCGGCGAGCTTGCGTCGTACTCCGCGACGAGCCGCCGCGCCGCTCTCGTCCTCTCCGACAGCGCGGCCGAGGTCGAGGATCGCGCCGCGCACGCCCGCGAGCGTGTTGAGGCCCAGCATGCGGTGGACGCGCAGCCCGCAGCGTTCGAGCTGCTTCATGAAGTCGGCGTCGGTGTACTCCGAGACCACGACGAGGTCGGGCCGCAGCGCCACGAGCTGCTCCATGTCCGCCTTGACGAAGCGGGTGCACCGCGGGCGGCACGCGCGCCGACGACGTTCGACGTCCGAGGCGCCGGCCCACGCGAGACCGAGACGAGGCGCTCGAGCGGCAGGATCGCCACCAGCACCTCGTCGGCGACAGGTTGATGGGAGGCGACGCGCTGCGGCCTTCGGGCGGCCTGCGCGAGCGCGCGGGCCCGCCACGAAAGGCCGCGGCCAGGAGCACGATCGCGCAGCGGCGCGTCTCACGCGCAGTGCCTCGCCGCATTTCTGGTCCTGGGAGACTTCGTCCCCCGAGCCCCCGCACCTGGCAGAGGTCCGCGAAGCACGAAGCCGTCGCGGTCCACGACCTCGCGCCCGCGCCGCACCGGGACCGGGCGCCGGAACGCCGGGCCGTCCAGGCGAAGCTGTGGAACTCCGCCGCGCTCGCCGCAGGGATCGACCTCGCGCAGGCAAGCTCGCGCAGGAGCGCCGCGTCGAAGGCGCGGCCGGCGAGCGCGCGGCAGCACGCGGGTCGACGCAGGTGAGCACGGCCTGCTGCCCGAGCGCGATCATCTCCTCGGCCAGCGCGCGCGTCGGCCGGTCCCAGAGCGGGAAGAGCGGCACGAGGCCCCGTGCCGCTCATGCGCTCCTCGCGGTAGCGCCGTCGTCCTCGAGGAACAGGTCCCCGAATGCGACCGCCGTCGCGCCGCGCTCGCGCGCAGCAGCGAGCGCCTTCCGCCATCGCGGCCTCGTAGGCCTCGCTCCGGGCACGGCCACGGGATGCGCACCTCGACGAGCGGCAGCCCGACCGCGCTCGGCCTGCGCGCGCAGCAGCTCGAGCCGCACGGCGTGCATCGCGACGCGGTCGAAGGCGTCGTTGATCGTGGTCAGCAGGCCAGATCCTCGCACGCCCTGCTCGCGCAGGACGTGGAGGGTAAAGGCGCGCTGTCCTTCCCGCTGCTCCAGGCGAGGGCGCGCGCTCGGGCCGCGCTTCACGGACGTGCCGCCGCCCACGCGCAGCCGCAGCCCGCCGCGGACCGAGCGGCCGAGGGCCGGGTAGCCGCAGCGCCTCCTGGTACTCCGCGTCCGAGGGAGGTTGTCGGCGACCACGAACGCTTCGAGCGCGCGCGACGATCCGCACGCGCAGACGCGTCGAGCCGCGTGTGGACGGGTTGCGGTAGGACGGATCGCTCGCGAAGCCGAGGCCGACGGAAGTCGCTGTCGGCGCGCTCGCCGACGTAGACGAGCGTGAGGCCCGCGCTCCAGCGCGCGGCTGCGTGAGCTGCGCCGAGATCGACGCCTGGTTCTGCGGCCGGCGCAGCAGCGCGCGTCCTTCCGCGTAGACGGGGTCGAAGTCAGCTCGGGCTGTCGAGGATCTCCCTCGTCCAGGTACTGTGCACTGGCCGAGCAGCGACAGCTCCGGAAGCGGCCGCGCCTCGAGCGCGAGCTCGAGCCCCTGCGCGCGCGTGTGCGCGAGGTTCACGTACGAGCCCTCGAAGGTCTTGAAGTCCACGACCGTGTAGGCGATCTGGTCGTGGTAGTCGGTGGAAGAAGGTCGCCGTAGCGCGCAGCCGGCTCGCGAAGGCCGCCGCCTCGACGCCCACGTCGAAGGTGGCTGCGGTGGCGCTCGGGGTCGAGGCAGGTCAGGGTTGCCCTTCGCGAAGAACACGACTCGCGCCGTAGGACTCCGAAGAAAGCTCGGCTCCTTGACGCCCATCCCGGCGCTCGCGCGTGGCGACGTCGTCGCGTCGGCGCCGTCCCGCAGGCGCACGGCGAGCGCCGCGCGCGGCACCGCGTGGGTCCCGTAGCTGCCGTCCTTCTCGACACGCCCGCCGATCGTCAGGCAGGCGCGGCTGCCGAGCAGCGCGCGGTCCTGCAGGTAGACGCCGTAGCTCGTGCGCGAGGGCTGCAGCAGCTCCTCCGAGCGGTCGCCGGAGCTCGCCCGCCTGGCGCTCGAGCTCGCCGCCCGGCGGCCAGCAGGTGACGCGATCCGGCGCGCGAAATCGGCCTGAGTACGAGCCGACCAGCCGGTCGGCCCGGTTCTGGAAGCCCTCCCGGGACTCGGGAAGTCGCAGTTCGGATAGAGGCCCGTCGCCCCTTCCCACTCGGGCACGAAGCAGCCGGAGTCGTCGAGGCTCTTCGAGAGCTGGATCTGCGTGAGCGCGCAGCCGACGCCGAGCTGACTGCGAAAACAGCTCGGGCCATTGCGGCGGTCGCAGCGAGGCCGCGGAGCACTGTGGGGCTGTCGCGGCCGGACCGAGGCGTTCGAGGTCGGGCTGGCGCGCCGTAGGGCGGCCGATCGGCCCGGCGCGTGCCGGCGGCAAAGCTTCAGCCCTCGTAGCGGGCCTGCCAGCCGGAGGTCGGTGCGCGGGTCGAGCCGCGGCGGCGGAGAGCGCCGCGGCCTGTCCTCGAAGCGGCTGTTGGGCGCCTCGCTGTCGGTCGTCAGTCGCCGGCCGACCGGCTGTTCCAGTCGAGATCGCCGTGGGCCCCCTGGAGGTCGCGCCGAGGCAGCGCTGCCAGTCGAGCTGGGCCGGCCTCGCCTTCCCGCGCGCAGCGAAGGACGCTCCCCGCCCGCGGCGGCGCGTCGCGGGCTGAAACGACGACACGGCGAGCGTCGTCGCCGCCGTAGAGGCTGCTCGCCGCGCCGCGCACCACCTCGACCCGCTCGAGCTCGAACGGCAGCGCGCTGCCGAAGTCGTACGCCCCGCCCGGCTGGTTCACCGCGACGCTGTCGATCAGCACGCGCGCGAAGCGCGACTCGCCGCCGCGCACGAAGACCGAGCCCTGCTGCCCGTCTGGCCGGTGCGCGCCGTCGCGACACGGGCACGTCCTGCAGCAGCGCGCAGGAGCGACGGCGCGGCCCGGTCGCGTCGATCCGCTCGCGGTCGAGCACGTCCACCGAGACGCCGAGCGACGACAGCGTCGCCTCGCCGCGCGTCGCGCTCACGACGACCCGCTCGCGGACGGGCGCGGCGCGAGCAATCTGCGTCCTGGCGCGTCTCGCCGGCGCCGACGGACACCGCCCGCGGCTCGCCGAGCGTGAGGCCGGGCGCAGTCTACGCGGAGCGTGTAGCGCGCCGGGCGCGAGGTCGGCGCGGAACGAGCCGTCCGGGCCGGTCGTCACGCGGCGCTCGTTCTGCCGCCCCCTGGCACGAGGACGGCGACACCGGGCAGCGGCGATCCGTCGCTCGTCCGCAACGACGCCGCCGAGGCGTATCCGGATGCGCCGATCGCGGCCGCGCGGCCGCGACGAGCGGCGGTGAGCAGGCAAAGAAAGAAGAGTCGGCGAAAGTGCGTACGGCGTCCTCCTTGCGGAGGCTTTTCTCGGAAGGCGGGACTGTGAAGGCCCAGGAGCTCCCTCACGCGAGAAGCCTCGAGTACGGCGGTCAGGGCAGGTTTCCTGGCTGCCACGGGTCACGGCCCCGCTCCCGACCTTCCCCGGCTTCCTCTGCGAGGTCGCCGAGTGGCGCGCCCTACTGGCGCCTTGGGGGCGGGCTCGCCGGCTACAGTGGCGGGACCGCGCAGGCTTTCGACCTGCTTCCCTTTTACCCCCGAAGTGGGAGGCACCCTGACGTTGATGCCGCGGAGTCTGTGGAAGCCGCCGCCTCTCGCTGTCAATCCGCGCGGAGTAACATGGCCGGGCGTGACGAAAACGACGGTCGCCGATGATCGGCGGCGGCATCTCGCGGCCTGTCCGCGGCGCTCGCCCTCCACAAGCGCGGACGGCGCTACGTGCTCCTCGAGGCGAGCGACCGCTTCGGCGGGGTGATCCGGACCGAGACGGAGGGCGGCTTCCTGCTCGAAGCCGGCCCCGACTCGATGCTGGCGCAGAAGCCGCAGGGCATCGAGCTGCGCCGTGAGCTCGGCCTCGGCGAGCGCCTCGTCCCGACCAACCCCGAGAAGCGGAAGGTCTACGTCCTCCACCGGCGGCAGCTGGCATGCGCTTCCCGACGGAATGCTGCTCGCGGTTCCCACGCGAGTGCTGCCGATGCTGCGGAGCCGGCTCTTCTCTGGCCCGGCAAGCTGCGCATGGGCCTCGATCTCGTGCTCCCCGGCCGCGGCGGGCACGACGACGAGTCGATCGCGTCGTTCCTGCGCCGCCGCTTCGGGCAGGAGGCCGTCGACCGCCTGGGGGAGCCGCTCCTCGCGGGGATCCACGCGGGCGACCCGGAGCGGCTCTCGATCCTCGCCACCTTCCCGCGCCTGCGCGAGCTCGAGAGAACGCGCGGCAGCCTCGTGCGAGCGACGCGGCGAGGCCGAGCCACCGCGCGGGCGAGCGCCTCGGCGGCCTTCTACTCGCTGCGCTGCGGTCTGGCGGAGCTGGTGACGGCGCTCGTCGCGCGGCTCGAGCCGGCCTCGCTGCGAACGCGCGCCGCGGTCGTCGCGGTCGAGCGCCGCGACCAGGGTTTCGAGCTGCGGCTCGAAGGCGGCGAGCGCGTCGAAGCCGGCGGCGTCGTGGTCGCGGCCCCGGCCCGCGCATGCGCGCCCGCGCTCGAAGCTCTGGTGCCCGACGCCGCGGGCCTTGCGCGCGATTCCCTTCGCCTCGACCGCCACGGTGCTGCTCGGATTCAAGAACGTGGACGTGCGCCACCCGCTCGACGGTTACGGGCTCGTCGTACCCGCGAGCGAGGGGCTGTGGACCAGTGCCTTGAGCTTCGTCTCGACGAAGCTTCCGTTCCGGGCGCCGCGACGGGCCACGTGCTGCTGCGCGCGTTCATGGGCGGCGTGCGCGACCCCGGCGCGCTTTCGCTCTCGGACGATGAGATGATCGAGAGCGTGACTGAGCGAAATGACCGGCGTGCTCGGGCTCGGCGGCCAGCCCGTGCTCCGCCGTGTCTTCCGTTGGCCGTCGGCGACGCCGCAGCTCGAGGTGGGCCACCTCGAGCGCATGCGCGGCGCGCTCAACGAAGTCGCGACGGTCCCCGGCCTCTTCCTGACCGGCGCCGGCATCAGGGCCACGGGCATTCCCGACATGGTGGCCGACGGCACGCGCGCGGGCGAAGCGGCCGCGGAGAGCCGCGGGTGAGCGCGAGAGCGGCGCTCGCGCTGCTGCTGCTGCCGGCGACGGCCGCGCTCGCCACGGCGCCCGCGGCGGAGGTTCCCGCCGGCTCGAACGGCGTCGCGGCTTCCGTCGTCTACATCCAGGTGTCCCGCGCGGGCTACGACTGGTCGCAGCCGTGGCAGCAGGAGCCGGTGGGCGGGGTGTCGGGCAGCGGCTTCCTGATCGAGGGCGGCCGCATCGTCACGAACGGCCACGTGATCGCCGATGCGCGCCAGGTGCTGGTGCGGCGGCCGGACCAGGCGAGCCCGTACGTCGCGACCGTCGAGGCGGCGGGCGACGACTGCGACCTCGCGGTGCTGCGCGTGAGCGATCCGGCCTTCGCGAAGGCCTGCGGCCGCTGCGCTGGCCCGCTGCCGCGCGCCGGAACGCGGGTCAACACCTACGGCTTCCCGCTCGGCGGGCAGGACGTGTCGTCCACGGCCGGCATCGTCTCCCGCGTCGAGTCGCGCGGGCTACGTCCACAGCGGCGCCGACCAGCACCTGGTGGTGCAGACCGACGCGCGATCAACCCCGGCAACAGCGGCGGGCCCGTGGTGCAGGACGGAAAGATCGTCGGCGTGGCGTTCCAGGGCTTCCCCCGGCGCCGACAACATGGGCTTCTTCATCCCGATCCCGATCGTCCACCACTTCCTCGCCAACCTGAAGGACGGCCGCTACGACGGCTTCCCGACTCGGGGCTCGCGACGACGTCGCTGCTCTCGCCGGCGTACAGGCGCGAGCGCGGCCTGCCGTCCGGGCGCTCGGGCGTCGCCGTCGACCGCGTCGCGCCCGGCGGCACCGCGGGAGAGCGCGGTGAAGGATGGCGACGTGCTGCTGTCGGTCGAGGGCAATGCGATCGCGGACGACGGGACGATCACGCTCGGCGACGCGCGCGTGACGTTCGAGCACGCGATCGACATGCTGCAGGTGGGCGACCGCGCGCACTTCACGGTCTGGCGCGGCGGCAAGGAGCTCCGGGTCGAGGCGCCCGCGCGCCGGATCGCGCGCTACGACCGCAACCGCAACCGCTACGGCATCGCGCCGGACTACGTCGTGTACGCCGGCCTCGTCTTCATGAAGCTCGAGGTCGAGCTGCTCAAGATCGCTCGGGCGCGGCTGGCTGCAGTCCGCCAACCGCGACCTCGCTCTGGCACCAGCTGTTCCGCGAGGCCGATGGATCCGCAGGAGAGCCGACCGCGAGGTGATCGTGCTGACCCGCATCCTGCGGCACGCGGTGAACTCCGCAGATGGCGCTCAACACGCCGGTGGGCGTCGAGCGCATCAACGGCCAGACGATCCGCTCGCTCGCGGACGTGACCCACGCCTTCTGGGGAACCAGGGCCGCTTCCACACGATCGAGCTCGAAGGCGACGGGGGCATCGAGGCGCTCGACCGCGCGCGGGCCGAGACGGCCCATCCGGAGATCCTGAAGCAATATGCGATCCCATCCGACCACCGTCCGTAGTCCGCTCGCGCTCGCGCTCGTCGCGACGTTCGCCTCGGCGTGCGCCACGGCGCGCCCGCCGGCGCCCGCTCCCGCGGCGCCTCCGGCACCGCCCGTCGTGGTGACGTCTTCCCCAGCCGGTCCAGGCCGAAGCCCTGGCCGGCGCCGGCAACGCAGCGCTCCGCGCCTCGGTCGTGAGCGTGCGCGTCACCGGCCAGGACTGGAACTGGCGGACGCCGTGGGAGAAGCAGGCGCCCTGGACCCGCACGGTCACCGGCCTGGTGGTGCCGGGCAAGCGGATCCTCGCGACGTCGACCGCTTTCGGCAACCCGCTGCTGGTCGAGGCGCAGAAGCTCGGCAGCGAGGCGCGCTCGGTCGCGCGCGTGGAGCTCGTGGACCACGAGGGCCCGCTCGCGCTCATCGCGGTCGACGATCCCGCCTTCTGGGAAGGGGCTCGAGCCGCTCCCGCTCGAGACACGCGCCTCGGCCGAGGGCACCGTGCTGATCCTGCGCTGGCAGCGAACGGGGCTCCTGGATGCGTATCCGGGGACCCTCAGGCAGGTGCGCTCGGGCCGCCACGGCCTTTCCCAGACCAGCGTGCTCACGGTCGACGTCGCCTCGAGCGCCGAGGGCCTCGGCGAGTCCGAGGTCGTGGTGTCGAAGGGCAAGGTGGCGGGCCTCGTGACGGGCCGCAGCGGCGACGCCTACTCGGCGATCGCCGCGCCGGTGCTCGGCCAGTTCCTCGAGGAGGCGAAGAGCAACGAGTGGCGCAGCTTTCGCGCGCGCCGGTCCTCGCCTGGCAGGACCTCACGAACCCTGTGCTGCGCGAGTCGCTCGGCCTCTCGCCCGGGGAGACCGGGATCCGGCTGACGCGGGTGCTGCCGCACGGCAGCGCCGGCGGCGTGCTGAAGCCTGGCGACGTCCTGCTGGAGCTGGGCGGCGCCAAGCTCGACCCGACCGGGTACTACGACCATCCTCTTTATGGGCGCATGCTGTTCCCGCTGCTGTTCACCGACGGCCGGCACCCGGGCGACGCCATGCCCGTCAAGGTGCTGCGCGAGGGCAAGCGGCTCGACCTGACGCTCACGCTCAAGGCGATGCGCCCGGAGCAGGACCGGTTCCTCCGTACGTGTTCGGGCGCGGGCCGGACTACTTGATCGTGGGCGGGCTCGTGTTCGAGGAGCTGACGCGGCCCTACCTCGCCTCGTGGGGGACTGGACGAGCGCGCGCCGCCGCGCCTGCTGGTGGCGATCGACCGCGACCCCCAGGAAGAGACCGCCACCGGGACGCGCCGCCCTCGTGCTGCTCTCGAGTGTCCTGCCCGACACCGCCAACCTCGGCTACCAGGAGCTGCGCGACCTGATCGTCGAGCGCGTGAACGGCCGTCCGGTCGCGAGCCTCCAGGACCTGCGCGCAGGCGTTCGCCACGCCGATCAGCGGCTTCCACGTCGTGGAGTTCCTCGCCGGCCAGAGCGCGGTGAAGATCGTCCTCGACGCCTCGGAAGCCGCGGCCTCGCGGCAGCGGCTGCAGCAGGTCCTACGGCGTCGAGCGGCTCGACTCCGAGCCGCGCGAGCCGGCGCAAAGCCTGTCTCGATGAAGCTGTCGGAGCGGCTCGCTCGGCTCGGGAACGGAGACCGCCTTCGAGGTGCTGGTGCGGGCCCGCGCGCTCGAGGCCAAGGGCAGGAGCGTCATCCACCTCGAGATCGGCGAGCCCGACTTCGACACGCCGGCGCACGTGGTCGAGGCGCGGCATCGCGCGCGCTCAAGGCGGGAGCCACGCACTACGGGCCGGCCGCGGGCCTGCCCGAGCTGCGCGCAGGCGGTCGCCGAGGCACGTCGACGAGCGCGGCGCGGGTCGAAGGCCACGCCGGAGATGGTGGTGGTGACGCCGGGCGGCAAGCCGATCATGTTCTACCTGATCCTCGCGCTCGTCGATCCGGGCGACGAGGTGCTCTACCCGAACCCCGGCTTCCCGATCTACGAGTCGATGATCCGCTACATCGGCGGCGTGCCGGTGCCGGTGCGCCTGCTGCGCGGAGAAGGGCCACCAGCTCGACGTCGAGCAGCTGATCGGCAAGATCACGCCGAGGACGCGGCTGATCGTGCTCAACTCGCCGCACAACCCGACCGGCGGGATCATCCCCGAGGCCGGCCTCGCGCGCGATCGCCGGACGCGGCAGTGCGCGCGGAGGATCCCGGTGCTCTCCGACGAGATCTACTCGCAGATCCTCTACGACGGCAAGCACGTCTCGATCGCCGCGATGCCGGGATGGAGTCGCTCGCGATCGTGCTCGACGGCTTCTCGAAGACCTACGCGATGACCGGCTGGCGTCTCGGCTACGGCATCATGCCGCGCCGCTCGCGCCAGGTCGTCGCGAAGCTGCAGACGAACGCGGTGTCCTGCACCGCGAGCTTCACGCAGCTGGCCGGCGTCGCAGGCGCTCACGGGCGACCTACGCCCCGATCGACGCGATGGTCGCGGAGTTCCGGAAGCGCCGCGACGCGATCGTCGACGGCCTGCGCCAGGTCCCGGCATCAAGTGCGCGCGGCCGCAGGGCGCCTTCTACGTCTTCCCGACATCACGGCCACCGGCTACTCGGCGAAAGCGCTCGCCGACCGCCTGCCGCCTGACGAGGCCGGCGTCGCCTGCCTGTCGGGCACCGGCCTTCGGCGAGTGGGGCGAGGGCCACCTGCGCTTCAGCTACGCCACCAGCCTCGAGAACATCCAGGAAGCGCTCCGCCGCATCAAGACCATGCCTCGCGAAGTGAGCCGCGGCTCCGCGCCTCGCGCAGCGCAGCGCCAAAGCGGTCAGCGGCTGTACCTGAGGCGAGGCGAGCGGTCCTTCGCGATCCTGTCGCCGTAGCGGCAGTGGCAGTTCGGGCAGTCGAGCGCCCAGCGCCCGCGCGCGGCGGCGTGGTGGGCCTTCGTGAACAGCACTGTCGCGTGCCGCCGCTCGTGCAGGTTGCCGAGCGGAAACGTCACGTAGCAGAGCTGCATCGGAACCGTCGGCCCCGACCCAGAGCATCTCGGCCGGCGTCGCAGGCCACGCGCATGTGGCGGCTCCGAGCACCAGCCAGTCCGGGATCGAGCGCAGCGCCGCCTCGGACTGGTTGAAGCGCCCGGGCTCCGCGCGCTCAACCGCAGGAGCTCGGCGACCACGACCTCGATCGCGGCCTTGTCCTGCGGCCGAACTGGAGCATGCGCTCGGGCCCCTCGGGAGGCAACGTACGGCAGCGAGTAGTGGATCAGGTCGACCTGCGCGCGCAGGCCGTAGCGGCGCGCGCAACGCACAATGGCCGCACCCAGGTCCTCGAGGGTTGCACGACGGTCGCATCAGCAGCCAGCCTGATTGCAAGCAGCGACGCCGTAGCGCTCGCCGCAGCGGCCGCGCACGTCGAGCGCTCGAACGCGCGGCGAACCGGTCGCGCCGCTGGACATAGGCGTCGTAACGCGCGTCGGTCCCGTAGAACCCGGGATCGTGACCTGACGCGCGCCAGCGGCCTCGACCAGCGCGTCGATGCGCCGGTCCAGCAGGAGGCCGTTCGTGGTGACCGTAGACCTGGAGGCGACGCGCGCAGGCGTGCGCGACGATCGCGGGCAGATCGGGTGCAGCAGTGGCTCGCCGCCGTACAGCCGCATCGTTCCAGAGGCCGGCCTCGGCCGCGTCGTCGAGCAGCTCGCGGACCATGGGTAGCGTCAGCTCGTTCCGAGCATGAAGTCGCGGCCGTAGCGACAGACCGATGCAGCGCAGGTTGCAGCGCGCGGTCACTGCGATGTCGATCGAGCGCGGCTGCGCCCGGATCACCACCGGCAGCGCGCGCGCGGCGAGGTGCCTGGTCTGGCTCGAGCGCGACGTCGGCAGCGATCGCGGCGCGCCAGAGCTGGGCGTGACGCTTCCCCAGCGGGGGCCCTGCACCCGCCGCAGCGTGGTACGCAGGTTCACGCGCGCACCGCAACGACTTAGAGAACCGGCGCTCCGCTGCCGGCGCCTTCGCTGCGGCCCGCCGGCGTACGTGCCAACGGCGGCAGTTCGACCGGGCTTCGATGTCTCCTACCGCGCCGAACGGCCAGGGGTCAACAACTCTTACTGCCAGCCAGCCCCGAGAGCCAGCCCTCTCGACGAAGCGTCGCTTGTCGCGTGGGCAGGTACGCCGTTGGCGCAGAGGCTCGCGCGTCGCGAAGCAGGCCGCAGCCGAAGTAGATCATGTGCGTGGCTGCGAACGCCCGGAAGCGCGCCTGGGCGCACCGGCGCGCCGGGCAAGAACGCGTGTCGGAGGAACGTGGCGCGCAGCTCGGCCAGGATCGCCGGGGCCACGATCCCATAGCGACCGAGACAGCCGAGTGCCGTCGCGAACCAGGCGACGTCGTACCCGCGCGCCCGCCGCGGAAGCGTCGCATTGCGGAAGTCCGGGGTCGCCGCGGCCAAGACGCCCGGCCGGCGCAGTGAGACTCCAGGACCCGAAGTCGGAGTGCTGGAACACGAGCTTCGCCGGCATCCGGCCGGCGGCTGCCAAGCCGGTCGCCGCTCACGTACTCGCGAACACGACGTCCGAGCCCGGCGGGGAAGACCGCTCTGGCTCCACTGGGCGAGCCGCTCGCTCAATTGCGCCCGGTACCGATCGGCGAGACCCGCTCCGCCGTCGGCGGCGCCAGTCCGTCGGGGATCGGCGACACCGAGCCGCCTGAGGCGGTCGCGACGTTTATGCCGGCCAGTCGAGGTACCGGGCACGACGCTCGCCGGCGCAGGCGTGACCAGCGCAGGCGCGAGAAGATCACCTGTTCAGGGGAACGCTCGGACAGTACCATGAAGAGGGCCTCCGGTCGTCCACGCTGTGCACGCGTACGGTGCCGGGACACGCCCGGGCCTCGGTCGCGCTGAGCGTCGCGTGCGCGATCTGAAGGCCGTGCAGCCTGCTCCGCCACGTCGTGATGTGCCGTTCGCCGGGGCCGCGCGCCGAGCGCACCGAGCAGTCCGCGCGGGCGCCGAGCGGGCGAAGCGTATGCGGAACCGGTCGCTCGTGCCAGTGGCGCCCGTCGAGCCGGTCAGATCCGATAGCCGGCGTCCGGGCGAATGCCGAGGGCGTGACCGTGGCGTTGCGCTCGAACCAGCGCACGAGCCGGTCGAGATCACCAGGCCTGGCCTGAGCGCCTTCCAGTGAGGATCCAGAGCTGGCCCACCGCTGCGGACGAAGTTCCGGGAAATAGTCGGCGAGTTCTTCGTACACCCAGTGACCGACGCCCTGCAGGATCCAGCTGATTGACGAAGAGTGCCGAGCGCGGGGAGCGGCCTGATGAAGGCCGGCCGCGTCGAGCGCGGTGTAGGCGACGAGCATCACGAACGCGAGCGTCGCGTCGAGCGTCAGGTAGGCTATGACGCAAGAGCGATCACGACCTCGGCGATGCAGCGTCAGCTCGAATCTGGCCCAGCGTGAGGAGCGCCACGCGCGCGAGCAGCGCCATCGAGACAGCACGATGATCGATCCCGAGCGCGTGGCAAGGGCCCGGTTCCCCGCCGTCGTGCGGAACGTGCCGCGTAGTCGGGCGAAGTGCGAGCGTAGCCTCGGTCACGGCTGCTCCAGGTGACCGGCTACGCAGTATAGCCGCCCCCCTGGGCCGGGGCGTGTCCCTCGCCGAAAGCGGATCCCCGCGGGGACACGAAAAAGCGGGGCTGAAACGCGGATCCCCTCGGCGCTTCAGATGCTTGCAGGAGGGGCTGGGAATACTTGAACCGGCGAAGTTCTGGCCGCGCTGCCACCACCGGCCTTCGCCAATCGGTCGGCTACGCTTGTAGAGGTGCGTCCACCAGCTCGGCCGGGACGCTCGTCCGCGTGAAGGCGCCCAGTGTCGCGAAGGGGCTGGCGCATCGAAGGGATCGCGTGCCTCGGCCAGCGAGCACCAGCATCGTGCTCGCGCCCCGGACCTGAGCCTCGACGATCCCGCGCAGCGGCGGTGACGCGGCTTCGAAAGCGGAGCCGCGGCTTACCACCGCCATCCGATTCCGTGAGCCGTGGTCGGTGGCCTTCTGGGCGGCGCGTTCTTCGGTAGTTACGCGAGCCTGGGCCTGTGCGACGCGGCCTCGTGCTCGGTCTCCCGGGCGGCCGTCGGCGTCGGCTTTGCGTCGGGCGCGCTGCCGGGCGCCGGAGTCGTGGCCCTCATCAAGTGATCCGCGAGGGGCTGGAGGGTCCCGTCCCACGTGAAGCTCTCGGATCGCGCCGGTGCGCGGGCGTAGTGTTGCGGCGCAGCTCACGCTGCGGTTCGACGCCGGCGCGCGCGGCTGGTAGAGCTTCTGACCAGCACCCGGAGCGGCGGCCGCTCTGGTCGTAGCGCGTGCGGCGCGCGGCTGGCCGGCAGGTCGTCGGGGCTGCTCCTCGACGAAGCCGCCCTTCTCGACTGGAAGAAGCCGAAGGCCTGCGTCGAGAGCGAGCAGCTGCGTAGCCCGGCTCGCGCGCGCTCGCCTGACGAACTGGACGAGCTTGCGGGCCGATGCCCCGGTTCTCGTGCGTGGGGCGCAATGTAGAGGCAGGCGAGCTCGCCCTTCTCTGCCGCGCAGGGTGGAGCGCCACGCAGGCGATCGGGTTGCCGTCCACCTCGAAGATCGAGTAGTCGGAGAGCCTCTTCCGATCGACGCTCTCGTGCGGGGAGCGAGCTCGTCCTTCCACGGAGCTCTTGATCAGCTGTCGGGATCGCCGCTGGTGGTGGCGCGGCGGATCATGTGGTATTGTCGTGGAGTAGACGAGCGCCGATGCCCCGTAGCCCGAGATCCTGCACGGTACAGCCTCGCATCGCTCATTGACGCTGCCAAGGATCACGTGTGTACCCGTGGTGACGCCGGTGGCCTCAAGGGGCGGCGACCGCGTGGCGCGCCTTCGACACGTGCGCCGGCCACCGCCCCGCGCTGGAGCGCGTCCGATGTGCTCGCGCACCGAGAGCTGGCGCGCCAGCTGGCCCTTGACGCGCAGCCCGGGGTCTCGTGGTCGTGTGATGACGAGCTTGACGGCGGGGCGAGCGCCTTCGCGACCTTCGGAAGCGCGACCCCGCGTCCGCTGGACGCGGAAGGCCTGGCTCCGCGCCGCCGAGCCCGAGCGGTGGAATCCACTGGCACGATCCCGCTCGCCATCAGCTTCCCTGCAAGAACGCCGCGTCGACGCGTCGACCTGCCGGTGAACAGGTGGTCGACCCCCTTTCAGGATCCCGGAGCGGGTGCGCCGTGACGGCGCTGGTGGCGGCGGCGCGCAGCAGGTCGGCGCATGGCGAGCCCTTCCAGGATCTCGTGCGTGAGCCGGTTTGGCCGCCTGAGCGAGCCTGGCGCGTCGCCGCATCGGTCACGCCCGAGCCTCCTGGGAGGTCGTCGGCCTGACCTCGCGTTTCCTCGGTGGCGAGCGCGCCCGGATCTGGACCGAGGCGCTGCACCAGCACTCGGTGCGGACGCTCAGCGACCAGAGCACGGCCACGTCCATCAGGATGTTGGCGAAGTTCTCAAAAGTGCCACGGCTGCGCTGTCGACGGCGACCACAGAACGCCTTCCCCGCGGAACTGCGGGGACGTACTGAGGATGCCCCGGTGTCGGTCGCCGCATCGTCGCCACGCGGCACGTGTTAAAGCAGGGCGACAGGAGCACGGTGCGCCCCGCAGCGTGGTGATATCTGGGGTTCACCTGTGCGGCACGGGCGAAACGGCTTACGACGGCGCCAACTCGGATCTACGCCACGTGCGACACGGCCAGGTCAAGCTCGATCGCCTGCGCGAGAAGGGGGCTTCGCGGTCGAGGTGTCTACCCTGAGCCGCAGTTGCTGCGCCGTGAAGGCGCTCGTGCTCGGAGGGGGTGCGTCAGCATACCAGGCGCTCATCACGACGCTGCGGACACGATCGACGAGGGAGGTCTGCGGCGGGCGCCACCGCGGGGCTCATGTCATCGCCCCAGATCGCGGTCGGCGTCGACAACATCGACCGCGCCGCCGCCAACCGCCGCCGGATCCCCTGCCACGCACACGCCGGACGTGCTGACCGGCGCGTCGACGGCGGAGTACGCCTTCTTCATGATCATCGGCAATGCGCGGTCGCGCGGCACCTACCCGGCCGGGAGCTGCGGGTCGCTGCGAGCGGGACGTGGGCGACCCGGCATCCGTACCTGCCCGTGGCCGGGCGACGAGGTGACCTGGTCGTCGCGCTCGGCCGTCATCGGGGATGGAGCCGCATCGGCTTAAGAGCGTGGTTCACGCAGAGGCGTTCGGCTTCCGAGCAGCCGGACGTGCCTCGGCCGACGCAGGCTGGCGGGCCGGCTCGGCGACCTGCCGTCTACGCGGGCGCTGTCCGTAGCGCAAAGTGATCGGACCTTGCGCCAGCGGCGAGGGCCTCGACCTCGCGGCGGCAGCAGATCGAAGGCGGTGCCGCTCGCAGGACGCGCCTCATCGCGCGCGCGGATTACGGTGTCGCTGCGCGAGGCCGCTCATTTCGTGATGCCGGGCAGCGGCTGTAGCGAGCCGACCTTCCACCCTGATCGTACCGACGAGCAGCGGCTGCGGCTCATGGAAGACCGCGTACATGCCTGATCACCGCGTCGCGGGCCGGTACCCCAGTGGTGATGCGCGCGCGCGCAGCGCTCGCCAGAACGCTGCGTGGCGCGGACCAGCGGGTTCGCCAGCGCCAGACGGTGGTGTCCGAGAAGGAGCCGCTGCCGGACGACGAGCCTGGGGCTGCGGGATCCGGCGCTGCGTGGCCGACGCTGCGGCTCTTCCCCGGCATGTGTGGCCCGGCGCGCGCGACGTGCGGCTCGCCCGACCCCGGACGTCGTGATGGTCGGCCGCTGCGTGCAGGAGCGCCTGACGTGTCGAGGGGGCCGGTACGACGGCGACCAGCGATGCTGCTCCGTCGTCAACAAGGAGGCGTTCCGATAGCATCGCCGCCCGGCTTGCGGAACCCTGGTTTCGATGATCGGACACGACGTCTCCCCACTACCGCATCACCGCAGCTCGGCAGCGGCGGCATGGGCGTGGTCTACGAGGCCGAGGACACGCGGCTCGGGCGCAGCGTGGCGCTCAAGTTCCTGCCCGCGGAGCTGGCGCAGGACGCGCAGTCGCTGGAGCGCTTCCAGCGCGAGGCGCGCGCGGCCTCGGCGCTCAACCACCCCGGCATCTGCACGGTCTACGCCATCGAGCAGCACGAGCGCCAGCACGTTCATCGTCATGGAGCTGCTCGAGGGCCAGACGCTGGCGCAGCGGATCGGCGCGGCCAGCCGATCGAGCTGGGCCAGCTGCTCGACGCTCGGCATCCAGATCGCGGACGCGCTCGAGTCGGCGCACGCCAAGGGGATCGTGCACCGCGACATCAAGCCGGCGAACATCTTCGTCAACCGCGCGCGGGCAGGTGAAGATCCTCGACTTTCGGCCTGGCCAAGATCGAGGCGTCGCGCCGGCCGGCCGGAGCGGCCTCGCAGGTCGAGCCGACGGCGGTCCGCGACGGCGACCTCACCGTGCGCCGGCACCGTCGCTCGGCACGGTGTCGCTACATGTCGCCCGAGCAGGCGCGCGGGCAGCTCACCGACGCGCGCACCGACCTCTTTCTCGCTCGGCGCCGTGCTCTACCAGATGGCGACCGGGAGCGCTGCCGTTCGAGGGCGACACCTCGGCCGTCGTCTTCGACGCGATCCTGAACCGCGACGCCGCGCCCGCTCGCCGAGGCTCAACCCGGCGCTGCCGCCGGAGCTCGGACGCATCCTCGACAAGGCGCTCGAGAAGGACCGCAGCCTGCGCTACCAGACCGCGACCGATCTCAAGACCGACCTCGGCGCGGCTGAAGCGCGACATCGAGTCGGGCGCGCCGGCGCGCCGCCGAGCCTGGCCGACTCGCGGCGGCGCCGCCAGAGACGGCCGAGAAGTCGATCGCCGTGCTCTACTTCGAGAACCTCGAGCGGGGTCAAGGAGGACGAGTACCTGCGCGACGGGATCACCGAGGACATCATCACCGAGCTCGTCAAGATCAAGGGTCTGAACATCTTCTCGCGCCCGACCGTGCTCGGCCTACCGCGACAAGCCGGTGACGCCCGGCGCAGATCGGCCAGCAGCTGCGGCGCCGCCTACGTGCTCGCCGGCAGCCTGCGCGCGCGCCGGGCAACCGGCTGCGCATCAACGCCCAGCTCGTGGACACGCAGACCGACTTCCCGCTCTGGTCGGAGCGCTACGACCGCGAGATGACAGGACGTGTTCGAGGTGCAGGACGAGATCGCGCGCAAGATCGCCGAGGCGCTGCGCATCACGCTCATCGCCGCAGGAGCAGGCGGCGCTCGCCGCCAAGCCGACCGACAACCTGCAGGCCTACGACCTGTTCCTGCGCGGCAAGAGCTACGCGCGCCGGGTCACGCGCCAGGACCTCGAGTTCGCGCTGCAGATGTTCGAGAACGCGGTGGCGCTCGACCCGCAGTTCGCGCTCGCCTACGCGGCGATCGCCAACGTCTGCGCGCAGTACCACTTGCAACTTCGAGCGCGACGCGGCCTGGATCGGGCGCGCCGATGGCGGCCTCGCAGCGGGCGATGGCGCTGCAGCCCGACCTGCCCGAGGTGCAGGTCGCCAAGGCGTGGGTGCCTCTACGCCGGCGGCCAGTACGACGACGACGCGATCCGCACCGCGCTACCAGGCGATCGCCCGCAAGCGCGACTGCGAGGGCGCCTACTACCTGCTCGGGCGCGCGCCTGTTCGCCGCCGGCCGCTACCAGGAGGTCGTCGACATGGCCGAGGAGCGCGATCGAGCCAGCGGCGAGGACTACAACGTCTACGTGCCGATCACGAACGCGCTCGGGGCGCTCGGCAAGAACGGAGGCAGCTCGGCACGTGTGCGCCAGCGGCGGATCATCGCGCTCGGAAGCGCACCTCAAGCAAGGTGCCCGAGGACGCGCGGCCGGACGCTGCTCGCGACCGACGCTACGTGCAGCGTCGGACGCGCCGGAGGACGCGATGCGCGAGGCGAGCTCCTGCGCCGTGGCCGCTGCGCCCGAACGAGGCGATGGTGCGCGCTACAACGTGGCGCTGCGTGTTCTGGAACGTCCGAGCCGGCAAAGAGCGGCCTGGAGGCTATCCGAAGGCCTGGCACGCCGGCTTCCGCGACTCCGGCTGGGCGGCGCGACCCCGACCTCGCGATCCTGCACGGCGATCCCGAGTTCGACGACTCTACCGCTAGCCCGAGAAGCCGCCCGGTGCGTGAGCCGACGGCATGATCGGGCGCGAGGTCGCCCACTACCGCATCACGCGCGAAGCCTCGGCAGCGGCGGCATGGGGGTCGTCTACGAGGCGGAGGACACCCAGGCTCGGCGCGCCAGGTGGCGCTCAAGTTCCTGCCCGCCGAGCTGGCGCAGGACGCGCCAGTCGCTCGGAGCGCTTCCAGCGCGAGGCGCGCGCCGCCTCGGCGCTCAACCACCCCGGCATCTGCACCGTCCACGCGATCGACGCAGCACGAGCGGCCAGCACTTCATCGTCGATGGAGCTGCTCGAGGGCGAGACGCTGGCCGCAGCGCGATCGCGGCGCGAGCCGATCGAGCTGGCGCAGCTGCTCGAGCTCGGCATCCAGATCGCGGACGCGCTCGAGTCGGCGCACGCCGAAGGGGATCGTGCACCGCGACATCAAGCCGGCCAACATCTTCGTCAACGCGCGCGGGCCAGGCGAAGATCCTCGACTTCGGCCTCGCCAAGATCGAGGCGCGCGCAGCCGTGCCGGCGGCGCCGCCTCGCAGGTCGCCGACGGCGGTCGCCAGCGACGAGCTGACCTCACGGCCGGCACGCGCGATCGGCACGGTGTCCTACATGTCGCCCGAGCAGGCGCGCGGGCAGCTCGACCGACGCGCGCACCGACCTCTTCTCGCTCGGCGACGGTGCTCTACCAGATGGCGACCGGGGCGCTGCCGTTCCAGGGCGACACCTCGGCGGTCGTCTTCGACGCGATCCTGAACCGCGACGCCGCCGCCCGCTCGACGCAGGCTCAACCGCGGCGCTGCCGCCGGAGCTCGGATCGCATCCTGCGCAAGGCGCTCGAGAAGGACCGCAGCCTGCGCTACCAGACCGCGACCGAGTCTCAAGACCGACCTCATGCGGCTCGAAGCGCGACATCGAGTTCGGGCGCCGCGAGCGCGCCGCCGGACTGGCGACTCGCGCGGCGGGCCGCGAGCCAGGACGCGCCGAGAAGTCCGGTCGCGGTGCTCTTACTTCGAGAACCTGAGCGGGGTGAAGGAGGACGAGTACCTCCGCGACGGCGATCACCGAGGACATCATCACCGAGCTGTCGAAGATCAAGGGCCTGAAGATCTTCTCGCGTCCGACGGTGCTCGCCGTACCGCGACAAGCCGGTGCACGCCGGCGCAGATCGGCCAGCAGCTCAAGGCGCCGCCTACGTGCTCGCGCGGCAGCCTGCGGCGCGCGCGGGCAACCGGCTGCGGATCAACGCCCAGCTCGTCGGACACGCGCACCGACTTCGCTGCTCTGGTCGGAGCGCTACGACCGCGAGATGGCCGACGTGTTCGAGGTGCAGGACGAGATCGCGCGCAAGATCGCCGAGGCGCTGCGCGATCACGCTCTCGCCGCAGGAGCAGGCGGCGCTCGCGGCCAAGCCGACCGACAACCTGCAGGCCTACGACCTCTACCTGCGCGGCAAGAGCTACGCGCGCCGGCTCACGCGCCAGGACCTCGAGTTCGCGCTGCAGATGTTCGAGAGCGCGGTGGCGCCATGGACCCCGACTTCGCGCTCGCCTACGCGGCGATCGCCAACGTGTGCGCGCGAGTACCACTTCAACTTCGAGCGCGACGCAGACCTGGATCGGCGCGCGCGCATGGAGGCCTCGCAGCGCGGCCGTGGCGCTGCAACCCGCACCTGCCCGAGGTCACAGGTCGCGCAGGGCTGGATCCTGCTACACGCAGGCCAGTTAGCGCCAGGCGGTCCACGATGGCCCAGGAGGCGATCCCGACGCAAGCGCGACACCAGGGGCGCCTACACCTGATGCTGCGCTCGCTGTTCGCTGCCGGCCGCTACCAGGAGATCGCCGGGTCGCCGACGAGGCCGCGGTCCGAGGCGACGGCTCCGACTACAACGTCTACGTGCCGGATCTGCGAAACGCGCTCGACTCGCTCGGGAAGAAGGAGCAGCTTCGCGCAGGATGGACGCCAGCGCGAGATCCGCGTATGGCGCTCGAGCGCCGCATCCGGTCGGTGCCCGAAGACGCCCGCGTTTCACCGCTGCTCTCGCCGCCGACTACTGCCGCGACCGGCCGCACCGGAGGAGGCGATGCGCGAGGCCAGCCTCGGCGATCACGCACGCTGGCCCGACGAGGCGACGGTCCTCACCGGCGTTTTCGCGCAGCTGTAGTCTTCTGCCACCAGCTCGGCAGGAAGGCCGTGAGGGCATGGCGGCGCTCAGGAAGGCGTGGGACGCCGGCTGCATCGACCCCGACTGGGCAAGCGGCGCGACCCCGATCTCGGCGCTGCTCCACGGCGAGCCCAGAGTTCGAGAAGCTCTACCCGACACGGCGCGAAGGCGCCTTGACGCCGACGCTTTGCTCCATCCTGAGTCGGCTCTGCCGGTTGATCCGCTGCCTCCTCGCGTTCGCGGTCACCTGCTCGGGCCGAAGTCGCGTTCAGCCTTGATGGACGCTCGCTCCACGCATCTTTCAGGCCAGTTCCGTCTCCGCGCTTCCTCACGCGGCTGCGTCGTCTCTTGCCGTTCTCGTGGCCGCGCGAAGGCTTGGGACCGCCTGACGAAGTGAGGCGCGCGGAAGTCCGTTTTTGCAGGCAGTCGAAACCAAGGTCGAGCGGGGACCGCGCAACGGCATCGACAAACCCCCGACGCTGTTCGGCGACGCCTCAATGTCGTCAAGGGTCAGCCGGAGCTGCGCGAAGTTCCAGTTCCGCGCGCCGGGCCGCTGGCAGCGCGGCACGAACTGAGCCGCAGCCGACGATCGGCGCGCGTTCTCGGGAGACAGCGGGCGGGGTGCACGCGCACAAGGCGACGTTCCACGCGTCAGCGACCGATCCACCCGGCGTGCTTGGCGCTGGGCGATGGGATCCGGGCGCCCGCGCCGGGCTCTGAGTTCCTGCTGCACGCGCTCGCGGCCGTGCATCACGGGCGGGATCGCCAACATCGCGGCCGCGCGCGGCGCGTCACGGCTGCGACGAGGTCGAGTCGACGGTCGAGGGCGACATCGACCTGCTCGGGGATCCTCGGGCTCGGACCAGGTCCGCAACGGGTTAATGATGGTGATCCGCGCCGCCTACATCGCTGGCACGCGAGCGCAATACGTAACTGAACGAAGTACAT
>ERZ1370068.2246-contig-1403_pt1 | contig 29865 bp, 31 predicted proteins | sample MGYA00561227_ERZ1370068 | MGnify/ENA primary metagenome ERZ1370068 (study PRJEB38410, sample SAMEA6850437) | metagenome | study: Metagenomic assessment of the ecological functions of the soil: analysis of the soil microbiota associated with the...
GGTATTACTTCGTTCGGTACGTATTGCTATTCCTCTCCCGCCGGCCGCGCCTCTCCACCGCGACGCTGACGATTGCCGGCATGGCGATGGCGTTCAGCGCGCGAGGGGTCCGGTCGGGTCGCGGTCTCGTTCATCGGCGAAGGCGGATCGTCGCTCGGCGAATGGCACGAGGCGATCAACCTGTGCGCCGCGCGCGAAGCTGCCGGCGATCTTCTGCGTCGAGAACAACCAGACCGCGCTGTCGACGCCGGTCGCCGATCAGTCGGCGGCGCGCGTGTTCGCCGACAAGGCCGCCGGGCTACGGCGTGCCGGGCATCACCATCGACGGCACGCGATCCCGATGCAGATCGCGGCGGCGTTCACGTGGGCCGCCGAGCGCGCGCGCGCCGGGCTGAGGCCGACGCTCATCGAAGCCGTCAGCCATGCGGATGTGCGGCCACGCGCATCACGACGACATGCTGTATCTCGGCCGCGATCCGGCCGCTTCGTGGGAGCTACGCGCCGCTGACCGAGCAGGGCTATGCGGACCGCGAGCTGTACCGAATACTGGGCCGCGCGCGATCCGATTGCGCGGTTACGCGCGGCGCTGGAAGGCAAGAGGCATCATCAGGCCGCGGCGATCTCGATCGCTTCAAGCGAGAGGCGGAGGCTCTGGTCGAGGAGCAGGCGCGCGCGGTGATCGACGCGCCGTGGCCCGATGCAGCGCAGGCCGGGCGTCGGCGTGTTCGCGAACGAGCCGCCGCGGGCAGCATGTCGAGGTGCTGGATCCCGCGATCCGGCTGACCGCCGGACGATCCGGAAAGGCATCGTGCGTCAGATCACCGATCGACGAATCGTCTGCGAGCGCATCGCGCGGTGCGCGGCCTTGATCGAGTCGGCGCCGCCGTTCGATCCCGAAGGGCCGCACGCTTTCTCGATGCGGTGATGCTCGGCGTCGGCGACGCGCTGCGCGCCGATCCGCGCGTGTTCGTGTACGGCGAGGACGTGGGCGGCCGCGTACGGCAACGCGTTTCTCCTGCTGCGCCCGCTGCTGAAGGAGTTCGGCGATCGGATCATCAACTCGCCGCTCGCCGAAGGCGCCGTGCTCGGCGTGTGCGTCGGCGCCGCGCTCGCGGGCCAGCGGCCGATCGGCGAGATGCAGTTCAACGACTTCGTCGCGACCGGCTTCAACCAGCTCGTGAACAACGCCGCGAAGATCCGGCTATCGGTGGGGCGGCGACGTGCCGATGGTCGTGCGCATGCCGTGGGGCGGGCTGCGGCATGCCGGCCCGTACCACTCGCAGAACACCGAGCCCTGGTTCTATCGCACCGCCGGCCTGAAGATCGTGGTGCCGTCGACGCCGCACGACGCGCGCGCGCTGATGGCGTCGGCCGTCGCCGATCCGGACCCGGTCCTGCTACTACGAGCACATCGCGCTCTACCGCGATCCGCGCATCAAGCAGGCGCTGCGACGAAGCGCCGCCCGCGCCGATTCCGCTCGGCAAGGCGGCGCTGCGGCGCGCCGGCGATCACCTCGCGATCGTTTCGCTACGGCGCGTACGTCCACGTCGGCCTGCGCGTCGCCGAGCAGCTCGCGAAGGACGGGATCGAGGCCAGCGTGCTCGACCTGCGCAGCCTCGTGCCGCTGGACCGCGCAGGCCGCTGCTCGCCGTCGCGCGCCGCTGCCACCGCGTGCTGATCGTCCACGAGGATTCGCGCACCGGCGGCATCGGCGAGAGCCTCGCCGCGATCATCCAGGAAGAAGCGTTCGAGTCGCTCGACGCGCCCGTCCGCATCATCGGCGCGCTCGACACGCCGGTGCCGTACTCGCCGCCGCTCGAAGAGTTCTACCTGCCGAGCGAAGGCGCAGATCGAAGCGGGCCGCGCGCCTTGCAGCCGTCGACGCTACTGATCGCGGCGACTTACGGCGGTGTAGTGCAGGCCTTCGGGCCTGCAGTGCACAGCGCGGCGGACCTGAGATCCGCGCACGTCAGCAGGTGGAAAAACGCGCGATCGGTGGGAGATGCGTCATGCAGAACAGCGATGGGCGCTCGTCGTCATGGGCGCGTGGCTGATGGGGTCGGTCGCGATGTCCCGCGGTGGCCACGGAGAATTTCGCCGCACGGTCGATCTGACTGCTCGCCTGGCTTCCTCCACACGGCAGGTTCAGCTCTCGATGGTGCAGACGCTCGGGCCGGCGGCCTCCCGTGAACTGCTCCGCTACCTCTCGCGTCCGAACTGAACCGCCTGTAAGCTCCAGATGTGGAACGTGGCGCAGCTTGTCCTCCGGAGGACTGGCGCTGTGGCTCGATGTTCTCATCGGTCACGCGAGTTCCGCGGGACGCCGCGCCGGGATTTCCGCGGTCGGACTCCAGCGGGCTCGCCGTCCAAAGGGATCGTCGCCATGCTGGCGACCGTGGTGCTGATGCTCGTGTATCTGACGCCGGCGATCGTCTCGTTGGGACGCGAGCTCGACTTCGCGTTCCACCTGGGACCCGCGGCGCCGCCCAGGATGTCGGCGCTTCTGGGTGCTGCGCGGCCGCGTCGCTGGAGATGATCAAGCTCCTCGTCGGGGATCCTCGTGGCCCCTTCTGGATCGCGCGGTCGTCGTCACGACAAGAAAGAGACCGCGGAGAGCGCCGAGACATAGACGGATAGCAGGGAGGATAATCAGAAGATGAGGCGACGTGGCGAGAACCTCACTGGCCTCCTGCCCTCCTGTTCGAGATCTGCGCGGTTTTCGTCTTACTCGTTTTCGTCTTACTCGTTGCGCAGTGCCTGCAGCCGGATCTGATTCCGGCGGCGCGCCGCGCGCCGGCGGAGTAGCAGGCCGCGAGCGCGGCCAGCACCAGCAGCAGCGTCGTGGCCCTGCGAAGCTGACAACGTCGGTCGAGCTGACACCGACGAAGCAGGCGGGCTGTATGCAGGCCGGGTCGAGGCCGAGCGCGCCGGCCCAAGCCGACGCAGCGACGCCCGCCGGCGTCATCCCCAGCCCTGCCGGAGGATCAGCGAGATGATGTCGCCGCGCGACGCCCAGCGCCATGCGCATGCCGATTTCCGGCGTCCGCTGCGCCGCGAGCGCGGCAATCACGCCGTAGGCCGATGGTGGCGAGAATCAGCGCGAAGCGCGCCGAAGGCGGTCAACAGGCTGGCGACCATGCGTTGGATGAAGACCGCCGTTTCCAGGTTGACTCCGCGATCGTCCTGATGTCGAAGAGCGGGACGTTGGGGGCTCGAGTACGCTCGAAGTGTCTCGTGAAGGCGTGGGACGATCGACGCTGGATCGTCAGCGGTCTTGACGATCAAGACCGCGTCGCCGCGATACCACTGCTGCATCGGCAGATACGTGAACAGCCGCGGAGGCTCCGTGATGCTGCTGTAGCTGCCGTCGCGTGCGACGCCCGACCTGCAGTTCGCGCTTGTCGACGCGGATGCGGCCGCCCACCGGATTGCGCCCGGCGAAGTACCGGCGCGCGAGCGTCTCGTTCACGATCGCGACGTCCGGGCGACTCGGGCGTGTCGCGATCGGTGAACTCCGTCCTGCGACGAGCGTGATGCCCCAGTGTCTTCAGGTAGTCGGAGCTCGACGCGGTTGTAGTACAGCGAGACCTCTTCGTTCGGGAGCAGGCGTGTAGCCGTCGATCGCCGCTACCGATGTCGCTGCTGCCGCAGAATCCAAGCGGCATGCGCGCCGGCAGCAGGCAGCCGCCTCGACGCCTGGATCTCGCGGACGCGCGCAAGGCGCGTCCCGGAAGAACGATCGGCCGCGCGGCGCGTCGTAGCCGGCCGGCTGCAGGTCGACGGCGACGACGCAGGCCGCTTCGCGTCGAGAACCCGGGATCGACCGACTGCGCGTTCATCAGCGTGCGGACAAGAGCAGGCCCGCCGACACGAGCAGCACGCAGCGACAGCGCGACCTGAGCCACCACCAGCGCCTTGCGCACACGCGCGCCTCGGCGTCGCGGTGACCGCGGTCGCCGACTCCTTCAAGGCGGTGATCAACGACGCGGCGCGCCCTGCAACGCCGGGACCAGCCGAACAGCAGCGCGGTGGACAGCGGTGACGCCCGCCGCGAGACCGCATGACCGTCGACGTTCGAGCTGCCGGGTTGATGTCGATCGGCAGCGGCGCCGGCGGGATGAACAACACGCGCGAGGTCTCTGGTCAATGCGCGAACAGCAGCCCGGCAGGCCGCCGGCGATGGCAAGCAGACTGCTCTCCGTGAGCATCTGCTGCACGAGACGGCTGCGGCTGGCGCCGAGCGTGTCAGCCGGACCGCCGTTTCCGCGCTGGCGCGTGCGCCGCGCTTGCCAGCAGGGAGGTTCGCCACGTTGGCGCACGCGATCAACAGCACGACGCCGGCCACGCCGAGCTGCACGCCCATGACGGCGGTGACCGCGATGCCGCCCATGCTCGGCGCCTGCCACAGTTCGAACAGCGTGATCTCGCTCCCGGCGTCCTCGGCTATGCGTCGCGAGCCAGGTCCTGTGCGATCAGATCCAAGGTCGGCCTCCGCCCGCGCGATGCCGACGCCCGGCTTCGAGACGATTGCCTGGAGCCACCGGTTGCTGCGCAAGTGGAGCCGGTCGGCCCTCAACGCCGGCTGCATCATGAGCGGAATCCAGAGATCGAGGTTGAGGTAGCGGCTGCGTGCCATGAAAGCCCGTCGGGCGCCACGCCGATCACCGTGAAGGCGTCGCAGTTGAGCGCAATCGTCCGGCCGACGATGGACGGGTCGCCGTCGAAGCGGCGACTAGCCAGAACTTGTGGCTGATGACCGCGACCGGCGTGGCGGCCGGGCACCGAGCCCTCCTCGGCACGGAACGCCGCGCCCGCTGCGATGGATGGACCCCGAGCGCCTCGAAGTAGTTGCCCGAGACCATCTCGCCGAAGACGCGCTGCGGATCGCCGTTGTCCGACGCGCATGTTCATGGGCAGCATCGTGTAGGCGATGAGATCCTCGACACTCGCCGGCAGGCGCCGCCGATAGTCCTCGAAGTCGGAAATTGACGAGAGCTCAGCTCGCTTCGCGTGCGCGTGGTGCCGTTGAGCGCGACGAGCCGATCGCCGCTCGACGCCGCCAGCAGGTGCGCGCATCCGTCGTTCACCCAGCTGACACATCGCTCACGTTGGCGCCGATGCCGAGGCCGAGCGTCAGCACCGCCGACCAGGTGGAACGCCGGCTTGCGCACCATGAGCCGCCAGCCGTAGCGGATGTCGTGCGTGATCATTTCGAGTCTCCTGACGTGAAGGCGCAGCCAGAACGGCGTGGCGGAGCGCGCCGGCGGCGCAGCGTGACGAGGCCGGCGCGCGTCGAGCCGTGCTCGCTGCCGCGCCGTGATCCGTCGCCATTCGTGCAGGATGTCGGCGCGCCACTGGCGGCCGCCATTCGCGGCGCCGCGACGGCGGCGCGAGCCACCAGCCCGGTATCGATGATGGCCAGCAGCAGCGGAGCAGGGACCGTTTGGGCATTTCAGCTTACAGATCTCGGTTTCGGACTTGGCGATGCGCCATCGCGGCGAGCGACACCGGCTCTGAGGTTCTTGTAGCGCTGCAGCGCGCCGGCCAGCGCGGTCGCGCCGGCGGCGGTGAGGTCGAAGTCAGCGCCGTCGGCGGGCGCTTGTCGCGCCGCGCGGCACGCGCGTCCTCCAGCGCGACGTCAGGTAGCCGAGCGACTCGAGCTTGTCGAGCGTCGGATAGACGGTGCCGGACGAGTGAGGCCCGTGGCGTCCATGATGTCGAAGCCGAACCGGTTGCCGTCGGCGCATGGCGTGGAGGATCGCGACACGGACCGAAGGCGAGCGGCGAACTGGATTTTGGCCATCCAGGAGCTGTATCCAGGCAACGTATTTGGCAATCGATGTAGTAGACGACGGAAAACCCGGGAGGCTTCGCGTCCGTCAGCGCAAAACCGGTTTATCCAGCAGTCCCAGCCATGCGCCGCCGCGACCGGCCGCGATCGCGTTGATCCGGGCCGTTATCGCCGTTGGTCATGATAACCGCCATGCCTTGAGCCGATGAACCAGCGGTCGCACTGAAAACCCCAGTTCGAGCCGCCGTGGGCGAGAGCCACCCAGCCTGCGCGCTTCTTGCGCGATCGCCGAGGCCCACGGCGGCGTAGTCGCCGACGCCGACCGCGACGTCAGCGCATCTCAGCGGACGCGTGGTCCGATCGAAAGCACCCGGGCGGAGCGGCCGAGCAAGCCGTGTTCCGCCAGACTTCGATGGCGAACTTCGCCAGATCGGATCGGTCAGTCGTCCGCAGCCCGGCGCGAAGCCGGCTCGGGATCGGGCCATTGCCGCTTCAGCTGTCCATCGCGCCTGGCCGCGTACCATCGTGCATCTTGCCGTCCGCGTGGCGGATCGCGCTTCCGGGGACAGCGGCTGCTCGTACGCGCTGTGCGTCATGCCGATCGGGCCGAGCACGACCAGCGCGCTGCATGACCTCGGGAAGTGCGGGTCGCCCGGTCGCGTCCATCAGCGCCGAGCTGCATGAGGGTGACGCCGCCGCCGGAAGTGCTGCGCGGCCGTGAACGGCTCGCCCGCTCCATGAGCGCCGGCCTGCGACGTTGGACGGCTGCGCTGCCGTTGAAGAATCTGGACGATGCGTCCGGCCGCGGCGTCGGGGAGCTGATAGCCGGGAAAGCCGAAGCCGTCGCCCAGGCCGGGCGGTGATGGCTCATCAACGATCGCGGGGTCGACGGGCTGGCGCGCGGGTGAACTCGCCGACCGGGCAGCTTCCACGATTTCAGGATGCGTGTTGCAAATCGTCAGGATCGTCCAGCGAAAACCGCCCGTCCTGAACCGCCCGGAGCTGCGCGGCCATCGCGGCGACCGGCTTGCCTGATCGATGCCGCCTGGAACATCGTGTCGGCGTCCACCCGGGCACCGCTTTCAGTAAATCGGCGATGCCGTAGCCCTTGGCCCAGTGAATGCCGAAGTTGTCGATCACCGCGATGCTGATGCCGGGCACGTGGGCCCGTTCAGCACCTGCATGAGCGTGAGCGCATCAGCCCCTGCCGGTCCGGCGACTGGGGACCCTCGATACGCGCCATCATCGCGGCGGGCGACCGGTCTTGCGCGGCGAAGAAGCCGGGCGCGGCGCCGATCAGGCCGAGGCAGATCAACAGTCGTTTCATGGGCTGGCTACCTGTTGATTCTAGCTGACTGGCCGGTGGAGTCGTTGGTGGCTACTTTACCCGGAGTCCCTGGTTCTTGGACCTTGGTTCTTGGTCCGTCCTTTGTCAGGTCCTTGGTCCGTTCTTTGTCCTTGGTCGTCCTTGGTCCGTGGTCCTGATGTGTCGAGCGTGCCTTGCCAGCGCCTTAGCATCTTCGCAATGCTTTCGTTCAGCGCGATGTGTTCAGCGACCGCGATGCTCTGCCGCCCTTCGCATGCATGGTAGCCGGACTTGAGCTCACCGTTCGATGCAAAGGCATATCGCAGAAACTGCGCCGTCTCTTTGTCCCGGCGTCGCAGAAATCCTTCGCTGATGTTGAACATCTCACCGAGATTGAAGCGTCGTTCATTTGATCAGACATTTGCCGGTCTGGCGAAATTCAGGCCGTCGAATCCAGCTCTCTACGCACTGCGCTGCCCGCCTGCCAGGCACGCAGATCTTCGAATCGATAGACACCCATGCGCCGCGAGATCGCACGGTGCATGCCAGGGCGGTAGGACCAAGGACGAAGGACCAGAGGACGGACCAGGGACGAGGGCGGACCAAGCACCAAGCTCAAAGGACCAGGGACCAATCTTCGGTATGATCTCTCCGTGTCCCCTCTCGCCGCTGTCATCTTCGACTTCGACGGCATCGTCCTCGACTTGCGAAACGCCCAGATACGAGTCGCATCGGCGCATCTACGAGCGCTGCGGCGTGACGCTGACCGTCGAAGAATGGTGCGGGGTCAATCGGCACCTGGAGCGAAGGGGGCACGACCAGCAAATGGTTCTCGCGCCTGTGCGCGCGCTCGCCGCAGAGCGCCCAGCCCGCGAGGACTACTTCGCCGAGCGCCGCCGGATCTTCGAGTCGATCCTTCCCGCCGATCCGATGAACGGTGTGCGCGAGCTGCTGGCGCTGCTGCGCGACGCTTGAGCATCCCCGCGGCCATCGCTTGGTCTGCCCCTTCAGGATGGGTGGTTGGCGCCGTCGAGCGTCTTGGAATGCGGCCAATGTTCGACGCGGTCGTGGCCGCGCGACCAGGTCAAGCACCGGAGGCCTCGCGCCGGACGTCTCACCTGGCGGCGGCGCTCGAGCTCGGCGTCGATCCGCGCCGCCGCTCGATTGCCATCGAGGATTCCGGTTCCGGGCATTTGCCGCCGCCCGCGCCGCCGGCATGATGTGCCGTGGCGATTCCACACTGGCTGACCGCGTCGCGACGTCCTGGCGGCGCTGACCTTCACCGTGACGGACGCGGGCCAGCTGTCACTCGATCGGCTGGAAAGCGCTGATCGCCCCTGACAGTCGAACCAGGCATCTCGAGCGAGCCCTGGAACACCGGGCCGCGGCGCGCGGGCAACTTCTCGACAGCGGGCCGTGGCTTCCGCCGGAGAATAATGAAGGCACAAGGAGCCATCAATGGCGAAAGTGTTAATGTTTGCGGGAATAGCCACACTCTGTCTGGCATCGCCCTGCGCCGCTCAAACGAGAACACCACAAGGCAAGACCTACCGCTCGCCGGGCGGCACCACGCTGCGGCTGATGCTCGACGAGAGCAACGTCGGCCCGGAGGTCACGCTTGGCGAGATGGTGTTTCCGCCGAACAGCGACTCCGGCGATCACAAGCATGGCGCGATCGAGATGTTCTACGTCGTCTCCGGCGAGCTGGAGCACGTCGTGAACGGCAAGAGCCGAGATCCTCGAAGCCGGGCATGGCGGGTTACGTGAAAGCCGCCCGACTCGGTGCGCCACAAGACCGGGACCGGCCGGCGCCAAGGTCGTGGTGGTCTGGGTGCCGGGCGACGAGGGCAAGAAGATCGCGGCGCGGTGGAAGCGGGAGCCTTAAGCGAGAGCAGCGGTCCATTGGGACGGCCTGAAGACCGGCTCCTAGCTAGAATAGACATCATAGAGCAGACGACAGATGGCTGCCATCAACACTCGGCCGCCGCCGCCTGCGAGGCGCCGGTCGATTTCATCCGCGCGATCGTCGACGAGGACCTGGCGACCGGCAAGCATCACGGGCGAGTGGCGACGCGGTTTCCGCCCGAGCCGAACGGCTACCTGCACATCGGCCACGCCAAATCGATCTGCCTGAATTTCGGCATCGCCGACGAGCGCGGCGGCACCTGCAACCTGCGGTTCGACGACACCAACCCGGCGCAAGGAAGACGTCGAGTACGTCGACGCGATCAAGGAAGACGTCGCGTGGCTCGGCTTCACGTGGAGCGCCGAGCTCTACGCGTCGGACTACTTCGAGCGGCTCTACCAGTTCGCCGTCGAGCTGATCAAACAGGGCAAGGCCTACGTCGACAGCCTCGACGGCCGACGAGATTCGCGCCTATCGCGGCACGCTGACCGAGCCGGGGAAGAACAGCCCGTACCGCGATCGATCGGTCGAGGAGAACCTCGATCTGTTCGCGCGGATGCGCGCCGGCGAGTTTCCCGACGGCGCGCACGTCCTGCGCGCGAAGATCGACATGGCGTCGCCGAACTTCAACATGCGCGATCCGACGCTCTACCGGATCCGCCACGCCGCGCACCACCGGACCGGCGACGCCTGGTGCATCTACCCGATGTACGACTACGCGCACCCGCTGTCCGGACGCGCTCGAGCGGATCACGCACTCGATCTGCACGCTGGAGTTCGAGGACCATCGGCCGCTCTACGACTGGCTGGTCGACCGCGCTGATCGAGGGCGACAAGCCGCGGCAGATCGAGTTCGCGCGCCTCAACCTGAACTACACGGTGATGAGCAAGCGCAAGCTGCTGCAGCTCGTGCAGCAGCGGCACGTGTCCGGCTGGAACGATCCGCGGATGCCGACGATCAGCGGGCTGCGGCGCCGCGGCTACACGCCGGAGTCGATCCGCGACTTCTGCGCGCCGGATCGGCGTCGCCAAGAAGGAAAACGTCATCGACATGGCGCAGCTCGAGCACAGCGTCCGCGAGGATCTGAATCGCCGCGCGCCGCGCGTGCATGACCGGTGCTGCGCCCGCTGAAGGTCGTGCTGACCAACTACCCGGAGGGGCAGGTCGAAGAGGTCGACGTCATCAACAACCCCGAGGACGCGTCCGCCGGCACGCGCAAGGTGCCGTTCTCGCGCGAGCTGTACATCGAGCGCGACGACTTCATGGAGAACCCGCCGAAGAAGTTCTTCCGCCTGTCGCCCGGGCAAGGAAGTGCGGCTGCGGTGCGCCTACTTCATCACCTGCACCGAGGTCGTGAAGGACGACGCGCGGCGAGATCGTCGAGCTGCGCTGCACCTACGATCCGGCGACGCGCGGCGGCGATGCGCCGGACGGCCGCCGCGTCAAGGCGACGCTGCACTGGGTGTCGGCGGCGCACGCGGTGCCGGTCGAAGTCCGGCTGTACGACCGGCTGTTCTCAGTCGAGGATCCCGAGACAGCGTGCCGGAGGGAAAGACGTTTCTCGACTACCTGAACCCGCATTCGCTCGAGGTGCTGCGCGACGCGCCAGGCCGAGCCGAGCCTCGCCGGCGGCGGCGCCCGGCACGCGCGTGCAGTTCGAGCGCCTCGGCTATTTCTGCGTCGACACCGACTCGCGGCCAGGCGCGCTCGTGTTCAACCGCACCGGTGTCGCTGCGTTCGACTGCGTTGGGCGAAGATCGTCGCAAGCAACAGGGCTAGGGCTCCGGCCCGGAGGCTCGGAGCATGGAGACTCGATGCGCGAGTCGGCGTGCGGTCTCGCGTCGTCTCTGCTGGCCGTCGGCCGCGCAGGCCCGGTCCTGCTGCGCAGGCGCCCGACTCGGCAACCTCGCCGCTGGTATAAGGGCAACACCCACACACACACGCTCAACAGCGACGGCGACAGCACGCCCGGACGAAGTGGCGAACGTGGTACGCGAGAGCACGGCTACCGGTTCCTCGTGCTGTCGGATCACAACGTCCTCACCAACGTCGACGGCCTGAACGCCGTTCACGGAGCCGCCGAACAGTTCCTGCTGATCAAGGGTGAAGAGGTCACGCGATCGGTTCGGCGACAAGCCGCATCCACGTAAACGGCCTCGACGTGTCCGAGACCGTCGAGCCGCAGCACGGATCGAGCGTGGTGGACGTGCTGCAGCGGACCGGTCGACGCCATCCGGAAGGCCGGTGGCGCGCCTCACATCAACCATCCGAACTTCGGCTGGGCGATCACTGCCGACGACTTGAAGGCTCTCCGCAACGACAAGCTGTTCGAGATCTACAACGGACATCATCAGGTGAACAATTTCGGCGGCGGCGGCGTGCCAGGCATGGAAGAAGTCTGGGACCGCATCCTGTCGAGCGGCAAGCTGATCTACGGCGTGGCCGACGATGACGCGCATGTGTTCAAGCAGCCGGGGAATCCCAACGTCGCCGGGCCGGGTCGAGGCTGGGTCGTTCGTCCGCGCCGATCGGCTGGCGCCCCGGCCGATCGTCGACGCGCTCGAGCGGGGCGACTTCTACGCCTCGACCGGCGTGGAGCTCGCCGACTATCAGGTGACGGACAAGGCGATCACCATCACCGATCAAGACCGACAGCTACAGCAGAAATGCGCGTGCAGTTCATCGGGCGGAACGGCGTGATCCTCGGCGAAGCGATCTGCGAGCCCGGCTGTGTATCAGTTCAAGGGCGACGAGTTGTATGTGCGCGCCAAGGATTCTGGATTCCAATGGCCGCGTCGCCTGGACTCAGCCGGTTTGGAAGGGCCGATAGTCCAGACTTCCAGCTCGAGAGTGCAGCGGAACCCGTCTTGCACCTCTGCAAGCCATGGACGCTCGGGAACGCTGGCAAGAGCACTGCAAGGCCGGCTGACTGCCGCGCGCCGCAGCTGTCGACGCCGGCAATACGGCGGCGGCACTCTCGAAATTACGGCAGCGCTCGAGCTCGATAAAGGACTTTCTTGCCGCGCAGGCCTTGCGCGATCGCATTCTCGCGACGAACGCCGCGCCTAAGACGCCACCCTCGGCGCGCCGACTATCCGCGCCCCGTCCGCTTGCGCCCCCGCCACGGTGAGCGCCGCTGCCAGTGGTCGAGGAACCGCCTCGAATTGCCAGTCCGGTAGAGCGCGCCCTGAAGCCGACGTCCACACAAGCCACTCCCGTTGAGGCTGCGTCGAAGCCGGTGGCCGCGCCACCTCACAAACGGCCATGCCGGTACAGGCGCCGGAGAAAACAGCCACGCCCGCCGTGCGCGTAGAGGCGGCGTCGAAGCCGGTGCCCCGCACGCCCGAGATGCCCGCGGGATATGTGAAGTTCGAGCAGCGGGCCAGACGGCGCCGGGTCGATCGGCGCATCGACGCGGCTCGCGCCGCGCTCGACGATCGCCGCATGAGGGCCGCCGCGTCGGCAGCTCGACGAGGTGACCGATCTCGATCCCAACTTGCCGGAGCTCGTGGAGCTCACCGCGCGGTTCGACGAGTTGAGGCGCGCGACGGTGACGCATCGCCGCGGCCCGTGGGTCTTTGCAGCAGGCGTGTTCGGCATCGCGCTCTTCGGCGCCTCGTGGCTGCAGGATTCGGCGCAGGTGATCGCCTCTCGCCGGATGTCGTCGGTCGCGCCGCTTCTCACTGGCCGTCGCGCCTCCCGTCACCATCGCGCAGCGCCTCGCCGTTGCCGACACGCCGGACGAGCCAGCGCGCGCCGCCGCCCCGGCGCCGGTCGAGCCGCGGCTTCGAGTGCCTGATCCGCCGGCGCCCCCGGGCCCCAGAGTGGCGGCCCGGGCGGTAACTCCGGTGGAAAGCCCGTCACCTGTCCGCGTGGCGGCGCCCGATTGAAGTCCCGGCGCGTGTCCGTGTGGCCGAAACGGCTCGCACGACGCCGGAACCTCCTGCGCCGAGCGCCATCGCCCGTGGCGGCACCTGCTCCGAGTCCTGTTGCGGCGGCCGCTCCGATTCCGCCGAGCGCCGACGCGCCGGACGACGGCCGTCTCGTCAGACGCGTGCTCCAGCGCTATCGAACGGCCTACGATGGCCTCGACGCCCGCTCGGCGCGGGAGGGTGTGGCCGGCGGTGAATCAGGCGGCGCTCGCGCGCGCCTTCGACGGCTCTCAGTCGCAGTCGCTCACGTTCGACGCGTGCGACGTCAAGCTGCGCGGCGAAGCGGCCACGGCCACGTGTCGCGGATCGGCGCGCTACGTGACCAAGTTCGGCAGCCGCGATCCGCGCGTGGAATCACTGGTGTGGAATTTCACGCTGCACAAGACCGGCAGCGACTGGCAGATCGACTCCGCTAGAGCGGAACGTTAAGAGATGGCGATGGCTAATGGCTAATGGCTAATGGCTTATTGCGAATGGCGGGATGGCCCTGCGCTCAACCATTTGCCATCAACCTTCGCCATCAGCCATTAGCCATGGCGGTATTTCTTAACGCCCCAACGAGTAGTCCAGCCCGATGAACGGCGTGAATCGGCGCGGTCAGGCCGCCGTTGGTGCAGCGGGATCATGACGTTGGCGGCAAGCACCCACGTGTCCGTGAGGTTCCACTTCACGCCCGGCACGATCGTCAGTGATCGTGAAGGCTCGACGCGTCTCGGGCGTCAGGCGGATGGTTTCGACGCCGCTCAGGCGCGGGTGCGCGCGCGGTCACCGGCACGATGTTGCCGGGGCTGTCGATCCAGCGTCCGAGCAGCTCGCCGATCACCGACACGCTGCCCGAGGCGGCGAGCGCCACCGCGCCGCCGTAGCTGAGTCTCGCGCGCGAGGCCGCCGAAGCTCACGCCGGTGTTGGCGTGCGCCGAGAGCCGTCCCTGCTCGAGCGATCCGATTGCCCGAGAACTTGACCGCCGCCGATCCGGCGCCGAGCAGATCCTCCGCGCGGCCCGTCGGCAGTCGCACGTCGACCATGGCGGCCAGGCCCGTCGTCGTCCTCGGTGAACAGCGTGTATTTCGTGCGCACGACGAGATCCGCGAGACCGACGGCGTGCGCGCTCGCCGTCGCCTGAGTGAATGTGCGGCCGCGATACGTGTTCACGCGCGAGCCATCCAGCGTCAGCGACGACGAACGGTGCGGCCACGCTCGACGTCCGAGCCGATCCGTCACGCCGACGTTGGCATAGAGCGTGGCGACGCTGGCGTCGATGTTCAGCGTCAGCCGATCGACGTCGAACGGCGCCGCTCTCGTCGGTGAACTGGTTCGCCGTCGTCACCAGCGAGCCGTCGCGCAGGCTTGCGGCCGTCGAGCGACGTGAAGTGCAGCTGCTGGAGGGTCAAGCCGAACGACGCCTGGTGCTGGCCGGCGCTCAGCGCACGCTCGGTGAAGAACGGCCCGAAGCTCTGCGTCGCACGCTCGACGGTTCCCGAGCTCCGGGTTCAGCCGGTACACGAACGCGCCCGACGAGGAAGTGACCGGCAGCGTCGCGAGGTTGGCCGCGAGCGCGCGCGAAATCGTGTCGCTCGTCGCCTGCGCCGCGTCGCGATCGCGCTCGACGCTTCCGGTCGACACCGACTGGTTCGTGACGAGGAACGTGAGAACGTCCGTCGACCGTCTGAGCGGAAGCGGCCGAAGCTGCAGTCGACGATCGCGGCTGCCGCCATGACACCGATCGGGAGCCTACGTCATCATCTTTCTTGTCCGTTTCGATTTGCGTGGCTTTGATGATGCCGTTCGGCTGAACGATGCCTTTGCCTGAAGCCATCTTGCCGTTTCGAAGATCGCCGCACTTGGACTTGTGGAAGTCGGTTGAGTCAGTCCGCGACGACCACGGCAAACGCCGACCGTGAACCGCACGTTCGGACAATTGCCGGACAGGTTGGACACGCGGCCCTCGAAGTCGACGATCCTGGGCGGCGTCGGCGGCGGCGTTGGCGCGCAGCGTCGGTGCGGGTGTGGGTGTCGGCGCTGGTGCTGGCGGCGGCGTCGGCGACGGGGCAGGTGGCCGGCGCAGGCGTCGGGCTGGTCGGAGGTCGGGGCGGCGGCGGCGGTGGCGCGCCGTCTTGTGTCACGCTGTATGTCTGGCCGCCGATAGTCACGTGCCCGACGCGCGCCGTGCCCGCTGTTTGCCGACACGCTGACTCCCACGGACCCGCTGGCATTACCGTTGTTGACCAGAAACCACCGCACAGCCAGCCGTCTCCAGTCGACGCGGTCCACGCGCAGCCGGTCAGCGTCGTCAGGTCAACGGAGAGGCGTCCGCCGCCGTAGCCGATCGCATCGCCGCCTCTGCTCAAGCTGAACTGACAGGGGGCGCCGCCGCCTGGCTCAGCGTCAGGTTTTGCGAGGCGACGACGACGGTCGCGGATCGCGCGGAGGGAACGCCGTTGGGCGCGACCGGAATACGCGACCGACGCCTCGCCCTGGCCGCCATGGTCGCCCGGGATTGAAATCCAATTGGCCTCGGTGGTGATCGACCACGTGCAATCGCGCGAAGTGGTGATGGTCAACGAGCCCGGGCCGCCCGTAGCGGTGAAGGCGGACGGCGCGCTGCTCGCGGTGACCTGGCATTTGTTATCGGTCGGGGCGTTGAGGGAGGTCTGCGTCGAACTGCAAGCGGGCGCAAGACAGGCGAGCGCCAGCACCGATGTCGAGGCCAGCGCACGCAGCCGGGAACCGCATGAGACTTTCTCCCGGCGTTCAACCCTCGCAAGTGCCTCGCCAGATCAGAGTCTGAAGAGATAACTCGCTTTGAGAAAAAATCCGTCGTTTAGTCCGTCGCAGATTGCCGAATTGAAGCCCTTGGGGTTCCGTGAGGAAGCTGCTGTATCCGGCGAAAAAGACAGTGCCCGGCATCGGCTGATACGAGAACAACGCGTCCACGCGAAACCGGTTTCGCTCGAACGCCGACGCCGGAACGTGCCGTCCCGTGACCTGGTTGCGAATCACAATCGGCAGGTTCGTCCGCGAATCGTCCCGAAGCGTGTCCTGCCGCTGCGCGTTGTACTCGCCAATCGCACGGACGAAGATGGCGCGCGAGAGCTGATACTCCACCTTCAGCCGTGGAATCCGTCCGTCAGCCACCCGCGTGCCGTCGCTCCGGCGGTTGTAGGTCTGCAGCTGCAGCTGGGAGCTGACGCGGACTTTGTCGGTCGGCCGCCAGTCAAGTGAGTAGGTCGTGAACGCGATTGTCGCAGGGGACCACTCGTAGAAGTTCTCGTCGTGTCCCCAGATGTAAAAGATGCTGCCCGAAAAGCGCGAGAACTGCGGCGTGTTGAGCGTGAAGACGTAGTCGTCGTTGCGGATGTGCGGACGCCCGTGAAGGGGAGGAGCTGAGACCCGGTCGAGGTTGATTCCTGCAGCGCGTAGTCGCGGTAGAACAGCTCGTCGAACGCGAACGACTCGAACAGCGCCGACGCGCCGGCCCGCCAGCCTCCGCGGAACTTGAAGTTGTTGTTGAAGTGCAGTTTCTTCTCGAGCCAGCCATCGGCCTGCGTGTCCCGCTCGTTGCGGTACTGATGGACGCCGTTGACCAGAACGCTGGTGGTCCAGCTCTGAAGCGCCGCGCGCTCGTCGCCGAACCAGGTCGCACGATGCGTCAGGTTGGTCGTGATCACCCCGCGGCGGCTGATGAAGCCGCTCCCGGCCACGAAGTCCTCGTGGATGCCGGTTGGTCTGATATCTGAGTCCGAAGTGCCGCCCGTCGAGGTTGAAGATCGCCTGCCAGATGGGCGCCGTGACCGCGTGCCCGCCGATGATCGTGCGGCTCCCGCCGGCCTGCAGCTGCAGGTTGTAGATCGAGCCGAACAGCAGGCGCGCGTCGCCGGCGAACACCCGGTTGGAGTTGCTGCCGTCGATGCGGTCGGTGTAGACGAGGCCGACCTTCGACGATCTGCGGCAGGTCGTGCTGAAGGCGCGCGATGTTGAAGACCGGGCGATCGACGCCGCTGGCCGACGTCGCCGGGTCGTCGATCGCCGAGAGAAGGGCGATGTCGGTGCCCGCGCTGTTTCCCGTCAGCTTGACGGCCGTCAGCGGCGCCGCAATCCTCCGCGTGTAGATCAGGTTGTTCGGCGACGTGAAGAGCTCGGCGCCGTCGAGGAAGAACGGGCGCTTCTCCGGAAAGAAGAGCGCGCTGCGAGGATCGAACGTGAACTGGGAGGCGTCCGCCTCCACCTGCGAGAAGTCGGGGTTGACCGTGCCGTTCAGCGTCAGGTTCGGCGTGACGCCCCAGCGCACGTTGCCGCCGAACTCGGGACGGCCCGTGTCGTAGTTCCACCGATCGCCTGCCGCGACACCATCCGAGTGCGCGGTCACCACCGGATTGAGATCCAGCACCAGGCCCCGGTGCAGGTCGGTCAGGCCGTCGATGCGTTCCCGACTGCGCGAGGAACGAGCTCTTGGCGCGCAGCGGCCGGCGTCCAGCTGTCCTCGTGGCCGCTGCTCTGCACGCGGCGCACGACGTTCGAGCGCCCACGACTGCACGCGGTTGGTGGGATAGCGCAGCGTCTTGAACGGGATCGCGATCTCGATCTCGTAGCCGTCGGCGGTCAGCCGCCCTTTCGACTGGTAGACGTAGTCGGGCGTGAGGTCGGTGACCTCGCGGCCGCTCTCGAGCGCGCTGAAGAGCGCGCCGCCGCGGTTGTTCGATCCTTCGACCAGCGCGCCGTCGGATTGAATCCCGAGCGGGTTGACGCCGAAGACGAGCGCCTGCCGGCCGTCGTTGAACGGGTTCAGGAAAATCTGGATGCGCATCGTCGGCGTCGATGCGATCGCGGTTGGCGAGCGTCGCGTGCACGGAGCCCGGAGCAGCGTGCGCCTTGATGCCGAAGTAGATCGCGGTCGGCGAGTAGAAGACGAGGACTTCGGTCTCGTCCTCGGCGGCGCGGCCGTCGACCGGCGAATACTTGCGAGAAGTCGGTGAGCCGCACCGCCTGCTGCCACGCCGGCCTCGTCCGAGGACGCCGTCGACCGTGACCGTTGCGGCCGGCGTGTCGACGCGCGGAATCGTGACGTGCATTGGTTGTCGCGGCCGCTGTAGACGGCCGCGGCCAGGACGAGTGACGCAATCATCGGAGGTTCTCGAAAGCGTACACGAACCACGATACAATTTGCGTCGATGACGATCTTTCGCGCGACTGCCACCGTTGTCGCTCTCGTCTCGTGGACCACCACCGCCGCCGCCGCCCAGCAGACGGTGCAGTCACGAGCCGGCCGCCGCCGATCTGAAATTCGTCTATGCGACGGCGCCGCCGGTCGCCACGCTCAAGCCCGGCGACATCCTCGAAACGAAGACGTTCGACGCGTTCGGCAACGTCATCAAGAAGCCCGGCGACACGATGGCGATGGTGAAGGGCGACAACCCGTTGACCGGCCCGTTCGCGATCGCCGGCGCCGGAACCGGGCGACACGCTGGTCGTCAAGTTTCTCGATCTCACCGTCGATTCCAATCGCGGCGTCGGCGCGCTCGCGCCCGGGTTCGGCGCGCTGAACACGACGAACTACACGCCGATGCTCAACGCGAACCTGCCGGAGAAGATCTGGTTCTACGACATCGATTCGCGCGCGAACGAGGCGACGTTTCACGCGCTCGACTCGGCGTTTACCGTGAAGATCCCGCTGCAGCCGTTTCTCGGGTGCATCGGCGTGGCGCCCGCCGGCGGCGAAGCGCGCAGCTCGGTCGTTCCCGCGGAGTTCGGCGGCAACATGGACGCGTCCGGAGGCGCGTCCCGGGTACACGCTGTATCTGCCGGTCAACGCGCCGGGCGCGCTGTTGTATCTCGGCGACGGACACGCGGCGCAGGGCGACGGCGAAGTGGCCGGCACGGCGATCGAAGTGCCGCTTGCGCGTCCGGCTGCAGGTGGATCTCATCAAACGCAAGAAGATCGGCTGGCCGCGTTTCGAGAACGACGCGTCGCTCATGGCCGTCGGCGCGTATCGCCCCTGGACGATGCGCTGCGGATCGCGTTCACGGAGCTGGTCGGCTGGATTCACGCCGACTACGGCCTGTCGGAGATGGACGCGTACGAGCTGCTGTCGAAGGTGGCGCGAGATCCATCTCGTCGGAGATGGTCGATCCCAACTACGTGGTCATCGCGGGGATCGACAAGCGCTACCTGCCGGTGAAGCGCTGATGCAGCTGGACGAGGCGCAGCGCCTCGCGGCGCGGCTGCGGGACGAGCTGTGCACGCGCCATCATCGGCCAGCAGGCTGTCGTCCAGGAAATTCTCACGGCCTTCTTCGCGCGGCGGACACGTCCTGCTGCGCGGCGTGCCCGGCCTCGCGAAGACGCTGCTGATCAAGACGCTCGCGCAGGCGATCCATCTCAAGTTCAACCGCATCCAGTTCACGCCCGACCTGATGCCGTCCGACATCATCGGCACGGAGGTGATCGAAGAGGACCGCGTCAGCGGGCGGCGCGAGATCCGGTTCATCCCGGGCCCGATCTTCGCGAACGTGATCCTGGCCGACGAGATCAACCGCACGCCGCCGAAGACGCAGGCCGCGCTGCTCGAGGCGATGCAGGAATACCAGGTGACCGTCAACGGCGTGCGCTACGAGCTCGAGCGCCCGCTGTTCGTGCTCGCGACGCAGAACCCGATCGAGCAGGAGGGCACCTATCCGCTGCCCGAAGCGCAGCTCGATCGCTTCATGTTCAACGTCGTGATCGACTATCCGTCGAAGGCGGAGGAGCACGGCATCCTCGCGCTGACGACCGGCGACACCGAGCCGGTCATCACGCCGGTGGCGACGCGCGGCCGACATCGAGGCGATGCGGCACCTGGTGCGCGACATGCCGGCGGCGTCGAACGTCATCGACTACGCGCTGCGGATCGTGCGCGCGAGCCGTCCGGCCGGCGACGCCGCCGACGGCGTGCCGCGCGCCGGTGCGGCAGTGGGTGAAGTGGGGCGCCGGCCCGCGCGCCGGCCAGGCGCTCGTGCTCGGCGCGAAGGCCGCGCGCGCTGCTCGAACGGCCGGAGCGTCGCGGCGCCCGAGGACGTCCGCGCCGTCGCGCTGCCGGTGCTCCGGCACCGCATCCTGCTGAATTTCCAGGCGGAGGCCGACGGCATCGACGCCGATCAGATCGTCGCCCGCCTGCTCGAGGCCGTTCCGGCGCCCTGAGCATGCTAGAAGACGTTGTGAGGCGACCAGCGTGTCCCCAGAGGCTTGGAGTGCCAGAGTAGTGCAGACCTTCAGGTCCGCGGCGCGGCAGGCCTTGAAGGCCTGCACTTTCAGACGATGAAGGCTAACCCGTGAGCGTTTCCGCAGCCGCCTGTCCGCCCGAAGTCCTCGCCGGCATCGCCGACCTCGAGCTCGTCGCGCGCATCGTCGTCGAGGGCTGGTGTCCGGCCTGCATCGCAGTCCGTTCCACGGCTACAGCGCCGAGTTCAGCCAATGCCCGCCACTATCGGCCCGGCGACGACCTGAAGTACGTCGACTGGAAGCTCGTGGCCCGAACCGATCGCGTCTACACGAAGCAGTTCCGCGAGACGACGAACATGGCGTCGGCGATCGTGCTCGACACCAGCGGATCGATGGATTTTCCGGTGGCGGGGCACGCGCCGATGACGAAGTTCCGCTACGCGGTGATCGCGGCCGCGGCGCTCGCGCACCTGATCTCGGGACAAGGCGACGCGGTCGGCCTGCTCGCCGGCGACCGCTTCCTCGCGCCGCGAGCGGGCGCGCAGCACCTGCGCGGCCTGCTCGCCGCGGCTGTCGTCGCTGACGGCCGGCGGCGGCTGGAGCGCCGCCGACAACATCCGCCGCGCGTCGGAGCGGCTGTCGCGGCGCGGCCTGCTGATCGTCCTCGTCGGATTTCTACGACGATGAGGAGCGGACGCTGGTGGAGCTGAGGCGGGCCGCACGGATGGGTCACGAGGTCGTGCTGTTTCAGATTCTGAGCCGCGACGAGATCGAGCTCCCGCTACCGCGCGCGATCTCGAGTTCGCCGATCTGGAGACCGGCCGCACGCTGGCGATCAACGCCGAGCCTCGACGCGGCGGGCTACACCGACGCGATGGCGGCGTTTCTCGAGCGATGGCACAGCCGCGCCGGCGCCGAGGGCTTTCAGTATTCGCTGATCGTCACCGACACGCCGCCGCGAGCGCGCGCTCCGTCAATTTCCTTCTCGCGCGCAGCGGTGGCCAGCGTCAATGTCCTGGCTGAACCCATCGCGCGCTGTTCGCGCTCGCCGCGATCGCCGCGCCGATCCTGATCCACATCCTCGTCCAGCGCCGGGCCGAGCGCTTTCCGTTTCCGACGCTGCGGTTTCTGCAGCCGACGCGGCTGGCCGCGATTCGCCGTCACCTGCTCGAGGATCCGCCGCTGCTCGCGATCCGCATCGGCGTTCTTGCGGCGGCGGTGGTCGCGCTCGCGGGACCGCTGTTGGTCACCGCCGCCAGGCGCCAGCGCGTGGGACAACCGGCTCGCGCAGGCGATCGTGATCGACGACGACGGCGACGACCGCGGCCACCGGATTCCCGTCGGCAACGACAGACCAGGCGCGACACTGGCAACAACGGTTCGAAGGCTCGTCGCTTCCGGACGGCATCCGCCGCGCGATCCTGCTGGCTCGAGACCGCACCGCCGGCGCGGCGGGAGATCGTGATCGCGTCGGCGCTGCCGATCGGTTCGATCACGCCGGCCGACATCGGCGGCCATTCCCCACGGGCATCGGCGTGCGCTTCGAGCGGCGCCCGACGCTGCCGGCCACGCGCACGCGTGCCGGGCGGCCGGCTGCTGACGCCAACCGGCGTCCGCGCTCGCGAGGTGACGTTGAGCGGCGAGCGGACATCGTTCCGCGACAGCGGATGCGGGCGATCCGGCAGTGTGGCCGATCGAGATCGTGGCGTCCGCTGCCGACAGAACCCGCACTCGACGCGGCGGTCGCGGCCGTCCTGTCGCGAGCGCGTCTGGGCGGCGCCGCCGGATCGACATGCGCGGCGTCGTCTCTGCATTCCAGCGACGCCGCGACCAGATGTAGGCGCAGGCCTTCAGCGTCTGCCGGAGCATAACGGGTCTCCGACGCCGTCGCCGATCACGCGAGCCGTGGATGGCCGACGCCGTGGCGCGGATCGCGCGCGATCGCTCGATCTGCAGGCCGCGTCACGCGCGTCGCCGCCGGACTGACCGATGGCGCGATTCGCGTCGCGCGCCGTGGCAGGCGCTCGCCGTCCGCCGCTGACGGCCGTCCGCTCGCCGCCGCGGCTGGATCCGGCCGGATCGCCTCGCTCGTCGTAGCGCCGCTGACGCCATCCGAATCGTCGCAACGCCGGTGCTTCTGCGATCGATTGCGAACGCGCATCGCGACCGTTCCCGACCCGCAGCAGGCCGAGGTCGATTGCCGATCGCGACGCGGTCCTGCAAGCAGTGGTCGCGACCGCGCGGCGCCGGTGACGTGTCGCCTCGAATCGAGACCGTCGATCGAGACGACCGCCGCTGGCTGTGGCTGGCGGCTACTGTGCTTGCTGGCGCTCGAGACGGTGGATCCGGCGTGCGCGGCCGGTCGCCGCGTCTCGGCGAACGGAAGCGAAGGCGGACGCGCGTGTCGTCGCTGACGACTACGAGGCTCGTCCCGGACGCCGACGCGCACCGTGACGGGCGCCATCGCGGACGCCACGCCGTCGGCGCGGATACTCGGGATGGCCGAGGCGTTCGGGTGGGGCCTTGCCGCCGCCGCGATCTCGCCTCCGCCGGCGCGCACGGTCGCCGTCGCCGTGGCGCATGGCGGTGGAGCACGACGTCGCGGTCGTCGACCGTGTCGCCGGCTCGAGCGGAGCCGTATCCGGAGGCGCGCAACCTGTTCGTCACCGCCGACGAGCTCGCGCGAGAAATGCGCTCGACAGGCGAAGCCGCACGGTCCGTGCGCGCGTGTTCGCCGATGCGCCGCGGATGTGGAGCGGGTGGACCTGGGCGCAGTGTTTCCGATCGCGCGGCTCGGCTCGGATCGCGCTGTTTGCCGCCGTCGCCTGGAGCGGCAGTCGAGATCGAGCATCTGTGGCGCCACGGCGTCGTCGCGCCGGTGCGGTGCGAACGTCCTGCCGCGGAGGCGCTCGCCGTCGCTCTGCGCACCGGCGGCGTCACGCGACTGCAGGTCAGCTGCCGCGATCCAGCCGCCGGCCTATACCGCGCCTGAAGGAAACGACCGTCGTCGATCCCGGGACAGCTTCAGGCGATCGAAGGCAGCGTGGTCGTCGTTGTCCATCGATGCGTCTTCCGGATCGCGTCAGCGTCGAACACGATGGCCGTTCGCGCTCGCTGACGCGCGACGCCGGCGGCCGGTTCGCCGACCGCCTGCAGCTGTCGCGCACCGGACTTCATGGCGGTGACCACCGGCGATGGCGGGCGCCGGACGATTCCGATCGTCGTATCGCCGGATGCGCTGCCTGCGGTGCGCTCTCACGGCGCCCGGGCGCGACCTCGTCTACGCGGAGAATCCGCGGATTGCGCTTCGACGCGCGCGCGACCGACGACTTCGGCCTGCGCTCGCTGGCGCTGCGCTACACGAAGGTCACCGGCTCTGGCGAGAACTTCGAGTTCCAGGAAGGCGAGATCCCGCTGACGCTCAAACCGGCCAGCGCCGCGCGACTGGAGCGGCAGCGCGTCGCGCTCGCTCGCCGAACTGGGCCTGAAGGACGGCGACATGCTCGTCTACCGCGCCGTGGCCGCCGATGCGCGCCCCGGTGACGGGAGCGCCGCGCCTCCGACGCGTTCATCATCGAGATCTCGAAGCTCGGCGTCGCCGCGGCGACGCCTTCACGCTGCCGGAGGAAGAGTCGAAGCTACGCGCTCAGCCAGCAGATGCTGATCGTCAAGACCGAGCGGCTGCACCAGCGGCGCGGGTCGCTTGGCGGCCGACGCTCTCGCCGAGCAGGCGTCTCAACCTCGCGGTGGAGCAGCGGATGATTCGCGCCGAGTTCGTGTTCATGCTCGGCGGCGAGATCAACGACGAGGAGGTCGAGGCCGAGCAGTCGGTCGAGCTGCAGGCCGGACGGCTGCAGAACCGCGGTCAGCGCGATCTGCGCGCGGCGACGATCGCGATGAGCCAGGCCGAGAAGCTGTTGACCGGCGCGAACACGGCGGATGCCCTGGTCGCCGAGCGCGCTGCCGTCACCGCGCTGCAGCGCGCCTTCTCGCGCGATCGCTACATCCTTCGCGCGCTCGCGACGCGCAGCCAGCTCGATCCGGCCCGCCGCCTGACCGGCAGCTCTGCGGATGCCACCGGATGGCGCCGATGCCGCGCCGGATGCGGCGGTGAACCGGCGCGACGGCGCTGCTGCAGGATCTGCTGCGCGGGATCGCTAACGGTCCGGCTAAAGCCGGACACTGCAAATTACGTAAAGTGGTTGGTAGTGTCCGGCTTTAGCCGGACCCACGCCCTGGTAGCTGGCCGAAGAGGCGATTCGAATCGATCCGTCCTCCGCGCCGCTGCAGTGAGGCCGCGACCGAGCTCCAGCGCGCGGCTGATACCGCTCGATCCGGCCGCGCGATCGAAGGCGCTCGCCGCGGCGTCCGCCGCCGCCGCTGGCGCGGAGCGCGCAGCGCCGATGCGCCGCTCACGCCGCCTCGTCGTCGCGCCGGCGCTCGGCGGCGCCTTCGTGGACGCGATCGCCCGGCCGAGGATTCCGCAATGACGCGACTGTTGCGGCTGGTCGCCTTTGCGATTGCGTGTGGCCGGAATCGTCGATCCGGCGTTCACGCTCTCCGGCGCGCTCACGGGCCCGCGTGCGCGGTGCTGGCGCTTCGATCCGGCGCCGCCCGCGGCCGAAGCCGATGTCCGCGAACGTCTCGTCCGCGATCTGTCGGCCATCGCACGACGTCGTTCCGGCGTGACAGCGAGCGCGGCGGCCGCGATCGTGATCGGCGATCGTTATCTGACCGATTGACTGGCCCGGAAGGTCGTCAGCGATTCGATCGTCCGTGCCGGCTGGACGGCCGATCGCGACCGTCACGATTCCCGAGCCTGTCCGGACTGGCGTGCGCATCGTCCGCATCGATGCGCCAGCGCGAGGTTCCGCCGGCGACCGTGATTCACTTCGATGTGGAGCTCGAAGGGCGCGGCGTCGCTGGACAGACGACCGGACGTCAGCGCGGATGTCGCCGGCTGGAGATCGGCCGCGCGTCGCACCGGTGGACGCGAAGACAACGAGCGCTGGCGCGCGGGCATCGACGTGGTTCCGATCGGCGAAGCCGCCGTATGTCGAATCGCCGGGTCCGGCTGAAAGCCGGACACTCCGACTACCGAAACCGCGGACGCCGCTCCGGTAGTGTCCGGCTTTCAGCCGGACCTCTGCCGATGTCGTCGTCGACGTCCGCCGGCGACTCCGTTCCGCGTGGAGTTCTACGATGCCCGTCCCTCATGGGCGACAACGTTCGTCCGGCGCGCGCTCGAAGGGGATGCGCCGGTTTCAGGTTGCGACACTCAGCCAGACGTCGCGCGGCGTCTCCGCGCAAACCGGCGGTGCGGTCCCGCTGGGCGACCCACGCCTCGACGGCTTCGACGTGGTCGTTGTTGGCGGCCTCGATCGCTCTCGACGCCGCCGATGCCGCGCTCGCTCGATCGCACGTCGCTCGCGAACGCGGCGGCGCCGTCGTCGTTCGTTCGCCCGATCAACGGATCGACGCCGGGCCCGCGCGCGATCTCGTCGAGGGACAGGAGCTCATCGAACGTTTGCTGGAGCAGCCGGCGACGCTCGCCGTCACGCCGCCGGCCGCTTCGATCCGGGCGTCGGAGCTGCTCGTCCTGCGCTCGCTGACTGCCTGTGACGCGACGCGATCGCACGCGTTCCGGGCGCCGACGCGTCATGCCGCAGGCGCGCCGGTGATCGTGTCCGATGCCGCGCGGCGACGGCAGGCTGCTGCTGTCCGGCAGCGCATGGACGCGTGGCGGCTTCCGCGCGTCCGACAACGGCGCGTTCGACCGCTTCTGGCAATCGACGATCGCCGGCCTCGCGCTGGCGGTGCCGCCGCCGATCGCGATCGACACGGAGCCACGGCTGCTGCGGCCGGGCGAGCAGGCCGACGTTGATCGTCCGCGTGCGATCGCGAGACGTCACGCAGTCAGCGCGTCGCTCGACGGCGATCGGCCGATCCGTCTGCTCCCCGAGCCCGAGACCGGCCAGTATCGTGAGCGCTTCGTGGCGAGAGACACGCCGGGCCGATCGACGCGTTGAGGTCCGCGCCGTCGGCGCGCAGTCGCTCGACGGCGTCGCGCCGCGCTGCTCGTTCAGTCCGACGTTTCGTGCGGCCGAATCGGCCGGCGCCGATCGTCTCGGTCGCTGCTCGCCTCGTCGCATCGAGGCATCGACGTGACGCCCGGAGCGCCTGGACGATCTGAGGCGTTTCTCCGCGGCGCTGTCGCCTCGCGCCGCGAACCGCTCGTTCGTCACCCGATGCGATCGACGGTGGTGGATCGTGCCGTTCTGCGCGGCTGCCTCTCGGCGGAGTGGTGGCTACGCCGGCGCTGCGGGCTGCGCTCGATGACGCTGGGTACACGGTAATCTGCAACGCTCTGCGCATCCAGCTCGAGCCGCCAGAGAGTCTCCTCCAGACGTTGAGCGCTGAGCGCCGGCGCGCGAGGCGCTGCCGCGCTGGGCGTATGGTCGCGCCGTTCGATTCGTCGCGCGAGCAGGCGCCGGCCGTACGCGATCCGAAATGCACCGCGAGTGGTCTGGCAGCTGCGCTGGCTGAAGCGAAGCGTCTCGGCTGCTCGTACGCCGACATCCGCTTTCACGCGCAACCGCGCTCAGAACATCGCCGTGCGCAACGGCCAGATCATGCGTGCCGGCGGTGGCGGCGGCGGTTCGGCCCGGCGGCGACGCGACCGAGACCTACGGCTTCGGCGTCCGCGTGATCCACGGCGGCGTGTGGGGATTTGCGAGCAGCCCGCTGGTCACGCCGGACGAGATCAAGCGAGTCACCGGCGTCGCCACCGACGTGGCGCGCGCCAGCGCGGTGGCGAAGAAGCGCGACGTCGCGCCGGCGCCGGCCGTACGACGAGTTCTGGCAGGTGCCGATCCAGAAGGATCCGTGGGAGGTGCCGCTCGAAGAGAAGATCGAGCATGCTGCGCGGCGTCACCGCGACGATGCAGAAGAATTCGTCGCGTGCTGTTCGCGGTGGCGCATCGGTCGGCTTCGAGCACGAGTGGAAATACCTCGCGACCAGCGAGGGCTCGTTCATCGAGCAGGTGTTTCACTTCACCAACTGCAACCTCGACGCGACCGCGCGCACCGGCAGCCAGGTGAAGACCCGCAGCTACGAGCGGCTCGCCGGCAGCCGGCTACGAGTTCCTCGCCCAGGTCGATCTGCCCGGCAACGCCGAGCGCGTCGCGGCCGAGGCGGTCGAGCACTCGATGGCCAAGCCGGTCGGCCAGGGACTGAAGGATCTGGTGCTGATGCCGTCGCACCTCGGCCTGACGATCCACGAGATCGTCGCGCACGCCACCGAAGTCGATCGCATCGCCGGCTACGAGGCGAACTACGCCGGCACGAGCTTCGTGAAGATCGCCGACGTCGGAAAGCTGAAATACGGCTCGAAGCACTTCAACGTCACCGCCGATCGCACGTTCCCGACCGGCATGGCGACGGTCGGCTTCGACGACGACGGCGTGAAGGCGCAGAAGTGGCCGCTCGTCAAGGACGGCATCCTGGTCGGCCTGCAGACGAACCGCGAGACGGCGCACCTGGTCGGCGAGAAGGAAAGCCGCGGCTGCACGTTCGCCAACCACTGGCGCAACTACCCGTTCCTGCGGATGCCGAACGTCCAGCTCGAGCCAGGGCCGAAGGGATCGCCGACGGTCGATCAGATGATCGCCGACGTCAAGGACGGCGTGCTGGTCGAAGGCTCGGGCAGCTTCAGCATCGACCAGCAGCGCTACAACGGCCAGTTCGGCGGCGACGCGTTCTGGGAAATCAAGAACGGCAAGAAGACGCGCATGGTCACCGACTTCACCTACAACGCGATCACCACCGACTTCTGGGCCAACCTCGACGCGGTCGGCCCGCCGGAAACGTGGGAGCACCACGGGCTCACCGGCGACGCGAAGGGCAGCCGGTGCAGTCGAACCACCCGTCGCACGGATCGGCGCCGTGCCTGATCCGCAAGATCATGGTCGGGGCGGCGTATGCGTAACGGCGGTGTCTGTTCGCGAAGCCGAGATCAACACAAAGGACACAAGGACACAGAGAAGCAATCCTGCGAATTGCCTTCGTGTCCTTCGTGTCCTCGTGATTGAATCAGCGGTGGAACGTAGTCATGAGTTACTCCGCGAAGAAGTCAAAACGATCACCGACAAGGTCCTGAACATGGCGAAGGCCGACGGCGTCGAAGTCCGCTTCTCCGGCGGCGAGCGGTCGGCGACGCGCTACGCGAACTCGACGATCACCGCCGAACCTCGTCGAGCACGATCAGGAAGCGTGCCATCACGGTCTACTACGGCCAGAAGTCGGCGACGACCTCCGACGCACCAGTTCGACGATGCGTCGCTGAAGTCGGCGATCGAGCAGGCGCAGGAGCTGGCGAAGCGGCGGCCCGACAACCCCGAGCTGATGCCGCTGGTGAAGCCGCCGCAGGACTACCTGCCGATCGACGGGCGCTGCCGCAGGCGGTCGCGTTCGGGCCCGGCCGAGCGCGCGCGGATGGTGAAGCAGAGCGTCGACGTCTGCGAGAAGAAGGGCGTGCTCGGTTCCGGCTACATTCCGAAGCTGCACTGGACCGACGCGCTGCGCGAACTCGAAGGGCTCGTTCGCGCTACTACCGCTACGCCGAGGCGAGCTTCATCCTCACCTGCCGGACGCCCGATGGCACCGGATCCGGCTGGGCCGGCACCACCGGGTTGAAGGACATCTCGAAGATCGACGCCGCGGCGCTCACCGAGATCGCCGCCGACAAGGCGCTGAAGTCGCGCAAGCCGCGGGCGCTCGGAGCCGGGCAACTACACGGTGATCCTCGAGCCGCGGCCGGCGGCGCGGTTCCTGTCGCTGATGATGTTTGCGCTCAACGCGCGCGCCGCCGAAGAAGGCCGCAGCTTCATGAGCGGCAACGAGCGCGGCGACACGAAGATCGGCCAGAAGGTCTTCGGCGACAACGTCACGCATTCGCAGCGACGTCGGCAACGACGTGCTGCGGCAGACGCCGGTCGGCCCGGAAGGCCTCGCGCTCGCGGCCGGTCACCTGGGTCGAAAAAGGCGTGGTCAAGAATCTCTTCTACGACCGCTATTGGGCGAAGAAGCAGAACAAGCCGTTCACTCCGACCGAGCCCGAGCCAGAGCCTGGTGATGGACGGCGGCGATGCGACCGTCGAGCAGATGATCAAGTCCACCAAGCGCGGCCTGCTGCGTCAGCTTCTTCTGGTGCACATCCGCCCGGTCGAGCAGATGACGCTGCTCAACACCGGCATGACGCGCGACGGCCTGTTCCTGATCGAGAACGGCGAGATCGCGGGGCCGGTGCAGAACTTCCGCTGGAACGACGGCCCGGCGCGCGGCTTCAACAACATCTCGATGCTCGGCCGGCCCGTGCCGATGCACGTCGGCGAGGCCTACGACAATCCCGGCACGGCGCTCGTGCCGCGCGATGAAGATCGAGGATCTTCCGCATGACGTCGATCTCGCCGCCGTGCAGGCACGATGCGACGCCGAACGAATTCCGGCGCATCGCGCCGGGCATGGAGGGCGCATCCGAGGGCCAACACATGGGCCATCCGATTTCCGCGTCAACGGCCGCATTTTCGCGACGCTCACGGAGGATGGCTCACGCGGCATGGTCCAGTGGACGCTGGAGCAGCAGAAAAATTCACGAGTGCCAGCCGGATACGTGCTGGCCGCGGGCGCCTGGGCCGCGCGTTTGCAGCAATACACCGAAACTCAAAAGTACAA
>ERZ1370068.155-contig-10136_pt1 | contig 29863 bp, 51 predicted proteins | sample MGYA00561227_ERZ1370068 | MGnify/ENA primary metagenome ERZ1370068 (study PRJEB38410, sample SAMEA6850437) | metagenome | study: Metagenomic assessment of the ecological functions of the soil: analysis of the soil microbiota associated with the...
TCGTTGTGCGCTGATCGAGTTACATGTTTGCGCGTTCGGGATCCACGGCCATCTGGCTGGCGAAGTCCGTGATCGTGGCGATCATGTCGTCCGGCGAGTCGTACCCATACATGCGCGCGAGCGCTGGATTCACGGCAATAAACTTGCCGTCAAGGGTTGTCTGAAAGATCCCTTCCACGGCGTTCTCAAAATGCTGCGATACCGATCCTCGCTTTTCTTTAGCTCCTCTTCCACCCGCTTGCGCTCCGTAATGTCGCGGATCGCGGCGGAGACCAGCACGCCCTCTTCGGTGTGCAACGGGGCCAAGCTGATCTCGATCGGGAACTCGGTGCCTTCTTTTCGCAACCCGAACAGTTCCAACCCGATCCCCATCGGCCGAGCCTGCGGCTGGGAGAAATAGTCCGTCAGGTGTTGTAGATGCTGATGGCGAAAGCGCTCAGGAATCAGCGTCTCGACCGGCCGCCCTAACAATTCCTGGCGCGGGAATTCAAACAGCCGTTCGGTCTGTGAGTTGACCAGCACGATGCTTCCCTTTTCATTGACGATGACCACGGCTTCGGGCGCCGACTCCAAGAGGCCGCGGAACTTCTCTTCGGCCCGCTTGCGGTCGGTGATATCGGTCACAATCCCGCACAAGGCGTAACACTCCCCCTGCGCATTCAGCAAGGGGAAACTTCACGGCGATGCTGGTATGAGGACCATCATCGTGGAGTGCCACCTCTTCAAGCTCCATCGGCCGTCCAGTCTCAAGGACCATTCGGTCGTGGGCGCGAAAAACTGCCGCTTGCTCATGAGGGAAGATGTGCTGGTCCGTTTTGCCGGCGAGATCCCTGTTGGCAATATGAAAACTGTCCTCAAACTTGCGATTGACCTGAAGATAGCGTCCTTCCCTGTCTTTGAGGAAACCAGTGCAGGGCTGTTGGTCACGATCGCTTGAACCGCTCTTCACTCTCGCGAAGCTCCTCCTCCGTCCGCTTACTTTCGGTGATGTCCATGTGTAACCCCAACAGACGTATTCGTCGGCCGTCAGGCTCAACGACAAACGAGGCGACCGCAGCAATCCACCGGTACGACCTGTCCTTGTGCCTCAGACGGAGACTCTTGCCTAGTAGTTGCCGACAGGGGTTTTCAGGTGAGGCTCGGACATAGGCCATGGCCTTCTCGTGATCGTCGGCGTGTATGAGCGTTTCCCACGTTTCAAAGGCGTTCGCCAGGTCCTGTTCTCATACCCGAGCTGGGATTTCCATTCCCTTGATAGAACACCTCGTTCGTGTTGGTGTTCCAATCCCACATCCCGGTCTTGGAAGCGAGGAGGGCCTGTTGCAGCTTTTCCTTGCGTCGCCCGTAGCGCCTCCTCCTCCCGTTTGCGTTCGGTAAGGTCCTCTATGATCCGCCAACACCACCTTTGGCTGTTGAGCGGGGATCCGATACGCCGTCGCGTTGACCGCGACCCACATGAGCCCTGTCCATCTTTCCTGATATACCGCTTATCGAGTCGGTAGCCTGTCCGCTTGCCTTCGTAAAACTCATTCGTTGAGCGCCACGTTCGCCTGAAAGTCGTCAGGGTGCGCGCACAGCTCGTACTCCCCGCCCGATCAACTCGGCTTCGTTGTATCCGACTAAGTTGCAGAACGCTCGATTGACACGGATAAAGTGCCGCTGTTCGTCCAGGATGATCATCCCCCACCGGAGCCTCTTCAAAGACTTGGCGGAACTGCTCTTCCCTGTACTTCGCACCTCCTCCGGGGCTTTCTTGCGTTGGGAGCATGGTGAGTAGCGATCCGCTCGTGCGCGAACCAGCAACTGCTCGAGCGCCTCGACCCGCGCCACGCCACTGCTGATTGACTCTTCACTTGGACGGTCGAACGTTGTGACCCGCTCCCATCGAACGGCAGAAGGGCCACTCTGCGCTCATCGCCAGCGGCTTGAACAGTTCCGCCGTCTCGCTGGAGATCTTCTGCTTTGAAAACAGGATAACCGTGAAGAGATCTTTGGTTGGAAGCTTACTCCGCCGAACCCCAAGACCGATTCATGCCGAATGGAATGACAAATTCACTCCTGGGCCGGCACAAAGGGGCTGCCCTTGGCCTCTCTCATGAAAGACATGTCGAGCGTTTGCTCGACCCAATCGACAAGTAGGTCTCGAGTCGGGTTGTGCCTTCGATTCGAGTTCCAGGCCGAGCTGTTGCAACAATTGCGAAAACATGGGGAACTGGGAGACGAACTGTTTGCCGGCCAATGGAATCGATCGGTAGCGCCGGGAGCGATCTCGCTCGTTCCACTCAGGCCGCTCTCCAGCCGTCCCGAGCAGCGTAAAGCATTTCATGTCCGAGGAGTTGGGCGCACGACCCAAGACCTGCCTGGCTACAGTCCTGGGATTGCGGATCAAGTTCCCGATAGGCGCGAGCGAGAAAACAGCGGACCAAGGCACAATCCCGACGACCAGTCTCATCATTCCCAAGCTGCCGATAGAGATAGGAGGCGATCCGTTGGGCGACTTCCTGCGCGGACGAGGCCCCTGCTCCTAGCTTGCGGAGTTCCGAGGCGCATTCGGTCATTTCCGAGATCGAGAAGGAAGCGAGGCTGTACACCATCGAGCCTCTCGACAGGTGAGTAAAAAGTTGGATAGTTTAGTGAGCGGGTAGAAGCCTGTCAAGGTATGGGGTGCTCGTCTCGCCGTTAGTTCTTCCTGAATTCGCCGCCCATGCAACGGCTGCACCGGACGCGCATTGTGGCCGATGACCGAGACGAACAGGGCGACCTCGTGCGGATAGTTACGACTGAGCCACGGTAGCCCCAACAGCCAGTGCAATGGACCTGTAATGGAATGCCGGCCTTTGTCGGTTGGACGGCTGCTGGAGCGGGAAAGGACCAAGGAAGAATCGGGTGAAGCGGCTATCCGAATACTTCGTCAGTACTTTGGGCATCGCCAGGAAGAACAAGACCATTGCCACCCCTGCCGCGATCAACGGCCACTGTGCGCTGATCATGCTGCTGCCAAGATAGAGTAAAGACAAAGGTCGGCGGTGCCATCCCCGAACAGGGTCGCAAGTGCGAAGGTCTTGAGCGAGAGTATTCAGTCAGCCCGGCGCCGAAAGCTCACCTCGAACGAAAAGATTGGAATCAAGCGGGCAAAGAACACCATGCCCATCAGCTGGTGATCGGTACACATCTGGCCAAACGTCGCGTCAGTCTTCATCACACGCGAAAGCGTTTCTCGTCACAAGGCTCGCGCAATCAGAAAGCAGACAGTTGCGCCGATCACGGCCCCGATCACGGCATATAGGGCGCCATCAAACGGGCCGAAGGCGGCCCCGGCAGCGAGGACCAGCGGCAGGCTCGGAATCGGTGGAATCACGACCGTGCAGATCATGCTCCCGATCAACAGCCAGCGGCGCGAGCGGACCGGCGCCGTTGAACCACTGCGCGGCATGCCCTGATACTTGGCCGACTGCGGCTCCTGCGCGATCGTCATGCCGGACTCGGCCTTGATCGCTCGCAACCCCTAGGTGCCGTCGGTGCCGGTCCCGGACAGGATAATGCCGACCGGCGTCTTGCTTCTGATCCTCCGCCAGCGAACGGAAGAAATAATCGATGGGCAGCGGCACCCGCTCCTGCGAGTGTGACTCCAAGAAGTGCAGGGTGCCGTGCAGGAGCGCCAGATGGGTGCCACCCGGCGCGAGATAGACGCGATTGGGCTCCACCTTCAACCCGTCCGTGGACTCCACCACCGGCATCGCCGTGCATTTTGCTGAGCAGGCTTGGCAGGAGACTGACATGGCCGGCGTGCTGATGCGACACCACCACGAAGGCCATCCCGCCGCTGGGAGACTTGCTGACGGAAGAACTCTACCATGGCTTCCAACCCGCCGGCGGAGGCGCCGATGCCGACGATCAGGAACCCGGGCGGTGCCGCGGGCCGCGCGGGCGCGGGAGTCGGCGTCGCATGAGGCCGCGAGGCGTTTCCCGGGCGTCGCGTGGCCCCCGTGTGTTTGGCGCCGATCTTGGCAGGAACGGTTCTTCTATGAGTCTTTCGTGTCGGAGCCATGGAGTTTCTCCTCGGCATGACAGAGACCGCGACACCGAGAAATCGATCGCCCGCGGCTGAAGGATCGATCAGGTGCCAGAGTCTAAGCCTTTCCCCAGTAAATAGACAAGCAATTGGGTCACAACATTTGAGACAGCGGGTCTTGAGGTCGATGAATGAGAGGAGGAAACTATTGTCGTCAGCCCGGGAAGCCTCTGAAAAGGCTTGTAGCCGCACCTCTGCCAGTCGTCGTGCAGTTCTTGAATTCGGGGTTCGTGCGTAAGGGCGGATATTTGTAGGGCGCGCTGGCCTTCGACTCCGTTGGATCTTCCCCCGCGAGTGTGCCGTGCACGTGGTACAGGTGCTCGGCTTGGGTATAATAGGATTCGAGGTCGTCGTAGCAGATCGGCCATTCGGGAGAAATGCTGCCATGATGCTTCACCTCGCTGAAGTCCTGCACGCGCATGCGCAGTCAGCGCCGCACCGTAGACTTTTGAATTGCCGCCGACGTTGTAGTGAATGCCGGGGTGAAATGTACCGCCGTCCTTGTCCTTCCAGGTCTCTTTAGCCTTGTATTTATTGTCGAGGAAGACGGTTTTGGAGCTCCAGTTGTCCTTCTCACGTGGCAGATAGCCTCCACGCTCCAAGAGGAGAATCTGCTTCCCGAAGGCGACAGCCATAGGCCAGAGTGCCGCCGCCTGGACCTGTGCCGATAATGATGATGTCGTAATGGGTGGACATGGACCAACTCCCTTGTACAGGAAGGAGTCGATCCACAGCCTCACTCCTTACAAACCAAGGGAAATGGTATCGCAGAAAAGGGAGATTAGGCGGGTACTGGTGACGAGATCGCAATGACCGGCAATTCTCACAAAGTCTTTGTCGGCAGTGAGCAGCGGGAATCCATGCTGACAGCATGCAGCTGCAATCGGAAGTCGATTGGAGCCGGCATTAACTCCCTTAGCTCGGCATACGGACTGTAAACGAGCAGCGTCTACATAGGTCTGTCGGTCCAGATCAAGGAGCGGATATGGGTCCAGGAGAGTCAGTAAGCGGTCGAACTGTTTCGTGGAGCGAAGCCCGTCGAGAAGTTCCTGAAGCGATATTGCCAACCAGAAAAATCCCGTCGCCTGATTCAAGATGCCAGCGAAAGGCACGGACGTGGAGGTCGTCTTCAGTCGACCCGCGGTCGACGCAGCACTAAAGACCACACGGACGTGTCAACGACCAGATTCACGATCGCGACGGTCCTTTTGTAGTCCCATCCCTTCCGGAATACGATCGTGCCGAGCGACTTCAGAATCTCCCGTTGTCGTCGTCGCTGGATAAATTCGGTCAGGGCTTGTGTGACGGTTTCCTTCTTGGTGCGGAGCTTCCCAACCCGACGGGCACGCTCCAGCAACACATCATCAATGGCTAGATTTGTCGCCATGCGATCCTCCATGTGTAACGGCTACACATAGAGTACTCCAGACCTCGAACGGCTGTCAAACCGTTTCCGACAAGGCAGAGCTTATAGGTGAAGTTCCTGATTTTGTGGACACCACTTAGGCATAATCAGCTGAAGGAGGTGTCCGATGAGCGCACAGCGACGGAAGTTCACAGACGAATTTAGACAAGAGGCCGTGGCGCTGGTCCAGCGGAGTGGCCAAAGCCGCCAATCAGGTGGCAAAGGAGTTGGGCATCAGCCAGACGGCGTTAAGCCGGTGGCTGCGGGAGGTCCGCCGACATGCAGGGAGCCCAAACGGATTCCAGGCCGCGAATGAAATGCGGGCGCTTCGCCGCGAGGTCGAGCGGTTGCGGATGGGCGAGATATCATAAAAAAGGCGGCAGCCTTCTTCGCCACCGAGTCGCGATGAGATATTCCTTCATCCAGGCGGGAGAAGGGCACGGTATCCGGTTGCGGTGTTGTGCCGGGTGATGGCGGTCACGCGCAGTGGGTTCTATGCCTGGTGTCGGCCCCCGCTGAGCCGACGAGCGCAGGAGAATCAGGCGGTGCTGGTTCAGATTCGGCAATGTCACCATGAGTCGGATGGCTGGTGTAATGGGAGTCCGCGCATTCACCGGGATCTACGCGCGCAGGGATTTCCTCGGATCAATCGACACCGGGTGGCGCGGTTGATGCGCCTCCACGGGATTCGAGGTGTCTGCCGCCGGCGTGCCACCTGGCGATCACGCGTCGTGGCGTCCGAGGTGAAGGCCGAGAACCTGTTACAACGGCAGTTCGACGCCACCCAGCCAAACCAGAAATGGGCGGGCGATATCACGTTTGTTGTCATCCAGGAGGGGTGGCTGTATGTGGCGGTGCTGTTGGATTTGTATTCTCGTCGGGTCGTGGGCTGGGCGATGGGGCGCGCATCACGACCGAACTAACGCACACGGCGCTCACGATGGCCGTGCACCAGCGACAGGTCACGAAGCCGGTGCTCCATCACTCGGATCGCGGCCGCCAATATACGGCGGGGCAGTACCAACAGGGGCTCAGGCTGTACGGCTTGCGGTGTTCCATGAGTCGGCTGGGAATTGTTGGGACCATGCTGTCGTGGAGAGTTTCTTTGCGAGCTTGAAAACCGAACTGACGTATCGCCGACGGTTTCGGAGCAGGCAAGAGGCGCAGACCGCCATCTTTACCTATATCGAAGGATTCTATAACCGGCGTCGCCGCCACTCGACCTCGGGCTATCTCAGCCCCGTGGAGTTTCGAATGGCAAGCGTCGTTAGTCGAGAACTGGTGTCCACTAAATTGGGGGAAGTCCACTCAGGCCCATTCCAACCACGGTTTGCGCGACATCCGAACTACAGTTCGCCCCTGCATCGGTCTGGCATTAGCTACCGGGAGGAGCAACCGGAAGCTTCTGCTGGATGCGTGTGAGATACGTGGATATGAAATGCTCCGGCACATCCTGAATACTGAGGTTCTTCAGATTATTCCAGAACGAAAACACCGACAGGCGTTCAGCCTGATGTTCTGTATAAAAACGGTAGTTCGAACCCTCCTCCAGCACGACCTCCGGGCCGAAGTGTTGATACGGACCTTCGTCTAAAACTGCAAATAACTCGAAGGGCGGCAGCAAGGGCACGGGGTCTTTGTCGTTCACAAAGCGGAGTAACGGCAGCGTGCGATATTTCCGGACCCCGTCGCCGTTCGTGACTTTCGGTTGGCCGAAGGTCATCCCCTGTCCGAGCTTGAATCCATCCTCCTTCAGCAACATGAGGACGATGACTGCGGCAGCCCCGCCGTAACTATGTCCGGTGACTCGGGTTTCATAGTCCGTCTTCAGAAGCGGCTTCGCGAACTGGTACACCTGAAGAGCCGCGTCCGCAAATCCCTTATGGAGCGGGATCTGCAATCGGGAGTCCACGACCTTGTTGTAATCCACATCCAATCGTATGTTGATCAGGTTTGAGGTGCCGCGAACCACGAGCCACTGCACACGCTTGGCATCATCGAGCTCCACATAGGCCTTTATTCCGGACGAAAGGGGAGCACTGATGCTGAGGCGCACCCCCGCGCCACTCTGCTTCTGAATGGTTGCGTCCTGTTCATACGCGAGTGCGGCCCGTTGGGCATACCTGAAGCGCCTGGGTGAAGTTCGGCGGCGTGGGAGGCAAGAAGGCAGGCGGCTTCTTTTTCCCGCAAGAAGAGACGCTCACCACTGCCAGCGCCAAGACGCCCAGTATCAAGGTAGACCGAATGGCGAAAGATCGAGCCGTCGGCATCCTGCGAGTTCGCTCCGTCCATGAGGGGAGACTCTCATACCGGATAGACAACACTTGATCGTAGGAAAAGTCAAGCGCCTCACCTGCCCACCTTTACACCGGTTCAGGTCTTGTGCTGGGCCTGGACCGCGCTGGTTGGGTCCCGTGCTTGGACTCGAACCTCCGAACTCTAACCTTCTCGGCGTGCATCTCACGGGTTCTACCCTTTTCTACGGACGGTTGCGGGAAGAGTAATTCCCGTTGCTTCGCCCCTTCAAGTCTGCGTCGGCATCGTGGGTGATAGCATCGTGCACGGTCGTCGAAGACGTCCGCCCGCGCCTCGCGACGGGTCGGGTAGAGCGGCGGTGTACCTGCTCGCGTTTCAGCCTCCCGAAGAAGCCTTCCATGGAGGCATTATCGGCACAACGGCCCCCGGCACTCCTACTCTGGAGCAGGTTATGGCCCTTCAGGAAGCGCTGGTCCTCGCCGCTTGGAAACGGGCACCCGCGGTCGGACGGCAGGATAACCGGGAGCGGTCCGTCCGCTGCCAGCAGGCCATCCGGACAGCGTGGCGCACGAGTTCGCGCGCGTCGGGCGATGGCGCATGGACCAGCCGACGAGGATGTCGGAGTACCGATCCTCGACGGCGCTGAGCGCGCGCCACCCCGCGACCGATTCGATACCCGTGATGGCGGTCCCCCCGTGGTGTTTGGCGCGTGGGCCCGGAAGTCGCGGGCCAGATGGTTCCCCCACCCACAGGACGCACGTCGGCGCCCTTCTTGCGCCAGTGCGTCTGCTGTGGAATCCCTTGAGGCCCCGCGTGTGCATCAGCCGGGCGACTCGGTTGACGCGACAGGTCTCGCCCGTCCCACGCAGGTCTTCCCCGAGACGGCCCGCGCCGAGCACGCCGGCACGTTCGGTATGCAGGGCTTCACGGCGAACCAGCCGACGGCGGTTTTCCGATCACGCGCGCGGGGCCGCCGCTCCCGCCCGCCGGAGGACCCGCGGGGCGAGACCGCGAGACCCCGGCCCCTCATCCGGCCCGGAACGGCCTCGCGGCAGCGGTCGATCAGGCGGTCTCTCCCGTCCGAGCCCTTCGCGAAGCCACGCCGCCGCTTCTGGCAACAAATCCCGTTCCTTCTTGACCCGTGCCAGTTCCCGCTTCACCGGGGCGAGCTCTGCGTCTTTCGGTCGGCCCGGACCCGGGAACGCCTGGCCGCCCTCGGCCTTCGCCTCCCGACACCAGCGCGACACGCGGTTCGGACTGCTCCCCCGTTCACGCGCAACCTGGCTGACCCGTTCGTCACGGGAACAGGCGAATTGCACGGCGTCGTGCTTGTACTCCTGAGAGAACTTCCTGCGTGTAGCCATGACACACCTCCTCGCCCATTAGGGGCTTCTTCGATGTGTTCGTGAAAGCGGGGAGAACCCGACATCTTCTCACAGTACTGGGCTTTTCCCTTCCTTCGCGGCAGCCATACCACCACAGACCATCGTGAAGCCGAGGACTGCACCGAGGGCCCAAGAGAAGCAGCTTCTTCATGTCATCCTCCTATGTCCGGAATGAGTGTATTGATGTACTTCTGCTTCGCAATAATCCGACCGTGCTCTTGTCGTCAGGTCGACCGGAAGAGAGTTTTCTGCAGAAGGTCGGGTTGAATCAACGATTCTGGTCGATCCATCGCTTGGCCTTCCGGAGGGCAACGCTATCGGTCTCTTTACAACTCTTGCAGATATCAGATGCTACACACGACACGGTTTTGACCAATTCTTGGGTTCCAACTGATTTCCATATGACGGCCAGAGGCACCCAGCGGGCATCCGCAAGGCTTTGGGAGCAGACCTTAATTTTGTGATCGCTGTACGATACCCATTCGGTCATAGTGTTGTCGATGTGATCTCCCACATATTGGAGACGGTGGCCCCTCGATGGACATGGAGTCGCGTTGGGGCGTTGGTCGCTCATTTAGATTTAGGCTTCCACTCCCGCGCCCGCTTTTTCGCGTCGGCAATCTGGGCGGGGGTCATGTGGTCCGCGATCTCATCATGATTCTCTGCTGCGAGGTCCCGCCACTCGTCGTCGGCCGGGTGGGCGGCTGCGAGGTGGTACCACATGTAGGCAAGCACATCATCCTGGGTCACGCCGTGTCCGAATTCATACAACCCGCCAAGGTTGTTTTGCGCACCCGCGTGCCCCTGGGCAGCAGCCTCTCATACCACTGTTGCGCCATGGCAAAATCCCGCGAACACCTTTCCTGAAGTCATAGCACAGTCCGAGGTAGTACTGGCGCCTGCATGGCCCTGCTCGGCCAGCGGTCGCCATTCACGCAAGGCGGTCGCATAGTCTGCGCGTTGATAGCGTTTATACCCGCCTCATAATCCGCCGATGTGGGGACAGCGAGACCGATGACTCAAGAGCAGAAGCGAGAGCGGATGGGACGCTGCCGTGGTGTTGAAAGGACCGCGTTGGATGACAGCGCCGTCCACCGGACGGTACGTGAAGGATACGGAAGCCTCGCAGGGAGGCGTATTGTAGGAGGAACCGAACGACGGCGCAAGGGCTGCGGGACTTTATCCTCAAGAGGAAAACCTGTCAAACGTTAGGGAGGAGCCAGCCATACGATTTGGCGGGCCTAGGGAGCAGGGGATATTACCACGCCACTGACGCCAGGAGCAGGCGTTGGGTAGAAGCTCTCCAGAGTGATGATAAGGACTTCTTCCCCATTGCTCCCAAAGCCAATCAACTCATCTTCGTCAGGTGGTCTTTCGAATCTATGCTCCCACTTCAAGCCATCCGAATCAATATACGTGCTGACTGTGCCGAAGAAGTCCGTCCACTCCTTCCCCTTTACGCTGGCTCCACCATCTTCCATGTCTTGTGGATAACCGGATGCCTGCTCGCACCCTCCTTTCAGGGTAACCAGCACAAATGAACTGGCAATGGTTACCATGAAATTTCGTGGATCTATCTGGACCGCAACAGTCTGGCGATATGCCGGAACTATAGTCCGCTATGGCAACGGCTTTCTGGCTCGTACCAGTGAAGGTACCGATAGTGGTCTTGAGGAATCCAGGGGGTGAATCCTGCCGAAATGAGGGTGCTCGATTGTTAGTAGTTCCGCCGCACTCGAAATGTGAGCGAGATCCATGCGACGACTTCCACAGGTTGACTCGTTTTCCAGGCAATTCTCTTTGTTGAGGTAAACAGTATCGTTGGTAGTTATTCAGTGTCAAACGCCAGCCTAATGAGGTCTCCTCTCCCCCAGTCTAAGCCACAACCCTCTCATTTCTTTCCCTCGTTGAGGATGCCCCAAAGAGACGGTACAATTTCCCTCACTATGGCCCTCTCCTTTCTCCTCTGATCCGGTTCGGTACCTCCACATGGACCTACGAAGGGTGGCAAGGCCAGGTTTACCAACGACAGTACGCCAAGAGCGCGTTTGCTCGGGAATGCTTGGGGGAGTATTGCCAGTATCAATACAAGGATGAGCCGCTGTTCAGGACTGTGTGGAACGACTCGACGTTCTACCGACCACCGACCGCAAATCAGCTCCGGCGCTATCTGAACCAGATTCCCCAAGATTTCGAGATGTGTTTCAAGGTCTGGGAGGAGATCACGATTCTGAGCTATGCCAAGCAGTCACGCTATGGAGCAAGGGCAGGAAAGCCCAATCCGCGATTCCTTGACGCCAAGCTGCTTCAATGACCTCGTGCTGACTCCCTACCGAGAGGCACAGTTCGCGCCACATATCGGCCCGTTCCTCTTCGAGTTCCAGCGGCATGGGATGTCCACAGAGGATTTCTGCGAACGGCTCGACAAGTTCTTCCTGCAACTCCCGCGTGACTTTCGATACGCGGTCGAGGTTCGCAACCCTGGCCTGCTTGGTATGAGCTATCATCAAGTCCTGTTTCCGGCACGGGGTCGCCCACGTTTATAATCACTGGTCCTACATGCCTCCCCTCCTAGAACAGCGCGCAAAGATGCAAGGGTTTACTGGGGCCTTCATGGTGCTGAGGCTCTTGACACCGATGAAAATGTCCTACGAGGCTGCCAAGAAGCGAGCTGAGCCCTCATACGAAGATCGTAAGTGAGTTACCAGACATGAGACGCGAGACCGTGCAGATCGTTCGACAGGCTGTTAGGGAGTGAAGGACGGAGAGGCCTATGTGCTCGTCAATAACCGAGCGGAATGCAAGGCGCCGAAGGCAATGCGCCATTGACAGTGCAAAGCACTCTCTGAGATGCTCCACACCTAGATCATCTCGGGAACGTCGATTAACGCACACATGCTGTACACCCTAGATGAGCACCTTCAAATAGAGAAGAAGGGCTTCCTGCCGAATGGGACGTAACCGAGGCGCATGGGTGCGCGTTCGAGATCCGAATGGACGGGGGGAACTTGAGGAGTGAACGAACGATGGCAAAGCATTATTATTAGCATCATCAGTTACGGACTCCTTCTCCTCATAGTCCTGACCGCAGTCTATTACACCTGGCATTATGGCCCCCTGCCGAAGGGGAAATAACGCCAGTACGGCCTGCCGATCACGCGCTCCTCACAGTGTCCCACGCCTCAGGTTCCACTTTCTAAATTCAGCCGGCCTACTTCCGAGGTACTTCCTTTTGGTCTGTCCCGGGTCATGCGGTGGGCGCTATCCTTATCCCAAGAGTGACGAGTTACACAGCCTGTACCAAGGAGGGTAATCATGAACTGTTCTCGATGCCGGGGTCTCATGATAGAAGACCGATTCCTAGATATGGAGAGCTCATATGGGCAGATGTGGGCGACTAGCCTGCGTTGTGTGAATTGCGGGCATGTTCACGACTCCGTGACCGAGCAGCATCGTCTGTCCCGGCAAGAGAAGGTCGTGGCGCTCCCTAGTGGTGAGCCGGATTATCAGGATGACGAAGTCCATCTTGGAGTCGAGTCCATCATCAGATGAGCGGCCTGATATATCGTGGTCGTGCGAACCCCCAGTGCGCTCGCGACGGCTGACTCTGCTATAATGCTCCATCATCCATCCGCCACAGAGGCGCTCCATGCGTCTTCTGATCGTACCTAGGGAGAATATGAAGGATGGTGAAGGAGTGTGACGAGTGAGATAATCTGTTGCAACTCTCACGAGTTACGCCACTCCGCATGGTGGCGGAGTGTGATTGTGTCAGATTCCGAACTGTGGCCAAAACTGGGACCTATCCACCCCTGAGTTTACACGCGAGGCGTTGCAGTTGGTGGTGAGTGGGAGTCGCCTCAAGTCGCCAGCCCGGCGGCGGTCCGAAGTTCATCCACGACCGGATGCGACGAAAGGAAACTGAACCAACGCAGGCAGGGCATGAACATCACGCGTCTGCCAAAGTCGGTCTCCCGGCGAAAGGACAGGGTCACCGGATGGATATTGATCCAGCGATTCTCACTCACACTTTCGAGCTCCCGCAGGGGAACAAACAATTTCTTTGAGATAGTTCGAGATGACGAGCGAGCTTCCTTCAATAGAGACACGCTTGAGGCGGACACAATACCAATAGATACATGCACTGCCCGCCAATGTTACGAACAGGAATATCCACTTCATTTCCGAAGGCGGCGGGTGGCCAGCGCTGTCGTGCAGCCATTGACCCGCCAGGAACATCGTGGTCGTTCCGACGGCAAAGCCGCCGATCCAGAGAACCGGAACGACAACCTTCATCCAGAAGGTCTGCGCCGATGAGCGTGCGAGGCATCTCGTCCTCACTCACTAGTGAGTCTGCTGGGCCTACCCCTATAGTTGGTATAGCAAAAGAATCACATCAACCTGTTGTTAGCAAGTCTACTGTAACGTCGTACCCTTATCCGTCACCGCATCTGCGGTTGGGCAACAACCGGGGACCGCATACCCTGTTCAAAAAGCTACAAACGGGACTGGCAGCGTCGGGATAGCTCCGGCCGTAGACTTCTTCGCTGCTTCAGCTACATCTTCCACCCTCCCACGGCGGCACCGGGGACGGATGAGTCGACAACCTTCCTGCCCTTCTCGCGTGTTCCGCTGCTAGCTGTTCTAGCACGCTATTCCAATACGAAGTCTTGCCCGCTTACACTGGCGTTGTTGACTACGATGGTTCGATTGGGTGGAGTGAAGATGCACGTAGTACAAGAGGGAGCAGGAGTTAGCGTGTACGTGCCATTCGTTACTGAAGTTGTGCGTGCCGGTTTCGTCTTGAGACAGTGACCAGGATATTTCTCCATTGGAAATTTTCACGGGAAAACCGACGCTCCCTAGTGGGTTTCCTGCTCGTATCTCTAATCATGCCGGTGATGGCATAGGCAGTGGTTTGAAAGTCGAGATCAGGACACGTCCGCGCCCACCACGGTAAAGTTACGAGACGCGGCTGGAAGAGATAATTGAACGTGTTGCTTGTGGTCGGCGTAATCGTGCAGTTGCCATTGGCAAGACAGAAACCGCATGGTTCCCGCCTGCGATCGAGAGAGATGGATTGATTGAGTTGGCGGCGTCTCCAGACTGGTTGCAGCCAAACACCCGATTCAGTACTTCGACACCGATCGAATTGCAAACAGGGGTGAGACGGAAAACCGAGGCGTCTACCTTCGCGCTCGCCGAAGCTTCCGCCACTTCCCGGCGGCAACCGGCTGAGAACCAGCAAGGGTGAGGTCTGTCCGGCTTACGTGGGAAGCAACTGGATTTCTGAGACGTGACCGGAGCGACTCAAGGTGGTTTCGCTCCCGGTTGATCTGATTGAACACAAGGAGGAGCACTCAGGGATTCAAGGATGAATCCACGGGCACAAGGTGCGGACGTGGATGGTGATGACGACGCCTCGGATTTCGGGCAGAGAGCGAATCAATCGATGTCTCCTGATACTCAGGGGTAGGGTCGGTGGGCAGTGGAGGAATTTGGGGGTGGGGGGAGGGTCGATCAGAGCTGAGTAGGTGGTGATCAGAGCTGAGCTCTCGTTCCCGCTACTGCGCATCTCGCAGTTGCAAGCGTCTTGGTCTATCGGTCGGTACTGTTTTTCCCGTGGGCGTCTCGACACTCCGTAGACGGCTGCCCAGGCAAGGGATGGAGACTCCACACTTACCACGCTGCTGCACAGAAGCATCGTCGAGATCAGGCAAGGCACAACCAGGGAGGAGGCCGACGAGGCGTTGTTCGCTGTCTGGCCGGACCTACCATCCATCACGAGTAGACCCGTTGCCGAGTGAACTCGCAGGGCCAATCGCGTGCCGAACGCAAAAGGTCACGCAACTGCTGTGCCAGCAGGGGTGCAAAGCGCAACGGGTCACACCCTTGTCTCTGATGGCATGGCCAGCGTACAAGTGCAGAGGGTAAGCAAAGCCTCCTTCCTTTCGGCCCCTCTGAGTCGAGCACGGTTTGATCCGCTTCCAGCTCTGACGGCCTGAACAATTTCGGCCAGTCCCGGCGTGCGGAGTATACAGCTCGAAACGCCGTTTAGGCTCATGCACCACGCAAGTCGTCGGCGGTGCCGCATCGAAGAGCTCGCAATTTCAACCGGTTTGCCATGCCAGCTTGAATGGCATGCAAGTTGCTGTTCTAACCTGGCGCACTCCACGGGAGCGACTCGCAGACGGAGAGCGTGGATGCTGGGGAGTTGGACGAGGGAACAGCGACGTGTTTCTCGCAACAGGAGGCAAACAGATGAACGAAGGGGAAGCAAGATTTTCAGGTTCACGCATTGAGACGGTGGAGCGGGATCGTGCGCACCGGAGTGATGCTTGCCCTCAGCTTGCTCGCAGTACCTGACGCATGGGCGTTGGACGCCGCTCCGACGATGCTGAGCTTCCAGGCGTGTGCAGGGCGGTACTAATCCACCAGGCCAATTCGTTAAACATTCTCAAGAATAATGACCGCGAGCTCTCAGCTGGAGTAGCAGCGAACAACGCCACGTGGGTACGCTATATCCCCTACCGACTGGGGAGCATTACGAACTCAGCGCAAATCTCCGTGAGCGTGAACCCCACAGGATTGGCTGCCGGGAGCCTACACGGGGACCGTTACGGTCTCCGTCAAGAAAGGCGGAAACATCTCGGTTCCCGTGACATTGACGGTGACATCCGGATCCACCACCAGTTCGACCCTCACCGACCCTATCGAGCAGTAGCGCCACCACGGCGACGCTCAGCTGGGCACCCAGCACCTCGACAAATCTGGCCGGCTACAAGGTGTATATGGGCACGGCCTCAGCAGTCTACTAGTTCGTCCCTCACGATCGGAAACACCACCAGCTATACGGCCTCGAACCTTGGAGTCGGGCAGCACCTACTACTTTGCCGTGGCGGCCTATAACGGCCAGTGGCATTGAGAGTAGCTACTCGAATGAAGTGAGCAAGAGCATCTACTGAGCAGGACGCGTTGGGCGGTGCTTGGGTCAGAAGTGATGCCCGATCGTTTACCTGGTCATCTCGCTCCATGGCAATCGAAGCTTTCTCAGGCTGGTGGAAGCTTCCCAACAATTGACGGCGCGCTGCTTCCGCGCCCGCACTGGCTACGAGGTAAAGCCCACAACCCCTTGCGTTTCCCTGCCTCCTTCTCTAACCCTTCTAGCACCGGATCCCCTGGCGCATCCTTCCGATACCACCAGCGCCAGCCGTTCTTCGCCAGGGCATGATTGACGTTGGTGCCATAGGACAAGAGTACATCCGGGCCATGGTGCACCCGCGCCTTGCCGAGGCCGTGACTCTGAAACGCGATTTCTCTCCCGAACACAAGCTCGGACGTAGCTTGCTTGGCCCGGCTTGCCGTAGGCGTGGCCTTACTCTGGACCGTCAATGCCGCTGAGCCGGATACGTGCAGCGCGGGTGTTGTGCAGGACTTCTATCGTGTCGCCGTCGAGGAGGGAGACGACGGGGCCGGTAAAGTCCAACGCGAGTACGGCTGAGAAGGAGGAAAATGAAGAAGCCTAAAGTGGATACAGAGAGAATCAGTAGTCTGCGTCTAAAGTGGCGAGCACAACCCACATCCATCGACTCCGAATAATGAAGCAGAAAACACAGTCCAGGAGCGGCACGCTGTGCATAACTTGAGTGCGAACCCCGCTCTCAGTGCGGAAATGTCATGATGATGATGCATGAAAAGCCCGGTAATTTCAGGAATAGTTGTTTCTGACTTATCTTATTGGGAAGTACCCCCATATCTTGTGGTACTGGGGCGCGGTTTCAATCAATGCCTAATTTTTAGGCAATGACCGTCTTAGAAGATAGAGAAATGTGCGGTATTTGGCTGGGCAGGGCGATCTTATGAACAGACTTATCCACAGAAGCTGGGAAAGGTTTTTGTGAATATTTTCTTGATCTTTCTAAAAATGATTTCTCTCTCTCCTCCCAACGTATGTCCGTGCTCTGGGAAGAGCGGAGGTCCCCGCATTTACGCAAGTCTTGCCGATGCGACATCGTTAGTGCGTCGTTCCCTTCGCCACCCGCTGCCCCATCTCGCGATGCTGCCCAACCGGCCAGGAGCGGTGTTCTTCGATAGACTGGTGTGAGGTCATCCCGCGCTTATTGAGGCAGGGCCGCGATGCTGTCGTAATGATCTTGTTCTCGGTCTCGGTGAGCAGGTAGGGCTCAGGGAAGGCGGTCTCCAGGGATCTTCGCTCGTTCATAAAGCCCCCCTGCTAGGTTCAAGTAAAGTAGATGCGAGAGAATTCAGCGATTATGCCGCTCACCCACTGATTGGCAGAGTCTCCGATGCCCCGCCCTCCGCCGGCTCTCGTCGCGGTGGGCGACGCCTTCGATACTCTGACGAATGACCCGCGCTAACATGGCCAAAGTTTGAGATAATAGCTAATGACTCGGCCAAGCCTTCCACTATAGGCGTACAGTCAATTTGGTAGACCTGGTTGTGTAACATCCTGGGTCGTGCCGCGCCGGCTCACCACTGCCGGTCTGATTCCCTTTGGTATAGCCAGTCGGAGATGACCGCTGGCTGCATCCCCCTCGATTATGATAGAATGCTGACGCTCCGTGCTAATTCATGCACCGAGCCCAGGGGTACAGCCGGAGTCTCAGCGCATTATCATCCCACATTTTGCCGCACACAGAAAAATATGTCTCGAACAAGCGAGGCAGAGCCGCCCCTGGGGTGAACTGGTCAATCCGTTCACTGGCATGTTGCAAAAAGATACTCCCCATCGAATGGCAGAGCAGGTGAATATCTTGGTTGCATAGTGGTACTCCCTCGCTGTCCCCTGGCGTCGGAGTTCTGCAAGATAGTCCGGACCTTCAGCAACGCCCGTCCGAAGGCCTTCCCTGACCCCCGCCGCCTCAGACCGGTCTGAGATAGGAAACGAATGGGAGAGCCTGACCGTCTGAGGGCCAGGTAAAAGTGCGACTCGTGACTCGCTGTTCAGGGTCAGCAGAATCCGAGCGATTTAACGTCAATTGCAGGGCTGAGCGCCGAGCCCGCGGCGTCTTCCCAGGAGACATTGTAGCCGTGAATGTAGATCAGCACATCGCTGTGCTTCCAACATCTCCTCTCTCGCAGATCTGCAAACAGCCCCCGGGAGCCCTAACTTCGCATCCTTTGTAGCTTGTCGGATATATCACTGCGCAACATCTCTATACGCGGTGATCTTTGCAAACCCTCACTCGCTTCCGAAAGATCGTGGCCAGCTCCGCACCGCGCGCCAATCCCGATGGCTCCACCATCCTCGGTTAGCCGGCGTGTCTGATTTCCGCCTCATCAGCAGTGATGCTCCCAGTTTTCCGAAACGGAGGTTCTCTATCCCGTCGTCACTAAACTTGGCGCCACGCCGAGCTTCGGATGCCACCGATCCTGCCCGAGATGATTGCGATTGGTGGCGCAAAACAGGCTATGTATGCTCATCGTAAAGGGGGCTCCATTGGTGCTTGAGAGCAGTTCCACTGTAAGGCGCTACCTTTAAACGGTTGAAACGTGGGAGGAAAGGCTCGAGCGGAAAGACGGGGGACGGGGCTAGTTCTCCGCGTATCTACATGTCAAAGAGGGAGTCTCCAGCAACGACCGACGTCGGTCAGGGCTGCCAATATGTTTCCGAATCGCCTACCACTCCCACGACGGCACCGGATTGGGATTCGCCCACGAGACCCTTCTTCGCCTCTCGTGCCTCCTCTCCTCGAGTCTCTCAAGCTCAATATCCGCCGGCGCATACTTCCGATACCACCACCACCAGCCGCGTCTTTCACCAGTGCGTGATTGACGTTAGTGCCATCCGCCAGCAGCACATCTGCAAGCGTGCGTCCATGCTTTTATCCTTGCCGTGAGTCTGTAGGATAACGTACTTCCTGAACACGAGGACCGAAGCCGCCTCCTTGCTCGCTGCGCGGAGGCTTGGCCTTCCGGGGCAGTCAATCCCGCTGAGGCGGATGCGTTCAGGGTGTCGGTTGTGCAGAATTTCGATCGTGTCGCCGTCGAGGATGGAGATAACGGGACTGGTGAACCTCTTAGGAGACAGCTGCCATAATTGCAGAAGGTTACAGTAGGGAAGCAATCAACAAAAGAATTGTTCTGTGAGCCATCATCTTCCTATGGAGTTCTGTCTTTGTCTGCTGTTCACCCGAGGGACAGACTGTCCCGTGAACAGACAGAATGCCCCTTGCTTCTCTTGCCCCCAGCACCACGAGACCATGCAGCGAACAGTGAAATTGTTGAATTTATTTGCGTTCGTCAGATCCTCTTCCCATCACCGTCGCTCTGGCCAACAAATTGCTTCCTGCACCAGCGGGCGGCGCCGGAGGATGACAACCAGTCGTGGAACGGAGACGTGTATCATCCGGCGCCGTTGCACCCAGATGAGCTTTACATAGCAGCGAGCACGAAAGCAGAGGGAGGACCTATGCTCTGTCGACGTTGCAGTGGGCGACGCGTCGGCGACACCTTCGCGAACCTCAGAGAGGAAACACCCCGCGTATGCTCAGCAAGACGCTGCAGCAATTGTGGAAGAATCGAGTACTCCGTCGTCCGTGCCAATCGCCTTCGCTTCCCCAGTGGCACAACGGTCGATGCGTCACGAGATGTTCAGGAAGGGAAGAGTCTTCTTCATCAACACTCAGGCTGACGCGTAGGGAGCCATCTGCCGAGCGGAAGCTCTGCGGAAGGCCGTACTTTCGCCGATTTGATCCTACGTTTTCCTGTGGGTTCGACCGATGGACCAGGCAGGGGCAGAGTTTCCAGCGAGTTCCCTTCTACAGACAGACAACCATGACAATGGGGTCATCGCCGCGTGCGAGCTCCCGCAACTCTCTTTCCGACCCAAGGAGGCATGCAATGAGGAACGACGGAACCGTGATGCGGGATGGCCATGAATCACAGGTGTGGCGTGGACAGGGTTTGTCCTCCGGGGAACCGAGCGGGGAGAGGGCTTCTGTGCGCTCGCTACCGGGCATTCTTCTCTTTTCACACCGGGGGAGCACTGCACATGAGTCGCCGGGCCTTGGACCTGATCGGCGCACTCTCAATCAGGCGGAGATCCGGACCAGACCACGACCGCCGTGCGGCACTGGTGCGTGAACTCTGGCTCAGATCCAAGAAACCTTGGCCCACCGCAAGGCCGCCAATATTTGGGATGCCTCTTCGAATTGAAGCGAGTCATATTTGAGGCTGGGTGCAAGATCCTGGTCCAGGGATTCGGGCTGGCGAATCAGGATTCATACAACGACTCACGCATCGTAATCGTGCTGGAGGAGGTCGGCCGTCGGCAGGAGTACAAGGCGCGGCAGGCATCGGCCCGAGCCTTGCAGCTGCGAGAGCCGTTGCGCCATCACCTGAGAATCAGCACACCGGCACAGCCTCACGAGCTTAGAGCAGACGGACGGTGACAAGGATAGCCAGCCGACTGCTCTTGTACCGTCTCCCCGGCGCATATTTCCGATCCCACCAGCACCAACCGTCTTTCACCAGCGTGTTATCCACGTGGGTGCATCAAGTAGAAACATATCTTTGTGGGATTACTGTGGCTGGTTGTAGGAGAAACATATATTTCGTGGTAGAGAACAGCCTCTATGCCTCTCGTTAATAGCCGCTCTCATTTAAGATCCGAGAGATTGTGCTGGCTGCCTAAAATCAGTTGGCATGCGCAAATATTTTCACCCCGAAGACGGACGCCAATCCCCAACGGAATATCCAAAGAGGACGAAAGAATGCGAATTGGAGAAGGGGCCTGTTGTTTTCCACTCCACTTATCGGATCTCCTTCTGCAGATCCTCATTGACAAAGGACACTTTGGCGAGGGCAGGACGTTCGGCCATGGCCGCCTGAAGTGCCTGCAGCATCGTCACCGTCAGTCGTGTCGTCGGACCCCGACTAAGATAGTATATTTCTCTTGAACCAGCGCGAAAATTCCGGCTGGGCTTCCTCTGAACTCCCAGTAATGCTGCCAGGGAGGCGAGATGCTCGCCCCGCCCCTGAGCCATTTCTTGTGCCAGGCTGTCAAAAGCGCGGCTCGCCATATTGAGGTGCTTGTTCTTCATAATCCACGCCGTCGTTGCGTACAACCTGACGTGCCGGAGGAGATCCCGAAGGTTTGGCTGCCGAAGGTGCCGTTCGTCGTTGCCATCATCACCTGGGGCGCAATTTGTTTTTGGCTCCCATAATCCATCCAGGCAAGCTTTCCCAGGCCACAGCCAGGACCATTGTCCACGTTCCCGGTCGCTCCTACCCCGGCAGCCTGCAATACCAAGAAGGAACAGGCGATCAGGATGAATACTGTTCGTTGAAACATACATCCTCCTTCGATGAAAAACCAACTGTTGATCCCTGTACCATTCGTGACTAGCGCAAATGCCTTCTCTGTTAAGCTAATCGAAGCTTCTCATGCAGAAGTTCCCCATCCGGAGGGGAAAAGTACTATGCCATTGAATCAGTGGAAACGGTTACAGCGACTAGAAGGGCGTGACGTGAGCGATGGCTATGCGAGGGCCTTTACTCACGGAAAAAGCAAGGTGAGCCGTGAGGAAATGGTGGGATTGAAGGGGCAGGACGGGAGCCTTCAGAGCCTCTCGGTATATCGCTATCTCTACGACGTATCCCGGCTTCCTAATTCGGAGGCATCACGGTGGGAAAACATGCGGTGCCTCCCCGTTACCCTGTGGCGGCCCGTTCACAGCCTCTCGCCTAGCCGCCTCGCCTGGACATTCTAAGGACGAGTCTAATCATGGCAAAGAGACGATGGAAAAGAAAATCGACGTGTTCGCTGGGCGGTCAATCGGAGTGTTATAAGCTCTCGGTATGACGGATCTCGAAAGGTGTTGCCTAATCTCCGTTAACTTGCGGGACTCCTCCTCCAAAAAGCTTTCGAAAGTTTGGTTCTGAGTGAGGTTTCGTCCAGCAATTGGGCGGCTGAGGCTGGCTTGTTCCCCTTTCCAGAATTTCCAAGGCCTTGATCCGCTCCCACGCATCCCACAATGTCTCCAGCGCTTCATTTCTCACACTCAAGTCAGGGTCCAACAACTTCTTTCGCGCCGCCTCAAGCATCCGGTCGAGCTCACCGTCACCCGTCGAAAACGCGTGAAGCCAAGAAGTGCCTCGCGCAGAAGAGGGGGACCGATGCGAACAATACCGCCGCCCGCGGCCAGTTCATACGCGATCCCATGTCGTGAAAAGAGGCGGTTCACGTCGTCCCGGAATATCGCCCGGCCTTCAACTGTGTCGAAATCAAATGCGAGTGACCAAAATAGGGTACGCACGCTTCTGATGATCGGTTTCGCAACGGATTGATAGCAAAACCGATAGGTCGAACATGGCCAATGGCGACGGCACGGTATCAGGAGTAAGCGGCCACGGAATCTCCGACCGCCCCTCAACGCCAGAGAGAGCCAGTTCGCATCCATGCGGTAGATGGCCCCGCCAATCGATACTGTTCCGTAAAATTCCCAACGACCCATCAGCGAGTCTTGACCAGATCAGGGCGACAACCGCACCCCAGACCACTCGTGATAATTCCTCCGAGGTTCGTGGTCGAGGGCCAAGTTCGTCCTCGCTAAAATATGGTGACGGCATAAGTTCTTGTGACTGAGAGAACGGACTGACTGCGCAGCCGATCAACGAGTCGGAACAGATGATCGACAAACTCTTACAAAATGTACTGCCCCCACTTAATTTCTGGACAGCTATTGAACATTGCAACCCATCAATTCTGATAGAATCCAGCTCTCTTCAAGTCTCCACCTCCTAAGGGACAGCCGGGCACACTCGATCGTGTCTCTAGTGAGAGATCCTCAGCTGTCTTCTGGTGCGTTAGGCTTTGAATAAATTCAGTGGGTTTCCGCATCCAGCTGACTACGCCACTTGTCCACAATTTAAGCGGGGGGCACAACACTGTCCGTTTTCGAAATTCAACCCTGCCCGGCTAGTCTCATTCATCTCCCATCCCATCTCCTCGCGAGTTTTGATCTTTTCTTGACGATCCGCCCGTCAATTTTGACACCATTTTGATGTGACGAGTGGTACACGAGTAATCAATGCAGGCAGGAGACTCACGATGGATTTCCTCTATCTCGGTATCACCGCGCTCTTCTTCGCGATCTCCGGGTGGCTGCTCTAGAGCCTGGATCGTCTCTAGAAAGGCAGAACGAAATGCTCGATGCTCGGCGGCATATTCTCGTCATTTGGGACTGTTGGTGCTATCTCATGGTGGCGTTGCTGAAACCGGAGTGGTTCTGATGACGAGTCAACGGACTAGTTCAAATCGGACTTCTACTTTGTCGTGCTAGCTGGCGTTGGTCAAGCCGCTGGGATGGTATATGTGCGCGGGTGCACGAAGGCCAACAACCCCTGCGGGTCTCGACCGGGTAGTGGGCCCTCTGAAGCGGCTTATTTATCGCCTGTGCGGAGTGCGTCAAACCGACGAGATGGGCTGAAAACGTACGGGATCACCATGCCGTTACCCAACGCCATGGGGCTGGTCAGTGCTGCGTGCGTTGCAGCGACTGGGCGATTCCTGGCCACTGAACCCAGCGGATTTAGGAGCCTCGTCACGCCCGCGATCTTTCTCTTCAACACGGCTGCAAGCTTTGCGACCAATACCAATTGGCAGGCCGACGGAGAGCGAAGAAACGACGCTGAGTTACCTGACTCAGATGCTTGGGCTCACCGTGCAAAAATTTTGTGTCCGCTGCGACTCGGTATGGCGATCCCGGTCGCGCTGATCAGGGGCCTGGCGCGACGGGAGCGCCCCGACCACACGGCACCTTTGGACGGACCGCTGTCCGCAGCACACTGTATATTCTCATGCCGCTGGCCCCTAGCTCTTTGTCCCGGCCAGCGTTGGTTTCACATAGCGTGCTCTGCCCCACTTAATTTTTTTGTGACAGGTCGTCTCTCGTTTGTGACCATCCCTTTTGTGAGAGAATTCGGTCACTTCCGAGGTCTGCTCTGCTTGAGGACATCCGGGTACCTGCTCGTGACTGTGTTGAGAGGTCCTCGGCTGTCTTACCGCTGTGATGGTTTTGAATACATTCAATGGGTTCCTGCATCCAGTTGACTCAGCCCACCTGTCCAATTCTAAGCGGGGCACAACAACTCCATGATGAATCCGCACAACACCAGGAGCATTGTCAGCGAAGCTTGGGTGGCCAGGCTGGGGCAAATGGAATTCTGAGAAGATGGCGAATGAATTTGATGGGGAACAACGTGCGACTCTATGGGTGGACAGCTTGATGTTGGGGCAATGATACCGGCCCCTGTAAAATTCTGTCAACATTGGTTCGTACGGACACATATTTGACCTTCCTCCCGAAAACTACACCATTGACTGCCTAGGAAGGCCCGAAGTGCTGGGGTTGCTAGTTTTTTCAGACGCGATCTTCCAGAGTTTGATCGCACGTGCTTGTCATTTCGAGCAGTGAATTCTGTATGTCCGCCGACATTGACGAAGCCTCCTGTCGCATGGTGTGATCCTTCAGGGCTAACCCCTCTCACAGCTGGCTTCCACATGCCCGTCGCATTGCGCTTCCCTCTCTTTTATTTTCTTGTCCGGGCAACACACAAACCAACATAATGCCATGTCTAAGACACCGGAGAACAATCGGACATTGCCATGAATGAAGTCAGTGCGTTTGTGTCCCAATATGGGGAGCTCGCGCTCTTCGCCATAGTATTTGTCGGACAGATCGGATTGCCCCTGCTGCCTGCCGTTCCGATCCTACTTGCGGCTGGAGCCTTGGCCGGTGCCGGAAAGATAGGTCTCACGGGAGCAATCGTCCTCCCCGTCATCGCCTGTTTAGCCGGCGATCTGATTCTGGTATGAGCTGGGGCGCCGGCGAGGCAGACGCGCGTTGAACCTCTTGTGCAGGATCTCGCGGGAGCCGGACTCCTGCGTACGGCGCACGGAGAATTTCTTTACCCGGCATGGCGCGGGTCTCTCGTCTTGGCCAAGTTCATTCCAGGATTGAGTACGTTAGCGCCGGCGCTCGCCGGATTGTTTCCGAATAGGCATGCAACGATTTCTCCTCTTCGACGGGCTGGGTGCTGTTCTCTGGACCCTCGCGTTTGTCCTTCCTGGTTATCTGCTCAGCGACCACATCGAACGCGTGGCGGAAGAGGCCGAGCGTCTGGGAGCTTATGGCTGGCCTCTTTCTTCGGCGCAGGGATCGCCGCCTACCTCGCGTACAAGTACATTCCATCGGCAGCTTCTTCTGCGCGAACTGGCGAATCGCCCGTATTACGGCAGAGGAGCTGAAGCGGATGATGGATGACGGCCATGAGTTCAAGGTGGGTGGATTTGCGGGGCGCGCTGGATCACGAAGCCGATCCCTATACCATTCCAGGCGCGCTGCGCATGACGGCAGAGGAACTGGAGCAGCGTCACCATGAAATTCCGCGCCACCAAGATGTGATCCTCTTCTGCGCTTGCCCAAATGAAGCCACGGCCGCCAAGATGGCATTGCTGCTGCGGAGTAAGGGGATCACCAGAGTCCGGCCACTCTTCTCGGAGGAATCGACGCATGGCGTGAAAAGGATTTTCCCGTGGAAGCGCTGACGGTGGTCCAGGTCTCAACGCCAGCCGAGACTAAGTGACGTGGTGCACGAATCAATGCCACTGTGATAGGGCAACTAGCTTCCAGCCAGTTGATCTGTAAGTGTTGTTGCAAAACAAAGACATACGGGACACGTCCGCTGATCACAAGAAGCTAGTGCTTTTCGGCGAGTCATAGGGGTACCATACTTTCCCTGGTCGCTATAAAGTTTTTCCTCAGAAGGCATTGTCGCGGTACAGATCTAGGACCAATTGTTCATGCCTCACGGCTCCATGAAGTGTGGCCGTGTGTTGAATTACGCAGTGAGGGATCAGTTAGGCAACGCCGTGCACGTTGAAGAAGTAATCGATTTTACCGCGTCGCACGACGCAGCGTGCTTCCTGTAGGGAAGGTGCTCGATAAAATGAAACAGGCAGACCTGCTAGTCAGAGAGATGATCGAAAAGATTCCCATCCTGGCCTGGTCCTGCCAGCCAGATGGGACCGCAGATTTCCCTGAACCAACGGTGGCTCGACTATACAGGACTATCGACGGAAGCGGCTGTTGGCTGGGGGTGGCAAGCTGCGATCCATTCCGAAGATTTAGGAAAATTAATGGACACGTGGCTCCGCCTCCTTGCTACTGGAGAGCCCGGCGAAGGTCGAAGGGCGCTTACGACGTTTCGATGGAGAACACCGTTGGTTCCTATTTCGTGCTATTCCCGATCCGAGACGAGGAGGGAAGAGTCGTCAGATGGTATGGAACGAACACGGACATTGAGGACCGCAAGTGGGCGGAGACGTTGCTGGCCGGAGAGAATCGGCTTTGAAGATAATGGCCGAGGACAATTCATTATCTTCGATCCTCGATGCCTTGTGCCGGGTTGTCGAGGAGTTGTCAGCCGGCACTTTGTGTTCGATTCTGTTCTTGGATTCGGATGGGCACCGACTCCGGCACGCTGCTGCCCCAGCCTTCCGGCAAGCTATACGGCAAGCGATTGATGGCAGCTTCATCGGCCCACGCGCGGGATCGTGCGGAACGGCCGCCACCGCAGAGAGCCAGTCATCGTTTCCGACATCATCACGGATCCCCTGTGGGCCGACTATAGCGATTTGGCCTCAACGCATGGGCTGCGAGCGTGTTGGTCCACACCGATATTTTCTTCAGCTGGAAGGGTGTTGGGCACCTTCGCGATATCATCACATGAACCGTGTAGCCCGAGCCCGCAACAGCAGACGATGATCGAACAGTTCTCCCATCTGGCAAGCATTGCGATCGAGCGCGCACAGGCTTTCGATGCGTTGCGACGAAGCGAGTCCTACTTAGCTTACGCGCAGAGATTGAGTCTCACAGGAAGTTTCTGTTGGCGTGTTTCCAGCGGAGAAATCACATGGTCTGAGGAGACGTTTCGAATTTACGAATATGGCCCGACGGTGAAGCCAACAATGGAGCTGGTATGCCAAAGGATTCATCCGGAAGACATCACTCTCTTCCGAGAGAGAGTGATGTGCGCACCACAAGAGGAAAGATGTTGATTTTGAACATCGTTTGATGATGCCGGATGGTGCGGTCAAATATGTCAAAGTTGTGGCTTGCGCCGTAAGAGATAAATCGGGAAAACTCGTCGAGTTTGTCGGGGCGGTGATGGACGTAACTGCAGCAAAGAAGGCGGAAGATAGGATCCGGCAAGACGAAAGGGAGTTCCGGCAGATTGTCGAGCCATCCCCCAGCTCATCCTCGTCCTGACGCCGGATGGGAGTCCTCTGTATGGCAATGAGCTGCTGCTCGAATACACCGGCCTTACCCTGGACGACGTTCGAGCGGGGGACTTTCGTGCGCGTGCCTTTCATCCGGACGATGTGGAGCGGTTGCGGGACGAACGCCGGCAGGCGCTTGCACGCAGGGTCTCATTTGAGAAATGGAACAACGAGTGCGCCGGAAAGGCGGACGGTATCGGTGGTTTCTCACCCGCTTTCAACCACTGTGCTGGATGGACAGGGGCACGTCATTCGGTGGTATGCGACGGGCACCGACATCGACGATCGCAAACGGGACGAAGAGCGGATTCAAAAGAAAACTTGGCGTTGCGCGAAGAGATCGATCACTCGTCGATGTTTGAAGAAATCGTCGGTTCGTCGAAAGCGCTCCGCAAAGAGTGCTGGTACAAGTCGCGAAAGTGGCGCCGTCGGATTCCACGGTGCTCGTGCTGGGTGAGACTGGGACTGGCAAAGAACTCATCGCGCGGGCCATTCACCAAGCGCTCGAAGCGGTCGTCCCGAGCGTTTATTCGCGTCAATTGCGCGGCAATCCCTGCGTCGCTCATTGCCTCCGAGCTGTTCGGACACGAGAGAGGCGCATTTACGGGCGCGCTGCAACGGCGTCTGGGACGGTTTGAGCTGGCCGATGGCGGGACGATCTTCCTTGACGAGATCGGGGACCTGCCGGCCGAGACCCAAATCGCGCTCTTGAGAGTACTCCAAGAAAGGAAATTGAACGAGTCGGCGGCAGCCAATCGATTTCCGTGGACGTGCGCGTGCTGGCCGCCACGAACCGCGACCTGAAGGCGGCCATGGCGGCAGGCGCCTTTCGCCAGGATCTCTTCTACACAGGCTGAATGTCTTTCCAATCCAGCTACCCTCGCTGCGCGACCGGGTGGACGACATTCCGTTACTCGTTACATACATGGTTGAGCGCTTATGCGCAAGGGCCGGGAAACAGGTTGGGAACATACAGAAGGAGACCCTCGAGCGGTTTCAGGCCTACGACTGGCCCGGCAACACTCGCGGGGCTGCAGAATGTCATCGAGCGAGCTGTCGTGCTAGTGCGAAAGCGAGACATTTTCCGTCGACGAGACCTGGCTGAAGACGGACGCGCGCCCGCTGAAGGGCCGGCGGTTCCCTTTGATGCCACGCTATTCGAGCGGGAAAAGAAATGATCGAAACCGCGTTGGCGGATGCGGGGGCCAGGGTCGCGGGCCCTACTGGCGCCGCTGCCAAGCTCGGACTCCCGAGGCAGACGCTTGACTCAAGAATCAAGGTCCTGGGTATTGACAAATATCGATTCAAAACTCGACAGGCTGACCGAAACACTATACGTGGCTGAACCTTGCTCGAACGCGAACCGCACGGGTCGGTCCTCGCCGTTCGTTCACTTCTGGTGTGAGACTGCTTTTCTGACTTCGCCCGCGATCGTCGCCCACCCACACCCATCTGAACCGAATCTTAACCACGCTTCTGGCAACGTTTCCGGTTTGCGGACAGTTCAGCAAATTCTGACAATTCAGAAAATTCTGAGACAATTCGGCAAGCTGTTCTACGCCAGACCGTAAACTTTTCAAAAGATTACGAATGGTCCACTCTTTGCTGTTGCGCATTACCGAGAGGTCGTAGGAGCTACAGGTGACATTGAGGATTGAAAATTATGCCGATGGGCGAAAGACGGTGATTCGTCTCAGCGGTCGGCTGCAATCGACCCATCTGGATGAGTTGAACACGCAACTAGAAGGCGCTCAGTCGCGGATTGCGCTGGACCTCAGTGGAGTGGTGCTCGTAGACGTCGAGGTAGTTCGATTTCTGAATGGCTGCGAGGGAAAGCGGCGTCGAGCTCTCCACGCGTCGACCGTACATACGAGAGTGGATGACCCGCGAAAAAGACAGAGAAGGATAACGCGCTGCAGTTCCGATAACCAAAATCGACGCACAACAGTGGAGGGGCTGCGATGTCAGATGTTACGCAGGGTAAGGAAATCAAAAGACGGTAATAATAGATCTCGCGCCGCACTGTCCTGGTCAGCGGGGCCGCCATGGTTGCCGCCGTAGTGCTGCCGGCGGCAACGTTGCCGCCGGTGCCAAGGCTGTGACTTCAACCGCCCCAATCCCCTGGCTGGGCTGGGGCGGGACACCCATGAGCACGATCACGACCAAAGACGGCGTCGAGATCTTCTACAAGGACTGGGGCAAGGGTCAGCCCATCGTGTTCAGCCATGGCTGGCCGCTGTCGGCCGATGACTGGGACGCGCAGATGCTGTTCTTCCTCAAGCACGGCTATCGCGTCATCGCCCATGACCGCCGCGGCCACGGCCGCTCCACCCAGGTCGGCGACGGCCACGACATGGATCACTATGCCGACGACCTCGCCGCGCTGACGGCGCATCTCGACCCCGCGAGCAGCAATACGTAACTGAACGAAGTATTAC
>ERZ1370068.3934-contig-3030_pt1 | contig 29862 bp, 28 predicted proteins | sample MGYA00561227_ERZ1370068 | MGnify/ENA primary metagenome ERZ1370068 (study PRJEB38410, sample SAMEA6850437) | metagenome | study: Metagenomic assessment of the ecological functions of the soil: analysis of the soil microbiota associated with the...
CTCTAGCTTCAGCCAAAAGCCTATCGCCGCCAAAAAAGCTGTCTCTCGCCCGCGCCCGGGTGGCGGAGCAATTCTCGTCGAGTGGCATCGACGTGAAACCAGGAGACAAGATTGCCCCGGCTTGTCCGGACACTCGATCCTTTGTTATTTCTTCGTGGTCCTCGCACTCGCTTGGTCGAGCGCGAGGGCGGAGAGATCCAGGCATCCTGAGCGGGAGGTTCGGTCGCAACGGCGACGATGATCACCGACGAATGCATCAACTGCGGCGCGTGCGAGCCGGAGTGCCCCAACACGGCGATCTACCAGGGTGGAGCTGGGAGTGGGACGCGCCCGACGGCACGAAGCACCCCGCGCTGGTGAACGAGTTCTTCTACATCGTAGCCGGAGAAGTGCACCGAGTGCGTCGGGCCCTACGACCACGAGGCGTGCGCGGGCCGTCTGCCCGGTCGTGTAAACGACTGGCTGCATCCCCAATCCCGACATCCCTCGAGACGGATGGGGTGCTGATCGCACGCGCCTGCACGCTGCACCCCGAGAAGTTCCTTCACGGACGACTATCCGTCGCGCTCTCAAGACCGGCGGGAGGGAACGGCGCGGCGCTTGCCGAGCCTGCCGCGGGGCTGCGGCGCCGAAGGCCGCTGCGCTGGCAGCCGCGGCTCCGGTCGCGCTCGCTCCCGTCGCCGTCGCCCGCTTCGGCAAGGTCGAGAAGAAGATCGAGCCGCTCGCGCAGCCGACGGGCGAACCCTCACCGTTCAAGGGAGAGCTGCCGATCGGCTTCGACGATGCGCTCGAGTTCTCGTGAACTGAGCGCTCCGGCGGGAGTCGGATCCAGGCTCGTGCGCACCGCCGTGATGCTCGCCCAGCCCTCCTCGGAGCGCTGCCGCTCGCGACCAAGAAGCGGCTCGAGGCGGCGATGGGCGACGATCGAGCGTTCACCGTCGCCGGAGCGACCGGGTTGAAACATCCTGCTGCATCTCATCGCGCTCCCGATCCTCTTCACCGCCTTCTGCCGTCCTCGTGCGCGGCGACTGCCTCTACCCCAGGCGGTGCGTCCTCGGTTCCTGACCGGCGCGGGGCTCGCCCTGGCCGAGGCGATCATCCGCGCTCGCGAGGCCGTGCTCGGCGCGCGACCGACGTCCGAGACGGTGCATCGCGGCTCGGTGTACGGCCCGCTGCTCGTGCCGCTGGTCGCGCCACTCCCTCCGCAGCGCCGCGTCGCGCCGGAAGGTCGGCGACGTCGCGTTCGAGGGCTACTTCTACCAGAGCGGTGCGGGCTATGACGAGAAGCGCGAGCGCGGAAGCGCCGCTACGGCGAGGATCTACACCGTCGACGAACGCCCGAACGGCTACGTCGTGCGCCTCGAGCTCCCGCGCAAGATCCCGCCCCCGGGGCTGCTAGAACGAGCTCGGCCTGGGGCGAGGAGAGATGCCCGACTACCAGCTCGGATCTGGTGTCGCTCGCGGGCGGCTGGCCTCGAGGTCCACGGCAAGCGATCGTCGATCCACGCCTCCGCATCCGTGGCGGCCACGGCTCCTGCCTTCCCACCGGACTTGCACCACGCGAGTGCCGCTCGGAGAGCGTTGCGCCGGCTTCGCCCATCCGCTACCGCGCGTGACAAGGTGCTCGAAGTCGTGTTGATCAAGCTCAAAGCGGCCGACCAGCTCCCTGGCGGCACATGCCGCTTGACGTTCGATCGCAGGGCCTTTCGGCTCTCACCTCCCTGGACCAACCCATCACTCCTCCCGCCGAGCCTCTGCCGATGCTGCCCGGCGAGCCTGCCGATCGTAGCTCGCTGAGCGGCGCACGGGGATCTCCGTCCGCCATCAGCGCGAGCGCGGGCTGGGACCGTCGGATCTCGCGCTCGAGGCCGCTCGCGAAGCGCTCGCGCGAGCGTCATCACCGACACGTCGGATCTCGGCCTGATCGTCTTCGCGACTGCGACACCGACGTCTCTTCCCGGGCGCTCGCCTGCTACTCTGCAGCACAAGCTTCGAGCGCACCGACGATCGGGGCCCTCGACGTCCGGGCGCAGAGCGTCGGCTTCCTCTCCGGCCCGAAAGCTCGCGCGCGCCTCGCGGCGCAGACCGCACCCGGAGGCGATGACGGACGGGACGGGGCGCTAGTGCGCGGGTGCTCGTCGCCGCTGGCGAGGTGCGCTGTCGAGCGGGTCGATCTCCCCGGCGGGCCGCGAGCGCTCACGCCGCGGCTCGCAGACGGTGCGGCCGCCGCGGTGGTCGGTCCCGCCGAGGCGGGCCTCCGCATCGGCGCGATCCGTGGTGGCAAACTGACGGCACGCTCGTCGAGCGATTCTGGTGCGAGTTCCCGGCGAGCCGCCACCATCCGCACCGGATCGTCGCCGAGGACCTCGCGGAAGGTCGCCAGTACCCGCGGGTCGATCCCCGAAGGCCTGCGTCCGATCGCCCGAGAGCGCCCCGCGTCCGGCCCCGTGCGCGACGTTCTGGAAGACAATGTCCCAGCGGAGCGCCAGACGTGGATACCTTCCCTGATCGATCAATATGCCGGATCCCGAGTCACTGCGGCGCGCCGTATCGCCGCGGAGATCGGAGTGGAGGCCGCGCGGACGACGGTCCCGACCGCGCTCTTCGGCCACGTCATGGCCGCGGGATTGCCGATCGCGCTCGAACGGCTCGCGAGCGAGCGGGGATCGGTCGCCGCGTGCTCCTGGCCGCCGCGGGTCCCGGTCTTCCCGGGCGCTGCGCGCCGAGGCCTGAAGGAGGCGGAAGAGGTGAAGCGCCTCGCGCATCCTCGGGGTCGGGCGGCGGTGCCGCCGCGCATCGTCACGAACGACGAGCTCAGCCGGCGGATGGACACGTCGGACGAATGGATCCAGCAGCGCACCGGGATCCGCGAACGCCGGTACGTCGAGGTCGCCACCGGCGCGACGGAGCTCGGCGCGCGCGCCGCCGAGGCCGCCCTCGCCGAAGCGAAGCTCGACATCACCGACATCGACCTCGTCGTCTTCAGGCGACGACGCCTCTCCCGACATCGACTGGCCGGCGTGCGCCGGCGCTCCTGGCCGCTCGGCTGGGGGCGCCGCAGTGCGCGCGTTCAACGTCAGGAACCAGTGCTCCGGCTTCCTCTACGGCCTCGCTTGCGCCGACGCCTTGCTCCGCACCGGCGTGGCACGCCGCGCGTCGCTCGTCGGCGGAGAGATCCATTCGACCGGGCCTGATCTGACCACGCGCGGACGCGAGGTCAGCGTGATCTTCGGGGATGGGGCGGGGAGCGGTCGTGCTCGGGCCTTCCGACGATCCCGAGCGCGGCCTCCTGTCGACCCTATCTGCACGCGGAGGAAAGTACGCGGAGAAGCTCTGGCTCGAATCGGCGGGCAGCCGGAAGAAACCGCACATCGCCGTCGAGGACCTCGAGGGAGAAGACCCTGCCGCCTTCCGCGCATGAGCGGCAAGTTCGTGTTCAAGCACGCCGTGACCCGATCTCCCGAGGTGATCCGGGGAAGCGCTCGCCGCGAACCACCTCGGAGGTCGCGGATCTCGACGTGCTCATCCCCCATCAGGCGAACCTCCGGATCAATCAGTTCGTGGCGGCGCCGGGCTCGAGCTCGACGAGAGCAAGGTCGTCAACAATATCGATCGCTACGGCAACACCACAGCCGCATCGATCCCGCCTGCGCTGCGCGAGGCGATCGACGACGGTCGGGTGAGACCGGGAGCGCTTCGTCTGCATGGCTGCCTTCGGAGCCGGATTCACCTGGGCGTCGGCGCTGTTCCGCTGGTGACGCGTGGCCGGTCCGCCCGGCCGGACTTGCGCGCCATGACCGCCGGCGATGTCGGCCGCGTCGCCGCGATCGAAGGCGTCTCGGCGCCGACGCCGTGGAGCGCGTCGACGTTCGCGAACGAGCTCGGCATCCCGTTCTCACGCGCCCTCGTCGCGGAGGTGGAAGGGCAGGGCGCCGTGGCCTGCGCGGTGTGGTGGCGAGTCGCCGCGGAGCTGTACCTCTTGAACCTCGCGGTCGCGCCGGAGAACCGCCGGCAGGGCATCGCGCGCGCGCCCTTCTCGAGGGAGGTCCTGCCGGGGGCCGGCGCCGAGGCCGCCGAGCAGGTGACCCTGGAGGTCGCGGCAGAGAACGCGCCGGCCCTCGCGCTGTACGAGGCCTTCGGCTTCGCGCCCGTCGGAAGGAGGCGGGGATTACTATGGCTCCGGGCAACGATGCGGTCCTCCTGACCCGTGCATTTGCGCCTCATGACGCGCCGCACAAACCCTGAAACGACGAAGACTTAGATCTGCAGATGTGAAATCGACGCGGCTTTCTGCGTTGCTTCAAGTTTAAATTCCGGTACACTGAAGGACCGCCTAGGAGGGGTTTCGCCGCATGTCGCAGGTGCTGCATCAGTTCAAGGTCGGTGAAAAGGTCGTGTACCCGGCTCATGGGGTCGGCGTCATCGAGGGCATTCAGACGCAAGGTCGTGTCGGGACCGAGCGCAAGTTCTACATGCTGCGCATCCTCGACAGCGACATGACGATCATGATCCCGACCGAGAACGTCAGTGCGGTCGGGCTGCGGCGGATCATCGGCAAGGACATGGTCGCGAAGGTCTACAAGATCCTGCGCGACAAGAAGGTCGAGATCGACCAGCAGACCTGGAACCGGCGCTACCGGGAGTACACCGAGAAGATCAAGACCGGCAGCGTGCTCGAGATCGCCAAGGTGCTGCGCGACCTCTTCGTGCTGAAGGGCGACAAGGAGCTCTCCTTCGGCGAGCGCAAGATGCTCGACACCGCCCGGAATCTGCTCGTGAAGGAGCTCGCGATCGCCGAAGTCGTTCACGCGAGGAGAAGATCATGGAGGAGCTGCGGACGATCTTCGCGAACTGAGCGAACCGACTCGATCCTCCCGCGTGCCTAGCGGAGGCGAAGGGCCGAGGGGTCATCCTCCGGCCCTTCGTGTTTTCGGCCGGCAGCGCCTCGTTCAGGCTGCCGCTCCGGAAGCCCGCGAGGTCGAGCGACGACCCACGAAGTGCCGAGCCGCCTGCACGGCGGCGCACGGTCGCGCGCGCGGTCGCGGGCTCGCAGCAGCCGCGGCGTCCGGCGACCGGCGACCTCGAGGCGCGCGACCGTGCTCGTGGAAGCGCACGCGCAGCTCGCGGAAGTCCGAGCCGCGCGCAGCGCGTCGCTCGGCGGCGGCGACGCGCGCGAGGCGCTCGCGCGTGATCGCGCGTCCCGTACGGGAACCGCGACGACGAGGCACGGGCTCGCCGGCCGGTCCCACGTCGCGAGCCCGCGCGGCTGCTCGCCGCGCCGGATGTCCGTCCTTCGTCGAGCCCCGCCTCGACGAGCGGGTGGCGGACGCCGCGCTCGGCCGCCGCGCGTGAGGCCGGGCCGGTGATCGCCGAGGTCGTCGACGTTCGCGCCGTCGAGCGACGGTCGCGATCCCGCGCCGCTGCGGCTTCGGCGCGACAGATGTCGAACAGGTTGTCCTTGCAGAAGTAGCAGCGGTTCGACGGGGTTCTGCGGCGTAGCCCGGCGAGCTCGAGCTCGTCGGTGTCGACGCACGACGTGCTCGACGCCGATCGCGGCGCGCGAGCCGGCGCGCGTCGTCGAGGTCGCCCGCCGGCGTCGTCGGCGACGCCGTCGTGAGCGCGATGCAGCGCGGTCGCCGAGCACGTCTGCGCGGCGTCGCGCAGGAGGAACGCTCGAGTCGACGCCGCCGGAGAACGCGACCAGCGCGCGCGTCGAGCGCCGCCGAGCAGCTCGCGCAGATCGCGCGACCTTCGCTCCGACGCGCCATGCTCAGATGCCCTCGGCGCGCGAAGAGGCCCGTCGTCAGGTAGCGCTCGCCGGTGTCGCAGAAGACGGTGAGGACGACGGCACCCTTGCCGAGCCGTCGTCGCGACCGCGATGGCGCGCTGCGCAGTTCGCGCCCGACGAGATGCCGACGAGCGAGCCTCTCGTAGCGCGCGAGCGCGCGCGCGTGCTGACCGCGGCGACGTCGTCGCTGACGGCGATCACCTCGTCGTAGATCCGCGTGTCGAGGATCATCGGGCACGAAGCCGGCGCCGATGCCCTGGATGCCGTGGATAGCCGGGCGTCGCCGCCCGACAGCACCGAGACGCTCGCCGGCTCGACCGCGACGATCGCGCATGCGCGCTCGCGCTCGCGCAGCGACCTCGCCCGACGCCGGTGATCGTGCCGCCGGTGCCGACGCCCGCGACGAACGCGTCGACCTGCGGCAGCTGCTGCGAGGATCTCCGGGCCGGTCGTCCGCCGATGCGCCTCGGGGTTGGCGGGATTGTTGAACTGCTGCGGCATGTACCAGTCCGGCGTGCTCGGCGAGCGAGCTCCTCGGCCCGACGGATCGGCCGCGTGCATGCCCTTCGTGTCGGGCGTGAGCTCGAGCTGTGGCGCCGTACGCGACGAGGAGCGACGCGGCGCTCCTCGCTCATCGTGTCGGGCATCGTGAGCACGAGACGATAGCCCTTCACCGCCGCCACCAGCGCGAGCCCGATGCCGGTGTTGCCGCTGGTCGGCTCGACGATCGTGCCGCCCGGGCCGAGCGACGTCCGTCGCGCTCGGCGGCCTCGATCATCGCGAGGCAGATGCGGTCCTTCACGCTGCCGCCGAGGTTCAGTCCACCTCGAGCTTGGCCCACACCTCGGTACCCCAGCGACTTCCGCGACGCGCCCGGAGCCGCACGACCGGAGTTCCCCGATGAGATCCGAGCGGCGATCCGGCCACCTGGTTGGGAGTCGGCATCCTGGCGTCGGATGTCTAGCGCGAAGGCGGGGATGGGTTTGAAGCTGGCCCCGAATCGACCCGGCGAGGACCTGATCGCTGTTTCCAGGGGCGCTCGGAGGTCGCGGTCTGCCTCGAGCCCACCGTCGCCCCGGCTCTCGGCCGAAGGTCCGGTCACGCTCTGCGCACGCGGCGGTGCGGCGGAGGTCGCCGCTCTCTTTCCGAGCGAGCCGCGCGTCGTCTCGCTCGGTCGCCCGGAGATCGCGTGGCTCTTCGCTCCGCTCGGGTCGCCGACTTCCGGGGACGATCCGGGGCTCGCCTTCCTCGGCCGCTTCGCCCGGGTGCGGAGCTTCACCGGCGACACTTGCGCGGAGATGCGAGAGCGCTCGCTGCGTCATCCCGGTGCTCGCGTCGCGGCGTTTCACCGTCGCGGGGCAGGGGACCCCGACGCCATGCGAGCCACGCGCTCCTCCGCGACGCGCTGGGCGACCACGCGGGCGTTCGCTCCTGGCCGCGCCTGGGCCGCGTCCTCGCCGAGCCCGTCCTCGCCAGAGCCCATCCTCCGCCGAGCGTCGCCGGCGGCCGCGCGACGGCTCGTCGTCCATCCCGGCAGCGGCGGCAAGCGCAAGCGATCGGCCCGAGCGCGCGCTGCTCAGGAGTCGATGCGCGCGTGGCTGCGACCGCGCGGGGAGCGACGTCGAGGTCGTCCTCGGTCCCGCCGAGAGCGACGAGAGCGCCATCTGGGGAGCACGCCTGGCGCGTGGCGGTGTCTCGGCCCCCGGATCGTGCGCTCGCTCGCGGCCACTCTCTGCTGCGCGAGCTGCCACTAAATCGGCCACGATGCCGGGCCGAGCCACGCGGCTGGCGGCGCTCGGGGTGCCGGCCGTCGTCGCCTTCGTCGCTTCGGAGCCGAAAGAAGTCCTTCGGACCGCGCGGCCGAGCGGTCACGTGGTTGGACCTGCGCGGTGGTCCGGCCGACGCCGACGGCATCTTCGAACGGCTGTGGCGCTTGCGTCGGGGCGGAGCTTCGCCCGACAACCCGGGGGCCCCGAGTACCGGTGACTCATGGTCGAGGACCTGCGGGCTGCTTTGCGCACCCGCAGCCCACGCGTCCGCGCCTTTCTCCTTTTGCATTCCGTCGCCGGGGATCGAAGTCGCTGGCGTGTCGGGCGGACAGCGAATCGGCAGTGAGGCTCGCTGATCTCTGCGTCGGCGAGCGGCCGGACACCGGCGCCATGGGGGAGGCGGGAGATGAGTGGGCCCGAGAGGCGAGACGAGGAGGAAGCGGAGAGCTCGTTTCGCGTCGTCGATCGACGTCGCTTTGCCGCCGACGGCACGGAACGCACCCCGGACGAGTCCCCTCAGGGGCAGCCGGTCGAAGGGGGAGGAGCCCGCCGGCCCCTCCGCCCGCCGCCGGACCTCGAGCCGGGGCGTCGCCGCCGTCCCCCCGCCACCCGATCCGGACGCCCAGCTCCAGTTCGGTACGACGCACGGAGACCCCTACGGGGAGGAGCCGATTCCGATCGAGTTCCCACCTTCAGCACCCTCGTCATGAGCCTCAGCACTCAGGCACTCATGTGCTTGGGCGAGATCCCCGAGGTGATGGGACAGCCGCCCATGCGGGACATGGCGGCGGCCAAGAGCGTCATCGATCTTCTCGCCGTCCTCCAGAGCAAGACCCGCGGCAACCTCGATGCAGGAGAGACGGCGCTTCTCGAAAGAATTCTCTATGATCTTCGCATGAGGTTCGCTCGAACTGTCCAAGACGTGAGGACGGAAGCACCCGCCTCTCTACACCCACCTCTGCCCGGGAGGAATACCAAGGCAAATGCGCAGTCTGATGAAGGTCATGATCCTCCTCCTGGTCGGCTTCGCCGTCGGCGTCGTCGCCACCCGTCACAGAAGGTCAATCGCCGAGCGAAGCGGCTACCGTCGCGGAAGGGAAGTCTTCGCACGGCAGCGGAAGGAAATGTTCGCACGGTCGCAGCGGACGCCGCTCCCGACGCGGCCGCTCAGCCGAGCGGCACGCCGGAGCAGTGTCTCCATTGCACCCTTCCCGATTTCACCCGCCTCGCGGCCGAGCTTCCGCGACTCGGTGGTCAACATCTCGACGTCGACCAAGGCCGAGCCGCAGCGTGGCTTTCACGGCGAGGAGTTCGGGGCTCCGGGAGGCGGCGGTCCGCAGGGCGGCGGTCCCGGCGACGAGAGCAGGACCCGCGCGAGTTCATGGAGCCGTTCGAGCGGCTTCTTCGGCCCCGATGCCGCGGCGTCCAGCTGCCGCGGCGGAGTCTCGGCTCCGGGCTTCATCTTCGATCCGGACGGCTACATCCTCACCAACAACCACGCGTCATCGAGAACGCCGACTCGGTCACTCGTCAAGCTGAACTCCGGCGACGAGAAGCCGGCGAAGATCGTCGGCCGCGACCCGAAGACCGACGTCGCCGTCATTGAAGATCGAGACCGACGCGCCGCTCCCGGCGATCTCCTTCGGAGACTCCGGAGGCGATTCCGCGTCGGGGAATGGGTGATGGCGATCGGCAATCCCTTCGGGCTCGAGTTCTCGGTGACCGCCGGGATCGTGAGCGCGAAGGGCCGCTTCATCGGCCAGGGCAACTACGACGACTTCATCCAGACCGATGCCGCCGATCAACCCGGGGAACTCCGGCGGTCCGCTCCTCGATCTCGAGGGTCGAGGTCATCGGCATCAACACCGTCGATCTTCTCGCGCAGCGGCGGGAACATCGGGATCGGCTTCGCCATCTCCGATCAACCTCGCCAAGGAGCTTCATCCCGCAGCTCCGCGAAAAGGGCCGGGTCACCCGTGGCTGGATGGGAGTCATGATCCAGAAGGTGACTCCCGACATCGCCGAGTCGCTCGGCTTGAAGCACCCGCACGGCGCGCTCGTCGCGGACGTCGTCAAGGATGGTCCGGCGGCCAAGTCCGGCGTCAAGGTGGGCGACGTGATCATCAAGTTCGACGGCAAGGAGGTCGAGGAGTCGACCGAGCTGCCGCTCATGGTGGCCCGCGAGCCGGATCGGGAAGGCCGTTCCCATCGTCGTCCTCCGGAACGGTGAGGAGCAGAGCATCGACCTCGAGATCGCCGAGATGGCGGACAGGACGAGGTTCAGGTGGCCAAGGGTGAGGCCGAGGCCTCGGCCTGACCGTGCAGAATCTGACTCCCGAGATCGCCGAGTCCCTGGGCCTCGCGCGCGACGTGAGCGGCGTGCTCGTCTCGGCCGTCGATCCGGGCAGCGCGGCCGCGGACGCGGGTCTCCGGCGCGGCGACGTGATCCTCGAGGTCAATCGGAAGGCGGTACCCAACGTCGAGGCGTACTCGACGCAGCTTCGCGAGGAAGGGCGCGAAGAGCGTCCTGATGCTCGTGCGGCGCGGCGAGAACACCGTCTTCCTCGCCCTCAAGCCGGAGAAGGAGACGAAAGGACTGAATTGTGCGCGCGGCGCGGGTCGGACTCGGCCCGCGCCGCCGATTCATCCGCGGTGGAGGGTCGCTCGAGCGGGGATGGGAGAAGGTCGCGGCAGCGCTGCGCAGGCGGCTCGCGTCGTTCGGGGTCGCGGTCGGACTTGCCGCGCGGTGCCGCTCCTGGCCGTGGCCGCGATCGGCGCCTACGTCGTACGGGGCGAGCTCGCCCAGGTCGTCGACGAGGAAGTTCTCGGGGCGGCGCTGGGACGTGCCGTCGCGGATCTACAGCGCCGAGTTCTTGCTCTACCCGGGCCTCGACGTGGAGCGGGCCGGCCTGGCGCGGCGGCTCGCCCGGCGCGGCTATCGCGAGAGCGATGCGGACGGCGGCGGTGAGCTGGCGGCGCACTCCGGACGCCATCGAGATCTCGCTCCGGCCGGAGCCCGCGGTCGCGTCCGCACGCAGAAGGTCCGGATCGAGCTCGCCGGAACCGCGATCCGACGGATCACCGACGTCGAGAGCGGCGATGAGCTCTGCTGCCGCCGCCTCGAGCCGGAGGAGCTCACCGGGATCTACGAGGGCGACTGGAAGGAGCGGCGGGTCGTGCGCGTCCTCGACGTCGCGCCGCTCCTGATCCGTGCGATCCTGGTCACGGAAGACCGCCGCTTCTTCGAGCACGCCGGTGTCGATTGGGTCGGGATCTCTCGGGCGGCCTGGGAGAACTTCCGCTCGGGCGAGGTCCGTCAGGGGCAGCACCCTGACCCAGCAGCTGATGAAGAACTTTTCTTGACGACCGATCGAACCCTGCACGCGCAAGCTGAAGGAAGTCGCGATGGCGGTCGTCGCGGAGCGCCGCTACTCGAAGATGCAGATCCTCGAGAACTACCTGAACGAGATCTATCTCGGGCAGGAGGGCGCTCGCGGCACTTCGGGGTCGCCGAGGCCTCACGCTTCTATTTCGGAAAGGACCCCCGTGACCTCGACGTCGCGAGGCCGCGTCCTCGCCGGCCTGATCCGGGCCCCGAACGCTACGCCGTTCCGCGTCCGGAGCGCGCGCTCGTCCGGCGGAACACCGTCCTCCGCCTCGCCCGCGACGCCGGCGAGATCGACGAGGAGACCTACGAGCTGTCGCGCGCGCACCCACCTGGCGTCGTACCGCGCGCCGAGCGGAACCAGGAGGCGGCCTACTTCGTCGACCACGTCAAGGACGAGCTCGCGGAGCGCTCCCGTCCCAGCTCCTGCGTGACCGAGGGCCTCGAGATCCACACCACGCTCGATCCGCTCTCCAGGAGCGCCGACGACGCGGTTCGCTCCGGGCTCGAGCGGCTGGAGGCGAAGCACGCCTGGCTGCGCGACCGTCCCCCGAGGAGCGGCTCGAGGCGGCGCTCGTGGCGATCTCCCCACGACGGGCGAGCCTCAAGGCGATGGTCGGGGACGGAGCTACGCCGAGAGTCAGCACAACCGCGTCACTCTCGCCCGCCGCCAGCCCGGTTCGATCTTCAGGCCGATCGTCTATCTCGCAGGGCTCATGGCCCCCGAGCCGGGAGCGACATCACGCCGGCGACCTCTCCGGGACGCCCCTTCACCTGCTCTACGACGGGTCGCAGCGCTGGTCGCCGCGCAACTACGGCGACGACTACGCGGCGGACGTGACGGTGCGCACCGCCTCGAGGAGTCGCTGAACGCGGCCGCCGCTCAGTCGCGCGCGTCGTCGGTCTCCCCGCGATCATCGATCTCGCCCACGAGATGGGGATCGCGGAGCCGCTTCCCGAGGTCCCGGCGATCGCGCTCGGTGCGAGCGAGCTGACCTGCTGGAGATCACGTCGGCCTACGCGGTGCTGGCGAGCGGTGGCGTCCGCACCGATCCGATCGGGATCGCGCGCGTGGCTCGCGCGACGGGCGACGAGATCGTCGGAGACAGCCCGGCGATGCGGCCGGCGATCCTCCCGAGGTCGCCTACGTGATGACGCATCTCCTCGAGGGCGTGATGGACGAGGGCACCGCGCGGGGAGCGCGGGAAGCGGGCTTCGTCCGGCCGGCCGCCGGCAGACCGGGACGACGAACGACTTCCAGAGATGCATGGTTCGTCGGCTATGCGCCGATCTCGTGACCGGAGTGTGGGTCGGCTTCGATCGTGACGGCGAGCTCGACTTGACGGGCGCTCGCGCCGCGCTCCCGATCTGGACGGAGTTCATGCGCGCCGCGACGGCCTCGGGATCCGCCGCGGCCGTTTCGCGCGCCGCCCGGCGTCATTCCGCATCGGTCGATCGGCGCTCGGGAGAGCTCGCGTCGCTGGCGGCCGAGCGCTGACGCCTCGGCCGACGTCGTCGAAGGAGCCTTTCTCGCGGGCGACGAGCCGGTCTGCGCTCGGCCTCGGCTCCGCCGAGTCTGACGGCGCGGGCGATCGAGCTCGGTGACTCGGAGCTGGACGAGCGAGCGACCGGCGCTGCACCCATGAGGCGGATCTCGCTCCGCCGGGACGCCCTGCCGCAAGGCCCGCGTCGCGTCGGTCTCGCTGCTGGTCGTGGGTCTCGCCACGTCGGCGCAACCGCTCCCGCCTGTGCGCCGCCGCGCGCTCCGGCGCGGCCCCCGCGGGAGATGGCGCCACGCGCGACGGCGCGGCCGATGCCGACGCCGGTGCCGCCGACGGTGCACCGTGTCGGCGAGCCCGGCGCCGCCCGACACCGCTCGCTGCGGATGCGACGCAATCGCCGCTCACCTCCAGGCTCGGGGTGAACGATCCGAAGAACGTGGTATCCGCTCTCCAGATGGGACCTCGCCCGCGCGAGCTCGAAGCCGGTACCACGGTGCGCGCGTTCGAGCCCTCGACGCAGCGATCCAGATGGCACCGGAGCGGATGGAGCTCTATGTCGTCCGCGCACAGGCGCACCTCGCCGAAGGATCGAGCGAGCCAGCCCCGCGACCTCCGGAGGCAGCGGAGTCCAGCCCGGATGCCGCTGGCTGGCCGAGATCATCGCGGACAACGGCGCTGCCGACGAGATCGAGGGTCGCCCCGACCGGGCGCTCGTGGCCTACCGCCGGCGCTCCGCCTCTACCCTGCGAACCAGACGGCGCGAGCCGCGCTCCAGAGGCTCTCCGAGCCGTGATCGTCCCTCGGGGTCGAGACCTCCTGCGACGACACCGCCGCCGCCGTGCTGGAAGACGGACGCGAGCGCGCGAGCGTCGTGCGCTCCCAGGACGCGGTGCACGCGCTGCTACGGCGGGTGGTGCCCGACTCGCGCCCGCGACCATCGCGCACGTCGTCCCGGTGATCGAACGCGCGCTCGAATGGAGCGGCCTCACCCTCGACCGGGTGGAAGGCGTCGCGGCGACCTGCGGCCCCGATGCTCGGATCGCTGCTCGCCTGCGGCCGTTTCGCCGCCAGGCGATCGCTGCGCCCGGCGCTGCCGCCTCGTCGGCGTCAATCATATCAGACACGGAGCATCAGCTCGGATCGAGCTCGACCGCCCGGTCCCGCGTCCCTTCCTCGGCCACGTGGTTTCCGCAGGCATTCGCTCTGTACTGGGCCGCTGAGAACGACGAATACACCCTGCTCGGCCAGACGCCGACTGATGGCGCGAGCGCCTGACACGGCGAAGCTCGCTCGGCCTCGGCTCATCCGGGCGGTCGCGGATCGAGAAGGTCGCTCGCGACGGCGATCCGACGGCGCCGAGCTGCCGCGCCCGCGCGTCCGCGCTGAGCTCGGATCTGAGCTTCAGCGGGCTCAAGACCGCTCTTCTGGCAGCTCAATGAGCGCTCTCCCGGCGCGTGGCGCCCCGAGGACGTCGCCGCGTCCTTCCAGCGCGCCGTGGTCGACAGCCTCGTCGACGTCTCGCGCCGCGCGATCGCGCGGACCGGCGCGCGCAACGTCGTCGTCACCGGCGGAGTGTCGGCGCGAACCGCGCGCCCGCGAAGCGATGGAGCGGATGGGCGCCGAAGAAGGCGCCGAAGTCCTCGTGCCGCCGCTCTCCCGGTGCACCGACAACGCGGCGGTGATCGCCTTCGCCGGCTGGCGCCGTCTGCGGCGCGGCGAGCGCGACCCATGGGACGCTGAACGCATCCGCGGAGCTTCCCTCGGCGCGCGTCGAGCGCGGGCGTGACGAGGGCGCGGGCCGACGGCGCGCTCGGGCAGCACTTCCTCGTCGATCCGGACGTCGTGGCGCAAACCATCGCCTCGCCGCTCTCGAGCCCGGCGCGCCGGTCCGGAGATCGGTCCCGGCGAGGCGCGCTCGCGCGGGCCTCCTGGAGAGCGGCCATCGCGTGTTGCCGTCGAGATCGATCGCGACCTCGCGCTGCCCGCTCGACCGCCACGACGACCCGAGGCTCGAGGTCGTGGTCGCGGACTTTCTCGAGCTCGACGCGGGCACCCGCGATCGCTTGCCGCGCGTCGTCGTGGCGAACCTCCGTACTCGACGGGAACCGCGATCCTCGAGCGCTTGCTCGAGGCGCCCGAGCGCGTGGACTGGATCGTCGTGATGCTCCAGCGCGAGGTCGCGGACCGCTCCTGCGCCAGACCGGGGAACCGCGTACGGCGCTCACCGTGCTGACGGCGCTGCACGCGCGGGTGCGGCGCGGCCGACGTACCGCCGAGCGCGTTCCGGCCGCGGCCCGAGGTCGAGTCGACGGTCATCCGTCTCGACGTCGAGCCCGCGCCTCGCGCAGCCGTCCGGGACGGAGCGACTTCCGGCGGGTCGTGCGAGCCGCTTTCGCGCAGCGCCGGAAGACCCTTCGGAACGCGCTCGCGGCGACCTTCGGCCGCGAGGGCACGGAAGGCGCGCTCGAGCGGGTCGGAATCGATCCCGTCCGGCGCGCCGAGACCCTCTCCCTGGAAGAGTTCGCGCGCCTCGCTGGCGAGCTCGGCGGGTAGCGGAGCGCGCGCGAGAGCCATCGCATGCCGGAGCTCCCCGAGGTGCGACCGCTGCCGACGATCGCTCCGCATCGCCCGGTCGGCGGATCCGCGCGGTGCGGATCCACGAGCGCCGCCTTCCGCGAGCCGATCGCGCGCGGGCTCGAGTCGACCTTTGGTCGGGCGGACGATCCGGGCGTCCGTCGGCGCGCCAAGTACATCCTGCTCGATGTCGGTGGCGGCTTCGGTGACGGCATCGGTGACGGGGAGCCGCTCCTCTGGGTGATTCACCTCGGGATGAGCGGCCGGCTGGTCGTCGGCGATCCACCTCGCCGGGCTCAGCCCGTCCACGTCACCGCGGACCTCGCGGGCGGCGTCCGGCTCTACTTCCGTGACCCCCGGCGCTTCGGCCTCATGCGGCTCGTGAGCGACGAGCGGCTCGCGCTCTCGGTGTCGAGCCGCTCGGCGACGAGTTCGACGGCGACTTCCTCTGGGGGCTCCGGTCGCGGCATCGCGGCGTGTCGGTGAAGGCGCTGCTGCTCGACCAGCGCCGCATCGCCGGCCTCGGGAACATCTACGTCAACGAGGCCCTCTTCCGCGCGGGCATCCGTCCGACCAGGCGATTCGCGCGCCCCCGCGGGCCGACGTCGACCGCATCGCGGAAGCGGTCCGCTGGGTGCTCCGCCGCGCGATCGACAGCCGCGGCTCCGCTGCCGACTATCGGGACGCCGACGGCAACGCGGGCGAGTTCCAGCGCACCCTCCGCGTCTACGATCGCGCGGGCGAGTTCCCCTGCCGCGCCTGCGGCAGCTGGCTCCGCCGCAGCGTCCTCGGGGACGCAGCAGCTCTACTGCCCGAGCTGCCAGCACTGACCCCGGCCGCCGGATCGCGGCCCGAAAATCGGCTTCGAGTGTTGGCAGCCGGCGACAGCTTTGGTACCACGCACGAGTGGAAAGGCGGGCGTCCGGCTCCCCCGGGGGTGGTGATGAAGTGGTTGGGACGGTGGTGTGGCATTCTCCTGGTCGTCGCCGCGTCTACCTCGACCGCGAGCGCCGATACGCGGTTCCCACGACCGCAGTCGCTCGAGCCTGCGATCTCCTTCTGGCGAGCGGTGTTCTCGCGGTACTCGAGCAGCAGGACGTCATCCACGACGACGCAGTATCTCGATCGCGTCTACGAGGTGCTTGACATCATCGCGATCGCGCGGGCTCGGAGGAACGCTGAGCCGCGAGGACGAGCACCTCCGCGATCAGGAGGTCCGAGCGAGAAGGAGCGAATCCGCGAGATCCTCCCGAAGCTCGACCGGGTCAGGGCCGAACGCGCCTCGGGTTGACGGCGGAGGAGCGTCGGATCGCGGCGATGTTCGCGAAGATCCCGGGCTCCGACCGCTTTCGCTCGCGGCCGATCGGGTGCGCCACGGTCGGGTCTCCGCAAGCGCTTCGCTGGTGGGAATCGGCCGCTGGAGCGGCTATCGGGAGGAGATGAGGGACGTCTTCCGCGCCCGCGGCCTGCCCCGACCGAGCTCATCGTGATTCCAGCTCTTCGAGTCGTGCTTCGATCTCGACGCTTATTCGAGGCCGTACGCCGCCGGCGTGTGGCGGATTCATGCCTTCGACAGGCCGACTCTACATGCGGGTCGACGGCGCGACCGACGAGCGGCGTGATCCGATCCGGATCGACCGAAGCGGCGGCCGCGCACCCTCGGCCGCGACTACGAGCTCCTTCGGCTCGTGGCCGCTCGCGATCACGGCGTACAACCACAGGTCGCGGGGGCATGGCGCGCGCGCGACCAGCGAGCTCGAGCACCCGGGACATCGGGACCATCGTCCGGTCGTACAGTGGAAAGTCGTCTTCGGCTTCGCGTCGCGCAACTTCTACGCGGAGGTATGCCCTCGCCGCCCTGGACGTCGTCGGGCGAGCGGATCACCTCTGGGAGGACATCCCTCGCCGAGAGGCCCCACAGGGCCGCGAGGTCCGGCTGCGAAGCCCCGGCTGCGACTCCGCGAGGCCGCCCGCCAGACCGGCGTTGCGCGCGAGCGCCTGATCCGCCATGAACCCGGCCTTCCTCTCGATGGTGATCCGGAACCGCGCACCTCGATCCCGAGAGGCCACCGCTGCGCGTGCCGGAAGCCGTGCGATGCCCGCGTCGCGATGGCGCATGGGCCCGGGCGTATCGCGGGCGGCGATCCCGGCCGATCGGAATACGTGATCCACACGGGGTGAGCGCGGTCAGACCCTCGCCGATCGATCGCGGATCGCTACGACACGAGCGTCCGCGAGCTCAGGGCTTGAACGGGCTGCGGGGCAAGCGCCCCTCGCTCCGCGTCGGTCAGCGCCTCCGGTGCCTCAGTGACCCCGCACGAGGAGGGGCGGGTCGCCCCTCGCACTCGGCGGGTAGCGCGCCGCGAGCGCCGTGGCAGCGCTCGCGCGGCCTGTGCCCCAGCGTCCACGCGATGCGATACCTGCCGATCGCGGTGGACCTCGAATCGCGGGTCTGCGTCGTCGTGGGGCGGGGAAGTCGCGGCGCGGAAGGTCGAGACGCTGCTGCAGACCGGTGCGACGGTGACCGTGATCGCCCCGGAGGTGTCGGACGAGATCACGGCGTGGGCGGGCGCGAGCCCCGCCCTGACCGTCGCGCGACGCGCGTATCGCAGCGGAGACCTGGCCGGCGCGGCGATCGCGTTCGCGGCGACGGGGTCGGTCGCGATCCACTCGGCGATCGCGGAGGAAGCGGCGAACCGCGGCGTCTGGTTGAACGCGGCCGACGATCCCGAGCACTGCACCTTCCTCATGCCGGCGATCGTCAGGCGCAGGCCGCTCGCCGTCGCGGTCGGCACCGGAGGCGCGAGCCCGGCGCTGGCGCGGCGGGTCCGCGACGATCGCGGCTCGGATCGGGATGGAGTACGGCGAAGCCGCCGAGTACCTCGGCTCGCTCGGCGCCGCTTCCGCGCCGGCGTGGCGCGGCAGCAAGCCTTCGCTCGCTTGCTCGACGAAGGCTCGTCGAGGCGTTTCGGAACGGCGATCGGGAGCGCATCGAGCGGCTCACCGATCGCTGCCGTGGCTCGAACGCGACGAGGGCGGGAAGGGCTGATGGAGGCGATCCTCCTGAAGGCGAGCCTCCTCGTACCTCGTCGGAACGCTCGCCGGAGCCGCCCATCTGGTCCGTCAGGGATGCCGCGCGCTCGACGGCGACGATCGCCTGGCGCTCGGCTTCGTCCTGCAAGCCGTCGCGATCGTGGTGCGGGTGCTCGAGTCCGGCAGCTTCGCGGTGGCGAGCTTCGGCGAGCAGATCGCGTTCTTCGCGTGCCTCCTCGCGGGCGGCTACCTCCTCGCGCAGATGCGCCTACCATCTCGCGGTCCTGGGCGCGCGGTGGTGGGGCCGATCGGGTTCATCGGTGTGCTCGCGATGCTCGTCGCGCACGGCGAGATGCGCGACGTGCCTCGGACCTCCGGAGCCCTGGCTGGCGGTCCACATCACCCCTGGCCTTTCTGGGCAATGCCGCGTTCGGCCTGGCCTGCCTCGTGAGCCTGGTCTACCTGTGGCAAGAGCGTCAGCTGAAGACGCACTCGGTGGGGAGGTTCCTCCGGCGACTGCCGCCGCTCGAGACCCTCGACGACGTCAGCTTCCGGTTCCTCACCTGGGGCTTCCATTCTCCTCACGCTCGGCATCCTGAGTGGGGTCACTCTGGGCGGGGCTGTCGTTCGGACGGCTGTGGTCGTGGGAGCCGCGCACGATCTGGTCGACGATCATCCGGATGATCTACGCCGTGCTCCTGCACGGTCGCGTGACGGTCGGCTGGGGGGCCGGCGCCGCCACGCTGACGATCGTGGGCTTCGGAGTCCTCTTCGTCTCGTTCATCGGCGTCAACATGCTCGCCCCCGGGCGCCACGCCGGGAGGCTTCAGTGGAGCGCCGAAGAGGCGCGGGTGCGCCCGCTCCGCGCTCTGCGCGGACGGGGCCAGCGCGATGGCGAGGTCGAGCTCTGGCTCGTCGGCCTGAACCACGAGACCGCGCCGGTCGGCTACGAAGCGGCTCGCGATCCCCGAGACCTCGTCGCCGAGCAGGGGCGGAGCTCGTCGGGAGCGGCCTCGTGCGCGGGCGACGGTGCTCAGCCACGACCGGGTCGGAGGTCGTCGCCGTCGCGGATCGCGGCGCTTCCGACGTCGCCGCCGGGCTGACGCCGCCCTCGCGCGCCAGAGCGGAGCTCACACCGCAGGCGATCGCCGAGCACCGCTACGTGCACCGCGGCAGCTCGCGCTCCGCCACCTCTTCCGCGTGACGGCGACCTCGATTCGATGATGGTCGGCGAGTCGCAGATCCTGGGCCAGGTCAAGGGCAGTTCCGGCTGCGCGGTGGAGGCCGGTGCGGCGGCCAAGCTCCTCCGGCGCTGCTTCGAGCGCTCCTTCACGGTCGCCAAGCGAGGTCCGCCCGGAGACCGGCGTCGCGGCGAAGTCGGTCTCGATCAGCTCGAGCCGCGGTCGAGCTGGCGCCGGCTATCGCCGACGGTCGCCGAGGACAAGATTCCCGCCATGCTGATCGGCAGCCGGCGAGATGCAGCCGAAGCTCGCCGCGCGATCTCCTCCAGATCCAGGGGATCGCAGAGCGTGATCGTGACCGAACCGCTCGGATCAGATCGCTGGCGTCGATCTCGCGCCCACCACTTCGGCCGGGACGCAGGTCCCGCTCGATCGCCTCCTCCAGTACCTGCACCTCGCGGACGTCGTCCTCGGATCGGTCGCGCGCGACGACGGGCTGCATGATCGGTCCGTCGCAGCTGAACCAGAAGTGATGCGGGCGCGGCGGCGGCGGCCGATGTTCTTCGTCTTGACCTCGGAGTGCCGCGCAGCTTCGATCCCGCGATCAACGACCTCGGGAACGTCCACCTCCTGCGGCATCGACGATCTCGCGAACGTCGCCGACGACCACCGCGTCGAGCGCCAGCGCGAAGCGGTGCGAGCGGAGATCGATCGTCGACGAGGAGGTCGAGCGCTTCTGGCCGCGGCTCGCGGGTCAAGACCGACGCCAGGACCATCGTGGCGCTTCGCGAGAAGTTCCACGGGATCGGTCGCGGCGAGCTGGAGCGAGCGATGCGCGCGCTCAGTCGCTCGAGCCCGCGGGCGCGGCTCTCGAGGCGATGAGCAGGCGTCGTGAACAAGATCCTGCACCTCCCGCTGGCGGCGCTGAAGGGCTCGCGACCTCGGAGGACGGCGGCGCGGCCTCAGGCGACCGAGCTGATCCATCAGCTCTTCGCCCTCGGCTCAGGAGAGTCGCGAGGACGACGGCGGCGACAGGCCGGCCTAGCAGGTGCTAAGGGCTCCGCCGGTGGGGCGTCTCCGCATCGGGACGCGGGCAGCGCCCTACGCTCTCGCACAGACGGGCCAGGTCGCGGCACGGCTCGGGCCACGGCGTCGCGACCCGAGATCGTCGTCGTCCGCACGTCGGGCGATCGCCTCGCCGACGTGCATCTCGCCCAAGCTCGGGGGCAAGGGCCTCTTCATCAGGAGCTCGAGGAGGCCTCGCCGCGGCTGAGATCGACGTCGCCGTACATTCCATGAAGGACGTCCCGGCCGTCTTGCCCGATGGCTTCGCGATCGCCGCCGTGCCCGCGCGCGCCGCGGTGGAGGGACGTGATCGTGGTCCGGGCGGAGGTCAGGCCCGTCGACTCGGATCGCGAGCGGCCGCGTCTGGGGGGATCGCTTTGCTCGGACGGCCCTCGCTCGGGAGCGCGTCAGGACCGGGAGCTTGCGACGCAGCGCGCAGATCGCCGGGGCGGAGGCGGGACCCTCGCGGTCGTGCCGCTTCGGGAACGTCGATACCCGGTTGCGCAAGCTCGCGGCCGGCGGAGTCGACCGCCGTCGGTGCTCGCGGCCGCCGGCACTCGGGCGTCTCGGCACTCGCAGTTCCCGCGCGGATCCTCGACGCGGAGCTCTTCGATCCACGGCACCGGGCCAGGTGCGCTCGCGCTCAGGGTCGCCCGCGGCGAGTGCGGCGAGGAATCCGTCGCCCTCCTCGACGATCGGCTCTCCGGCGCGACGGTGCGAAGCCGAGGCTTCTCGCGCGCTCTCGGCGCGAGCTGCGTCGCCCTGATCGCCGCGCTCGCACGAGTCGCGGGAGGCGATGCGGGATCGACCCTCGGCTGAGCGGTCTGGTCGCGGACGCCTCGGCGGTCGCCGCATCCTCGCGATCGCACCGTCGGATCGATCGACGACGCCGGGCGATCTCGGCGGCCCCTCGGCGACCGACTCATCGCCGCAGGGGCTCGCGAGATCCTCGAGCGAAGATCGAGCGCGCGAGGCGATAGAGCGTCGAGATCGGGCAGATCGATCTCGCGCGCGCGATCCTGACGGCGCTGCCGCCCACCTCCGACGCGCTGCGAGCTCGCTCGGAGTCTCCGAAGAAGCGCGCGCGTGGAGCGTCGGACGGCCGGTGCATCTGCACCTTGCTCACGATCGACCTCGGTCGCCAGAACCGGACCAGCCGTGCCCGCACACGGTGAAGCGCCCGAGCGGCCCGCTGCCGCGCCGGTCGCCGGATCCTCAGGATGCCCTCCGCCGGCGCGAGACCCGCGTCTTCCAGCCATCGCCCTTGCGAGCAACACGCTCACGACGAGGTTGCCGAGCCTCGCCAGGCGCTGCATGTCGGAGAGACCGCGGCGACCTCCGCTGCGGTGGCGAGGTCTCGTCGCGTGCCGCGGACCATTGTCCGCGTAGAGCTCGACGGGGAGACCGGATCGGCTCACGCCGATCGCCGCGAGCTCTGTCGGCGCGATCGAACGGCTGTCGCAGCGGGAGCGGTTGGCTCCATCCATCGAGGCCGCCCGGTCGGGTCGCGGCGTCAGGCGGACGGGGACGACGCCGCGTCCGTCTCGAGCCGCACGAGCGCCTCCTTCTCGATCGAGCCAGGCCAGGACGAACGCCGTGCCGAGGATGGGGTGACCCGCGAGAGGGCAGCTCGATCCGAGGCGTGAAGATCGCACGCGAGCATCGGCGGCGCTCGGAGGTGGGAGCGAAGACGAACACGCTCTCGGAGAGGGTTCATCTCCCGGGCGAGCGCTTGCATCGTCTCGTCGTCGCTCCCTTCCGCGTCCGTGAAGACGGCGAGCGCATTCCCGGTGAGGGCTCGCTCGGTGAAGACGTCGCACAGTCGAAACGAAAGTCGGCGCATGGCGTCGAGGTTAGCTGCCACGACGCGGACCTTCGAGTCGCGCGCATCGAGGAACGCTCGATCGAGTCGCGGCGCGAGAGGAGCGCTCGATCTCCGGAAGCGGAAGCCGTGCTCGGAAGTCGTCTTGTCGCGGTGCGAAGCCGCATGGCAAGGTGACGGCTCATGTCGTCGTGGCGAAAGTCTCGTGGAATCCGGCCGTGGGCCGCTGCCGTCCTCGTGTGCCTCGCGGCCGGCTCCGCCTGGGCCGCCCCGAGGTGCGCTCCGGCGCGAGGGCCTGCGTCGCGACCGCCTTCTGGTCGGCGCGCGCGTGTCAGCGGAACTGCGGACGTCTTCCCGCGAAGGTCGACGTCGAAGGCTGCCGCGCGACCTGTCGGTCGGAGCGCGACGCCGCCGAGGCGGCCTGCCGCGGGTCGCCGACGCGTGCGCCGTCGCCTGTCCGGACGGCGACGCTGGGTGCGCCGACCGGCTCCGCGCCTGCCGTGGTGAAGCCCGACGATCGAGGCAGTCCTGCCGCAGCGGATGTGAAGGGCCCCGGAGACATGCGCTGCCTCCTCGCCTGCGACCGCGGAGCGCGCCGCGTCGAAGCGGCGTGCGGGCTTCGTCGCGCGCGCCGATCAGCGGCGGGGCTCGGGCGAGGTTCCCGACCTGCCGCTGCGGTCGTCCCGCGGATCTCTCGGTGCTGCTCGACGACGCCGAGCAGGCCGTCGTCGCAGCCGCGGACGCGCGCGCCGCGACGCTCCGGTCGCGACCGCTCCGCCTCTGGGTCGGCCGGCCCGGCGCCGACGGTCACCGTCACGCAGACGCGCCATGCCTTCACGTTCGGCTTCCCGATCGACTTCCGCGAGTTCGCGAACGCGCCCGACGACCTCGCGTTCTACGGCGAGCATCGCGCGTCGCGCACACGAACCTCGTCGTCGCCGAGACGAGCCTCAAGTGGCGCGTCGTCGAGCCGTCGCCCGGCGTCGTTCTTCTTCGACCTCGCCGACGACGAGCTCGCGTGGGCGCGCGACGCTCGGCTTCGCGGTGAAGGGCCACACGCTGCTCTGGGGGAACGCGCCGCCGTTCTCGACCGGGAGCGGCATTCCCGACTGGCTCTCGCGCAGTTCCCGAGCGCGACGCTCACGCCGGCCGAGCAGGAGCACGCTCCGCGGATCTCCTGCGCCGCCGCGTCGAGGCGACGGTCGGCGCGCTACCGCGGCCGCATCGACGTGTGGGACGTGACGAACGAGACGCTGAACCTCTTCACGCAGTGGTTCATCGCAGCGCCTCGGACCCGGCATCGTGAACGACATGTTCGCGTGGACGCGCGCGATCGATCCGGGCGCCAGCTCGTCTTCAACGAGTGGATCACGCGAGGTGTTCACGGGCTCGCCGGGCCGAGCGCGGCCGACGTGCGCGATCGCGTCGCGGCGCTCCGCGCCGCCGGCGTGCCGATCGACGCGATCGGCCAGCAGGCGCACTTCGTGCCCGGGCATCGTCTACGCCGGCGGCACGGCCGACCTCTCGCAGCGGACGCGCATCGACGACTACGCGGTCGGCGCTCGACACGCTCGCCGAGGCCGGGCCTTCCGATCCACATCACCGAGACGAACGTCATCGCGCCCGACGAGCCCGAGGCGCGCGCCGCGCAGGCCGAGGCGCTGATGCGCCTCTGGTGGGGCCATCCCGCCGTCGAGCAGATCGTCTTCTGGGCGCTCTGGAACAAGGTCGCCGCGCGGAGCTAGCTGCAGTCGGGCCTCTGGGACGACGCCGGCGTCCTCACGCGCCACGGCGAGGCCGTCGTGTCGCTGCTGAACGATCGCTGGCGGACGCACGCCGTCGTGACGGCGGACGAGCGACGGCGTCGTCGAGCTTCGCGCGACGCTCGGCGACTACGTCGCGTCCTGGGAGGAGAACGGCGTCCCGGTGCACGTGAGCTTCCGAGTGGACCGCGGGCCCGGATGCGGCGGTCGTCGCCGCGGTCGAGCGCTGACGGCGGGTCCGCAGCCGCGGTGCGGCAGCCGAGCCCCGAGACCGGAGCGGGTCAGGCGCAGCCGCTCGGCGTGCTCGACGACGAGGATACGCGCGCCCGCGCGCTCGTAGAGCTGACCGCGGACGGCGACGCGCGTGCCGATGAGACTCGGCGATAGCCGCGCCCGGATCGCTCGCAGCGGTGTTGCCGGCGACCGGATAGAGATCGCCGGTCTGGTCCTGGATGATCGCGAGCGAGCCGCCGTTCTTCCGGCAGGTGAGCGCGCAGTTCTTGGTGGCGCTCGCCGCGGGACCCGTCGCGGAGGTAGCACTCGAAGTCGACGACTTCGCCGTCGAGCGTCACCTCGTGGCTCGGGGAGACGGGAAGTGGTCGCTCGATCGGTCCCCGTCGCGGCGGACGTGAAGGCGAGCGAGAGCAGCAGTGCCTCGCAGAGGAGCGGTCCCGCCCGGAACATCGGGCGACCTAGACTCCCGGGTGGCGACCGCCACAGGAACGAGGTTGACCCCAATCTCGACGCGGATGATGAGATCCTCGGCGGAGGGGCTGACGATGACCATTTCGCGTTCGCTTGTCACTTGCTTTGCGAGTCGGGGTTGAGTGGTCGGCCACGCCCGGGCTGCCGACTACTGCATCACGGTGGTGCCGGGCGACTCGACGAAGTACGTCGCCAAGAACTTCAGGGATCCCCGGACCCGGCAAGTGCAGGCCGTGGAACGGGGTCTACCCTTCCATCGTTCGCGGCGGTCAGCGTCTCGACGGGGACGGCCTGCACCTCGTCGGACGGTACGATGCTGCGCATCAACCTGGTCTCGTCGCGCGCCACCGTCGCCTTCAACGACTACTTCGTCCTGCCACTGCCGGACCTGACCAACGGGACCCTGGCCGAGATCATGCCACAGTTCGACAACGACACCCTTGAACCTCACCGGCATCAGCCGCGAAGTGCAAGACCACCGATAACCCCATCCCGTAACATCTCGCGGCCTTGTCGAACCGGATGGAGAGGAGCGAATGGTCTTGACGGACCCGTTCTTCTGGGCGTTTCTCGCGGCCTTCGCCATGGTCGGCGGGAACGCGATCCAGGGCTCGCCCGTCTGGGGAGGAGTGCCCTCTTCGGGTTCGTCGTGGTCGCCGCGGTCCAGCTTCGGCCGGGTCGCGCTCGTCCTTCCCTTCGTCGTTCAACCGCGCTTCGGGACGGGTCCGGCCCGCTGGGCGATCGCGCGCGGCCACCATCGCTCTCGCTGGCGATCATGGCGCCGCTCCTCGCGATCAAGCCGCTGACCAGACCGGACGCCGCCGAAGCGCTGCACACGCACGGCGTGTTCGGTCTCGTCCGTCATCCCGGGTACCTCGCCAACACCTCAGGGGTCTGGGATGGGCGATCCTCTTCGGCTCCACGATCGGCGTGTTGCTCACGCCGGCTTGGGCGGCGGTGTTCTGGTTGCACGCTCATCGGAGGAGGCGCTTCAGCGCGAATACGGTCCGCGTACCGGGAGTACATGGCGCGCGTTCGCTCCCGGATCATTCGGGTCTTCCGCACCAGCCCGCTGCAGCCCGGCGATCGGGGACGCGGAAGCGATCGCGGCCGAGCTCTCGAGAGGCCTCGGCGTGGCAGGACCGTCGCCCGACGCGCTCAGCTCCCGGTAGTAGACGGCCGTGCTGCCAGAGCCCACCCCGCGGCAGCAGGGCATAGCCGGGGATCGCCCCGACGCGGATCCAGCCGAGCGCGCTCGTACAGGCGCTCGGCATCGTCGCTGGCGGTGTCGAGCACGAGCAGCGTCTTGCCGCAGTCGCGCGCCGTCGGCTTCGGCGGCGCGCAGCAGCGCCGCGCCTGACGCCGCTGCCGGCGCGCGCGGCGGTGCACGAGCATCTTCGACGAGATCGGCGCGGTGCGGCTGGTTCTCGGGCTGCGCCGAGCACGAGCTGCACGGTGCCGCACACGCCGCGCGCGTCCTCGGCGACCAGCAGCGCGCGCGCTCGCCGGCGACGACGCCTGCCGCGACGCCGCGCCAGAACGCGACGGCGCGCTCGCGCGTCAGCGGATGCATGAAGCTCACCGACGCGCCGCCCTCGACGCAATCGATCAACACGTCGGCGAGGCCGTCGATGTGCGCGTCGTCGACCGCGATGCAGCGCGCCGCGATCGGGACAGGCGACGTCATCATCGTCGCCGGAGCTTCGGACGCGATCACCACGGCGTAGCGCGCGGCTCTTCGCGTCGGGTTGTGGAACATCGTCGGACGGTCGAGCTGCATGGCGAGGCAGTCGCCTTCGCGCAGCCGATGGCGCTCCGCGCCGAGCGTGACGTCGATCGCGCCGTCGAGCACCCACACCTGCTGGTGCACGCGCACGTCGCGCCCGCCGTTCTCGAAGGCGACGCGCGCCGCGCGGCGGGAAGCGCACCTCGACGATCTGCATCGGCTGCGGCACGCCCGGCGGCGAGACGTTGCGCCGAACGGTAGCCCGAGGCCGGGTCTCGCCACTCGGGCTGCTCGTCACGCCGCGACCAGCGGGCCGCTCCGCGTGCCGCGCCGCGCCGGTCGGCGCGTCGAACAGCGAGGCCAGCGTCACGCCGAGCGCCCCGGCGAGCTTGTCGAGCACCACGGCCGTCGGGCTGCTCTCGCCGCGCTCGATGAGCGAGATCATCGAACGGCTGACGCCGCTCTTGCGTGGCGAGCGCGTCGAGCGAGAGCGCGCGCGCGCCGCGCAGCTCGCGCACCCGCTCGCCGATCCGCAGGGTTGAGGTCGGAGCCGCCTTCTCCCATGCTGGACGCATCGTCTCTGCTATATTGGAGGACGCGTCGGGCCGAGCACCGGAGCCATCCCGGCGGCGGCTAGAACTCCGGGAGTGGGGCTTGCCAGTCTCTGCCATCGGAAGCGTCCGCATGGCTGGAGTGGTGCATCTCGTCGGAGCGGGGCCGGGAGACCCCGGTTGCTTGATAACGCTCCGCGGGCGCGAGTGCCTCGCCGCCGCCGACGTCGTGATCTACGACGCTCTCGCCAGCCCGGCCCCGCTGAGCTTCGCGCCTCCGGCGCGGGCGGATCTTCGCCGGCAAGCACGGAGCCGAGGCCCCACCTCCTCGAGCAGTCCGAGATCAACGACCTTCTGATCGCGCGCGCTTGCCGGAAAGCGCGTCGTCCGGCTGAAGGGCGGCGACCCGTTCCTGTTCCGGACGCGGCGGCGAGGAGGCCGAGGCGCTCGTCGCCGCGGGGTTCGCGCTCGAGGTCGTCCCGGGGTGAGCTCGGCCTACGCAGTGCCCGCTACTTCGCCGGCATCCCGGTGACGACAACCGCGACTGGGTCCCGGGCGTGACCGTCCTGACCGCAGCCACGAGGCACACGACAAGTGCGGGCACATCGGGTGCGCTGGGGATCCAGATCGCGTTCGCGCCGGGAACACCGTCGTGCTGCCTCCTCATGGGCCTCCGGCAAGGCAGGAGCCGCAACCTGGAGCGCCTCCTCGCCGCCGGCCTTGCAGCCCACCACCCCAGCCGCTGCGATCCGCTGGGGGAGCACGCCCCGTCAGGAGGTGGTGCGCGCAACCGCCGGGACGCTCGCGGCGGAAGTCGCCCGCCGCGGCACATGCAGCCGCCGGTTACGGTAGTGGTCGGCGAGGTGGTCGGGAGCTTTCCGGGAAGCCCTCCAGTGGTTCGAGCAGCGGCCGCTCTTCCGGAAGCCTGCCGGATCCTGCGACGCGAGCGACGACCCTGAGCACCGGCGCGCTCGCGCGTCTCCCTCGGAGAGGAGGGCGCATCGGTCGAATCGAGCGCCCGGCGATCGAAAGAGATCGCGCCACCCGAGACCAGCGCGCCGCTCGACGACGCGATCGACCAGCTCGAGCGCTACCGATGGGTCGTCTTCACGAGCGTGAACGGCGTCGAGCGCTTCTTCTGCGCGAGGCTCGACGAGCGTGGCGGAGACGTCCGTCGACTGGGCGCGGCGCGGATCGCCGCGATCGTGACCCGGAGACCGCTCGTGCCCTCCGCCGTCGCAGGCACCCGCACGCGGACCTCGTGACCCGCCGGCGAACTACCGCGCCAGCTGAGTGACCTCCTCGACGCGTTCGCGCGCGGAAGTCGCTCGACGGCTGCCGCGTGCTTCTGCCGCACTGAGCCGCCACGGCGCACGGTCGATCTTGCCGGAGCAGCTCCGCCCGCGGTGCGATCGTCGACGAGGTGGTGAGCTATCGGTCGACGTCAAGCCGGGGTCAGTCGCGCGACGCCCTGCGCGCGGCCCTCGACGATGCGCGCGCGCTCGACTCGCCGGATGCGCGTTCACGAGCTCGAGCACGGTGACCCACTTTCGTCGGCGCTGGTCGACGGAGTTCGATGCGGCGACGGGACGGGCAGCCCGCGCGACGCAGCGGTCGCCTGCATCGGTCCGATCACCGCGGCGACCGCGCGCGAGGCGCGTGGCTGCCGCGTCGACGTCGTCCCCGCGCGAGTACACGCCGATCCCGGCGTCTGGCCCGCGCGGTCGTCGATACCATTTCACGGACCGGAAGGAGGCGCGCTGATGCCGAGCGTTTCCGACGGTCGCCGCGCCGGCTGCGCCGCACCGCGTGACTCCACGGAGATCGATCCGCGAGACGCCGGCTCCATCCCGTCGATGCTCGTGCTGCCGCTCTTCGTGGTGCCGGGGCGCGACGCGGCGACCGCGATCCCCTCGATGCCGGGCGTGATGCAGTGGTCGGTCGACCGCGCGTCGGCGAGGCGGTCGCGCGCGCCGTCGACGCGCGGTGTGAGGGCGGTCATCCTGTTCGGGATTCCCGAGAGCGAAGGACGCCGTCGGGAGCCATGCCTGGCGCGAGGACGGTCTCGTCCAGCGCGCGCTGCGCAGCGCTCCGGCGCGACGTTCCCGAGCTGACTGCTCATCACCGACGTCTGCCTGTGCGAGTACACCGATCACGGCCACTGCGGCGTGATCCGCGATGGCGACGTCGACAACGACTCCGACGCTCGAGCTGCTCGCGCGCGAGGCCGTCTCGCACGCGCGCGCGCGGGCGCCGACGTCGTCGCGCCCTCGGACATGATGGACGGCCGCGTCGCGCGCGATCCGCAGCGCGCTCGACGCAGCCGGGCTTCGCACGGCACGCGCGATCCTCTCGTACGCCGTCAAGTACGCGTCGGCGTTCTACGGGCCGTTCCGCGAGGCGGCGCGGCGTCGACGCCGCAGTTCGGCGACCGGCGCGAGCTACCAGATGGACCCGCGCGAACGGCCGCGAGGCGCTGCGCGAGCTCGCGCTCGACCTCGAGCGAAGGCGCCGACATCGTGATGGTGAAGCCGGCGCTGACGAATCTCGACGTCATCGCGCGCGGTCGCGCGCGGCCTGCGACGTGCCGGTCGCGGCCTACCAGGTGAGCGGCGAGTACGCGATGATCAAGGCGGCCGCCGAGCGCGGCTGGGTCGACGAGGACGCGCCTGATCGGCGAGAGCGCTGACCGCGATCCGGCGCGCCGGCGCGGACCTGATTCTGACCTACTTCGCGGCGCGGCGGCGGCGCAGCTCTGCCGGGAGGAAGCTGGTGAGCGACATCGTCCGCAAAGGTGAGCCACGTCGGGTATCTGCGTCTCCGAAGCGTGGACCGATCGATCGCCTTTTACCGCGACGTCCCCGGCTTTGCGCGTGATCCACGAGCTCCAGTGTCGAGGGCGAGGCCAGCGACACCCCCTGCTGCCGCCCGCGGTGTCCGGCTCCACGCCTACCTTCCTCGAGCGCGACGAGCAATACGTAACCGAACGAAGTATTAC
>ERZ1370068.6376-contig-5361_pt1 | contig 29859 bp, 36 predicted proteins | sample MGYA00561227_ERZ1370068 | MGnify/ENA primary metagenome ERZ1370068 (study PRJEB38410, sample SAMEA6850437) | metagenome | study: Metagenomic assessment of the ecological functions of the soil: analysis of the soil microbiota associated with the...
GAGCGCGGCGCCGAACAGCTCGATCTGCGCGCTCGCCGCCGCCTGCTTGCTCTGGCCCACGCGGCCGAAGAGCCGCGGCCCAACCAGGCCAGCGATCAGGCCCAGGGATGATGATGACCACCAGCAGCTCGATCAGGAGAAGCCGCGCTGGTCCCGGAGGAGTCGTCGCCATGGACATGGGCCGCCTCATAGCGGCAGTATCGGTGACGGAGAGGATGGCCATCAGCATGGCCACCACGATGAAGCCCACCACGAGGCTCCATGACCAGGATGATGCAGGGCTCGGCCAAGGCGATGAGCCGCTTGACGAGCTTGCGCGTGTCCGCTTCGAGGACGGCCGCCACCTGGAGCAGCATCTCCTCGAGCCGGCCCGGTCTCCCTCGCCCACCCGCACCATGTGGATGGCCAGGGCGGGAAGACGCCCGAGCCTCGGCCATCGGCTGGGCGAGGCCGGCGCCGCGCCGGACGCCGTCGCCCAGGCTGCCCGACCGCGCGCGCCAGCACCTGGTTGCGACAGCATGCTCCTTGACCACGGTGAGCGCCGGGATCATGGCCACGCCGCTCTGGAGCAGCGTGCCCAGGATGCGCGTGAAGCGCGCCACCTCGGTCTTGACGATGACCTCGCCCGCGACCGGCAGCCGCGAGGCAGCAGCGCGATCGGCTCGCGAGCCGGCCCGCGGCGGTGGCGAGCACCATGCGGCTCGCCAGCGCGCACGGCCGCCGCGCCACAGCGCCAGCAGCCACCAGTAGCGCTGGAGCGCACCGCTCGCCTCGAGGCAGGATCTGGGTGGGCAGCGGGATGGCTCGCGCCCAGGTCGCGTGAAGATGGCGGCGAAGCGCGGGATCACGAAGGTCATCAGGAAGACCACCGCGGCCGCGCCCACGCGCGGTGAGCAGCGACCGGGTAGATCAGCGCGGAGACCAGCGCGTCGCGGAACTCCTGCGACTCCTCCAGGAACTCGGCCGAGCCGCCGCAGGGTGGCTCTCGAGCACGCCGCCCTTCTCGCCCGCCCGCACCATGTTGATGTAGAGCCGCGAGAAGGGGCGCGGGTGGTGCTTGGCGAGCGCGTCGGCCAGCGAGGCGCCGCCGCGCACGCTGCGCAGCACGTCGGCCATGATGGCGCGCGAGCTGCGCGCGGTCGGCGCCAGCTCCGCCTGGATGGCCGAGCGCGCGGTCGAGCGGCAGGCCCGGCCTCGACGCAGGGTGGCGAGCTGCTGGGTCAAGGCGACCAGATCGCGGCCGGCGACGCGGCCCTGCCCGGTCCGGCCAGGCGAGGCCCAGCAGCCGCGCCGCTGAGCCTGCGGCGTGCGATCGTGATCGGGAAGTAGGCGTCCGCGCTGCAGGCGCTCGATCGACCGCGCGCGCGTCCGGCGCTTCCATGACGCCGTCGATCGTCTGGCCCCGCTGGTCCGCCGCGCGGTACGACGAAGACGGCCACGGCCTAGCGCTCCGGGGAGTCTTCCTGCGTGACCCGCAGGATCTCCGTCGACGGTCGTCAGCCCCGCGCACGGCCTTGGCCCAGCGCGTCCTCGCGCAGCGTGCACCATGCCGCTGCTCGACGGCGTGGCGGCGGATCTCGCCCGCAGGCGCCTTGCGCACGATGAGGCTGCGCGCTTCCTCGGTGATCTGCGAACAGCTCGTAGATGCCGGTGCGCCCGCGGTAGCCCGTGCCGCGGCAGTCGTCGCAGCCCTTGCCGCGGAAGAGCTCGGCGTCCGGCGGCGTCGGTCACGCCGAGGGCCGAGCAGCTCGGCCGGATCGGCGTGGTCGGGCGCCCGGCAGACCTGGCAGATGCGGCGCACCGAGCCGCTGGGCGAGCACGCCGCTCGAGCACCGAGGAGAGCAGATAGGGCTCGCAGCCCATGTCCTGCAGCCGCGTGACGGCGCCCGGCGCGTCGTTGGTGTGGAGCGTGGAGAAGACCAGGTGGCCGGTGAGCGCGGCCTGGATGGCGATCTCCGCCGTCTCCAGGTCGCGGATCTCGCCGACCATGATGACGTCGGGATCCTGGCGCACGATGTGGCGCAGCCCGCTGGCGAAGGTGAGCCCGATCTTCGGCCTGCACCGGGATCTGGTTCACGCCCTTGAGCTGGTACTCGACCGGGTCCTCGACCGTGATGATCTTGCGGTCGGGCGAGTTGATCTTGTCGAGCGCCGCGTAGAGCGTGGTGGTCTTGCCGGAGCCGGTCGGGCCGGTCACGAGCAGGATGCCGTGCGGGCGGCGGATCAGCCGCTCGAAGGCCGCGCCATGCTCGGCGGCGCGAAGCCCGAGACGCTCGAAGGGCAGGAACGACGCGAGGACCGGTCGAGCAGCCGCATCACGATGGACTCGCCGTGGACGGTGGGGATCGTGCGAGACGCGGATGTCCACGCGCCGGCCGCCGCAGCCGTCACCCGGATGCGTCCGTCCTGGGGCAGCCGGCGCTCGGCGATGTTCATCTCGGCCATGATCTTGATGCGCGAGGTGAGCGCGGCCTGCGAGCCGCCGGGGCGGCGCCTCCTGCTCGTAGAGGATGCCCGTCGATGCGGTAGCGGACGCGCAGGCTGTCCTCGAAGGGCTCGATGTGGATGTCGGAGGCCTCGGCGGCCGATGCGCGTCCTCGATCGAGCAGGTTGACGAGGCGGACCACCGGCGCCTCGAACGCCATGTCGCGCGAGGTGGTTCGACGTCCTCGTCCGACGTCGCCGTCCGGTCGGCGGCGACCCATGCCCTCCACGATGCTTCTGCAGCGCGGTGTTGCGCCCCGTAGCGGCGCGCTCGATGGCCTCGAGGATGGCCTGGCGGCGGGCGCCACGCAGAGCCTGACGGTCACCGGCAGGCTCTGTCTGGAGATCGTCCAGCAGCAGGGGGTCGGTGGGATCGGCCGTCGCCACGCGTGACCGTCGAACCCTCCACCGCGATCGGGACAGGCGACGGCCTGGCGCAGGCACTCGGGGCGACAGCTCCTTGAGCACCGGCGGCGTCGAGGGCAGCTCCTCGGGGGCGAGATAGCTGACAGGGCCTGCTGCGCGGCAACCGCCTTCAGCACTCTTCGTGGGTGGCGGCGCCCAGGCCACCAGGCCTCGCCGAGACGCTGGCGGTCGTTCCCGGCCCGGACGAGCGCCTCCGCGATGATGTCGGTAACCACGTGCGCTTGCACGAGGATCTGACCCAGACGGAGCGGCGACGACGAGGCGCAGCCCAAGGTGGCCGGATTATGGTTGGCGGCTCGACGAGCCGTCAATCGTCACCTGTGTCGACACCGTGTCGTTATTGTCTCAGTGTCGAGGGTGAGGCGGCAGGTTGCCGTACGTCTGACGTCGTCGGACCCCGCGTAGCGTAGAGGGCCTCGCGCTCGCCCGCGAGTCGGCGAGGACCCGGCACGCCCCAGCACGCTCCGGACGTACTGCTGCGTCTCGGGATAGGAGGCACTCCCGCGATAGGTATCAACCGCGCCTTCCCTGCGTTGTAGGCCGCGTATGCCAGCACGACGCTGCCTCGATAGCGCTCCAGGAGATAGCGGAGGTGCCGGACGCCGCCGCGGATGCTCTCCCGCGGGTCGCAGCGGTCCGCCACGCCCAGGCCGACGCGGTCTTCGGCATGAGCTGCATCAGCCCGGCTGCGCCCTGGGCGAGATCGCACTGGGATCGAATCCCGACTCAGGTCCGCACCACGGCTCCGACCAGCGCCGGGCTCACGCCGGTGCCCTCGCGCGAGATCTCCTGGATGTCGGCCGCGTAGCTGCGTCCCGGAGCGCCTGGGCAGCCGCGCAGCACCGACGCTGGTGCCGGAAGGCGCGCGGCAGGCCGCGGTAGCGCGGATCGGCCGGGGACGTTGGTGAGGTGGAGACGCCGTCGCCACATCGACGAGGCGCGAGCCGGCTGTCGGAGGCGGACGCGGCCGGAAACTCGCCGCTGCCAGCAGGAGCGCAGGCTGCGATGCTCGCGGCAACAGCGGCCTACGCATGCCGCCCGCACCATACCCGAAGACGATGACGCCGGGCGTGCCACGGCGATGGCCCTCCTGACAAAGCTCAGCTCGGCGCACGAGAACCGGGCATCGGGTCGCACAGATTCTCTGTGCATTTCGTGCGCTCAGCCGTTGTCCCTCGTCCGGGCGAGGGGCCGACCAGAGCTGCGCGGGCGCGGCTGGCCAGGCCCGAACGGGAGGCCTCCTCGTGCGACCCGCGGAACTGGCGCAGCCAGTGCCTCTCCGTACGCGCCGATACCGACGATGCGACAACCGTCGTCTATGCGTCGGCTGGATAAAGCAGAAGCAGTATTCATCGGCGCTGCCGTCAGCTAGCAGATGCAGGTGATCCACCATGGTGGTTATGACCACCTGCAAAAGATCGATAAATCCCGGTCCCTCCGCGTATCGTTATGTCGAAGGTTCCATCCAAGAAGTTCCCACCCAGCCCGTCGGGTTCAAGCTGTGACATCGCTACCTGTGAAGCGCATCGCAAACGAGCCGCCGGGGACGTGGTAGGCACACAGAATCCTCCGCTGAACTGCACGTAAAAGTCAGCCGATGCGTCTTGTTCGGCGTTCGTGTTACCCGGAATTCCGCTAACGGGGTAGATCAGCGTTTTCGAGTACGAACCATCACTTCAGGTTCACCTGGACAGGCCGAGGTTGGGAGCGTGAACCACGGGCTCATAGACTCCCTTCAGCAGGAGGACGAAAGAGTCGCTGGGCACGGCCACAGCCGGTCCGCTGGCCATCACCCGCCCAGGGGTTGAAAGCAGATGGGCCGAAAGCGAGCGACCAGCGCCCCGCCGATCACAGTTCTTCTTTGTATGTTGGTTGGTTCGTTTCCGCTGCCGGGCTTGCTTTGGTTGATCAAGGCTTGGCTGGTGATCATTCATTCTTCCTCCGTGCTGTGTCTTTGCATGTCAACCTGATGCGCCAGTGAAACCGCACGCCGATCCGATGCCGGAGCCTCCTGTAATCGCCGCCAAGAGCCTTTGGTGCGGATTCCCTGAGTTCATGCCCTTCCTGTAGGGCAACCGGCTGGTCCTGACGAGTCGCGGTCGCGTGGCGAGGATGCGAGAGACATGCCACCCGACGGGTCGCCGCGTCGCGAGTGGTGATTGCGACGGTATGAGGCGGGCTTGCGCCCCGTCGCGCGCGCGGGGCGCTCAGCCTGCCCTGCCTCCTGATCTGTAGAAGTGGTAGAAAGCCTGAGCAGGATCTGAGCAACCGCAGCGGGCCAGCCGCGGCCATGGAAGAGTTGTGCCGACCTACTCGGAGAGCCCGCCATCAAAGGACGGGTTGTTGATCGCCACCCTGAGTGCCGCGATTTTCGCCTAGGATCGGTCCGGCCAATTCCAGAGGTGCTCCCTAGAACTCAACGGACGGCGACTGCTCCCCTACTTCAGGATAGCCCGCAGATCTGTTTGGAATCTCGGCCCGAACTCCGACTGAGTATCCGAGAGACATGTGCTTACTGTTAGCGTGTTGCTTGACAGAGGGGCGCGCCGGCTTAACGTCTCGCCTCCGCGACGTCGCCGGCGACCGGCCTCGACCCCTGAGGGCCGACGGATGCGTTACCCAGACTGGCGGCCGCCGCTGGCGCTGGAAACCACCCAGGCCGCAGTCCTGTGCGACTAGGTCCAAGCAGGCGCGCCAGGTCCTTACTGACTCGCGATTGCGTTGCGTTCCTCCCTGCGCGTCGCCCTAGGGGCAGTTCCTCCACGATCCTTCGTGGATCGTTGAATCTACGATGGCGCTGACGGCGACGACATTGTCACCTGGTCGCTGACACCGCAGCTGCCAACGCACCAGACTGGTCCTGCAGATCCCGCCGCCCCTTCCATTGTCCCAAACACCACTCGGCCCAAGGCCTGGCGCCTTCCAGTGCCTTCGCCCCGACCTACAGCCTCGAGCCCCGCCGTCGACCCCGATCTATTTGCACCGCGCCCATACCTTTAAGTCCGTCCCGCATTCCGCGCCCACTAAGCTTACGCAGGACCCTCTGCTGTCCGATCGCTCGTCCGACCCCCTGTCCTATGTTCCTGTGAGCAGTGACTTTCTGAGCAACGGCGCAGCCGGGCCATGGCGGCCATGGAAGCGCTGGCGGCGGAACTGGTGCAGCTCGGCGAGAGCCCGCACACCACGCGCCGTCCGGGAGCAATTGCGCAAGCTCAGCTGAAGCGCCAGCGGGCGGGCCGGCGCCTGGTTCCCTGCGCTGCTGCATCCAGGGCGCGAGACCGGGGACCGGCAAGGGGCCGGCTGCCCGGCTTCGTGCATCGCCTGGGGCCCCGGCGGCGGCGGCCCTCTGCGGGACGTCAACTGCCCGGCGGTCCCGGAGACGCTGCCGGAGGCCGGAAGCCGTTCTGGCTTTGAGCGGGGCGCGTTCACGGACGCCCGCCGCGCCAGGCCCGGGCTCTTTCAGACCGCGCACCGGGGCACGCCTTCCTCGAAGACGAGGTCGGCCTGCTTGCCCGGCATCGGCTCAGGCCAGGCTCCTCCTCACGGTCCTCGAGGAGCGCGTGGGCCGTCATGCTCCGCAGCAGCCAGCCGGTCGGCGGCCTGACGCCTGCTTCGTCAGTGCCACGAACACGGATCTCCAGTGGGCGGCCGTCCCGACCCGGCGGTTCCGGGAGGACCTCTACCACCGGCTGGCCGGTGATCACGCTCGACCGCCCTGCCCTGGTGCGGGAGCGGGGCCGCGACGTGCTCCTGCTCGCCGAGCGGTTCCTTGGCCCGGGCCTGCGTCGAGTATGGGCTGGCGCCGCCGACGACCTGGCCGAGGCGGCGCAGGCCCGGCTGCTCGCCTATCGCTGGCCCGGCAAACATCGGCGGTTTCGGCGAACGCGATCGAACGCGCAGACGCTGTTGCGCCGACGGCGCCCGTGGTCACGGGAGCGACGCTGGAGCCGCTGGCGGCGGAGGGGTCTCCGGCCGGGCCCCGGCGCCGAGCGCGAGAGACCGGCGCGCCGTCACGCCGGAGGAGGCGATGCGCCAGCATCTCCTGAGGGTGCTGGAGGAGAGCGCGGGGAACATCTTCGCACGCGGCGGCCCGGCCGGGCATAGGGCCTGCGCGCAACACGTGCGCCATGCCGCGCCTCGAGAAGTACGGCGTGCGCAGCCACCGTCGGTCCCGGCCCGCCGCCGCAGTCGGCCCGGAGCCTGCCCCGGCCCCGCGCCCACCGGGGCACGCGGATTCAGTGCGGGAAGGCCGCGGGATCGCGCTGCCTCGCCGCCGCCCTCGTGGAGCCGGACGGCGGCGATGCCGGCGGCACCCCCGAGCCGAGCTCCTCGAAGGTCGCGATCGACACGCTGCTGACGTTCGGGCGCAAGCCGCGTCGAGGAGCGTGACGCCGACCGAGCGATCGTGGCCCCGTTCGGGGTCGAGCCGGTCGAGGATGCGGCCGCGGCGCGCGGCCCACGCCGCGATGGTCATTCAGAAGGGAGCCGCGCGCGCCCGCGAGGCCAACGAGCAGTGGACGCCGGGGGTCAAGATCGGCATCCACGTGGCGCAGGTCCTCGTTGGATCGGTCGGCGAGCCGGGTCGACATCGACGCGGAGGCCCGAAGCGCGCGCAGTGGGCCGGTGCTCGATCAGCTCCCGCAGACCATCGGGACGAGACGAGATCGGTGGCGAGTGCAGGCGCCGCGGCGCCCATTCCTGAGCGCCCGGTCCGAGCCTCGTGCCGCTTCGACGGCGGAGCGGCACCTGGGGCGCGGAGCAGGCCTATCGGCTCACGGGGCAGGAACGCCGGGGGTTGGGCAATTCGCGTGGGCGCTGAGCTGACGAAGTTCGTGGGGCGTCACGTCGAGGTCGAGGTCTCACGGCAGCGCCGCTGGCCGCGGCGGGGCATGGGCAGCGGCCAGCTCGTGGCTGTCGTCGGGGAGCCTGGGGTGGGCAAGTCGCGCTCTTGCTGGGAGGTCGACCCACTCCGCCGCATGTCGCTGGCTGGCTCGTGCTGGAAGCGGGCGCCGTGCTCCTACGGCAAGATCGACGCCCTATCTCCCGCGTGATCGACCTGCTCAGGGCCTACTGCGGGATCGACGGACGCGCGATGACCAGCGCACGATCCGCGAGAAGGTGACCGGCAAGCTCCTCACCCTGGACCCGGGCGTTCGAGGTCGCCCTGCCGGCGTTCCTGGCGCTTGCTCGACGTGCCCGAGGACGATCGCGCACTGGCAGGCGCTCGACCCGGCCGCAGCGGCGGCGGCGCACCCTGGACGCCGCTCAAGCGTCTGCTGCTGCGGGAGAGCCAGGCGCAGCCGCTGCTGCTGGTGTTCGAGGATCTGCACTGGATCGACGCCGAGACGCAGGCGCTGCTCGACAGCCTGGTCGAGAGCCTGCCGCCGCCCGCTCCTGCTGCTCGTGAACTACCGGCCCGAGTACGCAGCACGCCTGGGGCAGCAAGACCTCCTACACGCAGCTCCGGCTCGACCCGCTGCCCGCGGAGAGCGCCGAAGGCTGCTCGCGGCGCTGCTCGGCGCACGATCCGGCCTCGTGCCGCTCAAGCGCTCCTGATCGAGCGCACCGAGGGCAACCCGTTCTTCCTCGGAGGAGAGCGTCCGCACGCTGGTGGAGACGGGACGCGCTGGCGGCGAGCGCGGGCCGCTATCGCCTGGCGCAGACCGCTCGAGCGCATCCAGGTGCCCGCCACGGTGCAGGCGATCCTGGCGGCGCGCATCGACCGGCTGCCGCCGGAGGAGAAGCGGCTCCTGCAGGCAGCCGCGGTCGATCGGCAAGGACGTGCCCTTCGCGCTCGCTCCAGGCGATCGCCGAGCAGCCGGAGGAGGCGCTGCGGCGCGGGCTGGCGCACCTGCAGGCCGCCGAGTTCCTCTACGAGACGACGCCTCTTCCCCGATCTCGAGTACACCTTCAAGCACGCGCTCACCCACGAGGTGGCCTACGGGGCTCCTCGCTGCGCGAGCGCCGCGACCTCCACGCCGCGGATCGTCGGGACGCGATCGAGACGCTCTACGCCGATCGCCTCGGCGAGCATGTCGAGCGGCTTGCCCATCACGCCCTCCGGGGCGAGTTGCGGGAGAAGGCGGTGCACTATCTCCGGCAGGCCGGGCTCAAGGCGGCCGCGCGGTCGGCGCTCCGGGACGCCCGGGTCTGGTTCGAGCAGGCGCTGGGTGTCCTCGACGCGCTGCCGGAGAGCCCGTCCACGCTGGAGCAGGCCTTCGAGATCCGCCTCGAGCTGCGGCCGGTGCTGATCCAGCTCGGTGAAGTCCGGCGGGCGCTGGAGCGCTGCGCGAGGCCGAGACCCTCGCCGAGCGGTTGAACGACGACCGCCGGCGAGGCCGGGTCTGCGCTTTCGTGACGAACGTCCACTCGCTGCTCGGCGAGCTGGACGAGGCGCTCGTGACCGGCACCCGCGCGCTGGAGATCGCCGGGCGCCTCGGGGACTTGAGGCTCCGCATCCTCACCACGACCTATCTCGAGTGAGCGCACTACTACCGGGGCGACTACGAGCGGGTGGTCGATGGCCGCAGCGGCAACCCTCACTGTGCTCCCTGACGATCTCGGGTCCAACATTCCGCTGCCACCTTCATCGATTCTGGCTGGTCTTGAGCCTCGCCGAGCTTGGCCGATTCGCTGAAGCAGCGCAATACGAGGCCGAGGCGCTCCAGCTCGCTGGGATCCCCGCAGACGCGCCGAGCCTGGCGGCGTATGCAGTGGCGGGACTGCTCGTCGGCTTCTTCCTCGCTCGTGAAATTCTCGCTTGGGCTGTCGTCCGCGGTGACGCTGGGCGTGGGCTGCTGCCTCGTGCGGCGACCCGCGGCGGCCGCCTGGCGTCTGGCCGTGAGCGCGATCGCGCTTGCCGCGGCGTTCGTGTCCGGATGGCTCGGCTCAGGCGGCGCCGTCTCCGGCATCGTGCCGTACCTCAGCCTGGGGCTTCGAGATGGCGCGGGGATACCATCGGCGATGACCGTCTACGGCGACCGATGGTGGATCGTCGTCGGCGCCTTCCTCGTCTGGTTTGTCATGCTCGCTCTCTGGGGGCTGATGATGCCGAGCTCACGGACGACGCTGGTGCTCGCCGGCCTCGCCTTCCCGCTGTTCACCGCGTGGAAGCATTCCGGTCGTCCGGCAGGACTCGCCGCACGTCGCCATCCTCGTCAGGTTCGGCATCTTCGTGATCGTGCTGCCGGTGATCGAGACGGTGCCGGCGTGGGGCTGGCGCCGGCACTGCCGGGGGCCGGATTGCTCCTCGCGCCTCTGGCCCCTGCCTGACGACCCTGGACACGCGCCACGTTCCTGGCCCGACCGGCCGGGATGGAACCCGCTCGCGTTCCGCGGGCTCACGAACTTCATGCAGGCTCGCGGACCTGTCGGCCTACCGCGGGCATGAGATGCTGTCGACGGGCGCGCTCCGCCGCACCCGGCTTCCGGCGTCCATGCGACGGATCATCGGAGAGGCCTCGGTCGACGTGTACCCGTGGAACGGCGAGCTATGTGCGCGCGAACCGGCTCACCTGGGTCAACCGCCCGCTTCCCGCCTCCTTCAACGCCTACAACTCCGACGCTGGACGCGCTCAACGCGGCGTTCTTCCGGTCTGATCGGCGGCCGGCATTCCTGATCTGGCATTCGAGCCTTGGAGGACTCCTGAGCATCGACGACCGACATCTCTTCTGGGACGAGCCCTCGGACGCTGCACGCGATTAGCGGACCACTACGAGGTCGTCGAGGCGCACACGCCGCGTCGTCCTTCCTCCGCGCCCGCCCGGAGCCCGCGCGCCGAGGCGCCCGAGCCGCTCGGGACGACGCAGGTGCCCTGGGACGTACCGACTCCGGTACCCGAGACCGATGGCCTGGTCTTTGCCGCGCCGGCCCTGAGCCGGTCGCTGAGTCCTCGACCTCGTCTCGCTTGTGTTCCGGGACAGCCGGTGACGCTGCATGTGTACTATCGGTCGACTGAAGAAGCGCGGTTCCGGCTCATCACATTTAACAGGGACACGGGAATTTGGCTGAGCCCCCTGTCGTCGGCGTTCGCGGACCTGCCGGACTCCTCGAGGACGGGCCGCGGGCCGCGGTGGCGGCGATCGCATTCGAGGCCAATGCCTTGGTCCGGACGCTCGTCCCGCCATCACGGTCAGGTGGTCCCGCATGGTCCCGCGGGATGCGTCCGCGCGGGGACAGCGCCGCCCGCCCGCCGCCCGATGAAGCCGGCAGCGCCGCCGGTGAGCGCGTTGATGGAGCCCGCGCGGGTGAGCCTCTTCTTCCCCGTCTACCGGGACGAGGCGACCGACCGCGCTCATGATCGCGAAGGCGGTGAGGTTCCTGAGCTCGGTCGGCGCGGAGTACGAGATCGTCGTCGTCGACGACGCATCCCCGATCGGTCGGGCGCGATCGCCGACGCCCTCGCGCAGGACAATCCGTGCATCCGCGTCATTCATCACCCCGAGAATCTCGGCTATGGCGCGGCGATCCGCACCGGCCTCGCCGCGAGCCGGTTCGAGTACATCTGCTTCACCGATGGCGATGACCAGTACGAGATCGAGGACTTTCGCAAGCTCCTCCGCCTGCGGGAGCACTACGACCTCATCATCACGTTCCGGTACAGGAAGATCTACTCGAGCACCCGGATCTTCGTCTCGTGGGTGCACAACACGGTGCTGCGCTTCATGTTCCGCACGCGCTTCCGCGACGTGTCCACCGGGCTGCGGATGGTGCGGCGATCCCTGATCGACGAGATCCGCCTGGAGTCGAACAGCCCGTTCATCGGCGCGGAGCTGGCCATCAAAGCGATGGTGGCGGGCTACCGGGTCGGCGAGAGGTGGGATCCAGACCTTCCCGCGGACGTTCGGCCGGGGCTCGTCGACGTCGATGCACAACATCATCGCCACCATGGTCGACATGTGGCGCACGTATCGGAAGATGTTCTCCGACGAGTACGATTTGCCGCCCAATCGCGAGCGACGGAGGTGACCGGGGAGCGCTTACCGAGTCCGGTTGTACTGGTAGTCCTTCGCTCACCCGACCCCGCGCGCAGCTCGGGCCGGAGCGGAGGGCGCGTGCTGTTCAATCGCGCGTGCACGTCCAGCGCCGCCTGATCGGTCCAGCGCTCCAGCAGCGCCAGCCGGTCGGGATTCGCGACGCTCTGGAAGACTTCGAACTGCTCGCAGCCGGGCTCGGTCATGGCGTCGGCGCAGCGCGCCTTGTACGCCTGCGCCAGCTCGGAGCCCTTGCCCGGTGCCGCGGTGATCGTCACGACGAGTCGGATCGCCATATCGCCTCCTCTATCTATCGTTCGAGGCTAGCGAGCCTGTCGCAGAAACCCGGCTAGCAGCGATGAGAGGGTCCAGTTGCGCGGCGGCGCCCGATGGCGCACGCGAGGCGTACTCTGGGTACGTTGAGCGTGCGAGTCGAGGGCGCCGTACTCCAGCAGATGGGCCCTTATCATCGCTCTAGCACTGTGACTGGAGGCCGTCGACGTAGATGCACTCCCCGGAAATGTAGCCGGCCTCGTCCGAGGCCAGGAACGCGATGGCATTGGCCTGGTCCTGCGCCTCGCCCAGGCGTCCGAGCGGCACGCCGATGCGGAAGGTCTTCATGTCCCCCTTGAGCTGCGCCTGATGCCTCGCCTCCCGGCTGCCCGCCGGCTCGGGCACGCCCGAGTTCTGGCGCAGGTTGGTGATGGTCGCTCCCGGTCCCACGGCGTTCACGGTGATCCCGTGCTGCGCCAGCTCCATCGCGAGACAGCGCGTGAAGTGGAGCACCGCCGCCTTCGACACGCAGTACGCCCCGATCTCCCAGCGCGGCACCTTGGCCGCCGTCGAGCCCGTGTTGACGATGCGGCCCCGCGCGCCTCGATCATCGACGGCACGACGGCCTGGCAGCAGAAGAGCATGCTCTTGAGGTTCACGTCGAGCACGCGGCGCCAGTCCGCCGGCTTGACGTCGAGGATGGACATCGAGGGCAACGCAACGCCCGCGTTGTTCACGAGGGCGTGGATCGGGCCGTACGTCTGGCGCACCGCCGCCACCATCGCATCGACCGACGCGCGCTGGCTCACGTCCGCCGCGAACGCCGCCGCCCTGCTGCCGGCGCGACGGATCGCCTCGACCGTCTCCTCCGCGCTGCGCTGATTGACGTCGGCCACCGCCACCCGCGCCCCCTGCCGCGCGAACGTCTCCGCGGCGGCGCGGCCGATGCCCGAGCCGGCGCCCGTGATCAAGACCGTCCTGTCCGTGTCGGAACCTGGCATCTCGTCGTCCTCCTCAGAGCCCGTGAACGAATCGCGCGATCGAGGAGCGCCACGGCTTTCGCCGGGGCGCTGCCGAGCGGTAGGCGGTGGGGCCATGTCGGGGCCCCCACTCAGGAGAGCTGGGCCATGCCGTCGACGTTGAGGATCGCGCCGGTGATGTGGTGCGCCTCCTCCGACGCCAGGTAGACGATGGCGGACGCGACGTCCTCCGGCTTGCCGAGCTTCCCGAGCGGCACGCCGAGGCGGAAGACCTCGGGCGCGCCTGCCACGAAGCGCGCGCGGACCTGCTGATCGTCCCCGAGCCCCAGCATGGGGGTGTCGATCGGTCCCGGGGCCACGGCATTGACCGTGATCCCGTGACCCGCCAGCTCCAGCGCCAGGCACTTCGTGAACATCCGCACGCCGGCCTTCGAGACGCTGTACGCGGCGGCGTTGATCCGCGGAATCGCTCCCGCGATCGAGGCAATGTTGACGATCCGACCGGAGCGTTGCCGGATCATGTGCCGCGCGGCCGCCTGGGCGCAGTAGACCGTGCCGAGCACGTTGACGCTCCATGATGCGGTCCCAGTCTTCCTCCGCGATGCCGATCACGGGACCACGGGTCGTCCGCCCGGAGGTGAGAATGCCGGCGGCGTTCACCAGCACGTCGAGGCGCCCCCAGCCCTCGACGACCCCGTCGATCGCCTGCGCCGCTTGCCGCTGATCGGAGACGTCGAGCTCCACCACGCGCGCCTGCCCACCCTCGCCCTCGATGGTCTTCGCCACCTCGGCGAGTCCCGCGGCGTGTTCGGTCGCACAGCGCGACGCGCGCGCCCTGACGGCTCAACGCGAGCGCCGTGGCGCGCCCGATGCCCGACGCGGCCCCCGTCACGGCGCGCCACTCGTCCGCCTTCTGTCATTTCCATCCTCCCAGCGTCACCGCAATCGTCGGTGGATCCCGTCTCACAGGCTGCGAAGAGCCTCACCGCACGCCGACCGCGCGATCCTGCGCCGCGCAGCGGCGAGCTGTCAAGGCGCGTCTCGGACACATCGGCGAACAACCAGGAATGGACTTTCGCCTACTGCCGCGCGTATTTTTCCCGCTCCTCGCTGGACGGTCACCGGCACACGAAGGTGGTTCACAATGGCGGTGACCGGGGTCTATCTCGATATCCGCAAGCTCGGAGTTGTCCTTCGGCGATCACGCAACAACCAGGTGCTGCGGAACAAGCACACCGTGATCCCGTCTTCAGCGATGCATTCACGCCGTTCCCGGTGACGGCGTCACTGGGAGCGTGGCTCTCGGCAACGAGATGGATCTCGCTGACGATGCAATGACCATTGCGCGGGAGGCCATATGGCAGAGCAAGGTCGCTGCGAAAACGGCCTCCCGGCGCTGCATCCACCGATCGGCACTCGCCCGCATCATCGCGAGCGGGGGGGTTCGGAGAGGGCAGACGCCCTCCGGAGCTTCCTAGGCCTGCTGTAGCACTCCGGCCGCGGCGCCTCGGGGCGAGGAGCGTCCGCCAGTCGGTGTCGCGCGGCAGCACCGCTTCCGCCGGCCGCAGCGTGTAGTACGTCGGCTCGACGCCCGGAGGCGTGCCGCCGGCCTCGACCGTCTTGATCGCCTGCAGGAGCAGGCGTCGCGCCTGGATGACGGCGCGGTCGGCGGGCCCGAGATGCTCCCGGCTGCGGTCGACGATCGACCCCATGCTCTCCTGCACGGCCCGGTCCTGGACATTGACGCCGTCGATGCCGGTGAAGCTCTCGGTCCGCTGCACGCGGCGATCCAGCAGGTAGTTGTTCTCCCGGTTGCGCCGGGACCGGAAGGTCGTCTGGTCGACGTCGAAGCGGGCCATTGCCGAGGCGGCGCTCGAGGCGGTCCTCCTCGGTCAGGGGCTCGGTGGTGCTGTACTCCCAGTTGTAGACCATGGTGGTCTCGTCATCCATCGGCACCCAGATGTGACCGGCCACGCCGGTGTAGTCGCCGGCGCCGGTGCGACCGGGACGGATCTGGTGGAACGGCAGGATGAGGTGATAGGCCCGCACGTGCACGCTGTCCGCGTCGAGGGGCCGCAGTCCCGCGTACGCGATAGCCGTAGTCGGTCACGTCGAGCTCGAGGATCGGCGCCTTGCCGCGCACGAAGGGGTCGCCGGGCTTGAATCCGGGTCGCGCGGAGTCGGCGCTCAGCACCCGGTGGAGGATGGGGACGTGCGAGGTGTCGATGCCGCCCTCGAGGCCCTGCAGCCAGTTGCTCTCCTGGATGACCTTCGAGACGTGCCGATGCGTCGGCGGCGCCTGCGTCCACGCGAACTTCGGCAGCGGCGGCCGCCGCTCCTCCGGGCCCAGGTAGGCCCAGATCACGCCGCCCACCTCCACCGTGGGATAGGCCGTGGTGCGGATCTTGTCGGCGAAGCTGAGCTCCTCGGGCTCGTTCATCATGTCCACGCACCGGCCGTCGACGTCGAACTTCCAGCCGTGGTACACGCAGCGCAGGCCGCAGTCCTCGTTGCGGCCGAAGAAGAGCGACGCCCGCCGGTGCGGGCAGTGCTCCTCGAGCAGGCCGATCTTGCCCCGGCGTGTCGCGGAAGGCCACCAGCTCCTCGCCGAGGAGCTTGACGCGCACCGGTGGGCAATCGGGTTCCGGCAGCTCCCACGCCAGGAGCGCCGGCATCCAGTACCGGCGCATCGTGGTGCCCATCGGGGTGCCGGGGCCGACGCGGGTCACTCGCTCGTTGTCGTCGTGTGCCAGCATGATCTGGCCTCCTGTGGGCCGGCGCGCATCCAGGGCGATCGCGGGTCGCGCGGCGGCTATGGACTCTTGAGCTTCATGTCCTCGAGAGAGGGAATGGCACCAGGGGCATCGAGTCGAGCGTGTGCTCGGCCAGGCGGGGCCCGACGCCCCGCAGCGTGCGGTAGTCCATGATCGGCGCGAACATCACCCGATCGATGGTGAGCTGCTGGATCTGGTGGAGCAAGGCCTCGCGCTTGGCCACGTTGCGCTCGCGCCCCTGCTGCTGGAAGAGGTCGTCGATGTCGGGATAGCCGCCGTAGGCGTAGCTGCCCTTGGAATAGATGAACGCTTCCACGCGGCTGGCGGCATTGCCCGAGTTCCCGACCGCGACGAGGAACAGCCCGCGCAGCTTCTTCTCCCGCCAGGCGGCGAGGAAGGCCGCGCGCTCCATGGTGCGCATCTTCAGCCGGACGCCGATCGCGCTCAGATCGTTCATCGCGGCCTCGGCCACCGTGAAGAACGGCGGCGTCGGCACGAACTCTCCGGCGTCGATCCCTTCGGGATAGCCGGCCTCGGCGAGGAGCTGTTTGGCCTTGGTGGGGTCGTAGGGCAGCGGCGGCGCCTGCAGCGCGAAGTCCATGACGCGCGGGACGATGACCCCGCCGGCGGGCAAAGCCCAGGCAGGCCACCTCGTTGATGGCCTTGCGGTTGAGCGCATAGTTGACGGCCAGCCGCATCCGCTTGTCGGCCCACGGAGACTTCGGGTCCCACTGGTCCCCGAACTCGATCCAGTAGATCGACGCGTGCTTCGAAGGCCACCAGGCTGAGCCGCGGGTCCCGCCTCACGTTCTCGGCGTCCTCGCCGTCGAGGGCGTAGGCGATGTCGGCCTCGCCGTTCTTCAGCATCGCCACGCGCGAGGTCCCTTCGGGCACGCTCTTCATGATCACCCGCTTGACGTAGGGCGCGTGGCGCCAGTACCCCGGATACGCCTCGAGCACGACTTCGACCCCGGGCTTGTGGCTGACGAATCGATAGGGGCCGGCGCCGATGGGATTCTTGCGGAACCCGTCGTCCCCGACCTGGGTGAGGTACTTCTTGGGGACGACGAGCCCCCCGCGGTGGCGGTCGTTCCGTAGAACGTCATGAAGTCGGGCCAGGCTTCCTTCAGGTGGAAGCGGATGGTCAGGGGATCGACGATCTCCACCTGGCGCACATGCGGCTTGCAGCTCCTTTGACCCGGCGCCCTTGTACCGCTCGAAGCTGAACTTCACGTCCTCCGTCGTGACGGGATCGCCGTTGTGGAACTTGAGGCCACGGCGCAGCTTGAACTCGTACCGGAGCCCATCGGGACTCTCCGTCCACGACTCCGCCAGGGCATTGCCCATCTTCTGCCCGGGCAGCGGGCGGACGAGGGCATCGTGGAGCGCGTAGAGCATCCCGAAGGGCGTGATCTGGGGCGGCGCGGTGGATGGATCGAACCAGCTCGGGGCGATGGTGACATGCCAGGCGATCACGACCTCTCCAGGCGGCGGCTGGGCCGCGGCTCCACCGGGTCATGGCCAGCGACAGCACGGCCACGGTCAGCAGGGTCAGCGATGCCCGGAGCCACGCGAGCGAGCGGCGTGAAGCGACGGCGGAGAGCACACCCATGTGCACCTCCAAGCCCGAAGGGGCGACGGTCAGGTCGGTGGGGAGAACTTAGCGCTTCGACGCGAGCGAGTCAACGCGCGTCCAGGCGGTCACTCTCGCCACAGAGCCCGAGCCGCCCGTTCTTCGAGCAGGCCATACGCTGCCGCTCGCCTCGCGCTCAGGAAGTCCGACGCCCCGGGCGGCGGCCTGGGCTCACTTCCGCGCGGGCTGCAGGTAGAGCGTCACCGCTCGCTGGCCGACCTTGCGTCCGAGCGCGAGCCCGTCCTCACAGGCGCTCCGGAAATGGATGCCGGCATAGACGCGCGAGTCGGCACTCTCCCGCGCCGCCTGGGAGAAGCTCGTGAAGGATCGCGTGATCCCTTCGAAGGGCTTGCCGCTCGTGACGGTGAAGCTGGCCTGATCGCCGCCCAGAACACTGGCGAGGACCACCGCGGCGGCGCCGCTGAACGTGCTTTGCGTGGACGGATAGTCGGAGACGTTAGGGGTGTTCTGATGACTGTCCCAGGTCAGGTCGCCCGCGGTGGCATCGTTGCCGTCGTTGTCGCCCTCGCGGATGGCGGTCACCGGGCGCCACGAGGTCGTACACGTAGCGGATCTTGAAGCCCGCGATGTAGGCGTCCGCCATCGCCATGTTCATGAGGGCCAGGACCCGGGCGCTGTCCCTGGCGTCGAGGTTGCGCGAGGTCACCACCGTGCGCGCGATGTTGTTCCACGCGCCCGGGCCCTCGAACCAGAAGCGCGCGATCTGCGTCTGGTCGTCCGTGCGGACCGTGCTGACCTTGCCGCCGACGTTCTTCACCTCGTTGTAGTCCCGCGCGTAGGTGGCGCTCGTCAACGCCGGCGGCCCGGGAAGCCAGAACTGCGATGCCGAAAGCAGGGTGAACGGCGTGACGTTTCCCAGCCCGGAACCGCCGAGGCGCAGGTAGCCGCGAGCCGCGTCCGGATTGGCGATGGGCGGGTTGGCGCGGGACCGGGTTCGGATGCGGCCGCCACTTGCCAGGACCCATGCCCGGCGTATAGGGCGCGTCGCGGGTGGCACCGTCATCCTTGCGAAGCGCCAGCATCGCCGCGCCGGCAGCGCGGCCGACCGCCACGCCCTGGTTCCTCGCGGGGCCAGTCGGTGACGCGCGGCGATCGACGTGCGCATAGGCCTGCTCGACCAGGGCGAGCGCGGCGCCCTTCTGAGCGGGCGTGCCGAAGCTGTTGACGACACCGACGAGCACCGTATGGGCGGCCGCCGCGATCGCGGCATCGGGCGACGCGGCGGAGTCTCGCGGGCCCCTCGAAGTAGTAGGCGTCGTACTTGCGGTCGATCGCATTCAGCGCGTCGTGGACGGCCCCGTGCACCATCGCGAGGGTGCGCGTCGACACGACGGCGTTCTGGCCGTTCGCGTCGATGAGCCTTCATCGTCGTCTCGTTCCACTGGACGACCTCGTTGGCGGCGGCGGGTCGAGCGAGGGCGAGACTCACGAGACAGGCGACCACGGCGGTCGCGACGGCAACACCGATGACTCGAGCTCCACGCATCATAGGTAGTCCTCCCTCGTGCGACGGATCGTTCACAGCACCCTACGGATCCCGTGCCATCACGGGTTCCTGGCTTCCCAATCGCGCGCGGCGTCGACCACCGCCTCGAAGGCGGCGCCATACTGGAGCAGCGCCGCCTTGATGGCGGGGTCCATCTCCCTTGTAGAGTCCCACGTCGTCGAGTGGCATCTTGTCCTCGCGCACCGCGCGCATGATGCGCTTGATCTCGCCCGCCGCGTGCGCGGGCGTCTGCATGAGCACGAGCCGCTTCATCCCGACAGAGTTGTCCGGCGCATGACATTCGTTGCAGGTGCCCTTGCGCAGCTCGCCCGCGAGATCCTTGAATGTGCCTTCGAGCTGGCCCAGGTAGGGGTTATTGCTGCGCATCAAGCCCACAAAGAGCGTCGGACGGGGCTGGCTCTGGCCATTGGCATCCGTCCACATCCACTTGCCGTCGAATGCCGGCGGGGTACGGGGCACGCTGGTCAGGCGCGGGTCGGGCTTGCCGCCGAGCCGAGAACTGCATGATCACGACCCTGGCCTTGGCCGGGTCGACCCAGAGCGTCACCTCGTTGGCGGCCTGATAGTCCGCCCATTTCTTGGCGTCGTGCCAGAACGGGTACGGATACTGTCCGGGGTCCAGCGCATTGCGGAACAAGGCCGACACCCGGGCGCGGTAGAGGCGTTCCGTCGGATCGAAATTGATCCTCGTAGTCCCCGGTGAACATGAACAGCGGCAGGTACAGTCCTGACAGAACGTCCGGCGCGAACTGGGTGAGGTTCGTGTCCCTCAGTCGTCTGCCATCGGGACTCGGTCGTCCCCAGAGCACCACCGGCGCAAGCCCGTTCCTGAACGCGGAGTTGCCGTACAGAGACGCACGGCAGCGATCGAGGGCAGGTTGGTCGGCGGGACTCGTGAGGGGACAGGCGGTCGCGGTCTGGCGGACGATCGTGCCGATGAAATGCTCGACGGCGCCCCGCTGGGAATCCTGGGCGGCGGCTCCGACTGTCATGGCGCACACTGCCGGTGCCGACGCCCAGCCACAGAACGCGGAGACCCGCGTGTCGGCCCGCGCCGGTCGATCCATCTCCACAGAGGGAAGAATCCGGCGAAGGAAGGCCGACGGACGTTCATGGCGAGCCTCCCGAGCGTGCCGTGCGCATCGCACGTCCGCTCGCAGCTTCCGGGTCCCATCACAGGGCCGCTTCCGCCTCTGCAAGTCACATCGTCAGAGGGCGACGGTCAATTCGACGCTAGAGCCCGCCACGAGCGGAGTCAAGGCGATTCTGCCCTTACTGCGCGCACCGAGGCACTCGCAGCCTTAGGGGACCGAGGTCCACTAGCGAGCGCGGTCGAACTAACTACAGTATCGGCTGGAGGGTCCACAGCGCCTCGGGGGCAGTCTGGAGTCGACTTGATATGAATGTGGTCATGCCCCGTCGTCGAAGAGTGAAGGAGAATCGAGCGATGCGAACCACGCGGGGCATCTTGTTCCACACTGGCGTTCGGTGTGCTGACAGCCATTGCCGCGGCCTCAGAGGCCGCGGATACGCCGGAGCACGCAGAGCGCGAGCGACCAGACGCCGCCGCGGTTGAGCTTCGCGGACGGCCAGGTTTCGTTCTGGCGACCCGGCGCCCAGGACTGGGCGGCGGCACAGGTCAATACTCCTCTTGCGGCGGGCGATGAGCTCTACACGGGGTCCCCGGGCAATCTGGAGCTGCAGATCGGCTCACGCGCGTTCGTGCGCGGGTGGGCCGAATACCCAGGTCGGCCTGGCGAACCAGGAGCCGAGCTTTCTCCAGTTCAAGGTGACCACGGGTTCCGCCTGCCTTCGACCTTCGCACGATCGAGCCCGGGACCACGGTGGAGGTGGCCACGCCGAACGCGGCCCTCACCATCGAGCACCCGGGCTACTACCGCGTGGACGTGACGGGGAGCGCACGGCGTTCATCACCCGCCGAGGCGGCCAGGCCACCGTCACGCCGGCCAGCGGGGCGGCCGTTGTCGTCACGCCGAGCGAGGAGGTCGTCATCGAGGGCACGTCGAGCCCGCGGGTCACCTCCTACGCGGCGCCGCAGCTCGATACGCTGGGACAAATGGAACTACGCCCGCAGCGAAACGCAACTGGACGCGGTGAGCGCCCGTTACGTCTCGCCCGGGACGTACGGCGTGCGCGATCTCGACCGCTACGGGACGTGGCGAGCCGTTCCCACCTACGGCTCCGTCTGGGTCCCGACCGCGGTGCAGCCCGGATGGGCCCCGTACACCACGGGATCCTGGACGTTCGACCCCGCCTACGGCTGGACCTGGGTGCCAGACACCGCGCCGTGGGGTTGGGCGCCCTATCACCACGGGCGCTGGGTCTTCGTGTAAACGGCTTCTGGGGCTGGGCGCCGGGGCCGGTGGTTAGTGAGGCCGGTGTATGCGCCCGCCCTCGTCGCGTTCTTCGGCGGGCCCAGCCTGCACGTCGGCATCAACGTCGGCGGGCCGGTCTTGGGCTGGGTGGCGCTCGGGTGGGGTGAGCCGCTCGTGCCCTGGTGGGGGCGGACGGGCTTCGCCCACGTGCCGACATGGGGCGGCTGGGGCGGCCCGCGCGTCGTGAACAACGTGGTCATCAACAACACGACCGTGGTGAACGTGCAGAACATCAACGTCTACCGCAACACCACCGTGCAGAACGCCGTGGTGGTGGTCAACGAGAATCGCTTCGGCCGCGGCCCCATCACGACGGCGCGCGTCACCCAGGTGGACGTGAAGAGCCTCCAGCCGATCCACACCGGGCCCCAGGTCACCGCGACGGCCGCGAGCTTCGTGCCCACGGCGACGCCGTGGCGTCCGGCCCTCCGGAGGCGAGCCTGAAGCGAGCGGTGGTCGCCACGCGCCCGCCGCCGCAGGCCGGACTACTGAGTCAGCCCCGCGGGTGGAACGGAAGACTGGACCGCCGGGGACTCCCATGCCGGCGCCGCGCATCGTCTCGGCGCCGCCGAGGCACGACGCCGATGAGGTGCCGGCCCGTCCGCCTCTCGGGCAGAGCAGGATCGAGCGCCCCTTGCCCGATCGCGCTCCGCAACGCTCTCGCCTCCGAAGCCGCCCGGGTCTCGTCAGGCCGCACCATCGCGGCGCGACCCACAGGAGGCGGCGCCGTCAGCCAGCGGTGCGCCGTCGGCGCCCGCCGCTTCCACGGCACCACCTCCGGCTCAGGCCCGTCGGCCTGAGAAGCCGCAGGTAGCCGCCCCGTCACCGGGGACGGCTCCGTCGGCGGTTACGTCCCACGGCGCCACCTCCGCCCCTGGCCCGCCCATCTGAGCCGCCGCGTCGACCCGAGCACGCCGCAGGTGGCCGCCCCGTCACCGGGGACGCCCCGTCGCCGGCCGCTCCGCGACAGCGCCTCCGCCCCGTCGGCCCGAGCAGCCCCAGGTGGCTGCGCCGTCCCCGTCGCCGGACGCGCCCGCGACACCGCGGCCGCTCCGCCCCGTCGGCCTGAGCAACCACAGGTGGCTGCGCCGCCCCGTCGTCGGATACTCCCGCGACGCCGCGGCCCGCTGCGCCCCGTCGGCCGGACGCCGCCGCGGAAGCTGCCCCGTCCTCGTCGCCGCCGGATGCGCCGCGCGACAGCGGCCCGGCTCCGCCCGTCGGCCGGAGCCACCGCAGGTGGCTGACCCGGCGCCGGTCAGCTCGCGCGACAGCGCCTCCGCCCCGTCGGCCTGAGGCGGCGGCAGCTTCGCCGGCCCATCCCCGGCTTCCGGGTGAGCCCGCCAACAGCTCTCGCCGCAGCGCGTGCCGGAAGGAGGCCGGATCGTAGTCCCCGCCGCGTGCCCCGCGGATTCGGATCAGCGACGCCCCGCCGGATGACATGGGCGGGCGGGGCGGTGAGAAGGGGACTAGAGCCAGCGCCCGTCTAACGCCATGCGGACCCAATCGCAAGAGAGACAGACTGGATACTTGCTGTAGTCGAGCTTCGCAAAGTCGTTTCTGACCCCGGATAGCACCGGTCCATTCCACACGTCCTGCACGCTCTGGGAGTTCAGATCTCCCAGAACCTGAACGCCATTGGAATCCATGCAGCAGGTCACGACCCTGCCGTCCCAGAGCACTGACATGGATGTCCAAGGGAAATAGCAGACCGACACGATCTTCTTCCCCAGGCGGTTGTAGGCTCTCCCGCCTCCATAGTTGTGCAACGAGGCTGACATTCAAACAGTCACCAGCGCGGGGATCGATGAGGGGTCCCACAGAGCTCTGAACTCCGCGGTCTTGGCATTGGTTCGTTTCGTTGGGAAGATACTGGAGGATCAACCGCGGGGTTGCGGCTCTTCATGTCCTTCCGAATCCGCAAGAAGTCCTTGATGTTCTGCGAGCGTAACCTTGAAATCCAGCCGCTTCATGGTGTTGTTGTACGATTCTTCGTCGGTGCCATAGAAGCTGATCTTCATCTTGTCCAGTCCAGCGCCGATGATCTTCCTCGATGTCTCGGGAAACAGCAGTGAAGCGTTCGATCACGATATAGAGTGCGCGTGATTCCGTACGTCCTTTGCGAGCTGGATTCTGTCGGGTAACCGCTTGTCCAGCAGCGGCTCGCCAAACCCGTGCAGATGCGTGACGGGCTTGCGCTTCGCTCGGACAGCTTCCCTGATGATCTTCTCGAAGAGTCCAAAGTCCATGAAGCCGCGCTTTCTCGACAGCGTGTCGCGCGGGCACATGACACAGTCGGCGTTGCAGTGATTCGTATTTTCGATCATCAGCACGGATGGGCAGCGGAAGATGATACTTGTAGTGCGGATAAAACAGCAGCGGGGTCTTGGCCAACGCCAAGAGCAGCTTGGTCTTCGTGTCTCCGATATTGAGGTTCATTCGTGCCGTCCCGCCGACGCCTATCCGTGAACCGATCCAGCCTCACCCAGGTATTTCGGGTTGATCCGTTCGACTTCTTCGGCCGTCACGTCGATCGAGTGGCGGATCTGCTCCTCCGTGTGGCTGGCGGTGATGAAGAACCGCAGCCGCGCCGCCCGCTCTTCGACGGCCGGATAGAGAATCGGCTGGACGTTGATCCCGCGGTCGAACATCGCCCGCGACAGCCGCAAGCAGTGAACCGAGTCCCCCAGGATCACCGGCACGATCGGTGAGTCCTTGCTCAGGCCGGTGTTCAGTCCCCGCGACCGAGCCAGCGTCAGGAACAGTCGCGGCCCGTTCATGAAGCCAGGCGACCCTCTCGGGCTCGTCCTTCAGCAGCCGGATCGCCGCCAGGGCGGCGGCGGCGTTGGCCGGCGAGATCCCGACGCTGTACACGAAGCCCGGCGCCGTGTACTTCAGGTACTCGACCATGGCCCGGCAACCGGCAATGTATCCGCCGCAGCTGCCGAACGACTTGCTCAGGCGTGCCCATCCAGAGGTCGACGTCCTGGGGATCCACGCCGAAGTATTCGCCGATGCCGCGTCCGCGGGGTCCCAGGACGCCGGCCGAGTGGGCCTCGTCGACCATGAGGAAGGCCTTGTGGCGCTTCTTCACTTCGATGAACCGAGGCAGGTCCGGGATATCGCCGTCCGTGCTGTAGACGCCCTCGATCGCCACCAGCACGCGGCGATAGTCCCCGCGCAAGTCGGCCAACAGCCTGTCCACCACCTGCCAGTTGTTGTGGGAAACGGACGCCGGTGGGCGCCGGACAGGATGCACCCCTGGACGATGCTGTTGTGCGCCAGAGCGTCGTGCAGAATCAGGTCGCCCGGCCCGAACAGGTGGCCCACCGTGGTTTCATTCGTCGAGTGCCCTCCGACGAAGACGATCGCGTCGTCGGCGCCGATGAAGTCGGCAATCGCCCGCTCCAGCTCGCGGTGCAGGCCCTTCTCCCCGGACACCAGGCGGCTGGCCGAAACCGATGTCCCATAGCGATCGATCGCGTCCTGGCGGCGGCGGCCACCACCGGGTCGCCCGACATGCCCACGTAGTTGTAGCTGGAGAAGTTGATCATTTCCCGACCGCCGATCACGGTCGTGTCGTTGGCGACCCGCTCGTGGACCTTGAAGAACGGGTTGCCCAACCCCGTCGATTCGAGCATCTCGAGGTTCTGTTTCAGCTTGATGTATTCCGGATAGCGATCGAACCGATAGTCCTCCGGCGGGATCTCGACCGCGCGCGACGCCCCGCGGCGGTCGCGGCCGTTCACCAGGTGCTTCTGGACCGCGTCGATGACTTCGCGGCACGTGTACATCTCGGCGATCACCTGGTCCGGGAACCGGCCGCCGAAGTGGTCCTCCAGCGCCGCGACAATCTCCATTCGCTCCAGCGAGTCCAGCCCCAGCTCGACGATCGACGAGTCCAGCTCGAGCCCGACCGTCCGGTCCTTGCCGATCGACCGCACCACGTCCAGCACGATCTCGGCCGTCGCCTCGAGTGTCTGCCAGCGGGCCTCGGCGGAGCTTCCTGTTCGGAGTCGATGGGCCGCGAGCGGCCTCTGGCCAAGGCGGCTCGGCTGCCTCGCCAGGCTTTCCGTCTCCGGATGTCGCGTGCCAGGCCGCCTGCCGACGGCGCGGAGCGGAGGGGCAGCGGCCGGCCCGTCGCTCCCTGCCCGATGCCACTCGGCCACCACGTCCAGGCTTCGGTCCAGGAACGCATCACGGCAGACGTGCCGCTGGATCTTGCCGCTGGAGGTCCTGGGGATACTCCCGGCGCGCACGAGCACAATCGAGTCGACGGAGAGCTCATGCTCCGCGGCCACGTCGCGGCGGATCGCCTCCGATCGCCTGGGGCGCCTCCGCCCGCTGGCGCCGTTCCAGCTCGAGGACGATCACCAGCTTCGGTTCGGGGCCCTCCTCCACTGTGAACGCGGCGCCCAGGCCGTCTCGCACGCCGGGGTGGCTCTTTGCCGCCGTGGCTTCTATGTCTTGTGGGTAGTGGTTCTCGCCGCGGACGATCGATCAGATCCTTCAGCCGGCCGGTGACGAACAGCTCGCCGTCGTGCGTGAAGCCCAAGTCACCGGTACGCAGGAACGGGCCTTCGCCCGTGTCTTGCAGGTACGCGCGGAACGTCTGCTCCGTTTCGTCGGTTCGCTGCCAATACCCTTGCGCGACACTTGGCCCCGACACCCAGACCTCGCCGACCTGGCCGGCCGGCACGCGGGTCAGCCGGTTCGGGTCGGCAATGACAATCTGCTGGTCGGGCATGGTCTGTCCGCAGCCGACCAGGGCACGGGGCCCGCGCTCGCCGGCGGCGATCGGCACGACGCGGTCGGCCTCCAGCGACTTGCCGTCGAACCCGCGGACGATCGGTGGGGCAGCCTTGTACCCGCCTGACACCAGCAGCGTCGCCTCGGCCAGGCCGTAGCATGGGTAGAAGGCCTCCGGCCGGAAACCGCACGGTGCAAACGTCTCGGCAAACTGCTCGAGGGTTTCCGCCCGCACCGGCTCGGCCCCGGTGAAGGCCACTGTCCAACTGCTCAGGTCCAGCGTGGCCCGCTGATTGGGCGTGATCTTGCGAACGCAGAGGTCGAAGGCGAAATTCGGGCCCCTGCTCGTTGTCCCGCGCGTAACGGGATATCGCCTGAAGCCAGCGGACCGGCTTTTGAAGAAAGCGCCACGGGCGACATCAGGATGTTCGGACGACCCACGTAGAGCGGCTGGAGAATCCCACCGACCAGCCCCATGTCGTGGTAGCTCGGCAGCCAGAACACGCCAGAGGCTGACCGCGTATGCTCGAAGGCATAGGCGATCAGTGCCGAGTTGTGCAACAGGTTCGAGTGGCTCAGCATCACTCCCTTGGGAGTCCCCGTCGAGCCCGAGGTGTACTGAAGGAAGGCCAGCGTGTCGCCGGTGATCTGCGGCAGCTGCCACTGGTCGGCCCACATGGGCGGTCCGGTCGGTGGAGAGCCAGCGAAGTCCTTTCAGATCCGATGTCTGGTCAATCGAGCGGCCTGACCCGCTCCAGGACCGCATCGGTCGTCAGCGCCACCGTCGCGCCGGCATCGGCGGCGATCGCCTGGATGCGGGACGGCGCGCGGTTCATCCGCGGCGGGTAGACCGGCACCGCCACCACTGCGGCATACTGACAGCCGAAGAACGCCGCGATGAAATCGAGGCCAGGCGGGTAGAGGAGCAGGGCCCGCTGACCCTTCAGGCCCTGCGACGTGAGCCAGGCCCCGATGGCCCGGGCCTGCCGGTCGAGCTCGCGGTAGGTCAGGTGGACTTCCTCGGATTCTCCGTCAACCAGAAACGTATAGGCCCGGTCGTCCGCTTGGCATTCTGCCCGCTGGCGCAGCAGGTCAACCAACGTGGTCGGTCCAGCAGTCGGATCGAGGAATCGGTACTTGGGATGCACGACGGGTCTAACTCCGGGACCACTGCGGACCGTGGGGAAGGATTTGCTGGAGACGGTACCGGCCCGCCATGCTCGGGTCGCCGGCTCTCGAACCTCACGTGTTGTTCTCGGCATCCTCGCGACACGCACTCGGCTGGGCGGACCGACCGACAGAGCCGAGCCGCCCGTATGGTATTCGGAGCCTACCACGCGCCCCGAGTCGTATTCCTACACTTTCGAGTGCGCCGAGGCCCATGCCGCGGGGCGAGCCGACGGAGAGTGATAGGATGAGGCCCTCATCCGGCGGAGGTCAGGCATGGCGGGCTCGGGCCCTGTCTCGATACGTCCTATCGAATTGGGGAATAGAAGGCAGCTCAAGACATTCATCAAGTTCCCGTGGAGGATCTACAGCGATGATCCCAACTGGGTCCCGCCTCTGATCCTCGACCAGCTTCAATTCTTCACGCCGGGCAGGAATCCGTACTTTTCCCATTCGACCGCCCGGCTCTTCATGGCGTTTCGGGGCGACGAGCCGGTCGGAAGAATCTCAGCCCACGAGAACAATCAGCACATCCGGGTCCATCGAGACGGAGCGGGATTCTTCGGCTTCTTCGAATGCATCGATGACCAGGCGGTCGCCAATGCGCTGTTCGATGTCGCCTCGACCTGGCTATCGGAGCGGGGCACTCGAGACCCTGAGGGGCCCGTCAGCTTCTCCGTGAATCATGAAGTCGGATTGCTCCTCGATGCCTTCGACGAGCCGCCCCTCATCCGGATGACCTACAATCCCCCGTACTATGCCGGTCTGATCGAAGGATACGGCTTGCGGAAGATCCAGGATCTGTACGCCTATGTCATGTTCGAGAGTGAGGAGATTCCGGAGCGGTTGCGCGGCATTTCCGATCGTGTTCTCGAGGACCCCAAGCTCGTCGTCCGGACGGTGGAATGTCCGAGACTTCGAGAACGAGATGGCGCGGATCAAGAAGATCTACGCGGAGGCCTGGTCCGAGAACTGGGGCGCCGTCCCGCTCACGGAAGACGAGTTCGATCGTATCGTCGGCGAGCTCAGATTGATCTACGACAGGGATCTGTTCTTCATCGCCGAGTACGACGGCGAGCCGGCCGGGATGTCGCTGGTGCTTCCCGATATGAACCAGGCCCTGAAGAAAGCTGGCGGCCGGCTGTTCCCCCTGGGTTTGCTGAAGATGCTCTGGCATCGGCGGAAGATCGACGCCTGGCGCATGCCCTCCTGGGGGTCCGGCAGAACACCGCCTGAGAGGCATCGAGGTCGTCTTCTGCTGTCGTACGTACGATGTCGCCAAGAAAACAGGAACTACCGGAAGGGCGAGCTGTCCTGGATACTCGAGAGCAATACGGCAGCCAATGCCGTGCTGAAAAGACTGGGCGCGCGGAGGTCAAGACGCTACAGGATCTAGCTGAAAAGCCGCTCGCATAGAGAGGTCTGGCGTCCGATGAAAACGGATCTTCTTCATTTGCGGTTCGATGAATCAGACAACCCAGATGCACCAGATCTCCGAGCACCTCCCCGAGTACGAGCACTCCTTCTCGCCCTACTACTGCGACGGCCCTACCGAGATTCTTCGAAGGCTCGGGCTGATCCAGTTCACGATCGCAGGGAACAAGCTGGCGGGACGCTGCCGGAACTATCTGCAGAACCATGGCCTCCCCATCGACTACCAGGGCAAGAATGGGCCGTACGACCTGGTGCTGACCTGCTCGGACCTGTTCCTACCGAAGAACATCCGAGACAACAGGATCGTGCTGGTTCAGGAAGGGATCACGGACCCGGAATCCAGTGTGTTTCATCTCGTCAAGCGCCTCCGGTTCCTTCCTCTCTGGCTGGCGGGAACATCGACGACCGGGCTCAGCGATGCATACCGGGCTTTCTGCGTCGCGAGCGAAGGATATCGCGACTTCTTCATCCGAAAGGCGTGCGCCCCGAGAAGATCGTCGTCACGGGAATACCCAATTTCGATGACTGCCGGCGATATTGCCGCAACGACTTCCCCTATCGACACTACGTGCTGGCGTGCACGTCGCCGCTGAGGAGATATTCCGGCGCGAGGATCGCACGGCCTTCATCCGACGAGCGGTCGAGCTCGCTGGCCGCCGGCGCCTCATCTTCAAGCTTCACCCGAACGAGAATATCGAGCGCGCCACCGAGAAATCCACCGGCACGCGCCGGGAGCCATGGTGTTCTCGACGGGCAGCGCGGAAGAGATGATCGCGAACTGCGATGTCCTGATCACTCGATTTTCGTCGACGGCCTTCGTCGGCCTTGCGCTGGGCAAGGAAACCTACTCGGACTTCGACATGGACGAGCTGCGCCGGCTGATGCCGGTTCAGAACAGCTCGGCGGCCTTCAGCATCGCGAATGTCTGCCGCCGGCTTCTCGACGCGGCTCCCGCGAGGTGATGTAGAGTGACGCTTCGGGGCGCTTGACATGAGTACGAACGGTCGGCGCGATGACATGCGCCGCGTGGTCGTGACCGGCATGG
>ERZ1370068.5566-contig-4588_pt1 | contig 29856 bp, 43 predicted proteins | sample MGYA00561227_ERZ1370068 | MGnify/ENA primary metagenome ERZ1370068 (study PRJEB38410, sample SAMEA6850437) | metagenome | study: Metagenomic assessment of the ecological functions of the soil: analysis of the soil microbiota associated with the...
GGTGATAAAAAGCCGCGCTAACGATTCGGATTACGGTAATGGCATCACCTCCTGACGAAAAATAAATCACCCCGAAGAACCAGGTCTACCGTTGCGCGTGTTCACTGGCACGAGCCGCGCTGATATTCGACTGGTACCAGCCTCGTGAGCTGGAGCCGAACGGCGGTTACGGTGTTTGCATTCCTCTCACCAACCTGAAAATCCGGCGGCGTTGGAGACACATCCTATAAAAGTTCGAAACGATTCGCCGAGAACCACAGGCTATAAAAATATCGATGAAATAATTTAACCACACAGACAAAATCATGTTACAAGCTCAGCACCATAAATGATTCAAGCCTATGACACACTGCGCTGGTCTCATTTTAATCAGTTTCTCTTCCTCGAGCACAATGCTTGACAGTGAAGTACTTTGCATAGATCCCATGCAGCTAATTTTTGGAAATTACCCAGGAGGGGAGAGCTGGCGATGGGACTCAGCCATGCAGAAAAACAAGTATTATCTGCACCAACAATTGAGGCCATGCGGCTGACAGGCTCTTGTTTTCCACCCACTTTGCATAGCCTTTCTTGAGCTACCACCTGTCAGTGTCTGAGACTGGCGAAATCTTATCAGTGGTAACATCAGCGTGGCGGTGCGTGGCTCCGGCGCGCCAGCGACGGTAGCAGTGCAGATCACGATCTCGCTGCTCGCGCCCCGTAGCCTACCTCCCCGCAGAACGAGCTCCGGCCCTTTCCGGCGATGCTCGCGGTCGAAAATCACTCCGGCGTCTCAGCGGGTCCGGCTGGCGCTCGCCCGCATGCCGGTCACGGCCCGAACGCGTTCCCGAACTTTCCGCGTTCTGGCGCGCCAGTCGGTGCGTCTTCCTCCTCCACCGGAATCATTTTTATTTTGATCCGGGCCGCAACTTCCCGCGCGGTTGTCGGCGGGTTGCGCTCCGAATCCTGGTTTGCACCTCCTACCCACGCGGCGGCGGCAGCAAGCTGGCCGTGGTGTTCCGCTGGCGAAGCATCTGGGTGCTTTCGGCAGCCTTACCTGCGCGCGTCTCATCCAGCAAGAGAATCCGCGCCATGACCAGCTGCCCCGTAGCTCCGGCGTCTAAGGCTGTCGCGAATCCTCGCGTACGGCCAGGGCATCGCGGGGTGTCGTGTCGCTGCGCCGCCGCCCGCGCTGCCGCTTTCCACTGCAGCCGAAGCGCCGTTCCCCGGGCGCGATGAGATCATTTTCTCTCGTTCTGCGTCATTCTTGTCACGCTGGTCTTCCAAGGTCTTACGCGCCCTCCTGGTCCAGGTGCTGGGCATCAGCCGATGACGGTGAATCTCATCGCGAAGAGCGCATTGTTCGCCAGAAAGCAAACTAAGCGGCCCTGCTTCGTCGAGACGCTGGTTGACAAGAGCGGCAACCACACCAATCGCATTGTCAGGCTGCGGGATTGAATATCGCGACCGACTCGCACGCGTCGAAATATTGCAGCGAGCTCCACGACCGAACCTGATCCCGCGAAGCCATGGCCGACCTCGCATTTCAACCACACCTGTTCGCAAGGCGCTGCCGAGTCGGCGCCAAAAAGCCAGGTCGAGTTGCGGAACCAGCATCACATCAACGACGAAACGCTGCGCATCGTCCAGCGCGACATCGACCTCGCCGAAGCCCGCATCGTCGAGGCCGATTATTGAGATCGGATCAACCGATGCCGGTGGCGCGCCACACCCGGCTTAATCAACAAAAACACATTTACTTAAGCGCGATTGATACGCGCTCAACCAGAAGTATTAGGCGCGCCAAATGCTTGAACGCCTCATCCGATGACCTGATCATCAACGATCATATCCAGTTGATTGCGAATAACCCCACGCCTTAGAGATGCCGACCACGCGAACGGATAGTTCGTAACCAACGCCGCATCTAGCTGCCACTGCAGGCGTCGCGCGTTCGGAATCCTTCAGGCTCCTCTATGTGCTGCGTTTAGCATCATGCCTCCGTCCCAAGGCAAGCGAAAGGTTCGGTCAGAGCGCGATCACGGTTCTCCGGCGTTGCCGTATACCGTTTGACGTCGCCACGATCAACTCATGAATATCGCCACGAGGCCCACTCGTCACTTTCCCATTGTCTTGCAGTTCCTTCTCATAGAGTCCATTCAGCTTTCTGAACCTCTAGGAGCATGGTATCTGGATTTTTTTGAGGGCAGGGCAATGACTATGCAGTGGGGTCAGTTGGTATGTTTCCTGGGGTGCTAGCGGCACAAGCGCTCTCAGTGTAGAATTTTAGTCACAGTCAATTTACTAAGCATGAGGCGATTGACCCAAAAAAGTTGACAAATAAGCGTGGATCTCATTTGGATCACGGTCGTGCATAGCTGCCTTTAAAAAAATGTCAGCCGTGGCATGAGGTGACTGGGGATTAACTCAGGGATGGATCTATTTTATGATGGACTCGAGGCTAATTGTGAAAAAAAGGGTTCGTTCCATAACGATCCTCACAAACCGCGCGATCCCAGCGGGATCGCCCCCTATCGGCGTGGCGAATTGCTTTGCCACCGGAACGAGCGCTGCGGCCGAAGCCGTCGAAGCGCTTCTGTGCGAGGCGCCGGGATTCACCTGCGGGTGTTACGGCTACGAGTCGCGCGTCGGGAATTAAGTTTCGGGAGCCGGACCGCGCGTTCTCTTTGATCCCGATGTCGTCGTTGTTACATTCAACGCCAATCCAAACGAGGCGAACTGGACTACACTTTTCTGACTGGTTGTGCGCGTTTTCCATGCAGCGACCGGTGCCTAGTCATTCCGACCGAACTTTCGACACCCTCGACGTGTTGCAGATTCTTGAAATGGCGGCATCGGATTTCTTGTTGCCACCCTTGCGCCGTTCCAGAGTTGCTCTCGAGTGATTCGCCAGGCACTTCTTAGGCGACGAGGACATGCGCGCCTGAGAAATTTAAGGAAGGCCCAGCCTTAAGCAAATCATCGGCGAGGGCCCGGCGCTGCTGCAGCAACTCCGGCGGGTCCCGCGATTGCGCGCGCTGCGATGCTACGGTTCTCATTTCAGGGGAGTCCGGCACCGGCAAGGAGATTTTTGCGCGGGCTATTCACAGTCCGAGCCCGCGGGCCAGCCTGCCCTTTGTTCCGGTGAATTGGCGGTGCGATCCCCGAGCATCTCATGGAGAGCGAAATCGCTCGGTCACAAGCGAGGCGCATTCACTGGCGCCGTTTCAGATCGCGCAGGGGCTCATCCACGAAAGTGCGAGGGCGGGACGCTCTTCCTCGATGAGGTGGATGGTTTGACATGCCATGCGCAGCGGTGAAGCTTCTTTCGGTTCTTGCACGGGAAGGTGGGCCACCGACCGGTCAGGCTCCCAGGAAGATTCGGTTTCAAATGCCGGCGTCCGCGTCAGTGGCGGCGGCCAGCGTCCTGACCCCGGATCAGATCGATCACACGGAGGGAAAATTCCGCGAGGACTTTGTTCTATCGTCTGAACGTTCTTCAACTTACTCTCCCTCCCCTTAGAGAACGGCGTGCCGATATTCCGTTGCTCGTTCGGCACTTTCTGGACCAGCAGGCATCGCTCACCAACGAATCTGCCCAAGCGTCTCCGCTCGCCGCGCTTAACTCGCGCGCGCTCGCCTATTCGTGGCCGGGGAACGTCCGGGAACTTCGAAACGTGCTCACCCGAGCCTTCCTCCTGTCGGATCATCCCGTGTGATTCAGGTGTTTGATCTCAATCTGCCGGAGGAAGACCGCGCCGCAGACGACGGCTCTGTTTCAGTCGATGAAGTCTCAAGTCGCTCGAACGATTCGAACGCGAATTTCTGAAGCGGTCCTGCGCCCACGATGGAAATATCACCCAGGCCGCGCGAGCCGCGAAAAAGAACCGCCGGGCATTCTGGGAACTCTTGCGCAAACACGATCTACTGCGGGGAGGTGGCCGAACCTAAGAGTACGCGCGGAAGTAATTCTCTATTTGTTAGATCGCATAGCCCACCCGCCGACCCTGAACCGAACCTTTTCGAAGGCGAGGGAGTGAACGTCACCTACAGGGATACTCCGGCGCGGGGCGAGTTTCTCGCATCCACGACGAGCGGTGCAATCTAACATTCAGCTGTGATAAAGGCGAGATCGACTTGCTCGAAAGCAAAATCGGCAGGCTAATTACGGTGACCCTGGAAGCAGTCCCGGACAGCCACGAGCTTACGCTGGCGCTACTGTTGCCAAGATCAACCTGGAGGGCAAGAGACTCCCTTCGTTGACGTTGCTATACGGACGAAACACCTTAGCAACATCGGTGGTCCGTCAATTCGGCAATCAACTGTTCGGATCAACTTTACTGGACTTAGTAGGGTCGTGTCTTGACGTATGACAAGTGGAAATCCTCTCTGAAGCGCTCATTCGCGACACGCGGCGATCGATTCACGCGCAGGATCAACTCAGTTGACGACGAAATCGTCGCGCTTATCTCCATTAGAGCCCACTCATCACTTTCCCATTGTTTCGGAGTTCCCACTCTAATATCGAATGAAGCTCTGCCTTAGATTCCTTACACTTACTTACCGCACCGATTTTCAACGCTATTCCACCATGAAAATGCTCGATGAGAACGATTGGTAGGCACTCGCTGGATACCCGAAAGCACCCCGGCCCCAAATCTTATGCCAAGGAACCTTCCAAAAGGATTTCCAACCTGAAAAGGATTATTAGAGGGTCCACGGGTAGGGATAGCCGAAGGTCCCACCACGGGTGAGCCCACGCCAAACTCTTTGGAAGGCACGGGGCAGCCTCGGAAGATCGTTTGGGACGGCTGGAGGTCGCGGTTACCCCGCCTGTCGCACTTATCGGCGCCCGACCGCCGTCCTGATTTGACTTCGGGCGCTTTGACTCAGGAGGCGGATGAAGGCCGGTCAATCCGGTGACGAGTCAAAGACGGAAGACAAACCTAAACGGAAGACAAGCCAAGAAACGTGGCCGGTGAGAAGAATCAAGCTGGCCCACCCTGATCGGCCAGCTAAACTGTTGAGAGTCGAAGCGGGGACGAGAGAGCCTCAGGCCACCTGTCGTCCCGTTAGTCTCACCGGAAAATCGTTTCATGTGGCTTGCTCTCTGTTCAGCGCAAGAAGTATCTGGTCTCTGGGCATTCCAGGGTTTGCAGCTTCGCGGCCGACCTATTGAACTAGTGCAGTGAGTTTTTGAAAAATGAACGCTAAGCGGTGATGCGATGAGCGATGTTACGATAGGTCCATTTGAAAGGTTTGGCGTTGGCATTGTGGGAACGGATGTAGCGCATGATCTTTCGTTTGAGATCGTTTCGGGACTCGAAGATCCCACGAGCGATCAGGTCACGCTGGATCTTCGAAAACCAGATTTCGACCTGGTTGAGCCAGGAAGAGTAGGTCGGTGTGTAGTGAACAGTGACGTTCGGATGCTCGGCCAAAAACGCGGCGACTCTCTTCGTCTTATGAGCGGAAAGGTTGTCCACGATGATGTGGATTTCCTTGTCGGCCGGCTGGGTGGCAACGACGTCGGCCAGAAAGGCAACAAACTCCGCGCTGGTGTGACGGGCGGAGGTCTTTCCAACCACCTGGCCGGTGCGCACATCAAGGGCGGCGTAGAGCGAAAGCGTGCCGTGGCGGTAGTATTCGAACCCGTGGCGCTCGGCACGGCCGGGCGAAAGCGGCAAGACAGGGTCGAGCCGGTCCAGTGCCTGAATGGCGCTCTTTTCATCGACAGAGAAAACAGCCGCGTTAACGGGCGGGTTGAGATAGAGACCAATGACATCGGCCGCCTTGGCCTCGAAGTCGGGATCGTTGCTGGCCATATACCGCCGGAGGCGATGCGGTTGAAGACCGGCCTTGCGCCAGACCTGCGAGACGTGCGTCTGGGTCGTTCCCAACTCTCTGGCCAGACTGCGGGTGCTCCACTGGGTGGCTCCTCCGCTGGGTTTGCGGTGCAGAGTCCAGTCGATGATCCGTGCTTCGAGCTTCTCTCGGCCCGGTGTGGGCTGACGGCCGCGATGCCGACTATAGAGTCCAGCCAGCCGATCCTCGCGGAAACGGTCCCTCCACAAGCGCACGGTATTGACGCTGCAACGCTCGCTGCCGCTGATCGCCCGCAACGAAAGCCCACGACCGAGATCGAGAACGATGCGAGCCCTGCGGCCGTCTTCGCTGCGCGCACTGCGGCTGTTGGCCATCTTCGCAAGTTCGCGCCGTTCCGGCGGACTAATGACAAAAGGTGCTGCCATGCTTTCCAGCATAACTTAGCTGTATCATAACTCAAGAACTCACTGCACTAGTCACCGCCGAAGATGCTGCCATACAGTCTGAAATGGGAGCATACCTTAGGAGCATCGGATCCCAGCATCTGCATCACTCTCGTGGATGGCCGCGTTATCAAAAGACGGCGCTGTGCGCGGGGTTCTTAATCGGCTAACGCACGTGCCCCTTCAAGCAACCTCGCCGGCGCGCCATGATTACGATTATGCGATGCAGGAGTACACCGGCGTTCTTTATGAGCTGGTTATTCCGCTCTGCCGCAGCCGGTACTCAACCGGGCGGACGCGCAGGGTCTTTGCGGTGCCTGGCGGCACATATCAGGAGTGGCGCCTGGCTGGCCGGTCGCGCGGGGACTCCCGACAACCCCTTACAGACAGACGAGCACCGATCAGGATTGATGAGGCAGTAGAGATGCGAAGGCTTCATCCAGCGGGAACGCCAACCGTCGGGGCAATCGTTGTTGGAGATCGCGTTTTCGGCCCTTCCTTCCCGCCAGAGATTCGTGAGGCATGTTTGCGACTGGCGCAGCTCTCTAAGACAGCACTGCTCGGGATCGAATTCACTGCGAGCGCATCCGGAAACGGTTGGACATTTTTTCGGAGCGACACCCATGTTCGACCTCGCGCATGGGCGGTGAACCATTGCTTAACACTTCGCGGAGGAGCTGTATCAATCAAGCTGAAGGGTCATGATACTTCTTTGCGGAATCCCTACCGTGTCCCCCTCGCAATGGTGCGCCGAGGCTTTGGATGGCCTCGGCGCGCCTACCTGCTCTTAAACCAGAGACAATTCTCCATCATGGGTTTGACGCTGGAAATTTCCAGCCGTCTTCCTTCCAGAGCTGAAAGATCAGCCGGAAAGTTCGCCATCGCGCCAACTCTGCCGCAACCTGCTCGATACCCTGAACCGATGGGCCGAGGCTGCACCGGCCCGCGTTGTAAATCGGGGCGGCGATGGGTTCGAACCTTTCAAAGCCATTCCAAGCGCAACTCATTCGCCGCTTCTGGTTTTGAAGTCCCTGAAACGCTCATCACCAATGATCCTGAACTGGTGAAAGCCTTTCGGCGCACGCCATCAAAGAATCATCTATAAATCCATTAGCGGCGTTCGGTCCATCGTCCAGACATTCAACGATGCAGACATGGATCGTCTCGAGAGCATTCGTTGGTGTCCGACACAGTTTCAAGCTTTCGTCGATGGCACAAATGTTCGAGTTCATACTGTTGACAGAAGGCTTTGCTACAGCAATCAGCACGACGCCACGGATTATCGCTATGCTCACCGCCAGGGAGGAAAGCGTGCGGAACTGAGAGCGGTGGAGTTATCTGACCACCTCGCAGAAATGTGCGTCAAGCTTCTCGGCGGGACTTGGGTTAGCCTTTGCAGGTATCGATTTGAAGGTTACCCAGGACAACCGGGTCTATTGCTTCGAGGTCAACCCCAACCCGGCGTTTAGTTATTACGAAGCCAACACGGGCCAACCAATAGCCCAGGCCATCGCCGCTTATTTAGCTGGAGAATGAGAGCCGGCGCAACAGAGAGCCGGCATCAACGATGCCGGCTACAAGTTGTAGCTGGGGTTGGTGACCCCGGATCTTTATTTATGCAATTGCGCTAGTCTTGCCCGGCCTGTATTGCCGTTATGGCGATTGTATAGACGATATCCCTCCACCAACGCGCCGCGGGACAGATCATTCACCGGACGTCGAAGACCTTGCAGCATTGGACCGATGCTGATCACATTGGCGCTGCGCTGAACGGCCTTGTAGGTGGTATTACCGGTGTTCAAGTCGGGAAACACGAAAACCGTCGCACGGCCCGCGACAGGACTATCCGGCGCCTTTGTTGCGGCGACATCAGTCATCGTCGCGGCGTCGTATTGAAGCGGCCCATCGAGCAAAAAATCGGGCCGTTTAAGCTTCGCCAGCCTCGTTGCTTCGCGCACCTTGTCCACATCCGCCCCGGCGCCCGACTCGCCCGTTGAATAGCTGATCATGGCGACTCGCGCCGGGATGCCGAACCTCTCTGCGAATCGGCGCTTTGATTGCAATGTCAGCCAGCGTTTCGGCATCCGGATCGGGATTCACCGCGCAATCACCGTAAACCAAAACCTGATCAGGCAGGCACATGAAAAAAATAGATCGAGACGACCCTTTGCACCCGGTTTGGTTTTGATGATCTGCAAAAGCAGGACGAATGGTATTTGCAGTGGAATGCACCGCGCCGGAGACCAAGCCGTCCACTTCGGCGAGGGCCAGCATCACTGTGCGCCAAGCCAGACGTTGTCATCGAGAAGATCCGCGGCGTCCTTTGGAGCAAGACCCTTGTGCTTGCGCATCTCGACAAGCGGGCCGACATAGTTCGCGCAGAATGAGGGTCGGGTCCAAAATCTCGAGGTTTTCAGGAAGCTCGACTTCCAGACCTGAAGCGACCCGGATGTATTTCGTCGGGATTTCCCAGCAAGACACAGCGGGCGATATTGCGCTGCGCGCAGAAGAGCCGCCGCGCGGATGGTGCGCGGTTCGTCGCCCTCGGGAAGAATGATGCGTTTCTCGGAGAGCCCGGGCGCGCTCTCCGTGATGCGGTAGCAAAAGCCGCCGGCGACATCCGGGTTTCGACGGGGATTGCCGAACGCGAAGCGATCCAATCCGCGTCTATATAGAGCGCCACATGATCCATACCGAGTTGGACGCGCTCGAGATCGTCTTCCGGCACTTCCGGGCTCATTCGACCAAGCTGGGATGCGGTCTCCCAGCTGTTCGATTCGACGCGCATAACGGGCAGACCCGTTTCAAACCCCGGCCGGCAAAGATTCCACACCGGTTCATCCCGCTGGAATTCTCCTGTCAACACCAATCCCGCTATTGGCGTTTTCAAGGCCGACAGAGCGACTGCCATCATCACATCGCTGCGATCGATCGGGGTGACCAATATCGACCCCGCCTGGAAGGTGTGGAGCATGTTCGGCACGGTGCGCGCGAGCAGAGAGATTTTCTTGGCCCGCCGGGTTTGAATCTCACCTTCATGCAGCACTTCGGCGCTAAGGTGCCGCGCAATGTCGATGGCGCGACAGGCTGTTCAGCTCCGGGATTTTGCGGGATGGCTCCAATCAGATGAAACCCCCACGCTCGAGCACGCGGCTTTGGAGGCCAAATCGTCGCGCAATGCGGTGAGCGAAAGCTTCGCCCGGGTCCGGCACACGATTAATGATGCAACCAATCACCGAGCCACCTTCGAGCCCACCGTATTGGCTGGCAGCGACTTCCAGGCGTTCATCGAACTCCTCCATCGACGATTCGGCCAGAGATCCGGCAAGAATGACCTGCGCGCTCAACGTTTTGACGAGCTGAACGTTAAGCGTAGCTCCCAGAGGCATATCCGTGGAATGGGCAAGCCTTCTCCACAACCACCACACATCGGCATCGGAGGCCGATTCGGTGGAAATCGCGCATTACGCGCTCCGCAGTGAGTTCATCGGAGCGCTCCGGATGAAATCAGGCGCTCAGCCTCTTCCAATGAGATCGGAAGTGCGGGTCGCAGGCTTGTCGTGGCCCGGATAAATGCGTGGAACGCTCCGGGCCTGTGGCCTTGCGAGAGGCTGACCAATGGGTTTGCAAAAGGCGACTCGCACGCCGCGGTTGTCGAGAGCATGCACGAGGCCAAGAGCGACTGACGTAAGACCGACTTTGGATCCGCACGGTGCGAGGTAAAGCGTGTGAGGCATGGGACTAGTGAACGGGGGTTGATGTGAGAAAACGAGCCGTCTCTCGCGCGATGACGAGCTCTTCGTTGGTGGGAACAACAAGGGCGAGAGCCCGGAGTCTTGACTGGTAATTCGTCCTGCCGCGGATTTGCCGTGCTGCTCGTTAAGACCCTCGTCGAGTTTGGCTCCCAGGACGCGGAAGATTGCTCAGCGTTCGAGCCCGAACCGGGCTCGAATTCTCGCCGATCCCACCGGTAAAGACCAGGGCATCAATACGGTCGAGAGGCAGCGCTGAGGCCAAGAATTGCTTTGGCCAGACGGTAGCAGAAAACTTCGACAGCGAGACCCGGCGCGGATGTTGCCTCACTGACCGCCTGCACAAGGGGTGCGCATATCATTGCTGAGTCCAGAGAGACCGAGAAGGGGCCGCTCTCGCGATTAAGAATGGCCGTGACCCCAGCAAGGTCGTTATCCAGGCGTCTCGCCAGGAACTCATGAAGATTGGGGTCGACGTCCCCGCTTCGGGTCCCCATCACGAGAGACCCTCTAGCGGCGTTAGTCCCATCGTGGTGTCACAGCTGTGACCTTCTCTGACGGAGCACGCGCTGCATCCGTTTCCGAGATGCGCGGTAATCAAATGCAACTCCTCGATCGGCCTCTCCAGAAGCTCTGGCCGCCTCTTCCGCAACGAAGTGATGGCTCGTTCCATGGAAGCCGTAGCGCCTCGCTTTGTAATGCTCATAGAGGCCGCAAGGGATGGCATACAAATAGGCTCTGAGGCGGCATCGTTTGATGGAAGTGCGGTATCGAAAACCGCGACATGGGGACTTCAGGAAAACTTCTGCATCGCAGCGTGGATTCCGATCAGGTTGGCGGGATTGTGCAAAGGGAGCCAGCTCGCGGCAGCTCTTCGATTCCCTGAATCGACATCCGCATCGATGCTCACGCTGTCTTTGAACGCCTCTCCTCCATGCACGACGCGGTGACCGACGCCGACAATTTTCAAACCGGCCATCTCATGAAGGATTTCGTCAAGCACCTCGATATGCCCGGCGTTTGGAAGCGGTATCTCGTGGCTCGTTCCTCCGGAGAATTTCGCTCTTCAGCCCGGCGTCCGGTGAACTCAAGCATTCAGCCAGACCCTGGATTTCTGCCTCTCCGCTGCTGGGATCAATGATTGAAAATTTCAGCGACGAGCTTCCGCAATTGATGACGAGGATGAAAGACATGGAGAATGTGCAAGAGCAAATGCCGAAATAAATTTCCGAAATGGTGGCAGCGTTGTGTGGGGAGAAGGGGACCCCATCATCCCTTCAGGGTCCCTGGCAAGGCGCGTCGCAGATTAATCTTCTTTCGGCATTTGCTCTAGAGGGTGGGCGTTTACTGGGAGCCTGTCGGACTTGGAAGTAGCAGCTGTCAGGCAGGGAAACTTCGGTTTCTCAACCGCGATTTATCCATACAATGGGAGTTTCGATTTAAAAGTCCGACAGCCTGCTAATACGATTTTGCCCACACCCGCGCGTTGTGTGCTCGGCTGGCCGGTGAAAATACAGCGTCCGGCCTCAGGCTTGTTCTCGAACGGGATACAACGAATAGTCACGCCTCGCCTTCAATCCTTGATTTCCTCTTCGGCCGAGCGCTACTCATCCCAATAAGCAAGAGCAAACCCGCCGTGGATCTCCGGTTTCGCAGCATTTTGCGGTGTAAAGAACTCGTAGAATTGTTCCTTGCTCTCGATGATGCGCGTCTGGCTGTTCTCGAAATGCCGTCGCCCGGGCTAGCATGCCGGACTGAATTTCGTCCAGCATCGACGGAAATCGCCCGGGCAATTCAGCGGTCGGCACAAAAGACCTTTCCCTGTGGGGTTTGTCGCGGCAGGAGATCGCGGCGGTTCCCTGCGCAAGATCGCGGGGGCCAATCTCAATGCGGATTACACCCTTTTGATCCACTCTACTTCCTTCACGCCGCCGCCTAAGTCGCGTTTGTCGACCTCGACGTTGATCAAGTCATCGTGATACGGACTTCTCGCAAAGAGGCGGCGATCTTGTCGGCTGCTTCCAGCACGGCGATGCGGGCTTCTTCCTTTGGTGTAATGGGAATGATTACGGCGTGAACCGGGGCTATACGAGGCGGCAGAGCGAGTCCGTCGTCGTCGCCATGGGTCATGATAAGCGTGCCGATCAACCGCGTGCTGATGCCCTGCAGCTTGTTGTCCAGGCGAGTTCGATCGAGCCTTGCGTGGACTGGAATTCGATGCCCGATGCCTTCGAAAAATTTTGCCCTAGGAAATGCGAGGTGCCGGTCTGGATGGCGCTCGATCCTGCGACCATCGCCTCGATGCAAAGCGTCTGCAGGGCGCCCTGGAAAGCGCTCGCTTTCGGTCTTCTCGCCACTGATCACAGGAATCGCCAGGAAATCGCGCGCAAAGGTCTCGTAAACGCGCAGCATCCTCATCGTTTCCTCCCGGGCCTCGGCTTCAGTCTCGTGCGCGGTGTGGCCTTCCTGCCACAGGAACTCGGTCGTGCGAAGAAACAATCGCGTGGCCGCAACTCCCAGCGCACGACGTTTGCCCATTGGTTGAGCAGGATCGGCAAGTCGCGCCAGGATTTTACCCAACGCGCGTAGGCTGCACCAATGATCGTCTCCGATGTCGGGCCGCACGATGAGCGGCTCGTCGAGTGGCGCCGGCACGGAACGAGGCTTGCCGTCCCTCCGCTTCCGAGCCGGTGATGCGTCACGACCGCGCATTCCTTGGCGAAGCCCTCGACGTGCGCGGCCTCCTTCTCGAGATAGCTCAGCGGTATGAAAAGCGGGAAGTAGGCATTGCTGGTGGCCGGTCGCCTTGAACATCCCGTCCAGGACACGCCTGCATCCGCTCCCACGAAGGCGATAGCCCCACGGTTTGATGACCATGCAACCTCGAACTTCGGAGTTTTCGGCGAGATCGGCTGCCCGGATGACTTGTTGATACCACTCGGGAAAGTCCTCCTGACGTGTTGGAGAGATGGCAGTTTGCTCGGGCATCGGAAAACGGGCGAAGACGCAGCATGAACGGAGCGCGGCACGCAATTCAAACGGAATCGCATTCGTGTCGAATTATGCCGAAAAGACAAAGCAAACTTCCGACTGGCCGAGGCGATCCCGCCTCGTCCGCCAAGAACATCAGACACAGCAAAGCGACACCGGCCATAGACTCTGCCGCCGGCCCAACCGCGAGAAGACGAACACGAACCAATGTTTGTCGCATATGCGACAGAATTTCGCTCGTCTAGATACGCGGCTAGATCGGCACTTCCCGTTGAAAAATCCAAGAATTCGCGGTTTCGTCTCCGCGGAAGCGAAGTTCCAGCATGTCATGCCAGCGGCGGCGATTCGGCTTTTGGGCGGGATTTTCTGCGCTCCAAATTCCGGCTTCATTCAAGTCCGACAGGCTGCCTCGAGGCTTTGCAGGAATCGCCTAAAGACTCGCCACGCCCGCTTCGAGATCGGCGACGGAAATCCATTCATCGGCCGTGTGGGCTTGCTCGATCGAGCCTGGGCCGAGCGCAACGGCGGGCGTGCCGCTGCGGAAAGCACTGCGGCATCGCAGAACCATGGCGCACCGGCACAATGCGACCCACAAGATTCCAGCACCCTGACCAAGGGATGAGCAGGGTCCGTCCACAGCGGTCAGAGATTCTCCGTCCGATTTCAAGGTCCGGAAAACGCTTTGCCAGCGAATCCAAGAACGGCGATAAGATCCTGTCCAGGAATCGTTCTGATATCCACCGCGAGCCTCGCAGGGTCGGGCACGATGTTGATTTTGCTGCCGCCCTGGATGATTCCGATACTAAACGTTGGCGCTCCCAGTGTCTTATCACTTTGAGAAGCGAAATTCGTCCCGAAGTTCGCGACGCAGAATGTCGAGGGCATCCATCATCTTCTCAATCGCATTTTCGCCATTCTGCGGCATGGAGGCGTGGGCCGCCCGGCCGCGTGCTCGCAGCGTCAGCCATGACCACACCGCTTGTGGGTATGGACGATTTGCAACGCTCCGTCGGCTCGCCGACAATCGCAAAATCAAACTTCTCCCTGGCCGCGAGAGCCTTGGCGCCGCTGCTGGCCCAGCCTCCTCGCCCATCAATCCGGCGAACCAGATTTCGTGGGAGAGGCCCGGCAAGATGTCGCGGCATTCCCGCAGCGCGACAAGCATGGCGGCCATCGAAGCCTTTGGTATCCGACGCTCCGCGTCCCCAGACCTTGCCGTCGCGCAGGTCTGCGGAAAAAGGATCGATCGTCATCCCGGCGACGCTCACCGTGTCCGTATGTGGCGCGAGCAGCAAGCGCGGCTTCGACTTCCCATCGGAAGGAAAACGGCCGAGGACATTCGGACGACCGGGCGGGACGTCTTCAACGCTGGCCTCCGCGCTCGCAGGACCGGAGAAATTCGGCGACGAAATTTGCACAATCCTTTTCACCGGTGCGGGCGGTGCCGGGGTCGCCATCGGGATTGACGCTCGGAATACGGATCAACTCGCGGAGGAGATCGGCGGCGGTCATTGCTTTTCTGCTCGAAGGTACCAGTCGATGAATCTCGGAATGCCCTCGGAGATTTTGACCTTCGGGTGATAGCCAAGCAACGCGCGGGCCTTGTCGATGTTGGCGCAGGTCAGCGGCATGTCGCCCTGCTGCTCGGGAAGACGCTCGATGATGGCTTTCTTGCCGAGCGCGTTCTCGATGGCGGATGATGAGTTCGGAGAGCGTGGTGGTCTGATTTTCACCAAGATTGAAGATCTCAAATGGCGTCCTGCTGTAGCTTGAGCGCGCCGACCACCCCTGAACGATGTCGTCCACGTAGGTATAGTCGCGGCGTGTTGTGCCGTCGCCCGTATTGTTGGATGGGCTTCCCGTAGTAAGATGCGATCGGTGAACTTATGAATTGCGAGGTCCGGGCGCTGGGCGGGTCCATAAACGGTGAAGAATCTCACTGACTACACACCGGAAGATTGTAGAGATGCGAATAATTTCCGCAGAGATGTTCGGCCGCGAGCTTGGTGGCGGCGTACGGGCTCAAGCGTCTGCGGAAGCGCCAGATCCTCCGAAAACGGCACCTTCTGCGCGAGGCCATAAACCGAGGAACTTGAAGCCAGGAGAAACTGGCCCACCCGCCGGCGCGCGCGGCCTCGAGAAGGTTGTAGGTGCCGCTGACGTTCGTTTCGATGATAGGCGAGCGGATTTTGCACGGAGGGTCGGACTCCGGCGCCGGGCGGCGATGTGAATGATGGATCCGTATTGTCCACGGCCCACCACCTCCTTCATTTTGCTGGCATTGCGAATGTCGCCTTCGATCACCTCGGCATCGCCGGTTGAAAACGCGGACGTTCGCCCGCTTGATCGCCGGATCGTAAAAATCGTTGAAATCATCGAGGGCGGCGACGGCATGGCCCGCCCGCAAAAGCCTTCGAACGACATGGGAACCGATGAAGCCTGCGCCACCGGTGACAAGGATTTTCATCGGGTAAGGCTAATTGGCGTGCGAAAAAGGCGACAAGGAATTTCGACTTTCCGCGAGACCATTCTTCTTCGTCGCAGCCAGATGTCCACCGGCCAAGCAGAAGCGCTGCGCGAGGAGCCATGGCGCACAGCTCCCTTCGGCGTCGTTGCCGCCTGATAACCTCCAGGACGCAGGAATCTTCGTCGGATTTGGACGTTAAACTTTCCGCCCGTCAACGCGGACGAGCTCCGTTCAGAAGCGGTTTCCCATCTTCATCACTTGAACTCTGCGGGATAATCCGGCGTCCACGCCTGCGAGACCGGACGCCCAGCCCCGTCGCTGACGGCTGACGACAGCACTGCCGGTCTCCGGCGCCTCGAGAGTGGCACGATAGAGGCCGGGTCCCATCTGCTCGCCCAGCACCGAGACTGGCGGAGCTGCCCGGGCGGCGAGTGAGACGGTGACATTGAGGCCATTGCGGAAAGTGCCCTCCGGCGTCACCGCTTCCGCGTCAACGATCAGGCGATCGCCCTCTTCGTGGGCCTTCACGACGAGATCGTTTCGTTCCTGGGGTCGAACGAGCATCCGCGCAATTTAGTCCCCAGAATTTCCGTATCCCGGCCAGCCCAACCATTCTGAAGCCCAGCGGGCCTTGGCGTCGCTGGTAAAGGCGGCGACGTGGCCCAGTCCGTTTCGCCAGTGGGCCAGTAAGAGGGTCGCCCCTTTCGGTGGACATCAAAGAGCTCGGCGCCGGGCTTCAGCGTTCTGAAGTATTGAAGCCCAGGAGCAGAGGCGCCTCCCGCCAGTCAATCACCTCTGATCGCTTCGCCCACGCCCGCAGGCTGCGGCGGAAACGCGTCCTCCCGCAGGCTGATTCCGCGGCGCGCATGGTCTCGATGGTGAACAAGCGCGGCAGCGTCGCCGCATCGGCCGTCAAATAGAAGCGCCCGCCACCCTCGCGCTGCGTGAGCTGGCGAAGAAACGCGGTGTCCTTATCCTGTTCGGTTCCCAACGCGACCACCGAGACTGTGATCCGGCTGGCAAGCATCGCCGCCGCCAGGTCGAAGCCTGAGCCTCCTTACCGGATCCCGGTGGCGCCAGGCTCGCCCGAATCCTTCTCCTCTGCGTCGGCGGCGTCTGAAAAGAGGATGACATGCTTAATCTTCGCCTGGGCATCACGGAGCCGGGAAACGCCTCAGCGAGCGAGGTATAGATATAAATACCGCCTCCCGGCCGTAATCCCTGCGATCCGCCGCGACGCGCTCTGTCTGTCAACGATCCTGCCCAAAGGCACAACTTCCTGCACACGAGCGTGTCCACCGCAAAAGCCCGAAGAGATCCTTCGGCTGCAGAACGTCCAACGCGAGGGTCGCCCCTTCATTGGCGAGAGCCATCTTGGTCTGTCCGCCCGCGGGAGCGGACATCGAGCCGGAGCGGTCGAGGATGACAAGCAAAGCGACCACAGGAGTTTCTTCGCGTTCCTCGCGTTCGATCCGCACCGGGAGCAAACTGGCGAGAGCCGTGCGAAAATACCCGCCTGCTCCGAAACTCTCTTCGCCTCCCAACATGAGAAACGCACCGACCGAAACTCTTTCACCCACGTTTCCAGGGTTTTCATTTGACCGTCAGAAAAGTCCGCCGCGGGGGCCTCAGAAAAAACCACCAAATCAACCGGCTTCGAACTCTTCAATGTCCGCAGGCAGCCCAACCGGCGGCCGTATCTCCACATCAAAATCCGAAGCCCGGAGGGCTTCGGCCATCAGTTCCGCCTGGATGGGGTTCTTGTCGATGATGAGTACCCTTGGGCGGCCCGCGTGCACAACGGCAATTCTCTTTCGGTTGTTTCCTGCGGTCGAATCATCCGGCGCGGTCACTCCAACTTCGTAGAGAGCCATGCGTCCCTCGGCGCGCAGATTCGGGAAAGTGACCTCAGAGACGCCCTGGGGCAACTCCCTTTGCACCTCGGAAACGAGGAGGTTGTTTTGATAAAGCCGTATGGACGCCGACCCGACGGGCGTCGCAGAATACAATTGCGCCGAAAGGTCGAAAATCTCCCCTTCCCGAACCGCGCCCGGAGGCTTGATGGAGACTACGGCGGCGTCCGGTCCGGACACGGAGCGCAACGGCACGGTGTCGATCTCCACACTTCTGTAATTGCGCCGCGGTTTCGAGGGGATTGCGGCCTGCGGTGGCAACCCCATCGCTGAAGAGGACGATGCGGGAGAGGACGGTCTGAGGGCATGAGCGTCGCGGCGAACTCCAAAGCCGCGGACAAATCGGTCGCCTCCTCGTCCGGGGCGGATGCCGGCTCTTTGCGACGAGCGAGCTCCGAAGGCCTTTACGACAAAAGGCTCGCGAGCAGCGACAACGACCGCCACGCGCTCGGAGTTGTTGCGGCCAAGGTGTCACTGAGGTGCTTGCTATCGGTTTGGGTTTCGATGCTCGCAGAGACATCACGAAGAAGAACCACGGCAGCCTCGGTGGTCTTCGTTAGCCACCGGGGACCGGCCAGCGCGAGGCAAAGCGGAGCGACGAGGATCAGCGTGCGCAGCAGGGTGCACATAGCGCCGCTTGCCGCGCCGGCCAGCGCGCAAGTGAATGCCGTCCTCCGAACCATGGAAGAAGAATCGCAGCGGGGATCAGAACGAGAAACGCCGGCCGGTCGAAATCAAACATCGGCGGGCGATCAGATCGCCGCGGCAGCTTCCAGTTCCTTACCGGCGGGCTCGGCGAGTTCTCTCGCAACTTCGTCTACCAGACGGCAGTGCCCTCTCTCAAACGCAAAGTCGTAAGCCCTGCCGCGCGCCGGAGTCACGCGAAGTTTCTCGCTGAGAAAGCGGGCCTCGCGTTCGATCGTAGCGCCTGCCAAGGGGATTTCGGCAGTAATCCGGCTCGCGCCTGCGCGGGAACCGCGAAAATAACGAACCATCCTCAAACCGCGTGAGCCAGCCAAAATGGCCTTTGGGCAGTCCAGGCGCCACCGTCGCTGATGCACCGGGCCGCGAAAGCCACTGGTCCCCTGGTAACCTTTGCGCGTCGGAGCGCCTCGAGGCAGGTCGCCGGCACTTCGTTCTTGCACCTTGCTCGTCTCCTGCCCGGCGGATGGACCATTCAACTTGCGCCATGCTAGCCAGCCCGTGGAACGCATCCTCCTCAACAGCCTGGGAAACATCGTCCAAATGACGCCCAAAGAGAGGATTGCAAGAATGCATGCGACCACCGGATGCCAAAGCAAGAGTCCCAAGCCGCCCAAGACCAATGCATCCTCCCCAGACTCAAGCTGATATTGGAAATCGGCTCAGGTGAAACGTTCGCCATCAATCGCGCTCCGGCCTTCGCCGCGTGCGCAGTCAACGCCGCTCCGCCAGCAGAAGAGCCGCAATCACCTTCACGGCGGGGATCAGGCTTCTCCGAGCGCGAGCACCGCAAGCAACGCCCCACCAGCGGGCGAATAAACGTGTGCAGGGCATCATTGGCGGTGTCGACCCACGGGACTTTGTCAGCAAAGAATTCCAGCAGATAAAGCGCTCCAGAGATCGCAATAACCCACGGATTGCCCAGCACGGATAGATCATGAAGGTGGGCAGGCAAAAGAACCCACCCAAACTGAACAGCCATCCCCGTCACGAAGACGGTTAAGTAAAGGTTAATACCCGCGAGGGTGGCCAGCGCCAAGCGCGACGCTTAGCGTTTCCAACACGTCCATGCTGCGAATATCCCGCAAGTCGCGACGAAGTCACGTGATTTTACGAGAAGAAAAGGGACGTGTTGTTATGGCGATCTATCCCGCGATCCCTTCGAACGGGAGAGCGAGGAATTGCCCCGCGAGCGGCGCGCCGGCCGCAGTGAATGTCGCGTTCCCGCGTGCGGCCACGCTGCCGTGACCTGCGCGACTCGCGTTCCGCGTCTTTAGCGCGGTCACGCGACGAACGCGGCTCCCTGTGCTGCGGAGCCTCAAATAATCGGCCTCACCGGAAGGTTCGCCCTCCCAAAATTCCGAAGCTAACCCGGGTGGATTAGAACGAGAACGTCACCTTCGCGCCGCCCCAGAAGGTGCTGGGCTCGGTACCTATGAAGATCTTCCCACTGGTAGCCTGTAAGCGCCATATCCGTGACAGTGATCACGTCGTTGATCTTGATCGGCAGCCCGATACCGACCTCTATGTTGTTGCCGCCAGTGAAGAATCGAAATCCGCTGGCGTTGTCCGCGACCTGGGCGTTGTAATCGAAGCTGGCGCCGAATGCAAACCATGGTGCAAGGGAGATAATGTCCTTGTAGATGGGGATGCTGGCGTCCAACCGCGTGACTGCAAATAGCTCGAAGCGGTCTCGACCGCGCCCGTTCCCCTTCGGAAGTCGTCGGAAATCCGGGACCAACGTTGAAATAATACGTCACAGACGGAACAGGCGTAATCCCTGCCGGCAATTTGAACGTGTATGCCAGGGAGGCATTCAACTCCATTCTGATAGAGGACAGTGTTAAGGTAGTAGTAGAAGGTATAACCGAGTCCGACAGCCAGATCACCGAATGTGTGAACATAATTGACAGTCGCGTCCTCCTCCTTGTAGTTCGAGTTCCCAATGCCAAACGCCGTCCATGATCCCAAGGTGATGGTATCGTTCTCCGTGGGCATGAACGAGACGGTGAGCTGCGCCCAATAAAGGCTGGAGCCGTAACTCTGTTCGTTGCCGTTCTGATCAAAGCGCAAGACGTTCACGCCTCCGGAACATATAGAGACTGTCCCAACCCGTGCTCAGAGAGGCCCCCACCACTTGCGTGCCTCTTGCTCCACGACAACCTTTTGCTGAACTGTTTTGCCATCGCCAGCGAGCAGCGGTTTGGTGAGAAAGACAGCTGCCATACCGACGGCGACGAAAATCCTCGTAGCTAATTTCATGTGATTTTTTCGCTTTGTTTTTGGCTATGCAGCCGTTCGGCTCCCATCCTTTCAGAGCCATCGACCCTCTCTGCGCCCAACGGTGCAAGGCAGCATGGCTCAGCACGTAACGTGCCAACGCTTGAGCCCGCTTTTCGCTGAGCCAAAGGCTTTCTCGATCTTTTTTGAACGAATCGCGACAGTGATTGTCGAGAATTTTCCCGCAACGAAATCGTGTCGTGGTCAGGTGCGTGTCCGCGCACAACACCCCGCCCCACCTTCTCAGAGATCATCCCTCGATCACCCGCCTCGAAACACCTCGCTCCAGACTAGTAAACCAGCAATCCCTGCATCATCGACCAATCGTGGCGCCCATGTCCGTCCATCCTATTTTGACTCTGCCGGCAATCTTGCTCCGCGTCGCGAGCAATTTTAGCAGCTTGTCGAAATGGGCCACCCGCCGCAAGAAACCCTTTCGAGCAAAATCGCCTCCGCCATAAGTCCGACAAGCTGCTAGGAGGAGACAATGTTGATATCTGTCGGGCTGGATACAGCAAAAGACTTCCTCGCCTTCGTGGAAATCGAATTCCTGCTGGCCGTCGTTTGCCAGAAGCGCCTGCAGCTCCAGACCGCCAGCAACGACGACGGTCAAGTCGTCAACGGCCCCCTTGAATACTTCGACCAAGATCCGGCCTGGAAAGGCATTGGGCTAACGGGGGCTGTCCGGTAAAGACGGATCTTCTCCGGGCGGAGGGAGAGGAGAAGTTTCCCGGCAGCCGCACCGTGGCCGGCCCTCACATCGAGCTCCAGACCGCCTTCGATGCGGCAGCGGAGAAGTCCATTGCGTCCGGAGAGGGACATCCGCCTCGACGATGTTGGTTTCCGCCAATGAATGTCGCGACGAACCGGCTGGCAGGCCTATAGTAGATTTCATCGACCGTGCCTATCTGCTCCACGCGTCCGCAGCTGATCACTGCAACGCGGTCACTCATGGTGAGAGCCTCCTCCTGATCGTGTGTGACAAAGATAAAAGTGATACCCAGGCGTTTCTGCAATTGCTTGAGTTCGATTCGCATCTGTCCTCGCAACTTTGCATCAAGGGCGCTGAGAGGCTCGTCGAGCAGGAGCACTTTCGGCTCGCAGACGATGGCTCGCGCCAGAGCGACCCGCTGACGCTGGCCGCCCGAAAGCTGTGCGCGGCTTGCGACTGACGAATTCCTGGAGTGAGGTCATTTCGACAATACGATCGACGCGTTTTTTGATATCCGCTGCGGAAACCTTCTTCATCCGCAAGCCGAAGGAAATATTCTCGTAGACCGAGAGGTGTGGAAACAGCGCATAGCTTTGGAAGACCTGGTTCACGCTGCGCCGGTACGGCGGATCGAAGGTGACGTCCTTGCCGCCGATGAAGACCTCTCCCGTTGAGGGGGTATCAGAAGCCGCTAATGAGCCGCAAGCAGGTCGTCTTTCCGCAACCCGAGGGACCGAGGAAAGTCATGAACTCACCTTCGGCAATCTCGAAACTGACTTCTTCCAGGGCCGTAAAGCCGCCAAATCTCTTGCTGATATTACGGAGTTCCACCATCGCAGCCATCCCAAAGCTTAGTCAACGCGGCGACCCGACAGCGAGCGGAATTTTGTTGCAGTCGGGCGCCTGACAGCGTCGAGGCTAAGCCCGGCGAGCTGCTAAATTTTCTTCGAGAGTCTTTCCGCGAGACGCTCCAGCGCGGGAGATCGATCCATGGGATCGAGGCGCACGTCAATCACGCTCAACCGGGTGGTGTCCGCTTTCGCGGCGCGCAACGCTTCATCGAGCTGATCTTCCGTCATCTTGCGACAAAGCCGTGCCCTGAGCCAAGCACTTCCGGAAGCCTGGAGTACTCCCGGGGCAGGATATCGTTGTATGGTCCATTGTGAATATGCCGTTCGGTGCCGTAGCCGGCATTGTTCAAAACGACGACGATGGGATTCAGATTGTTTCGGACGGCGGTTGCGATTTCCATCCGGTCATCTGAAACGCCCCATCGCCAACAATGACCAGCGGGCGGAGCGCCGGATTGGCCAACTGTGCCGCCGATCGCCGCCGGCACGGCGAAGCCCATGGAGGCATAGTAAGCGGGCCCGAGAAGCTCCGTGCGTCTATGGATGAAGAGATCCGTCGCTCCGAAGAGCGCATCTCCTATGTCTACCACGACGATCGTCTCGTCACTGAGGAACGCATTGAGCCGCTGAAAGACGCGTTTCACCGTCAGCTTCGCTCCCGGGCTCGACCGAGAACTCCGGCTCCTCCTCCGGATGCGGATGCTGCCCGGGTTCGCGGCACTTCACATCGGCCGCCACGAGACCACGCAGGAAGTCCTTGAAGCGCACCTCCTCGAAGGCGTGATACCGGATCGGACAGCTTCCGCTGGTCGCGCTGATTGATCAGGCGGGGCCGAGCCGGGCCGTATAGATGCCGAGATTGATGTCGGTCATAAACGTCCCAGCATGACATGACGCAGTCGCTCGACTCGACGTATGCGCGGACATCGTCGCGCCCCATCGCTCCTTCGTAAACGCCGAGACAAAGCGGATGTTGCTCACTCATCACCGGACTTGCCGAGGATCGTGCGAAGCAAGCGGGATGTTCGCCTTTTCGATCAACGCGAGAACCAGCTCTTGCAAGCCAAACCGGTGAACCTCGACATCCGCGAGGATCACCGGCTGTTGCTGCACGGTTGATCATCCTCAACGGCTTCGCCGAGCGCTTCTGCGAGGCGGCTGGGTCGCTCGTCTCGTGAATGCGGACCGGTGCGTGGTCTTACTGATCCCGACACGCGTCACCATGTCGCGCGGAATTTCAATATAAACCGGCCGCTTGTACGCATAAGCGGCATGCAAGACGCGGTCGATCTCCTGGAATGCCGTTTGGTGGATCGCTGAGGACCGTCGAAGCCACAGTGAGTTGCTCGAAAACCTTCCGCTGCGTATCGAATTCTCGCACCTTATGATGCAGGAGTGGGTTCCGCTCGCGCTCCTTGATCCCGCGCGCGCCGCCGATCACCGACGACGGGCGATTTTCCGCGAACGCTCCGGCGGTAGCATTGGCTACCTTGAGTCCGCCAACACGGTAGGTCACGCACACGACCCCAAGCCCGCGGATGCGCGCGTAGGCATCGCGCTGCGAACCCGGCGCCTTGCTCATCGCACGTGGTGATAACTTTCAGCTCGCTCGCGACCAAGCTGATCGTAGAAGCCCAGCACGTAATCGCCGGGGATACCAAACGTGCCGGACGCCGAGGACAGCGCAGGCGATCAATGAGATACTCGCCAATTGTGAGGACTTTCTCAGCGGGACGCTCAGGCGCTTCCATGGTCTTCGATCCTCATTGAATATTCCACCGCGTGAAGGGTGTTCTACGAGATTTGCGTTGAAATACCGCGCGTCCATGGGACACCTCTTCACCAATCAGGGTGGCATGTCAACAGGCTCATCCTCGCGCGCGAGCTCTATCTCCGCGGAAGGACGAGCCCGTCGTTGTCCCCATGAAACTCATCCACCTCCCAGCGTTTGCCGCGATATTCCAGAACGTAGCGCGTCTTCTCAATAAGAGGGCGGCACAGCTTCATCAAAGCTTCAGCGTCCGAAAGCGGAATGGCGTACTCGAATTCCTGCCGTGTCGATGCCTCGGGTAATTCCTTCGATTGTGATGAAGGCAGAAGTTCCTGCTTGCCGCACACGAACAATTCGCTCCGGGTCGCGCGAGGTAGCCCTGGATGTAACGGCAGCCTGGCGAACCGCTTCGCCAGCTATCGTCGGCTTACCAGAAACTTGCGCTCAATCTCCTTCGCCATCGTACGGTGCAATTGCTTGGATAAGGGTGGGCCTACGGGCAGATTGCCCGTAGCGAACTTTCAAGAGGGTGGACGTCGCTCTGATAGAAAGCATCAACTAACATCACTTCCGAGTAGAATAACGCGCTCTTCTCGGCTTTCCTGCTGCCGCGCGGTGACTTCCTCCGGCTCGGTGGCCGTTTTCGCGTGCCAGTCTTCTTCTTTTTTGTTCTCCGGCGTCGTTGAGGGTTGCGGCGCAGGCGCGACCTCGGCGATCTCGATTCCGAAAACTCCGGCGATATCGGAATCGGCCAACGAGCCTTCACCGGCCTGGGCCATTCCGCCGGTTTCATTGCGCTTCGATGAGTTCGAGATGGTCCACACCGCGCAGCACGAAGGGCTCCGGCTCTTGGTCCAGCCTGGAGCCTACGCCATACAGCACTGTGGCGAGATGCTTGCACAAGTCCGCCCAATCGGGACACGAACAAGTCTTTTCAATCTCGGAGGGCTTGGGAAACAGCCCCTTGTCCCGGTCAGTGATAATGCGGAGGACCGCGCTCGAGAGGCGGCCTTGGAGCAGTTCGACCAGGAGTCGATCTTTCCGGCACATTCGTCTTTGATGGCCTGCCAGCGGGACTCGTCTAGAGGGACGGATGGCGAGGTTAATTTCGTAGAGCGAGGAACCCATCACTTTGGCGGTGATCTTGCCTGGAGCAATTTGAAGATCGATCACCGAGCCACTCCGAACGTAGGTGCGCCCGCGCGGAAGGCGATTCTCGTAGTCGCTAAACGATTCGAGATGGGAACACCATGCCTTGCCCCAAAACGTGCGCGCAATGTCGCGGCCCTTGATTTGGACCGGAGAGCTTTCGGCCCTTTATGAACAGTTTTGCAGGCCTCGCTTCACCGCCTTCGCCCGGCGCTCGGCAGCGGTGACGTAGGGCCTGAACGAATGCCAACTCATGTTCAAGACTCGTTAACGCGCTCTTTGCAATGAGCGAGACAATTTTGGGCTCTCCACGAACCAAGGCGTTGACGCGTCAAGGCGCGCTTGTTCTTGCCAGGCCTTGGCCCGAGCAGCTCTTTCCGTTGCGATCAATCTCCCTCCAACGCATTGTTCACATCGAGCGAGACAAAGCGGAGCAACTCGTCATTTTTCATTTCGGTGAGCGGAATTTCCCTCCGTCGGCAAGCAACTCCGAAGCAAGCGCCTGTTTTCCTCAGGAGGCTGTGGATGCGCTCCTCGACGGTCCCGCGGCAGACGAACTTGTGCACCAGAACGTTTTTCCTTCTGCCCGATGCGATGGGCGCGGTCGGTAGCCTGGTTCTCTGCCGCCGGGTTCCACCAGCGGTCGAAGTGAATGACATGCTCCGCCTCGGTGAGGTTCAGGCCGGTGCCGCCCGCCTTAGGAGGCTGAGAATAAAGAACGGCGGCCCATCCTCGCGCTGGAATTGTTCAACGAGGGAGCGGCGGTCCTTTACGCCCGTGTTCCCGTGGAGCACCAGACCGGAGCGTCCGAAGACGGCGGTGAGATAATGTTGCAGCGGACCGGTCACTTTGCCGGAATTGCGTGAAGACGAGCGCTCTTTCCTGACGGGAGGCAATTTCGGCTGCCAGCTCGCCAAGACGCTGGAATGTCTTTTGCCCCGTTTTCCCGCGTCTCGTTGCGTACGCTGCGAAACCGAAAACCTGCACCAATAAAGGCTCAGCGCCCAAACCCAGAATCCGTGCGGTTAGGCCAGACGCCCCCTCGAAGTCGCACAAATTGTCGCACACGGCAAAAATTTGGTTTGGGAGTCATGTGAGGTCTTCCGTGGAAGGGCATGGGACTCTCCTGGTGGAAGGGGACCCCCTCACAGACTAGTGCAGTGAGTTTTTGAAAAACAGAACGCTAAGCGGTGATGCGATGAGCGATGTTACGATAGGTCCATTTGAAAGGTTTGGCGTTGGTATTGTGGGAACGGATGTAGCGCATGATCTTTCGTTTGAGATCGTTTCGGGACTCGAAGATCCCACGAGCGATCAGGTCACGCTGGATCTTCGAAAACCAGATTTCGACCTGGTTGAGCCAGGAAGAGTAGGTCGGTGTGTAGTGAACAGTGACGTTCGGATGCTCGGCCAAAAACGCGGCGACTCTCTTCGTCTTATGAGCGGAAAGGTTGTCCACGATGATGTGGATTTCCTTGTCGGCCGGCTGGGTGGCAACCACGTCGGCCAGAAAGGCAACAAACTCCGCGCTGGTGTGACGGGCGGAGGTCTTTCCAACCACCTGGCCGGTGCGCACATCAAGGGCGGCGTAGAGCGAAAGCGTGCCGTGGCGGTAGTATTCGAACCCGTGGCGCTCGGCACGGCCGGGCGAAAGCGGCAAGACAGGGTCGAGCCGGTCCAGTGCCTGAATGGCGCTCTTTTCATCGACAGAGAAAACAGCCGCGTTAACGGGCGGGTTGAGATAGAGACCAATGACATCGGCCGCCTTGGCCTCGAAGTCGGGATCGTTGCTGGCCATATACCGCCGGAGGCGATGCGGTTGAAGACCGGCCTTGCGCCAGACCTGCGAGACGTGCGTCTGGGTCGTTCCCAACTCTCTGGCCAGACTGCGGGTGCTCCACTGGGTGGCTCCTCCGCTGGGTTTGCGGTGCAGAGTCCAGTCGATGATCCGTGCTTCGAGCTTCTCTCGGCCCGGTGTGGGCTGACGGCCGCGATGCCGACTATAGAGTCCAGCCAGCCGATCCTCGCGGAAACGGTCCCTCCACAAGCGCACGGTATTGACGCTGCAACGCTCGCTGCCGCTGATCGCCCGCAACGAAAGCCCACGACCGAGATCGAGAACGATGCGAGCCCTGCGGCCGTCTTCGCTGCGCGCACTGCGGCTGTTGGCCATCTTCGCAAGTTCGCGCCGTTCCGGCGGACTAATGACAAAAGGTGCTGCCATGCTTTCCAGCATAACTTAGCTGTATCAGAACTCAAGAACTCACTGCACTAGGCGCCCTTGCCGGTCACTTTGGCCACCTAGCACCCGCCGCCGCACGGGCGCCGCAATCAGCTTTAACCTGCTTCCATGATTGCTCAGTCCTTCGACTTCCAAGTCTTGCCGCTTGCCACGACATGCTCTTGCGCCCGCTTAAAAGCCTGCACTCTAGCAGCCCGCGGTTCGCGCAAGCGAACGGGATGAGTCCTGAATCGCCGCGGATGATTGCGTTTCCTGCCATGCGGCGCTCGTGCTTGGTAGTTGGTCGGAGAGCCAGTTGCGGCCGCTCCCTAAGTCCCGACTTCTGGCGGCTTGTAGTCTAGCGGGACTGAGCCGAATGTTGGCTCATTGCCGCGCAAATCTATCAAAAGGGCGTCTCCGGCAAGAACCCGAGTCTGATGTTGTCCATATTGCTCGCAGAGCCTCGTCCACTCTTCTTCAGGCATGGGCTTCGGCGCGACAAAGATGAATCTGTCGAGCTCGAATTCAACTTTCTTATACCAGATCCCGATTTCGCTTTTCTCTGGCAACACGCTATTCATCGTTCGGACTCACAACTATACAGCATGCCGCCGTCGGTTGATATCAAGATGAATCCGGATTCTCGCGTCAGGAGATGCTGCTCTTGATGCGCGTTCAGCTTACCCGTTCGCGCAAATCGGCAACCCGCCCCCTTAGAGCGGACCCCCCACTCTTTGAGGGGCGGGGCTACCCACATGCTTAGTTTCAAGGTTGACTCTACCGTAGCGCGCACAGTTTGAAAATTGGGATACTACCTGACTCTGTATAGGGCGGAATCTACATGGCGGCGGGGCTGCTTTTCGACGTCGAAAGGAGTCGTGGGTAAAGGCGAGATCGGTTACTTAATTGCCCGCCAGTTTTCCAAGCGTTGTGCCGCAGCCCAGAGAATCGTGTGATATTACACGATAATGAACCGAGAGACGTTCATTGCGAAACTCACGGAGGTGCAACAGACAGTCGAGCAACTGCTGGCACCAACTGCAGGCGAGCGAGCACGACAGGTTCGCGGCTCACCTCTCGGCGCAGGGAATACCGGTCAGCTTGCCAACGGGCAGGAAAGAGCGGCAAGCAAATCGAAGCTGCATCATCTCGACATTTCAGGTCGCCCAGAGCAAGGCAGCAAGAGACTTCGCCAATAGCAGGAACGCCACGAATTGGTGATTGAGGATCGAGCGTTTGGGTTCTTATTCCGTGGTCTCTTCGACGCCGGGACGTGAAGCAGCCGATAGGTTGAAGCAACACGCACCCCATGAACGCCACAGAGCTTAGATCGGAGGTCGCGAGCTATCGGCTGAAGCTGAGGAACAAAACCCCGAAACTCGTCACAATTCGGCCCAAACGGACCCATTGATATGGATTTGATTGAGGTCCTCGTTGAAGCCATCTCATCGCTTGAAAAGCGAATCGACGATCTAACGAACCACCAATAATTGACCACCACGACAACGACAAAACATCGTTGGAAGCAGATCGAGCGGTGCGTCATCTCCAGCTTTCAGGTTGCCGAGAGCCTTGGCTTCAAGGGTGACTTTCGCCAATGGGAGCATTTGTTGCGGAGTGGCGATTGAGAATTTGCGGCCTGTCAAGAGAACGTTCTTCTGAGTGACGGTCTTTCCGAAATGCTACTGAGATTTGCCGCTCCAGGACCGCGGGAACACGATTAAGAATCAGGCGAAGGTAAGATCCGACGGCAGTGTCCGAGTCGGTTCCTGCTCGGTTCGTGATGCTTCCTCACGGGACGCCTCGCTGCGGACTCTGTTTGCGTCAACGGCGCGGCCCATTGGCTCCGGAAGAGGCCATATCCGCCGCGTGCTTTCAGTGCGGGGGTGTGGATAAATCATGTCGGCGTTCTCGAGGGGCTGAAAGTGCCGCTACCAGTAGATTCGGTAAGCTCACCTGCTGCTTGATGAGTTCGCGGCATCATCTGCATCAGCGTATGCGGACGAGTCCGTATGTGGCTAAACCCGCCCGCCGCAAAAACGCCAAACATGTCCGTGGCAATTTGCGGATGAACCATCTGGCCGTCAAAAGCTGAAAGCCGGTGCTCAACTACCGCTCGCTCAGCGGATGTAAGTTGGGCGCAGGGCGTGTCTCCGCAGGAATTGCTCGGGCGTTACATAATCCGAATATGAGTCAGCGCGTGGCTTCTGAGACGCTTTATTGAATGGCCACATAAATGCCGTTGGTAGAAGGCGGCTAGAAACGCCTCACATTAAATGAAGATTTAGGCTTTCGTAAGCTAAGAAGAAAAACCGGAGGCTTTCCACTTCCTCCGGTTTTTCTCTGTGGCTGCGATGAGCCAGCTTTGGGGGAAGTGCTAGATGCGCTGAGTCCTCGAGAGCATATCCGGCAGTCACGATAGATCACCGTCAGGCACATGAGGATGCTCGGGATGAGGATGCTCGAGGTTGAAGAATCATAGTGGCCTTAACCACAGCGGCGGCGCATTCGAAGATTCCACCGGATTCCGGCACACGAGGACCGCTGGCTTGATACTGAGCGACCCATGTCAAGTGGAAGAATCCTCAAGGATTGGGATGGAAGTGATCGTCAGGAGGTTGGTTCCAGTCAAGGAGGTATTGGGTATTATTCACTGGCACCATGCCCAACGGTTGCCTGTGATGTATGTCGGCTTTCGCCTAGTTTGAAGTCCCCATTGTAATGAGGCGAGTCTAGGTAACCCGCCACTGCCTAGGTAAGGTCAGTTTACGTTCGATGCTGATCAGCAATACGTAACTG
>ERZ1370068.4012-contig-3106_pt1 | contig 29853 bp, 49 predicted proteins | sample MGYA00561227_ERZ1370068 | MGnify/ENA primary metagenome ERZ1370068 (study PRJEB38410, sample SAMEA6850437) | metagenome | study: Metagenomic assessment of the ecological functions of the soil: analysis of the soil microbiota associated with the...
AACCAGCGATCACAGCAAGTCCTATAAGCTCCGCTTGGCGCCTTGGACTGAGCCGGTCGTTTGCGTGATGCTTTCGTAGTCAGATTTGCCCAAGCCGACAACTTTACCGTCTCGAATTGCGATTGGATTTTGCGAGCTGACGAACAAGGGCAGGACGTACCAAATCGGTGTGTAGAAAAGGAACTCTGTGGAACCCACCATTTCGCTTCTTTCTGCGGCGGCCCGAGATACCCGACAACGTCGCCCCTAGTCATCCCAATCTTGATCTTGCCGTTTACGAGCGCATTGCTTTGCGCGAAGTGCATCTGACCCGCACAACCTTGTAGAGTGCCAACGACAAGTGACAAAACAGCTCCAAGAATTAAAGAGGGCGTTGAGACAATGGCAGTGACCGAATTCTGAGACATCGGAGAGTCCCCCAAACCTCAGACTCAATACGACCCCCAATTACTACACAAGTAAAGAGGGGTTCGCCATTTCGTTTAGATTTGCGCTGCGCAAGCGACGCGGCACACGATGTCCTTGCCCGATTTCATGCGCTCAGCGGGGGACGGTCCAGACACGTTGTCCAAGATCGATTTCCGTGCAACGAGCACCACGCGCCGTCCCATCGCCATTAGTCCAGGATTGGTCGTTCGCGGCTAGCCGATGCTGGTCGGCGCGGTAGACTTGGCCTCGGAGGTCGATGTTGGCAGGAGGAGAAGGCAATCAAATCAATGCCTTCTAAAGACGCTCAGCTGACACGTCGACCACAGTGGCGCGGACGCCCTCGCCGCCAACGGACGTTTGTCCGGTCGAGGGCTCCGGACGATCGCCAGCCGCCAAAGCGCACGGGCGCCGGTCAAGGCTGGGAGCCCGCTTGTGGGGCTGCCGCGGGGCGTCGGCCAGAACAATCGCCCCGGACTTTGCGGTGTGCATCACGATAGGCTCGGCTGCCTCCATAGCGCGGACCACCGATTTCATCAGAAAAGGCCTGCTTCCGCTAACGCGGTGTGTGCGAGGCTGGCGCTTTGCGCCTCGACGCCTCCACGATCAAATCGCCCAGCGCCGCGAATTCACGCTTTCAGGGTGAGGTTTCGCGCCAGGCGATGCCGATGCGATTCGCTGCGGCTCGGGGTTGGTGAAGCGCATCAGGCGGATGTTGGCGCGCTTTGCTTCCAGCTCGAGGCTGAGTTCGGGCAGCAGCGTAAGTCGAGGTCGTTTGAGACCATTTGCACGATGGTCGAGAGGCCTGATACGCCAAAAGCGTCGATGCTCTCGACCTGGCGCAGGTGGCAGAAGGCGAGCGCCTGGTCCCTGAGGCAGTGACCCTCCTCCAGCAGAAGAAGACGATCCTCGCGCAGCAGGTCGGGCGTGGCGCGCACGTTCTGGCGATGGAGCGCGACGCGGGCACGGCCAGCAGGAAGCGATCTTGGAACAGCGACAGCGTCTCGACGCCGGGATGTTCCACGGGCAAAGCCAGCAGCACGAGATCCGAGATCGCCATCGCCCAGTTCCTCAAGCAATCGCTGCGTCTGGGTCTCGCGCAGGTGCAGGTCGAGATCGGGATGCCGCCCGCGGATCAGGGGAAGCAGCTGCGGAAGCAGGTAGGGCGCAATCGAGGGTATGACGCCGAGCCGGAACGGCCCGGAGAAGGCGTCCGAAAGGTGCCGGGCACTATCCACCAAGTCGCGCACACGTCGGCGAGCCACGCGCGCGGCGCGAAGGGCAATTTCCGTCCACCCGCGGTCAACCCGCGCGCCCTGCGCCTGCGCTCCAGCAACTGCAGGCCGAGCTCCTTCTCCAGCTCCTGGATCTGCATGGAGAGCGCCGGCTGGGTGACAGCACAGCGCTCGGCGGCCAGGCCGAAGTGGCCGGTGCGAGCGACCGTCAAGAAATACCGGAAGCTGCTTGGAGGGAGACCATCTACGATAAGTAAAGCTGATCTCAGAGGCAATGTAAACCGATTGGAGCTGATCACGCGCCGCCAATCTAGAGTGGTCCAAGGATCAACATGCGCCGAGGTGTGGAGATGGACGCGAAAACGGACGCCAAGCGCGCGGGCAAATGCCCATTCACGGGTAGCCGCGGCCATCATAACCGCGACTGGTGGCCGGACGCAGCTGGACGTTTCGGTTCTCCATCGGAACTCCAACGTTGTCCGATCCGATGGGCGAGGAGTTCGACTACGCCAAGGAGTTCAAGAGCCTCGACCTCAACGCCGTGATCAAGGACCTGCATGCCTTGATGACGGACTCGCAGGAGTGGTGGCCGGCCGACTTCGGTCACTACGGCGGGCTGATGATCCGCATGGCGTGGCACAGCGCCGGCACCTACCGCATCACCGATGGCCGCGGCGGCGCCGGCGCGGGACAGCAGCGCTTCGCGCCGCTGAACAGCTGGCCGGACAACGCGAACCTCGACAAGGCGCGCCGGCTGCTGTGGCCGATCAAGCAGAAGTACGGCCGGAAAATCTCCTGGGCCGACCTGATGATCCTCGCCGGCAACGTCGCGCTCGAGTCGATGGGCTTCAAGACGTTCGGTTTCGCCGGCGGCCGCGCCGACGTCTGGGAGCCGGAAGAGCTCTTCTGGGGTCCTGAAGGGACGTGGCTCGGCGACGAACGCTACAGCGGCGAACGCCAGCTCGCGGAGCCGCTCGGCGCCGTGCAGATGGGCCTGATCTACGTCAATCCGGAAGGCCCGAACGGCAATCCGGATCCGGTGGCGGCGGCCAAGGACATCCGCGAGACGTTCTTCCGCATGGCGATGAACGACGAGGAGACCGTCGCGCTGATCGCCGGCGGCCACAGCTTCGGCAAGACCCACGGCGCCGGCGATCCGTCGCTGATCGGTCCGGAGCCGGAAGGCGGCGCCATCGAGGATCAGGGCCTTGGCTGGAAGAGCAAGCATGGCACCGGCATTGGCGCTGATGCCATCACCGGCGGTCCGGAAGTCACCTGGACGCAGACGCCGACGAAGTGGAGCAACCATGTTCTTCGAGAACCTGTTCGAACAACGAATGGGAGCTGACCAAGAGCCCGGCCGGTGCGAAGCAGTGGAAGGCGAAAGGTGCGGACGCCACGATTCCGGACGCCTTCGACAAGTCGAAGAAGCATGTGCCGACCATGCTGACCACGGACCTGTCGCTGCGGTTCGATCCGGCCTACGAGAAGATCTCGCGGCGCTTCTTACGAGAATCCGGACCAGTTCGCGGACGCGTTCGCCCGCGCCTGGTTCAAGCTCACGCACCGCGACATGGGCCCGCATCGTGCGCTACCTCGGCCCGCTCGTGCCGAAGGAGACGCTGATCTGGCGGGACCCGATCCCGGCCGTCGATCATCCGCCGATCGGCGAGCAGGATGTCGCCGCGTCTGAAGGCGAAGATCCTCGTCATCCGGCCTGTCGGTGTCGCAGCTTGTTTCCGCCGCCTGGGCGTCGGCGTCGACGTTCCGCGGCTCCGACAAGCGCGGCGGCGCGAACGGCGCGCGCATTCGTCTCGCGCCTCAGAAGGACTGGGAGGTCAACCAGCCGGCCCAGCTCAAGACGGTCCTGCAGAAGCTCGAAGCGATCCAGAAGGAATTCGGCAAGAAGGTTTCGCTTGCCGACCTGATCGTTCTCGGCGGCGTGCGCTGCGGTCGAAAAGGCCGCGAAGGATGCCGGCGTCGACGTGAAGGTTCCCTTCACGCCGGGACGCATGGACGCGTCGCAGGAGCAGACCGACGTCGGCTCCTTCGCGCCGCTCGAACCGCGTGCCGACGGCTTCCGCAACTATACCAGCGGCAAGACGCTGCAGTTCATGGCGCCTGAGGAGGCGCTGGTGGACCGGGCGCAACTGCTGACGCTGACGGGGCCCGAGATGACGGTGCTCGTCGGCGGCCTGCGCGTCCTCGGCGCAAATGCCGGACGGCTCCAAGCACGGCGTCTTCACCAAGCAGCCGGAGAAGCTGACCAACGACTTCTTCGTCAACCTGCTCGACATGAACACGGAATGGTCGCCGCAGTCGACGACAACGTGTACGAGGGCCGCGACCGCAAAACGAAAGGCGGTGAAGTGGACCGGCACTCGCGTCGATCTGATCTTCGGTTCGCACTCACAGCTCCGTGCTTTCGCCGAAGTCTATGGCTGCGCGGACTCGAAGGAGAAGTTCGTGAAGGACTTCATCGCGGCATGGACCAAGGTGATGCAGCTCGACCGTTTCGATCTCCGCTGAATCGATGTCAAGACGTTCCGGAGACCTTGTGAATGTTGCCCACATCAGAATGGAGCGAGAGCAATGTCCGATCGACAACCCAGCCCGGTTTTCAACCGACTACAAGCAGGTGGGGGAGTTCACCACCGAGGCGACCGTTGAGATGCTCAACGCCGAGCTCGCCGATCGGAGGATTGGACCCGAGCGCATTATCACCGTGTTGCACGTGCCCGGGCAAGCAATAGCCAACTCGACGACCCCGAAGTTCCGCGTACTATATCGCGCGGAGTGACACGGCTCGAACGGCGCACTACGTTGCCAGCGACATCCGGAGCTCGGCTTTTTGCGATAGCAGGCAGGCTGCCGGAGCCTCGAGTGGAGCGTCTGGGCGGCGGTGGCGAGTTCGAGGATATTGTGCGCGCGCCAACCGATTGAAACCGCACGCGGGCAGCCTCGACCGCGGCATCAAAGCACGACCGACAAGATGTCTTCCACCGATCGGGTTAGAACTAGCCCCATGATCAAACGCGGAGAGCGCCGCACGCGCTCTTAACGATCACTTCCGCCAAGCGCCATACTCGGGCTGAGTGTGTTCTTGTAGATCTTCCCGTCCTTCATGATGACGAGCAGGTTCTTCCCCGGATCTTCGATCAGCTTGATGTTGGTGAGCGGATCGCCGTCGACGAGCAGGAGGTCGGCGAGCGCGCCTTCCTCGACCACGCCGAGCTTGCCGGGATACGGATTGCGCTTCCCGGACAGCGCCAGCAGTTGGGCGTTCGTCCCAGTCGCCATGATCGAGCGCTTCTGCCGGGGTGTACCAGCGGACCAGCTTATGCCAGCAGCTCCCTGGCGCTGCGCCAGCCTCGCGGAGAACAGGATGTCAGTACCGAACGCCGTCTTGATCTTGTATTTCTTCGCCAGCTCGAAGGTTCTGTCGGTGCCGGCGAACACCTCGAAACGCCTTGGCCCGCTCTAGCGAGCCGGGCGGAAACGCGTCGGCCATTTCGTCGGGAAACGCCTGAGTGCTCAACCAGATGCCCTTCTCGGCGATCAGTTTGGCGGTTGGTTCATCCATCAGGTGGCCGTGCTCGATGCACTTCACGCCGGCGGCAATCGCTCGCTGGATCGAGGCTGGACGTGTAGGCGTGCACGGTGACGTAGGTGCCCCAGTTCTCGGCCGCTTCAACGGCCGGCGCGCAGTTCGGCCTCGGTGAAGGTGGACGGCGTCGAGCGGGCTGTGGGGCGACGCCACGCCGCCGCCCGCCGTCAGCTTGATCTGCGTCGCGCCCAGCAGGAGCTGCTCGCGCACGCGCACGCGGACCTCATCCGGACTATCCGCGATCATGGCGGCTCCGGTCTGCTCCCCGCGAGACTGCGGAGACGCCGAGGACGCGCGGCACTTCGAACGGTTGGCGGAAGTCGCCGTGACCGCTGGTGACGGTGATCATGGCGCCGGACGGGAAGATGCGCGGGCCGGCGACGGTGCCCTCGTCGATGGCGCGCTTGAGCCCGAACGCCGGCCCGCCCATGTCGCGAACGGTGGTGAATCCGCGCATCAGCGTGGCACGTGGCCTCGGCACCTGCCACGAGATTGAGGTGGCCGATGTCCCCGCGAGGAGCGCTGCTGGCGTCGGTCGCACCAGCATCGTGTGCCAGTGCATGTCGATCAGCCCGGGCATCAGTGTGCGCCCGCCACCGGCGATTATCTTGGCGTTGGCAATGGAGATCGGTCGGAGGGGCGTCTTCCGAGATTTTCTCAATCTGTATTCCCGCGGACGAGAGACGTTCATGGCAGAAGCGTAACGCATCACGCTCTTGCCGTCGAAGATGCGCACGTTCTGGAAAATGTGACGGCTTTGCTCCGCACGATCGGCGTCTTGCGCATGACGACGGGCACGACAATCCCGTTGCAATGATCGCAGTTGCGACGGCGAAGGTATGGCGAGACAGCAACAGCATGCGGCGCCCAATTGCGTTGACACGCCAGTCATGATCGGTGGCCACTCGCCGAGGGCGCTATCGGCAAAAACCCTCAAGGCGCAAGGTTGATCGATGGGGCACTTCTCACGCTTTGGACGCGCAGCAATCGGCGGTCTTGGTTACTTCGTTCGCCATATTTGACCGCCGCGAGCCTTTGTCCATTCAAGAGGGTCGCTCGGAGGTTTACTCCCAGCGAAAGACAGCTGGTTGTGCCTACTTTGGTTACGCTGGCTTGCGTCCGCTCTCTTATCAATCCGCACTCGGCGCATTGGTCGGCGTCGCGCGGCATCGTTCGCCAGGCCGGCTCTGGCCGCCTCGATAGAAGCAGTGGCCTTCGGCAGCTGGTCGTCCGTCCGTTTGGCCAGCGCCTCGCACCCAGGATATGTGCTCGCCGGTCTCCAGTGCTTTCACTAGTAGTGCGGCCGCTGGCTTCCTTTAGGTTCGCCCATATTCGCGCATCGCGCGCGTGAAACGGCGCCCAACGCTTAGATCAATTCGATGGTCGATGCCTAACTACCGCTTCCAGCCAATGCTTGGTTGTAGGAGTTACCTCGACTGGAAGGCTGCCGTTTGCGCCCTAGGCTTGACGGTCTCATCTGGCGCCGCCGCCAGCGCAAGGCGCTCCACCGGCACCGGCTGTTTCGGTTACTCCCGTGCTGAGCCGGCGGGTAACGGAAACGGGCGACTACATCCGGTCGAGTAACGGCGATCGACAAGGTCGACATTGTCGCGCGGGTGCCGGGCTTCATCGAGGCAGCGCAGCACTTCACCGAAGGACAGCAGGTCAAGAAGGGTGACCTGCTGTTCCGGATCGAGCAAGCAACCTATAAGGCGGCCGTTGAGCAGGCAGCGCGCCGCCGTCGCCAGAGCCAAGGCTACCGAGGTCAATGCCAAGTTGCAGTTGGAGCGCGGCGAGGAGCTCGTGCGCAATAGCAACATCTCGCAAGCCACCGTCGATCAGCGCGCCGCGGACGAAGAAGCGGGCACGCGGGCGTGCTGGAAACGCAGGCGCAGCTCGCGCAGGCGGAGATCAATCTCGGTTATACCGAGATCAGCTCACCGATCGACGGACGGATCGGGCTCGCGGCCTTTACCGTCGGCAATCTGGTCCAGCCCTCATCGGGAAGCTTGCGACGATCGTCAGCCAGGATCCCATCTATGTCATCTTTCAAGTCAGTCCAACGCAATATTCTTGAAGTACCGCCGCAGGAGTGGCCAGATCGGACAGCAACACGCATGTGACCATTCACATCAAGCTGCCCGATGGCGGTCCGTTATCCGCATCCGGGTCTAAGCAACTTCCTCGACGTCCAGGTCGACCCCACGACGGACACCGTGGCGGTACGGGCGCAAGTGCCCAACCCAGCGGGACTTCTGACCGCCGGTGGCGTTGTCGGCGTTACCGTGGAACGCGGTGCGCCGCGCACGGCCTGACAGTTCCGCAATCCGCCGTCCTACTCGACCAAGCAGGCCGCTATGTCTTGCTGGTCGATGCCGAGAAAAAGGTCGAGCAACGCCGCGTAACCATCGGCGTCGAGCAGCGGGCGGAACGTTGTCGTGACCGACGGCCTCAAGGCTGGAGAGTTGGTCATCGTCGAGGGGATCCAGAAGGTGCGCCCCGGTCAAGCCGTCACGGCGAACGTCGTACCCGGAACCTGAGTCGAATGTTCTCCGACATCTTTATCGGTCGGCCGCGGTTCGCTTTCGTCGTCGCCATCGTCATTACACTGGCCGGCATCATCGCCATCACGGCGATTCCTATCGCACAATTCCCCGATATCGTGCCGCCCCAGGGTGACACTCAATGCCAGTTATCCGGCGCCGATGCGGAAGTGGTCGAGGCCACCGTTGCCCAGCCGATCGAACAGCAAATCAACGGCATCGACAACGCCCTCTATTATCAGTCCGCTAGCGGCGCCGATGGCAGCTACATTCTCACGGTCACATTCGCGCTCGGCACTGACCCGGACATCAACACCGTCAACGTGCAGAACCGCGCCAGCCTCGCTATCCCGCAGCTGCCTCAGGAAGTATCGCGATCCGGCCTGACCATTCGAAAGAAGTCCGCCGCCCTCCTTCAAGTGATCAACGTCTATTCCCCGAACAACACCTACGATGCCATCTACCTGAGCAACTACGCGACGATCAACCTCATCGATGCGCTGGCACGGATCAAGGGCGTTGGGCAGGCAACTCTGTTCGGACCGCTCGACTATTCGCTGCGCATCTGGCTTGACCCTGATCGGCTGACCGAGCTCAATCTGACACCGAACGATGTCATCACAGCCGTGCAAAACCAAAACATTCAGGCGGCGCTGGGTCGGGTGGGTGCGCGCCGATCACGAGTGACCAGCAGGTTCAAATCAATATCAAAACCACGGGCCGGCTGACGCGGCCCGAGGAATTTGCCGCCATTGTCTTGCGCGCCAATCCCGATGGCTCGGTTATCCGCATCAAGGACGTTGCCCGCGTAGAATTGAGCGCAAGATCGCAAGACCGCTTCAGCCGCTTCAATGGCGCACCGACGTCCGCGATCGGCATCTACCAGACGCCAGGCTCCAACGCGGTCGGCGTGGCGCGTCAGGTTCGCGAGACGATGAGCGCGCTGGAGAAGCGCTTCCCGCCGATCTTGAGTATGCCGTATTCTTCGACTCCACGGTTTTCGTCACGGCCACGATCGATGAGGTCATTCGCACCCTCGCTATAGCAATCATACTTGTAGCGGTGGTGGTGTTCTTGTTCCTGGGGAGGTGGCGAACGACGCTGATCCCGCTTGTTGCGGTGCCAGTGTCGATCATTGGCACCTTCGCCGTCTTGCTGGTCATCGGTTACACCGCCAATACTGTCTCTTTGTTGGCGCTTGTGCTTGCCATCGGCATCGTGGTCGATGATGCCATCGTCGTCGTCGAGAACGTCGAGCGGGTGATGGAGGAGAACCCCGAGCTGCCCGTGCCGGCGGCCTGCTCAAAAGCGATGGCAGAAATTACCGGTCCGATCCTCGCCATCACATTCGTTTTGTTGTCGGTGTTCATCCCGGTTGCCTTTGTCCCCGGCATCAGCGGGCAACTCTTCCGCCAGTTCGCGGTGGCCGTCTCGGTATCCATGCTAATTTCGGCCCTCAACGCACTGACGTTGAGCCCCGCGCTTTGCGCCGTGCTCCTCAAGCCGGGCCAAGGGAGCAGCGGTCCGATGCGCTATGTCTTGCGCGCGCCATCGATCGTGCACGAGACGGCTATGTGGCGGTGGTGCGCCGTCTGGTGCGCGTATCGCTGGTCGGGATCGTGGCCGTGGCCGGGACGCTGGCCGCCTCGGTGTGGCTGTTTGGCAAGACACCGCAAAGCTTCTTGCCCGACGAGGATCAGGGCGCAATTTTCGCCGCTCTGCGTCTTCCCGAAGGCGTTTCGCTCAACCGCACCGAGGACGTCGTCAAGCAGGTCGAAGAAATTGTCAGGCCGATCCCAGGCGTCGAAGGTGTGCTGTCGGTGGTCGGACTGAACTTCATTGACTACGTCCCGTCGGCGAACCAGGCTTTCTTTGTCATCCGGCTCAAGCCCTACGAGATGCGCACCGATCCGGCGCAGAGCGCCGGCGCGATCATTGCGCGTCTGCGGCCCCAGATGGCGCGCCATCAGGGCGCCATCGGGTTCCCTTCAACCTGCCGCCAATTCTCGGTTTGGGAAGCACTGGCGGTTTCCAATACGCGCTCGAAGCGCTGCAGGGCCAGTCGCCGTCTGACGTCGCCGCAGCCTTACGCGGGCTGATCGTGGCGGCCAACGGGCAGCCTGAACTCGCCGGTGTTTACAGCACCTATGCCGCCGACACGCCGCAGATCTATCTCGACATCGATCGGGACAAGGCGCAGGTCCTCGGTGTCAAGATCACCGATATCTTCAATGCCTTACAGGCGACGCTGGGCAGCTATTACGTCAACGACTTCAATGTGTTTGGTCGAACCTGGCAGGTCAACCTCCAGGCCGAGACAGCGTTTCGCGATGCTACCGAGGATATCTACCAAATTTACGTGCGCAATGCGCAGGGCGGCATGGTCCCGATCCGGGCGCTGGCCGAGGCAAAGCTCGTCCAAGGCCCGCAGACGGTCGTGCGCTACAATGGCTTCCGCGGCGCAATTGTGAATGGCGCGCCGAAGCCAGGCTATAGCTCCGGCCAAGCGCTCGCCGCCATGGAGCGCATTTCCGCCACCACCCTGCCGGCGGGCTACAGTTTCGAATGGACCGGGACGGCTTTGCAGGAAAAGGCGGCAAGCGGGCGCACGGGCATCGTGCTGGGTCTCGCCGTCCTGTTCGCTTATCTCTTTCTCGTCGCGCCTGTATGAGAGCTGGAATATCCCGGTGTCCGCCCTGTTGTCGGTCAGCGTCGCGATTCTCGGCGCCATCATCGCCATCGTCGCGGCTCGACTGAGCTTCGATGTCTACGCGCAGATTGGGTTGGTGGTGCTGATCGCGTTGGCCGCAAAGAACGGTATTCTGATCGTTGCCTTTGCTGTGGAGCAGCGTCGTCTGGGAAAGGATATCCCCGCAGCTGCGATAGAGGCCGCAGGCCTGCGGTTTCGCCCGGTGATGATGACGAGCTTCGCGTTCATCTTAGGACTATTCCCCTTGTTATTGCGGAGGGCGCCGGCGCCGTGACACGCCATGCCGTGGGCACGCCGGTGTTTGGCGGCATGATCGCTGCCTCGCTGTTCGGGATTTTTATCATTCCGTTGCTTTTCATAACGGCAGAACGCCTGCGTCAATGAGCGCAGCAACAAACGGGTCGCCAGCACGCTATCGGCCTCCAATTGCTGCCCATGCGCCTCGATGGGGAAGATAGGTGAATGCGATTGTCAAACACATGAACGAGAAGTTGCGAAATGCATGCCTGCCGAGCGGGCAAAGACCATCCTTAACCGTTCCGTCTGGTCCGATCCGCAGCGGCCGAGCCATATTGGAGCGAGCGTGCGTACGACCCACCTGAACACTCAATTGAAAAATCTTTAAGGGCGCAGGTCCGGAACCCAGAAAAGATGTCATTGCGATCGGGGGAAAGAAGTTCCGATACCCGGGCCGGGCAATCCGTGCACTCGTCGCCCAGCATCCGCCGCGCAGCACCTTTCGTGTTCCAAACCACGGCTGCGAATAGTCTTCGTAGGGGTCGGCACTGAATCCGGGAAAGGGTGCGAAGTCGGAGGCCGTCCATTCCCACACATTTCCCACCATTTGCCGGCAACCGAAGGCGCTGTCGCCGCCGCCGCAAGCTGCAACCTCAAGCGGCGCGTCGAACGCAAAGTCGAGATTTGCACGGTCGCGCGTCGGCGCAGCCTCACCCCAAGGCCACACTCGCTTTACGTCGGCGAGATGCCTTCCGCCGGCGCCGGGTTCGCCGATTGCCGCTGCCTCCCACTCGGCTTCGGTCGGGAGGCGACGCTTTGCCCAGCGGCACCAGGCCTCGGCTTCGTACCAGTTTACAAAGACAACGGGGGCATCCAACTGCAGATCGCTCGGTTCGGTCATAGCGCCGCCACTCTCCAAACACCGTCCGCTTTTGGCTGCCAGTAAATGGGACGCTCGGCAGCTTGACGCTCACGCCACGCCCAGCCGGCGTCGCTCCAAAATTCTCGAATGCGGTAACCGCCCGCCTCGAGGAACGCGGCGAACTCCCGATTGGTGACCGCGGCGCGTGCGATCCGGAAGGGTTCAAGCTCAATCCCGTGCGCCCATTTCTCGTTATCGAAAATAAAACCTTCAGCCTTGGTAGCGCCAAGTCGCCATGTGCCGCCCGGCACCTCGGCATCGCCAGGCAAGGCGCCGGCGGGCCGGCGGTGGGCGTTCACCTAGTCCAGCGGGCGACGGATAGGCCAGCGTCTCGCGCATGTAGGCCAGCGCTTCGACGTGCATGTCCTCGTGACGGATCGCCAGGTCGTAAAGATAGCGCGCAGGATACGGAAAGTCCTGGCGGGCGAGATGCTCGCATTGTCGCTCCTGTACCATTGCCAGATACGCGAAGGTATGGTCACGATCGGGCAGATCGAGAGTCCAGCGCGTGCTGTGTGCAACGGTACTCGAGTTCCAAAGATCATCGGCGCGCGCCAGCAGCGGGGCCTGCCCGTGGCTGAAGCGGAGAGTCCAATATTCGTGGAACCACCCTACGTGGCCAATCTCCCACAACACCGGATTGACGATGTCGAGCTTCAAGCCCATGAGCTGCTCGGTCGACAGCCCATCGACCAATCGGTGGGTTCGCGCTCTGACCTCCTGGAGCTGACGAGCGAGTTCCGCTGGGGAGCGCGCCGCTGGTGGGCCGCTCTGAGACTGCTAAAGCCATGAATTTCATCCTTGTCACGCCACCGGGACCGAGTGTTCGCACCGGCAACGCGGTTGCGGCTCTGCGCTGGCGCGGATTTTGCGCCAGCTCGGCCACCGCGTGACCGTTACCGCCGACTATGCTGACGAGCCAGCCGACACGATGGTTGCCATTCATGCCTGGCGCAGCGCCGAGGCGATCGCTCGGTTCAAGACTCGCCACCCCAAGCGGTGGCTCATTCTGCAACTCAGCGGCACGGATATCTACGAACATTTAACCAAGGATGCCCGGCCGACCCTTCGCTCCATGGAGCTGGCTGACCGCCTCGTGGCCTTGAATAGCCTAGCATGGCGGGTCGTTCCCGAGCGATTTCGCAAAAAGCTTCGGGTCATCTTCCAGTCGGCGCCTAAACCGGCAGCCCCACGCCGCCCCAGTGAACGTTCCATCGATGTTTGTGTGATTGGCTATCTGCGCGATGTAAAGATCCCTAAGGGCCGGCATCGGCAGCGCGGCTGTTGCCCGCCGCGTCCCGAATTCGCATCCTTCACGTCGGCCGCGCTTACGATCCCAAATGGGCAGCCAGCAGCGACCACCGAGATGGCGGAAAACCCTCGGTATCTCTGGCGCGAGGAGGTTCCGCGCGCCGCCGTGCAGAAAGTATTGCTGCGAAGCCACGCGATGGTTCTGTCCTCGTTGAGTGAAGGGGGCGCCAACGTCATTTCCGAAGCTGTCATGGCCGGTGTGCCCATTCTAGCCTCGCGTGCGGACGGCAATGTTGGGTTGCTCGGTACCGACTACCCCGGTTACTGCGCCTGTGACACGCAGGCGCTGGCGCGCCTGCTGCAGCGCATCGAAACCGATCGGTCCTTCGTGGACCAACTTCGTCGCGCCAGCGCGCGACTGGCGCCATTGTTTAGCCCGGAGCGCGAGGTCGCGGCCTGGGAACGGCTGCTGGCTGAGCTCTCGCCCAACGCGGATCGGCGCCTCCCGCGTGGGGGCGCCTGAGCACCCGTAAGGTATTAGGTCGACCAGGGGGCACCGCTTCGTGCGCGGGCGCAGCTCCTTGTCTGCAGGGGTTTCGCAGGCGGTCAGAGATCTGCTCGCGAAGTGAGCTATAGCCGTGCGGCAGTCGGACGAGCCTGCATCGCGCCCCGGAAGCTCTCGCGCAGGAGGCTCGCTAGCTGTCTTGGGGCTGGCAAGTGCTGTGCCGTCAGCCTCCGAAGGCGAACGCGATTCCGAATCTCTTCTCCTCCATCTGCCGGCGGTTGCCTGTTCTCGACGGCCGATGCGGAATTTGCCGGCTCAGACCATTTGACGATGATCGGTTTGTCCCTACGCAAGGCGGCGATCGTCGTCGAACGGAACTGATGTTTTCATGAAACTCGGACCTCGGTGCCGTGTTGCGCAAAGGTGAGTGGACGCGACAGCCCTAAGATCGTGCGCCTCTTGGTTGGCAATCCGCTGATCACGAAAGAGATGGCGGGGCACGCTCCCGAGGCCGGCTCATATGCGCTGGTCGCGATCTCTGGTGGATGAGCGATCCTAGGGCGTGCATTTGGCGTATGACAGAATGGCAAGCTTGCTGGCGCCCTATGGAAACCCAGAAAGTCTCGCGATCGCGCGAATGCTTTAATTGAAGGTCGAGAGCCTGCTTCGCGTAGCGGCTGCCGACTGACACGCAATCCATCCTCGCCGCAGCGATTGCTGGGCAACCACGGCGGCGCAATCCACAGCAAGCCGGGGCGCTCATAGAGCCGGCCCATCGCCGGATGGATTTTGCGACCGGCCCCTAGGATGTCTGCCCAGCAGCCTCCAGAACAAGCGCAGTGATGGCATCGGGATGGGAAATCATCGATAGATGGCTCTGATTTGAGCTCAATGGTTTTGGCGCCCATGCGCTTGGCCATGAAGCGCTTCGAGATCTGGATTTATGGTCCGATCCTCCGTTGAGACGGCATAAAAGCTCGGCTTGGAGCGCCAAGCCGCTTGCGTCGTCCTTCCTGGAGGAGGGCTTTTAGAAACGGCACTTGCACGGCAAAGAGCACCTTGGCACGGTCCTTGGGTAAATCGCCGGCAAAATCGCGAAGGAACGCGGCCTCGGTAAGACGACCCTCCTCGCCGTCAAAAACGATGCCGGCCGTTGCTGGCGGGGTTGGATAGGTGTTGGCCAAGGCCGTGTAGTCCTCTCCCGCATCAGGGCGCACGCGCAGCGACATAGACGAGCGCTGATACCTTGGGATGAACGCCGGCTTTCAGTGATGATCATTCCCGAGAAAGAGTGACCAACCAAGACAGTGGGCCTGTCCTGCCGGTCCAGTACGCGTTGAGCAGACGCGACCGCCTCGGAAATGTCGTTAAAGGGTTCTGAACCGAGGTGACGTTGAGGCCTGCCACCTGCAGCCGAGGGATGACCTCCGTCCAGCATGAACCGTCAGCGAATAGGCCATGCACCATTACGATATTGCCGGCTTTGATCGGCTCGGCATGAGCCACCATGCCTCGCGTTGAGATCATTGAAGCTGCCAAGCTCGTAGCCAGAGCGGTGGAAAAGGAGCGCCTGTTCATCACGCATTTCTTTTCCTTGTATCGCACGACCTTTCGGCTCAAACGTTCACGAAGGTTAGCAAGTCTGATTTAATCCGGGGGCGTTGGTCTGGACTCTCAACGGGCGCTATGGCGGGACGAATGGTAGGCGACTTGGCGAATGCCGAACGACTGTTGGTGTCCAGCGTCCCTGTGCCCACGCGATGACAGGCGTGAACGGAGCTCGAGAAAATGCAGGGTGCCCCGCGCCATGGTCAGCTGTCTATCGGGGTTAGCAGGTATCGGCGGCCGCCTTCCGACCGCACGTGCAAATCCACGCCCTCGCCCTGCCGATCCGACGGTGGTGCTCTCAGCCCTTGGTTGCCGCCTTCCCTAGCTGAGCTCCGCAAGCGACAGCCGCAGCTGGACCCTTAGTCTGCCCGAGGTCCGACATCCGCCGATTAGGGATGAGCCTGAGAGGGACCGACACCAGTTTGCAATACCTCGCCGGACCGCAAACCGGCTTCATGGCCTTCCTGACTCCGCTTTTGCCGCAATGCACGCACGACCGTCGGCGCTTATCTCGTTTGCCGGCAAGGGACAGATTGTTCTGGTCGAGCTGCTATGTTGCGGATTTTCGGCTCGCCAAAATACGCGCGAGCGGATTGGGCTGTGCCGGTCCGATCCGACGCAACGTGTTTCGGTCGGTATGATCGAATGTCTGCTTTGCCGCCGTGCACCGCGAGATGGGTATGGGTGACATAAGACCAGGAGTCGTCAGCATTGCAGATAATATTGACGCGATAGCTATCGGTACGAAAGGAGTTGTCGAGAAAATCGGTCGAGCAGACGCCGTAGGTCGTTGCCCCGCGCGTCGCCGCAACGGAGAAGCTCTTGTCCTCGGCCTTCGCATAGCCAGCGGCTAGCGCCACTTGCCCCGCGGGATCGCCACCGTCTGCAACACCAGGCCGGTGGCCGGCTCCCACAACCAATAGCCGACCTGTTCGTGGAAGGTAATGTCCTCTTCGGCGGTATTGATGTGAATGTGATAGCGCAGACCATAAAACAACTGCGGGCCATTGGTCTGTGGATCGATCGGATGCATGTGATTTGTCTCAATAAAAGCGCGGCGCTCCGGCCCCTCCGCCTTCGGGTTTACGTCCATGCCTTTTTCCGCGCGCCAGACGCCGGCCAGGGGACGTAACGGCCCCAGGTTGGCTAGCGTGTCGGGATCGACGTCCGTGGGCTCGGTGAAAATGTCGAGTGGGAAGGGATTCACGAGCACCCCTTTCATTGTCCGGGCAACATGCTCCGGCGAGTGGTCGCTGTCTATCGGGGCTTAGCCGCTATCCTCCGGCGTCGTGGCTAATGGGACCAGCGCTCGCGAAGTGAGTGTGGCTAGCGCCTGGTGAGGTCCCAGGACGGTTGCCCCGGCGGTGCCGCGCATTGACCCGCCGGCGCAACGAGGCTTTGGACCCGTGGTCATCCTGTCCGGAGACGAAGCGCATGGCGGTCGATTTTGCGCGCTTTCTCTTCGTTGGACTGGTCGCGAGACCCGATCGCCATCGCCGTCTCGGCTCGAGTGTTGCTCGTCAACTGTCGGACGCTAGTCCCATTCCTTTGACAGGCGAAGGCAAGGGCACGACGCCGCGGAGTGCCGCCCGCCACCCTCCGGTTAGGGGGACAGGCACGCCTGCTGCGGCAAACCGTTTCTGCAGGTCTAAGGTCGATGCAGCGCTCCTCGGCTCGACCCGAAGCTCACCAACGCTCATTCCATGTTCGATCGTACAAGAGCGTTGCCGTCGGCTATACTCGGCAACCCTCGATCCGGTTCTTTCCCCTTCATTTTCCGGAAGGAACAGAGAATGGAGAACTCCACGATCCGACGGAAGCCGGTCGCGACGGCCATAGTGTTTGGCGTCATTCCGTGCATCTTGGGCCTCGGCGTCGGCCAGTATTTGCGTTGGCAGGGGAACGGTTTGGCTGACGAGCGCCGGTGCGTTCTGGCCGATTGTCTGCTCTGTGACTTCGGTTGTTGTTCTGGTCTCGTTAGCAATTTCTTCGTCAAAAGACAGAACTGCACGCATTTGGGGATGGCTAATACTCACGTGGACGTGGCTGTATTTCCCGCTTTGGCTAACTGCGCAAGAGATACCGCAATCGTCGGCGGTCGTATCCAGGGATGGACTTGTCTCCGTCGCCAGCGAATGGGCTCGACAGCCTTCGGACAGGGTGTGGCTCCTCACGGGTCGCGCCGGAGACAAGATCGTTCGCAACGTAGCCGGGACGGCTACCGTCAATGCCGCAGAGCTGCAGTATCGCTATTCAGAGCGCTACATTTCTAAGCGAAGTAACGAGGGAAGACCTTTCGGCACCCGTCATGAGCGCCGCGGCGGCAATACTGGCGCAAGAGGCCGAGAAATCGCGCTCATGGCGGATAGCGCTCTTCGATAAGCGCGAAGTCCATGATGAAGTGCTTGGCAAGCTCTGCCGCGCCATTGCGCCAAACGAAACGAGATGTCCGCTGAAGCTAAGCCTATCGCCTCAACCCGAGGCAACCATACCGGGTGCGGTTTGGAGTAAGGTCTATACGGAGACAGGAAGCCATCGACGAGAGGCATCTGCCCACCCTGGTGCAGTTGCTGACCCTGGACAATTCGCACCTCGTCGATCGAGACCGCGCGTTTGCGCTGTTCATGGACCTCGCAAATAGCCCCGAAATACTTGCTACCGTGGCACGGAAGTCGAGCATCCTCAGTGCATCCCAGTTCGACGAATTGATCAAACGGATCCTCGCTTCGCCCGGATGTGGCAATGAAGCCGTAACCGTCCTTTCCAAAGTGAACCGCTTGACGGAAGAGCACCGGCGAGAGCTCCGCGCCAAGGTCTTCCGTGAGGCGAGCCTGGCAGTCATTGCCAACAACGCAACGGCGTTGCGGATCTCCGATGCTGAGATTGCGCAGCTGGCCAGCACGCGTGCGTGCCTCGTCGGAGCTAACGCCCGAAGTGGCCGTACTGGTCCTGACAAATATTCGGTGAGAGGTTGCCGGTCGAGGCCCAGCAGGAAGCCGTAGCGTCGATCGTGAAGTCTAGTGCCTCGCATGCCCTGGCTGCGCTGAGGCATGTAAATTTTCTGCGCAGCTTGCGCGAAAAGCTACTGGGCAAGATCGTTTCCGACGCGACCTATGAGGACTTTGAAGCAGCGCATTTGTCACGAGAGGCCTTGGAAGAATTTCTGACGCCGGCCGAGATGCGCGCCCTGATCGCGACTTTGATAAGAAGGAGCGAGGCGTCGGCAAAATGGCTCGGCTTTGCGGTGCGTGTGCTCCCCGTGCGCGCCATGACGCCGCTTGAGCGCAAATCGATCCTCAACGGACTCTTGTTCGAAAGCAGCAAGTCTGCACTCGAGTTTGCCAGCGAGCAAAGACATTATCTGGATGCGGAGGATGTCAATGAAATTACCTACGATTACACCAAGACCATCGCGCCCGATTTCTGTCTGCACTTGTCGCATCGCAACAAGAACCGCAAGACCGACTATTTCAGCGAAGCCCAGCTGCAGATCTTCCGCGATTGCGCTCAATCCAAATAGATCTGCTTGGTCGCGTTGATCGGTGCGGGCAACCCCGCGCGGACCAAATGCTCATGCCGCGCCCAAGCATTGCACGGGTAAAGTCCGAGGCACAAAGAAAGACCGCTGCTAAGCCGCGCCGCCGTCACTCGATCGTGCGATGGCTGCCGGCCTCGACGGCGCGCACGAAGCCTTGCAGGCGCGCCATGCAGTCCTCGACCGCATCATAGAAGTCGTTGTCCAACGCGAATAGACGGCGGGCGTCCGCTTCAGAGAGCAACTCCAGGCGCGCTTCGCGATCCGCATCGGTCATTGTTGCGGGGTCGATTGCGGCAATGCGGAGAGCTCTCTCCACGAGCGCCAAAACGCGGCAACAACCGATGGTATGCAGGGCGGCGAGCGTCTTCAGCATGCGCTCACTGGAGGTGTAAGAAAGCCACCCTAGGAAGCCGTTGGGTGCTATTTGGGTGTCGAGCCACGTGACGTCGGAGATGACCTGTTCATGGGTGGAGAGGCGCTGCCCGGTCGCTTCCTTTGTGCTGAGCTCGATCGCGAGGTCCAGCATCGCGCTGTGTGCATCTTTCATTGCACCGATCTCCCTACGCTTGCTGCTCGGCCGGGCCTCAGCGGGTGCAGACAGAAAACAAAACGTCACCCGGTGTCACCTTCAACCACCTTAGCCCCTTGTTGTTGAGGAGCGACTGTTGCGGGTCAAGGTCCCTGGCGTCATGGTCGCGCAGAGAAGCGTGACGAGAGTGCGCCAGTGCGGGGGTGCGAGACAACCGCGCCGAGCGCTAGGCGATGGAAGACATTGCTCGTTTCCCTGCCTGGGACTGATGCGCCGCATAGTGCGCGCGATCCTGACGACCGCCTGCACCTGCGGCCGTCGCTCCGCGATGTGGTTGCCTCGTGCGCCTGGTCATCTGATCTTGCAGTGCGTCCAATGGATGCAGGACAAGGTCCTCCGGCACGGACTGGGCCAGTCAAGGCGCTGGCACGGCACCGTGCGAAATTGGGCCGCGCTCCTTCTCCGTCGGGCCCTTCAGCGCCTACTTTAAGGCGGATGGCGACGTCATTGCTTCGATTGGCGGACATGCCAACAGACACCGCCGGGATCGATGATGTGGATCTCACGCCCCCAAGCATAGTCCGTCGGGGGCTTCAATTTGGCCATGAACCGATCTGGTAGCGCCCGCGCGCTGATGTCCTTCCAATACCCGTCGAGGTCATCGACTTCAAAAGTGATCATTTGGTTGGTCTGCCACTCGGGCACATCGATGTCTTGCAGGATAAAATATGCTCCATCGAAACGCAGACCGGCCAGACCCGCGCTCTCCCACACCTTCGCGAAGCCTAGTTCCTGAAAGAAGGCGACCGACTGGTGAATTGCGGCCCAGACGGGACAAACGGGTAAAGTGTCATACCTCTTGGCGTCATTGGCCCTCCTTGGCTGAAAAACAGAAAGCATCGCCAACGGTCTTTAATGCGATGCTTCGAAAGCCGGACTCGCGCGTTACGTGAGGAGCCCCGTCACCTCAAAGTGAAGATAGTATGTCACGCGTGAGGAATTGCGTCATTCCAATGGAACGAGCCAATCCGATCGACGGTTGATTGTCTTCGCCAACTTGGTTGCCCGCAATAGGCGCCGCCGCGCGAGTTCTGCCAACTCGGATGACACGTGATCCAAGGCCGAGGCGGCGATGAGATGGCGTTGTCACAACGCCGCGGATTTCCCATGCGCGCCCATAAAGCTCAAACGCAAAACACACGGGAGGCGCTCCGTCTCAACCAGGAGGGCACAGGTGAACCGCAACCCTACGGGCGCCGAATTGGGGGTGGGCGGTCGTCAGCCCGATTAGCGCCGAAGGGATCTCGACTTTGTGCCAGCTGAAACACATTGCCTTCCGGATCGGTCCCATCGCAGAGTGGGCCGGTGAGGCCCGGGTAGGACTTGATGCGGCCCATCGGCACGCCTTTGCGTATCAGCTCGGCTCGCAGCTCTTCAACTCGCGCGCAACTGAAATAACCATTTTGGCGTTCGTCTCCACTTTCCAGCTGGACGCATCGGCGACGCGATAGGGCCTACCAACCCGGTGCAAGGCGAGTTCACACGCCTGATGCGGAGGACGGCCCACTCGCCTTTGATTGTCCTCCACGACCGGCAGTTGAAAGGCATCCTGATAAAAAGTCGAGAGGCGTTCGACATCCTGAACATAGAGGATGATCCGATTAAGAGAGGCGTGCATTGGATCTCCAGGTCTTAAAGGCGACCCTACCTTCTACCGCATGCGGGCGAGCCAAACCGTATGGCCGCCACAGTCAGGGTCTTCTGCGACGTTGGCGATGACGTCGAAGCCATTGTTGTTGAGCAGACGACGGTACTCGGCCGCTGCAAGGCTGCCGTGATAGAGCGGCTCGCCATGAAAGGTTCCAATGGCTTCGCCATGGCGGGGTCCACTTGTAAACAGGAGTGCTGCGGACGAGCGCGGCGTGCTCTCGGAAGATCGGGAACATCCGGCGCTGATCCTGCGGTGTAAGATGAAAGAAACTGTCCCAGGCGAGGAGACCATCAAATCGCTTGCCGAGAGAAAGCGTTCGCATATCGGCCACGAGCCAGCTGCAGTTCTGCAAATCGCCGCTTGCAGATCTGGATCATCGCCGGCGAGGCATCGATGCCCGTCACTGCAAATCCGCTATCGATGAAAAAGCGTGCGATCGGCTCGGCGGTTCCACAGCCAATATCGAGAACGCTGCCACCCAGAGCGACGAGCGACAAAAACGTTCTAGCCATGCTCTTTCGAGCAGCTTGCGCGGCCGTTCCCTGTCCCACGCCTTGGCGTTCCGATCGTAAAGATCGATGATGTTTTCTGCGTCGTTGGCCATCCCTACCACGTGGTGCCATTTTATGGCGGTGCAAGGACGGTTGCAGAGACGGGGTATGAGGGACGCCCTCATTGCCGGGCCCTGGCGGTCGCCGTGGGGTGCACAGGTTTGTGAGCGAGGACTCGCGGGTAATCGTGGGAAGGAAAGAGGAAATCCCACCTTGCGGCACGAGGTCCTCGGTTCGGTCATTGTCGTTTGCGTCATCCGATACCGCGGCGAAGGCCGTATCAAGTGCTGGGCGATTCCAGACCGTTCGTCCATTGATGCGAACGCGTTTGGACATAGGTCCAGCTTTGACTGGGGGAGACACTGATTTTGGCAGCCGAGCACACGCGGGAAATCTCCTCCGTGGGGAAGGCCCGTGGCAAGATCCCCTGCACTCCCCATTATTGCTAGACTTGACCAACAAGACCCATAGAACATGTGCTCCAGCTTACGGGCTCAGGTCCTCCGCCTTTTGGTCCGTTTCTCCACCCTCTGCCCGGATGACCACTTTGCCGAAAGCGCCAGCCCTGGTGGAAGTAGGACGTCTAGTCCATTTCCGTCATCATGGTTCCAACCAGATCCTACTCGATGTCAGAAGTGCTCCTTCTCTCCTCCAGGCTTCGTTCGTTCTTCTACGCATAGACTTTGTACGTTGGGGCCCCGTCTTTGCTCCTCCCACCTGTGGCATTACTGATCCCGTGCTCCCTTAGGAGCCATTTGGTTTGCGACCTGGGCGGTTAGATGACCCGTTGGCGGAGGCGGCCGCGAAGTGATCGGACTGCGTGCACAGCGATGGTCTGGAGGACTTCCGAGGCGAGGCGAACGTCCCCAGCCAACCGTTGTCCCACCTGGGCAACGAAGACTTCAAAGCGCTCTCTGCCAAGCAGGCGCGCCGATTCCTGATCGCTCTCCGGCAGGACAGGAGTGATGGTCAAAAAGTAGCGCACGAACAGTGCCAATGTTTCGGCGAGGATCCCTGCATCGCGGCCAACGGTGGCGATCCTCTTGCTTAAATCGTCGATCCGTCGGGCCACTCCCTCATCGATACGGGGATGTTGCGGCTGTTCCAGCCGGACGCGTAGAGCCTCTTTGACGATCGCCGATTTCGCGCCATGTCGCTGACGCGCCACTAGCTCGAACTTTCGGGCGAGAGCTCGAGAGAGATAGATCGTGTAGCGCTTTTTGGTCATCATTGGCAGTAGCTCCAGTGAGCGTAGCAAACGACACACATTTCTAGGCCCGGTTGCCCCTAAAGCTGCGCGAACAAGCCGCGTCCATCAGGGATAACTTGCGCCCCCGTCCGCGAATGCGATCTCTGAATGCTCATCGTAATCGGAACATTTGAGCTGATATTCTTCATTTTTCACCTGAGGCGTGAAAACCATTGCCTGGAGATAATATGAGGTTGCGCGCGAAACGTTAATGCGAAAACGCGGGAAAAAGCGGGAAGCACAAGGAAGATCCGGGAAGAGGTTACGCCGCTGCCCCGTGTTTTAACGCACAGCAAAGAGGCATGAAGAGGGCGAGGGTTCAGCGGGTCGCGCGTCGAGGATCTAGAAACAGAGTCAGATGATGCGCTGGCAAATACGCGGTGTTTTCCGGGGCGTGCTGCCAAGGAAAAGGGCATCAACCCGCCTAATTGCTGGAGTCGCGATGGCGTCCAGCAACGGGACCAGACGTCAACGTTCGGGATTTTCTTTTAGTATCAGGATGGTCTTTGACGTCGCCTTGAACTTTTTCGGCGACACTCCCATTTCACCTCGCCATCAGCAGCCCCCGGGGACCGTTGCAATGGCTAATGATAAATTCGATGCCAAACTGGGGCGCATCCGCGGAGCACGACGCGAGCCAACGGAGCGATACACCGCACGCATCCTTCGCGAAGCCGGCAAGCAGGGTTTTCGCGCGTTGCGGCGAAAGGGCCGCATATCCCCCGCAAGCCTCACGCGTGGAATGGGCACCGGCGTGCGCGCAGCCTTTGGCCTTATTGCGCCGAATGCTCGCCAAGTCATCGTCAAGGCGCGCTATACGCCTATCGTGGGCGGCGATCTTGGTGCGACGAAGGCGCACTTGAGGTACATCCTGCGCGATGGCGTTACGCGTGAGGGTCAGCCGGGCCAGCTCTATGATGCTACGAGTGAGAACGTCGATGGCGCGGCGTTCATAAACCGCTCAGCCAACGATCCACACCTGTTCCGCTTCGTTGTATCCGCTGATGCCGGCTCTAAGCTTGCCGACTTGAAGCCCTTTATTCGCGACCTGATCAGGCAAATGCAGGTCGACCTCGACACCAAGCTCGACTGGGTCGCGGTTGATCATTTCAACACCGGCCATCCTCATACCCACGTCGTCATCCGTGGCAGGGATGACCAAGGCAGGACCTGGTCATGGCGCGCGATTACATTGCCCACGGTGTGCGTGCCCGGGCCCGATCACTCATCACTTTTGAGCTCGGGCCGGAAACCGAGCTCGAGCGAATACAAAAGCTCGTCAACGAGATGGGGCAGGAGCGGCTGACCGGGCTCGACCGCGCTCTGCTTGCCCACACCAAGGACGGCATCCTCGTTGTCACGTCCGCCCTCTCATCGGATCCAACGCAACATACCCTGCGGATCGGCCGGCTAAGGACTTTGGAACGGCTGGGCCTGGCCGAAGAACGCCAAGCGGGGGTATGGGCAGTCGATCCCAGGACCGAGACTAAGCTTCGCCAACTCGGCGAGCGCGCCGACAAGTTCAAGATGATGCAGCGCGCTTTGAAGCAGGCAGGTATCGACCGAGCGACGTCCGCTATGTGCGTTGTTCGATCGGGGCTCGCGCAAGACCCCTCTGATCGGCAGACTCGTTGGGGTTGGGTCTAGTCGACGAGATCACCGACCGGACGTGGATTGTTATCGACGCCGTCGACGGCCGTGTGCACTATGCCGAGCTGGGTCGCCTGGGAGATACCGTCCTGCCTGGTCCAGGAGCGATTGTTGCTCTCGGAGGTCAGAGCTTGCATGCTCGCCCGTCATCGACACCGAAGTTGGACGTGCTATCAGCCGTCAGTCTCGAACAACAGATCGGCTACGACGGGCCGACCTGGCTCGATCAGGCCATACACTTGAAGTGGCGGCCCGATACCCAAGCGCCGGGCTTTGTCGCTGATGTACAGGCGGCTTTGGCAGCCCGAGGTCGTTGGCTCGAAGAGCGCGATCTTGCGCATGTATCACCGAACGGCGACATCAGTCCTCGTCCCAATATGACCCGGACGTTGCGGCAGCTCGAGACGGAGCGAATTGTGCGCGACCTATCTCGCCAGCTCAACGCCGCTTATATTCCTTCAGAGCCGGGCCGGCAGGATATCCGGCATATATGCGCTCGCTATCACGACGCCGACAGGCAAAGTCGCCGTCGTCAGGCGAGAGGATACATTCACCCTCGCTCCCTGGAAGCCGCAGCTCGAGCCGTTCAGAGGGCGCGCCGTCATGGGAACGATTGGTTTGAACCGAGTTACCTGGTCCCTCGATCTAGGTAGGAGCCTACCGGGACGGCCGTGAAGCCACACCTTGTGTGAAGGCGTGTCGTTACCAACGGCCTAATTTCCGGCGAGGGCACGCTGGGGAGCGGCTCACTTCAATCCAGGATCTCTCCTCCTGATTGGATGAACGAAGGGGCCGAGGTCAGCCCGGCGAAATCGAAACATCGGCCGCGCGCGCAGATTACGCCACGAGGGCGAAAAGACGATCGTCAGTCATGATCGCCAGGATCGTCGAGCTCTGGTTGGGCATGGGTGTTGACACCATTCGTGTGAGCCTCGATGAGCTTTACGAACTCTGTACAGGGGCGATTGTGAATGTGCGGTGTGATCTTGGCGGCTTTGCAGGCGGTGGCTATTCGCCTGATCTCTCGGATCGGTATGTAAGAGACAATCGATGTCAGCTGGCCATTTTTGACTTCTGCTTCGAACGCGTACCGGACAGGCGCGACCCCAATGTCCTGGTAGAAGGTCCCACCGGCCTTCTCGATCCAAGTGACCCAGTTTCCATGTGCCTCGACCTCATCGAGGTCAAAGTTGTCGCGAAGCCAAATCTCGGTGTTGATGAACCATCTAAGCTCGTCCCGCTTCGTCAATCTCCATCCCGTCGCATTGGTAATGACGGCATCGTCAGCAAAGAGGGTCATCGCCCCATCGAGGTCGGTTCGGCGTTCCGCTTCCATCAAGGCGCCTAGAAGCGCCGGCGCGTCGTGCTCAGCGCAGGTCGCAACGCCGATGCCGTTCGTCGCTAGGAAAGCCAGCGTGAGCCACAGTGCACACGTCCTCATGGCCGCTCCCTCAGGATGATCCCGTAACGCCAATGAGCTGTGGCAGCCAAGCCGCAAAAATTCGTCTTGGTGGAGCGACGTTGGACTGTCACGAAACATGAGAATAGAGGCGGGACCTCCCTATGCAGTGACGCACATCACAGGACCCATGCACGAAGGTTGCCGGCGTGGTCTAGGCCGCGAAGGCGCTTAGGCCGCTAGCGTATTGAGCGCCCAGGTCACGTGAGAATTTAGATGCGGCAGGCCGGACGCCGGCGCAGATGTCATATCTCTGGTCCGGCGCGTTTCAGGAGATCACGCTCCCAGGTCTCACCGACCAAGTGTTTGCCGAAGCTGTGGTGCGGCTCGCTGTGAACCAGCTCGAAGCCCGTCGTCTCATAGATTGTGCGTGCCGCCGTTAATACGTCGTTGGTCCAGAGCGTCATCCGTTTGTACCCAAGCTTTTGGGCGTGCGTGATGCAGACCTCCACGAGACGGCGTCAATGCCTTGGCCGCGCAGGTCGGGTTCGACGTACAGAAGCCTCAGCTTCGCAACGGTCTTAGTCTTTTTGACCAGAAAGATGGAGCCAACGATGCGCTCGTCAATTTCTGCAACCCATGCGCGGTCGCATTTCGCATCAAAATTCTCGATGAACTCGCCTCCGACCTTTGCAACCAGAGCCTCGAATGTATTGTCCCAACCGTACTCTTGCGCGTAGAGCAGAGCTTGCCGATGAACGATCCATCCCATGTCGCCGGGCCGAAGATCGCGGAAGCTGCATTGGGATTGCGGGCCGTTGCCACCCAAGAGCCCCTTGCCGTTGCCAGGGCCGTGCGCAGCGCCTTGCGGCCAGAGGCTCCAAGCGGTTCGAGCAGCCTCCCAACTTCGAGGTCTGAGCGCGTGTCGAGCTTATCGATTCCCTACGGCCTTTGGCCGTCAGTTTCAGGATACTCTGGCGGGCGTCCGTTTCCGAGGCGTTGCGCGTCAGGAAGCCTCTCTGCTCGAGCCCCTTGAGCAGACGGCTGAGGTAGCCGGCATCGAGATCGAGGTCGGTCGCCAAATCGGAAGCGGTTAGTCGTTGGCCGAGGGCCACCTCGTAGACGATGCGCGCTTCCGGCAGATTGAATTCGCTGCCGAGCAGCGCCTCCTGCAACACCCCAAGCCGGCGCGTGTAGAAGCGCGTGAAACCTCGAACGCTTGCAACCGTCTCGTCGGGCGTGCGCATTGCCATGATTCAAGCACCTCAATCGGACCGCGCAGCCTAAGGATAGATAGTTGCTTTTGTCAACTATCTGGCCTTAGCTTTGGGAGCTGCGCGTCGGTGCCGGGAACATAAAATGAGGAGATCAAGATGATCATTCGCGAATGGCGCGGACGCGCTCCCTAGCCGACGCGGCACGTTATCCGGCGCATTTTCGCGGCAAAGTGCTGCCCCAGCTGCAGGCGATCGATGGCTTTGTGGGGGCCATCTCGGTCAACGACGGCTTGGCGATAGCGTCGAGTTCTTGGTGCTGACGCGGTGGGCGTCGATGGACGCCATTCGGGCGTTTGCCGGTGCTGACGTCGAGACGGCCGTGGTCGAGCCCGAAGCCGCGGCGGCGCTAGCGGACTACGAAGAGAAGGTTCGGCACTATGAGGTGCTGCAGGAGGCCTGAGCTTGCCAGATCATGGGGCGGTGACTGGGACGCGGGTTCTTGGTGAGATCCTGCGGCCCACGCGGCGCGGCCATTTGCGCCTAAGGTCAAGCCGATCCCGGGGACCATCGGCCGAAGGATTGGTCGTCGGCCATCCCCAAAGGCGACGCTGCGGTTCTGCCTGAGGGTTCGCCCGGCTCAACAGGCCGCCGGAAAATGCTAGAGCAGAGCGTGATTGGGCGTGAGGAGGACGACGATCGTTCATTAGCCAACGATGTATCCACCCCAGAAGGAGCACCCCATGCGTAGAGCTCTTTTGGTCTGTCTTCTCGCCGCAAGTCCTGTCGTAGCTGCGAGCAACGCTGCCATCGCTGAGACAGCGTGCGAATCGCGTTGCCAAGGCCACAGCGCCTGTTTGAAAAGATGCGCTGACGGGGTCAAGCGGCGGTCGCATGTCAGGCAACAGCCCGTGGCGCCATACCTGTCCAATGATGCCAACGATCGCGCCAATGATTGGCGCGAGCGTGCCTTCCGCATCGAAGGTGGTACCGGCGGTAGCGGCGGCTCGATGTAAGCTTGGGCGTGCCAAATTATTGCTTCGCGGAGGGTGCGGCGCGCAGCACCGCCCTCTCCTTGCGGTCGATTCTTTCGAGCTACTGAGGTCGGCGTTTTGAAGGGCGTGAGACGCTCTTGCAATGCCGTTTAAGCGCATGGGTGATCGATGCGGTGTTGCGACCTGCGCCGCGAATGATCCTGGCCTGGCGATCTTGGTGAGCGCGCGATCTTGCGCCAGGGTTCAGAAGCGCAGTTCGCGCCGGCTGCCTGAGCGCACGCGAGATATTGGCGGGCTGCGTTTTCGATGCTGTCTGTGTCGTTGGGCGTATCGGGCGATTGGCCAAGCCTACCCTCACTGAGCCACGCGACGAGCAGCGCCTGCAGCGCTGGGCGATCGAGGCTGCCGTCGAGCTCGGCAATCCGGTCGACATTTACAGTGGACGCCGGGATGCGCTCATGGGGGAGCGAGGTGAGCCAGGGTTGCCGTGCCGAAGCCTCAAGGCGCGCCAGCGGCCAAACCTTCCGGATGACCGTCTTCTGCGTGCCCGGTTGGCGTTGGCAACGTCAAGTGGGTCGCCGCGAAGAGGGCCCTACAAACGCGCTCCCGGACAAGGTTTTGAGGGAGGGCTCCGTGCAGCGGATTTGACCTAATGAGTTCCTCAACCTTGATATGTGAGGGATGGCCCCGGCCAGGCTGGCCGAGCCTTGGTGCACGACGCCATACTCGGTGGTGATCGCGCGCCCGCAGCATCCCGAAATATGAATTGGCCCTCGACCCATCGGTGCTGGCGTAAGCGCCGCCTTGGAAGCGCAGAGAAAGTTGGACAACACCCCCTCACCGTATCGCCTGGGGATCTCCTTCCCGCGATTCCGCGTCGGTGCCTGAGTCGAGTGCAAGTGGTTACGGGCGCACCAAGACCCGGCAAGCGAGAGCTGCTATTCGAGGAAGCCCACGTTGGCGAGGGCCGGAGCAACTACCGCTGCGGGCCAAAAGTAAAGAGCGCAATCAATGTGAAATGCGTACAACTCGATGTGAGGAGGGACTTAGAGCAGACAGCGGTTCAGTCGCCCAACAGGAAATTCGCGGCGACCGTCAAGTGGTCGTCTTCGCAATGCACCTTTAAGGCTCCGCCGAGCGCCTCAACCCAATGTCTCCAGGCTTTCCGTTTTGGCTTCCACTTCCGCCGCAAGCCATAGCACAGGTTTTGACAACTCCCCGCCGAACGCGAGCTCGACGGCAAGTCTGTCTGCCTCAGACCAGGCACGGACGTGGACCTTCGCTTGGGTCGCGTGCGGCACAATCGTACGGATGGCTTGTTCCAGGAGTTGGTAGATGCAGGATTTCATGACGTAGGGCACGGTTTGTGGCAGGCCCTGCAAGTCGGCCGTTACTGACATACGGTCCCGCAGAGACACAGACGTACTGATGACTTCGGCGAGCGACATCGCCTCGAGCTGCGATGGTACGAGCCCAACCGAGAGATCGCGAATCTGCCGAGCGCAGTCGTTCAAGGCCTTTTTCAAAACTTCGACTTCAGCTTGAACGCGGTCGGGATTCTCATACAACGCGCCAAGACTGAGCTGTGCCAGAGCGATCATCTGCAGCGGTCCGTCATGGAGTTGGTCACTCACATTGCGCAGATTGCGCTCGCCCATCTCGAGCATGCGGCTATGGGCCCGATAGACGCGCTTGCGAAACTGCACGTGTTCGGCCTCCTGTTTGGTTAGCGTGCCGATGCGCAGGTGCAGACCGTTTGTAAGCTTGAATAGAAAGAGGATCACACAGACGGCGGTGCTCACGATCGCCGCATAGCTCGCGTACTGCGCCGCCCGAATTTCTTGCGAAAGGTTCATGGCAAGTTCGGTCGTCTCGGCGAGCGCGATGATGCGGTTCGTACCCGTCTGCCGAATTGGTGCGTAAACCTCGAGAACCGGCGCGCCTAGAGCGCGGTATTGCTTAATGCAGTAACT
>ERZ1370068.6030-contig-503_pt1 | contig 29853 bp, 52 predicted proteins | sample MGYA00561227_ERZ1370068 | MGnify/ENA primary metagenome ERZ1370068 (study PRJEB38410, sample SAMEA6850437) | metagenome | study: Metagenomic assessment of the ecological functions of the soil: analysis of the soil microbiota associated with the...
CCGACTTCTCGCTGGTCCTCGGCGGGCCGCTGTATCAGCTCTGGCGCGGGACGCGACTGGCCGACGATGCCCTGCATTTGCTGCACCGACGCGTGCTCGCGATCGTGCTGCTGGCCTGGGCGCCGCTGCTGCTGTTGTCGATCGCGGAGGGGCACGCCTGGGGCGACAGCGTCAGGCTGCCCTTCCTCCACGACGTGGAACTGCACGTGCGCCTGCTGATCGCGGTGCCCGTTGCTGATCCTGGCCGAATTGGTCGTGCACCAGCGAATGCGCCCCGAGGTGGGGCAGTTCCTCGACCGCGGGCTGATCCCGGACGCGGCGCGGCCGCAGTTCGACGCGGCCATCGCTTCGGCCATGCGCCTTCGGAACTCGGTGGCCGCCGAGGTTCTGCTGATCGCGCTCGTCTACATCGTCGGGGTCGGGTTCGTCTGGCGCACGCAGGTCGCCCTGGACGTGCCGAGTTGGTACGGCGTGCCGGCGGATGGGAGATTGCAGCCGTCGGCCGCCGGCTGGTGGCTGGGCGTCGTCAGCCTGCCGCTGTTCCAGTTCCTGCTCCTGCGCTGGGCATTTCCGGCTGTTCATCTGGGCGCGCTTCCTGTGGCAGGTGTCGAAGATCGATTTGCGGTTCGAGCCGACGCATCCGGATCGCGCAGGCGGCCTGGGCTTCCTCGGCGCGGTGGCCTATGCATTTCTCGCCGGTGCTTCTGGCGCAGGGGCCATGCTGGGCGGGATGATGGCCAACAAGATCTTCTATGCCGGCGCCACGCTGCCCCAGTTCAAGGTGGAGATCATCGGGCTGGTGGCCCTGCTGGTGTTCGTCATCCTCGGACCGATGCTGGTGTTCGGTCCGAAGCTGGCGGCGGCCAAGCGCGCGGGCCTGCGGGAATACGGCACGCTGGCGCAGCGCTACGTGCGCGAGTTCGGCGGCAAGTGGCTCCGCGGCGGCGCGCCGGCCGACGAGCCGCTGGTCGGCACCGCCGACATCCAGTCGCTGGCCGACCTGGGCAACAGCTTCGAGGTCGTGAGGGGCATGCGATGGGTGCCGTTCACCGGGCAGACGGTCATGCAACTGGCCGTCGCCACGCTGCTGCCCGTGTTGCCGCTGACGCTGACGATGTTTTCGCTGCAGGAATTGCTCGAGCGGTTGCTCAAGATTGTCTTCTGACGATTCGACCTTCCCCTAAGGGCAGTAGTCAGCCGCGCGCCGCGACGCCATATAGTCGTCGTCGCGAGTCGGAGAAACAGATGACCAGCTCAGTGACGCACTTCGAGATCTATGCGCGAGGACCCGGCGAAGCTCGCGGAGTTCTACCGGACGCTGCTCGGGTGGCAGATCGACAAGGCGCCCGGCATCGACTACTGGCGCATCGACACCGGCGCCGGAGAGTCCAAGGGCATCGGCGGAGGGCTGCTGTTCCGGCCGATCCCGGGCCGCGCAGCTGGGTGCACTACGTCCACGTCGAGTCGCTCGATCAAACCGTCGAGCGGATCGTGGAGCTCGGTGGCGCCGTCGTGCGACCGAAAGCCGCTGTGCCGAAGACGGCGTGGTACGCCGTCGTGGCCGACCCCGAGGGAAACATCTTCGCGATCTGGCAGGCCGACCCGTTGGCGATGCCGCTGCCCGAACCAGAAGATCTGAGGCTAGAGACAGAAACCCGAAACCGAGACCAGGAGAAGAGTTCATGCGTTACACAGACGACGCGCTGTATCCCGAGAACATGCAACCGCTGATCATCACCGCGGCGCCCATATGGGCCGACGTGGCTGCCGGGCGACGCGCCCGACATCCCCGTGACCTGGGACGAGCAGGTCAAGGCGGCGGTGGATTGCTACAACGCCGGCGCCAGGGTCTTGCACCTCCACGTGCGCAACCCCGCGACCGGGCACCTCTCCGCGGACATCGAACACTACAACTTCATGATGGCGCGCCTCACGGAAGCCTGCCCCAAGATGATCATCCAGGTCGGCGGCTCGATCGCCTTCTCGCCCAAGAGCGATGGCGCCAAGGCCAAGTGGCTGGACTACGACACGCGTCACATGCTCGCGGAAATCACGCCGGCACCGGAGACCGTCACCGTCGCCATCGGCACCTCCATGTTCGACATCACGCAGATGTGGACCGAGGATGATGTGAAAGGGACGCATCTCGAGGATCCGAAGGTGATCGCGGCCTACGCCGGCATGTTTACCGACGCCGGTCCGGCCTTCTACCTGGAGCACCTGAAGCGCCTGCGAGCGAAGAAGATCCAGCCTTACTTCACGCTGGCGCACGTGCACCAGCTCGAGATCGTGGAGCGGCTGATCCGCCATGGGCGTACATGGGCCCGCTCAACACGAACATCACGATGTACTGGCGGCGGAGGGTGCGGCCACAATCCGTTCGATTGGATGCACTGGCTGCAACGCGAACCGCAGGGTGCGATCGTCACCTTCTGGGCCGGCATGCGGATCAATGCGGTCGCCCAGCCGATGGCGATCATCCTGGGGCAGCACGTGCGCGTCGGCATCGAGGACAACCTCTGGAACAGCAAGCGTCAGCGCATGACGTCGATCGACCAGATCAAGGCGGCCGTGGAACTCAGCGAGCGATTCGGCCGCAAGATTGCGACCGCGGAGGAAGCGCGCAAGATCATGAAGATCGGCGTGTGGTCGACAGCGTGGACGAGACGCTGAAGAACCTCGGCATGCCGCCGAATCGCGGGGATGACGATCGTGGCTTCGTGGTCTGGGAGACCGACGGCAAGAAGAGCGTCCAGCACCAGATCTCCGACTCGCACCCGATGGCGCACTGCATGACGCCGCCGCCGGCGCTGGCGACGACGTAGCTGCGACGACCGCACGCGGCGGCGGGCATCTCGCTTCGTCGCCGCGGCGCTGCGCAGAACCCGGGTTGGACGAAACCTGATCCAAGAGGTTGACGACGAATGACGACCGATGTGAAGGCAAGCGGGGCACCTGCAAGCGATCACGCGAAGGACGCTGGTCCGTGGGACGACGCTGCGCTGGCCACGCTTCGCGAATGGGATCCGATCTGGGCCGGCCAACGTCTCAAAGATGTCCGACGACCCGTGGACAAGCGGCATCCTGCCGCGCAAAGACATCGAGCTGATCAGCCTTGCGGTGAATGCTGCCATTACGAACTTGAGCGCCGGCGGAACCCGCCGCCACATTCGCGGCGCACTCGAAGCCGGCGCGACCCGCGAAGAGATCCTGATGATCCTCAAGATCGGGTCTCTGCTGTCGATCCATACGGCCAGCCTGGGCGCGCCCATTCTGTTGGAAGAAGCGAAGGCAGCCGGGGTGAAGCCGGCGCCGAAGGAACCGGCGGCGACGCCGGTCTGCGACGGGATGAAAGCCGCGGGCCAATGGAATACGGCCTGGGACGGGTTCTTTGAGCTGGACCCGGCGTGGACCGAAGCGATCATCGCCGCGAGCTCTCCCGGTCTACACCAGCGGAGTATTCACGCCCAAGCTGGCGGAGCTGCTGAGCATCGCCGTGGATGCGTCGATCACTCATATGCACGCGCCTGGAACACGCCGCCACATCCAGTCGGCGCTGAAGCTCGGCGCGACGATCGAGGAGATCATGGAAGTGTTCAAGATCTGTGTCGCCCAGGGTATGCAGGCGAGCAATCTCGGGATCCCCATCCTGGCCGAGGAACTGAAACGCGCCGGGCGCTGGAGGGGTGGCCGTTTCTGAGCCTGACAAACTCATTCTCTTCGGGTGCGCCGCGAGCGCATTGCTCAACTTGTTCTCGATTGGCCTCAACGCCAGTCTGCGCGGACGCCACTTACGTGTTTCGCAGACCCGGTGAGTTGGTTCGCGCGCTGCTCGCCATGAACGTGCTGATGCCCCTGTTCGCACTCGCGCTCATTTCCATATTTGATTTCAATCCGGCCGTGAGGATTGCGCTCGTCGCGCTGTCGCTTTCGCCAATTCCTCCTCGGTTCCCGCCAAAGGGGTGAAGTCAGGAGGCGCTCAGTCGCATGCGTGCTGGGCTTGTAAGTCGCCATCGGTTCGCTGGCGATCATCTTCGTGCCGCTCGCGATGGCGGCAATCGCGCACGTTCGCGGCGTCGCGCTGCAAACGAGCATCGCGCGAGTCGCCACAGTGGTCTTTATATCGATTCTCATTCCAATCGGGGCCGGTATCTTCGTGCACAAGCGTGCGCCTGCCTTCGCTGAACGCATCGCCAAACCATTGACCTCAATCTCCGGTCTTGGACTGGCCGCGTGCATCATCGTCGTCTGGATCTCGGAGGCGCCTGCCATGTGGTCACTCATCGGCAATGGTACCGTCATCGCACTCGCGGCATTTGTGCTCGCTCGGCCTGGCAATCGGTCACGTCCTTGGCGGCCCCGCACTCAGAACCGAACGGCGCTGGCCATTGCGACTGCTTCACGTCACCCCGGAGTCGCACTCATCCTGGCCAAGGCGAACTTTCCTGCGGAGACACTCGTGGGCCCGGCGGTGCTCTTATACCTGCTCGTCAATGCAGTTGTTGCCGTCCCCTATCTTCTGTGGACCAAACGCAGGCAAACAAAGTTCAGCAATCTTGGTATCGCCATCTCACGTGGCTGAAGTTATTGAGGAGAATGATGATGAAGAGGATCTTGACGGCGTGTGCGATGGTGGTGGGTCTGGCCTTCCCGGCGATGGCCCAGACGACGGGCACGACCAACATGGACATTCTTCGCCAGAAGGTCAAGGCGGACAAAAAGCTGGTCGTCGCGCAGAACCTGCAGCTCACCGACGCCGAAGGCGCCGCCTTCTGGCCCGTGTACGAGGCGTACCAGAAAGATCTGCAGGCAATCAATCAGCGCATGGCGAGCGTCATCCTGGCGTATGCCACTGCCTACAACAAGGGGCCGGTCGCCAACGACGTGGCGAAGAAGCTGCTCGATGACGCGCTGGCCGTCGACGAGGCCGAGGTGAAGTTGAAGGGATCGTACGTGCCAAAGGTGCTTGCCGCGATTCCGGCGACGAAGGCGGCACGCTACATCCAGATCGAGAACAAGATTCGAGCAGCCATCCGCTACGAGCTGGCTGAGGGTATTCCGCCTCGTCGAGTAAAAACCTGCCGTTCAGCCCGGCCAACGTGGCCGGAGAGGAAGGGACGCGGCGCTGATGGCCGGACTGCCCGCGTTCTCCTTAAGACCGACGCTCAGTGTGCTCGACGTCATTCGTCGCGTAGCGCACTGAATCGCGTTGCCACGATGTTGCCATGCTCCAGGATGCTTGCCGCGGACCCTACCTTCCCTAAGGGCAGTGGTCGGCGGTGGCGCCGACCACCTATAGTGCTCGCCAACTCCGATGAGTACCGCAACGAACAGGAGGGTCTGGTGAGCGCTTCGGTCGATCGGTCTCGGCAGAGGGGCGGCGTTTCGAGCTGGCACCGGAATGGGCGCCCGACCAGCGGCTGGGATGGTTCGAGCGGCTCCTCGCCGATCTCTCGGCCGCCTTCATCAACGTGCCATCCAATCAGGTGGACGCGGGCATCAGGCGACGCGCAGCAACGGATCGTCGAGCGCACTCGATCTGGATCGGTGCACGTTGTCGGTTGTCGAAGACCGTGATCTGGTCCACAGCCATGATTGGACCTCACCTGAGTCCCGGTCCCGAGCATGGTTTCCGCCAGTGGCGCGGGTCTCCGCCCGCGAGCTTCTTCCCGTGGACTCTCGCGAAGATCCAGGCGGGCGAGCTCGTCCAGTTCTCCAGCGTCGACGAGCTGCCGGACGTCCGGGATCGCGAGAGCTACCGCAGGTTCGGCACGAAATCGACCGTGATCGTTCCGCTCAGCGTCGCGGGCCAACCGCTTGGCGCTCTGGCATTCGCCGCCGTCCGCGCGGAGCGGTCCTGGCCGCCAGCCACTGTGGACCGTCTGCAGCTCGTTGCCGGTGCCTTTGCCGGGATGCTGGCCCGCCGCCACGCAGACGAATCACTGCGTGCGGCTCTGGTCGAAGTGTCGCGCCTGAAAGACAAGTTGCAAGTCGAGAAGGTCTATCTGCGAAAGGAATTACAGGAGCGCACCGGCACGGGTCTGGTGATTGGCGAGAGCCTCGCGTTGCGCCGGGTCGAGGAGCAGGTACAGCAGGTCGCGCCCACCAATTCGACAGTGCTGCTCCTCGGGGAGACTGGCAGCGGCAAGGAGATGTTCGCGACCCAGATCCATGAACTGAGTGACTCGGCACAGCCGTCCGATGGTCCGGGTGAACTGCGCGGCGATTCCGGCGACGCTGATAGAAAGCGAGCTGTTCGGCCGCGAAAGAGGCGCGTATTACCGGGCGCTGGCGCGGCAGATCGGCCGCTTCGAAATGGCCGATCACTCGACGATCTTTCTCGACGAAATCGGCGACCTGCCGCTCGAGGTCCAGGTCAAGCTGCTCCGCGTACTCGAGGAGAGACAGATCGAGCGACTGGGGAGCCCGCGGCCGATTCGCGTCGATACGCGGATCATCGCCGCGACCCATCGCGATCTCGAACAGCTGATCGCGGCGGGCACCTTCCGCGAAGATCTGTACTTCATCGCCTCTGCGTGTTCCCGATCCGCGTGCCGCCGCTGCGCGAACGCGCGGGCGACATACCGCTGCTGGTGTGGCGATTCGTCGAGGAGTTCGCGACCGCGTTTGGCAAGCAGGTCGACTCGATCAGCAAGGATGACATGGCCGCGTTGCAGCAGTATTCGTGGCCCGGCAACATCCGCGAGCTCCGGAACGTCGTCGAGCGGGCCATGATCATGGGGACGGGGCGCCGGTTGACGTTTTCGCGTGCCTGCGGCGTCGACCGCCTCGGCCGGGCGCAGCGCGAAGCTGGAGGACGTCGAGCGAGAGCACATTCGCACGGTGCTCGAGAGCACGGGCTGGCGCGTCCGGGGTGTGGATGGTGCAGCAAGGCGACTCGGTCTCAAGCCCACCACACTCGATGAGCCGGCTGTCCAGGCTCGGGCTCAAGCGCCCGCAGCCTCCTCGAGCCATTGCGTGTTGACGCCCGCTTAACGGCATGGCGTTTTATCTGGTCCGAGGAAACATGTTGTCCCCGAGAAGCATCACGGACGCGGCGACCGGCGATCCAATCCACCACGTGATGTGGTTCGGGTCGACGACGCCGGCGTTGCGATGCCCGTAGGGCTTGTCTTCCGGCGCCGACTGTGACGTCGCGCCCGCTTGTAGCGCGCGGGCGTATGTCGCATCGACGTCGGGGACCCAGACTGTCAGGGCCGCGGAGAGGGCCTTCATCTCACCGCCGGCCTGCCCGAGCATCACCATCGAGTTGCCGACGGTCATCTCGGCGTGCATCACCGTCTGGTCGGCGTTGCGCTGGCACGACGTCTCCGTCGCGCCGAACGCGGCTTTCAGGAAGCGGATCTCAGCGTCGGCATCGCGGACGACGAGTGCGGAGTCAGCGTTCGGTAGGTATCGATCGTATCGGCCATGCCGGTATTCTGTCCGATGTCAGCCGTCGACTGATTGTAAGAAAGTGACGTGGTTCTGAAACGCGGTCCGGCCGTCCGCGTAAGCCGTCGGCGTCAGGCCGGAGAACTCGCGAAACTCGTGAATCATGTGCGCCTGTCGTCCTCCGATCTGTTCAGGTAATCCGGCCAGTACGCGACCAGTCTGGGAAAAAGACCCTCGCCCAGCGGCACGGCGACGGCAACAGTCACGCCGCGCGCACCGGGGGCAGTGGCAGTTGCAGGAAGCCAGGTGCCAGGTTCAGCGAGGTCGTGCGACGCGCAAAACAGGAGGGGGCCGCAGCATGTGACCGTCCACGGCCGCGAGGAAGTCGTGGTCATTGAGCAGACGACTCTCGCCGGCCTGCGGGCGAGCGGAGTGGGCAGCTCTCATCGACGCGCGATGCGGACCTCACCATCGGGTCCACGAGCATCGAGCCGCCGCGGATGCGGATGCCGGTTCGCGACGTCGATCTCGTGACCGCCTGGCTGCTCGACACCAACGTCCTCTCGGAGATCCGCAGGCGAAGCTGCCACATCGCAAGGTCGGCGTTGCATTTGTCGCCGAACAGCCGCTGGATCTGCTCTACGTCAGCACGGTAACGCCTGCCGAGATCCGGTTCGGCATCGAATTGGTGAGCGATGCGAACCGCAGGGCTGAATTGAACGCATGGCTCACCCATAAGGTCCGGCCGCTGTTCACCCAACGCTGCTCGACGTCAGCGAGGACGTGTTGTTCAAGTGGCGTCTCCGGTTGAGGAAGGCCGGAAGTCGGGCCACACGTTCTCGCAGCCCGATTTGTTCATCGCGGCGACGGCGCTGCACCATGGAATGACGGTCGTCTCACGGGACACACGTATTACGAACGGGCGAGGGTTCCGGTGTTCAATCCGTGGGAATCGTGAGCGCACGGGGATCGAGATCGCTGGCCCCTCATGCGACGCTTCAACGCCCGAGCGCGGCCGCGCGTCATTGCGGATTCCCGGATGACGAGCTGCGCCGGCTGGGACGGCGACGATGGTTATCTGCCAGCACCTCAAGCGTCGAGAAGATCTTGTTGGCGACCAGAATCGCGTGGCTGTCGTGAAGGGGGAGGGCTGACGAGGGGCTGAGAACGGAGGTCATGCTAACCGCGAGAGACGGCCCTAATGTTTTCTATCGTCACGCTCTGGCGAACGTGATCGGGGAGCATCCGAACGAAGCGTCTTTCTTTGGCATCGTGGGGCTGACGCGCGCGGGGCTCAGGCAACTCCCAACGAGTCACCGTCGCGAAACTCCACTCCCCCTGCCGAAAAGAGCAGGTCCTGAGCAGGTGGGCTGGCTGCCGAGCCCGGCTACAAACTTGCCCTTTCGACGCGCGATCCAGACCGCCGCGAAACTAGCAGCATCTGCCTCTCGAAAGTCGGCGCATCTGCTTCTACCGTCGCGAAACTGTCGCAGAACCCGATCGTTTTGAGCCTCGCGTGGGTTCCGTTTCGCGCGAAAGCAGAACCCTCCGAATTGAAGAAAACGCTAGGAAAAACGTCGAACGCGATGGAAGCGATGGAGACGGATCGTAGTCGCCCAAGGCAGGTGCGCTACCAGGCTGCGCTACGCCCCGACTCTGGAGATCTTTCAAGTTTACTGCGAAATTCTGCAGCCTGCTCGTTTTCGTCCTTCGCAGCGTTCCGCCGGCGAAATGCCGCGCAATACGCGATCGACGAGAGCGGCCTGGTCGGTAGGTCCTGCGGCCGCTCTTTTCAGGAATAAAACTGCCCGTACGAAACGCCGGGACGCCTGCCGACACTAGAGGCTCTGAGGAGCGACACGACTATGCGAGCAGTTCTGGTTTTATTCCTGGCGACAGGCGCCATCCTCGGTTCGTCGGAATACGCGGATGCCAGTCCGACTGCCCACTGGGTCGATGCCGCAGCCGTGCACCCGGTGCGTCCGGGGAAAAGCTGCGCGATCCCTGGCTACACGACCATCCAGGCCGCCATCAACGCCGCCAACCCCGGCGACACCGTCGCCATGCCCGGGCACGCGCGTCGAGAACGTCGCGATCAACAAGGCCAGGCCTGACGGTGCGATCGACCGGCGGCGACGACGATCACCACGATCAAACCCGCGGTGAAGTTCTACGTGGTGACGATCTCGCAGCCCAACGTCACGTTCGACGGATTTACGGTCGCGCTCGCCGGAGTCGCCGACCCGACGTCGGCGTGAACGTTGCCATCGAAGGCGATGCCAGCGCAGAGATGCATGGCTAACCTCGTCACCGGCGGCCGCATCGGCATCAACCTGGGTCGCTCGTTCCGGCAGCACCGTGTATCACAACGTGGTCAACGGCGCATCGGAAGCGGGCATCAACATCGATACCCGCGAATACTGTCGATCCCTCGGCAGCAACCCCGGCAGCAACTACAACTCGGTGCATCACAACACCGGTCTGCGGCGGAATCTACCCGTATTCGATGCCGCCGCACGATTCGTCCAACGACAACCACGTCCATCACAATCGCGCCATCTGGATTACCGCCTACGGCGCCGGCAACATCCTGAACGACAACGTCGCAGCGGTCTTCAACATCTGGCCTGGCAACATCGACGTCAACAATCTCATCGCTAACGCGTCTGTCCGTAAGCGCGCCGATCCGGCACGTCGCGAAGCCTCACCGGCGCGGAGTGCGAGAGCTCGCGACGCGCGTCGCGGAGGGATGGCGCGGCTCGAGCTTCGCGAGCGCCGACGCGAGCGTCGCGGCGGATTCGAGTCGCCACGCATCGACGCGTTCCCGCGCGGGTCGTAAAGATTCAGCGAGCGGAGATCGCGGATCGTCGTTATGAAACGTTGCGTTGCCACGCCGCCGCGCGCAGCGTAGGATTTTTTGTCGGCAAGAAGGAGGAATCATGGCGGACGCAACGTCTCCTCTCGTTGGCGAAATTCACCGACGCGGTGAACGCGGCAGTCAAAGCCGCGGTGCAGAAGCATCCGAAGTTCAAGATGGACGCGCCGAGCGCCGTCGCGGTGTCATCACTTGATCCGCGGCATTCCGGTGCCCGAATCGCTCGTCGCGCACGCGACCGTCGCCGAGACGCGTGCCTTCGCGCAGGAGATCGCCTCGCACTTGAGCAGCAGTCCGGGCCTCACCGCCGCGGTCCGGCCCGCCGAGGCGGCCATCTACTCGCGCGGCAATCACATCATCGTCGGGATTCCCGCGGCGCCGGACGTGCTCATCGAACGATGACGTGAGGCGCGGATGGCCAAGCTCTGTCCAAGCGCACAGCCCGGCATGGATCAGTGCCGGGTGCTCGGAGTCGTTCGTCACGACGCGCGCCGCGGCCGCTGGTCGTATGCTGAATCGGCCGCTCGCGGCGACACCGGATGTGCTCGCGATGGCCGCGCCGCTCAAACCACCGAAGTATTTCGGCTCGCGGCCACCTGCGCCGAGCATCGATGTCCGCACTTCGACGGCGCCGACTGTCAACTCGCGACGCGGATCGTCAATATGCTTCCCGCAGCCGTCGACTCACTCCCGCCGTGCCTGATTAGGAAAGAGTGCCGCTGGTATACGCAGGAGGGCGACGCCGCGTGCCGGCGGTGTCCGGCCATCACGACGCGTGACCTACGATCTGTCCAGATCACACGCGGCAAGTCTCAGGACTGGATGTGATCACAGAGTAGAGGTCATCTCACAAATGCCGTTCACCAAGCCCAGGAAACCTCGAAAACACGAAACGACGAAAAAGTTAGATGTTTTCTGTTTCGTGGTTTCGTGGGTTTCGTGGTTTCGTGCCTGGCCGGGTTTGTGAGACGCGTTCTAGTGATCTGAGATCCCGATAGTCGAGATGCAACTCTCGCGCGTGGCTTCCTCAACTCGCGGGTCCACGCGCCGAACGAAGGGCCCGGCACAGCGCGCGGCCGCGACCGGGTCCAGCGGTTTGACACAGGGCATACTGTGTCTTGATGTTCGTGCAGCCCAGGCTCTCGTAGAATCGGTGCGCGGCGTCGCGCGTGGCGCTGGAACTGAGGCGCACCATCGAACAGCCACGCTCCTTCGCCCAGACTTCAGCGCGGCCCATCAATGCGCGGCCGATCCGGCGATGGCTGCTCGATCGACGACCAGCCCACCGGTCACGACAAACCGCTTCCGCATCGACGTATTCGGCGAGCACGACGTGCACCCACCCGACGCTGCGACCGTCGAGGTCCGCGACGAAGAACTGTTGATCGCTCCGGAGCAGGATTCGCGAAAGCCGGTCCGTTGCCTGCGGCTCCGTCAACTCGTACCCGAGCTGCGTCGTCAAGCGTGCGATCTCGACGGCGTCGGAGGAGGCGCGCAACTCGAAAGCGTGACAGCAGTCATGTCCACCAATGGTACGGTTGGTCGACACACGCGCGACTCTTTGATTTGCGTCGTCCCATGGAGAACATACCGATGGCAGTCCGACACGAAGTGATCACCAGCGACCGCGTTCCGCGAATCGGTCCTCTACTCGCAGGCCGTTCGAGGCGGGCAATCTCATCTTCACCGCAGGTCAACCGGGCATCGACCCGGCAACCGGACAGCTGGCGGGATCGACCTTCGACGCGCAGGCGCGCCAGGCCCTCGAGAACCTGCGCGCGGTCCTCGAAGACGCGGGCACGAGTTTGCCGCGGGTCGTCAAGGTGACGTGCTTTCTCGCCGACGCCGCCGCGTTTCCAACGTTGAATGAGCTGTTCGCGGAGTATTTTCCGCAGTCGCCGCCCGTGCGGTCGGCACCCGTTGTCGCGCTGCCGAAAGGCTTGTTGTTCTCGATCGAAGCCGTCGCCGTCGTGGACTGATCACGACGCACGGCCCGCCGTTGGCAGCCCTGCAGGGCTGCGCTACCAGAGGCCGGCCCGCCAACACAAGTGCCGCGCTTCTAGACCGGCTCGAGTACCGACGGCAGACCGGCCAACGCCATCGCCAGTTCGCGTTCGTCGTAGTCCTGATCGGTGAGCTTGCCGGCAAAGTAATCCAGGTAGGCCTGCATGTCGAAATGACCGTGGCCGCAGAGATTGAACAGGATGGCGCGTGAGACGCCTTCCTCGCGGCAGCGAATCGCCTCGTCGATCGCCCCCTTCACGGCATGATTGGCCTCGGGCGCTGGAACGATCCCTTCGTGCCGCGCGAACAGGACACCCGCCTGAAAGCACGCCGTCTGGTGAGGAGCGACCGCTTCGATCAGTTTCAACTCCTTGAGATGCGAAACGAGCGGCGCCATGCCGTGATAGCGAAGCCCGCCTGCATGGAAACCCGGGGGATGAAAGCGGAGCCGAGCGTGTGCATCTTCGCCAGCGGCGTCATCTTGCCGGTATCGCCGAAATCGTATGCGTAACGCCCGCGCGTCAGGCTCGGACATGCGGCTGGTTCCACGGCGACGGCGCGGACGCGCCTGCCGCCGCGGAGTTGTGCGCCGATGAACGGAAAGGCGATGCCCGCAAAGTTCGACCCGCCGCCAGTGCAGCCGACGACGATGTCAGGGTAATCGTCCGCCATCTCCAGTTGCGCGATCGCTTCCTGGCCGATCACGGTCTGATGCAGCAGGACGTGATTCAGCACCGACCCGAGCGCATAGTTGGTGTCGGGGGCTCCGGCGGCGACTTCGACCGCCTCGGAGATCGCAATCCCCAGACTGCCGTTGCTGTCGGGTGTCGCGGCGAGCACCTGCCGGCCGAAGTTGGTCTCAGTGGACGGGCTCGCGATGCAGCGCGCGCCGAACGTCTCCATGAACGCGCGACGATACGGCTTCTGGTTGTGGGGACACGCGCACCATGAACACGCGGATCTCGAGGCCGAACGTCGCGCCAGCGAACGCGAGCGCCGATCCCCACTGACCGGCGCCGGTCTCGGTCGCGATCTTCTTGATGCCGGCTTCCTTGTTGTAGAAGGCCTGCGCGACGGCGGTGTTGGGCTTGTGGCTGCCCGCCGGACTCACGCCCTCGTACTCTGTAGTAGATGCGCGCCGGTGTCTGCAGTGCGGCTTCGAGCCGACGGGCGCGATACAGGGGGCTCGGGCGCCATTGCCGGTACACGGCGCGGACGGGTTCGGGAATCTCGATCTCGCGCTCGGTCGAGACCTCCTGCAGGATCAGCGACAGCGGAAAGAGCGGCGCCAGATCGTCCGGCGTCACCGGCTGGAGCGTCCCCGGATGGAGGACCGGCGGCGGCGGCGACGGCAGGTCCGCCGCGAGGTTGTACCAGGATTTGGGCAGCCGCGTTTCGTCGAGCACGTACTTCACGGTGTCGTTCATGATCGCTCCCGTTGAGTCACGACGCTTGTGCACGTCGCACGCGCCGCCGGCGAACTATAGCGGCAAAACGCACACGCGAAGTGGGTTACCATTTTCGTGCCGTTCATGAGGAGCCATCCATGCGTCTGACTGCGATCCGTCTCGCGTCTTTATCACTCGGCCTCGCCACAATCGTCGCGGCGCAAGTGCCGGTGCCGCCGGTGAAGCCGGGACTCTGGGAGGTCAGGTCGATGGCGCTCGACGCCAACGGCCGTGAAATACCCGCGCCCGAACAGGCGGCATTCGCCAGACTGTCGCCCGAGGCCAGGGCCCAAATGGCAGAGGCGATGAAGGCGCGCGGCGTTGCGATGCCCGACGCGAACGGCGCGACCAAGGTGTGCTTCACCAAAGAGATATTCGAATCCGGCCGATGGCAGCAGATGGCGGCGGAAACCGGCTGCACGACCAACTATTCCGCGAGAACGGGCAGCCTGTGGAAATGGCATTCGAGCTGTCCGGCGCGCCAATCCGAGTCGGATGGCGAGGTCACCTTCACCAACGCCGAGAACTACAAGGTCAAGATGACGATGACCATGCCGGTGAATGGGAAGCCGAACACGTCGACCCGCATCATCTCGTCCAAGTGGCTCGGCGCGGATTGCGGCGACGTCAAGCCGTTCGCACCGCCCGCGGGCCGCAAATAGGGCGATGGCGACACTCGTGGTCGCGACGCGCTCGACGAGGACGCCGATCGATCCGATCAGACGAGCGATGCGGAGAGTAGCCGGCCGGCTTGCTCAGGCTGCGCTACGCCCCGACCGTGTGACGAATCATCACTCCTCCGGTCGGACGCGCGGCGCGCGAGGAGAAGCCGCACGACGACACGCACCGGCGCGTCGCGCGGCTTCAGCGAGAAGGTTGGACTAACGATCGAAGCGGTAGCGCGCGATCGTCGCGGCCATGACGATGCTCGACTCCATCGCGTCGGGCAACACGTCGCGGCTGACGATGCGACCACGGCAGATTACGCGCGCGGCGCCTTCGCCGCGGACCGCCGGCAACTGGACTTCCATCTCCACCGCCGTATCGGGATCGAGGCGGTTCGTCGCCGCGGAGCAGCATCTCCGACGTGCTGATGCTCTCGGTCATCCCCGAATGCCACCCGCGATCGTCGGCGGCAGCGCGGTAGCGGACAGGCGTGTGAAGCGGAAAACGCGTCGGAAGTAGACCTCGAGTCTGTTTGCGCACGGCCGGGCCGGGGCAAACAGGGTACCAGGCGAAGATCCTCGAAAAACGGCCTGAAAACGTGAGTGAGTGCTCGAGGGCACCGATCGGCTCACGGTGCAACTCTAGAGCTTTTACGCGACTGACGCTTTTCTTGGGATTCTCTGCCGAGTAATTTTTGCGCCGTGCGTCACATGGGGCGCATTGCAAATATGCGCGTCACGAGCGCGAGGATCTCCGTGGAGTTCCGCGGCGCGACCGCGCAACTCGCCCCGAAGGTCGCCGCCTCGGCCTCGAGCACCGGATCCTTCGCCCCCGCCGTGACGATCGCCGCCATCTGGGGGTGATCGAACCGCCGCGCAGCACCAGATGCAGGCCGTTGAACGACCCGGAGCCGCTCGGCCGCTATCAATAAATGTGGAGGACGTTCCGCGAGCGTCTGCACCGCCGCTTCGAACGTTGTCGCACCGGTGACCCGATACCCGGCGCTCTCGAGCGGCTCGACGAGACGCGCAACTTCCATCGGCTGTTCGTCAACGACCAGGATTGAATACGCCACGCCGCGAGTAGAGCAACTTGCTCGCCATCCCGGCTGTTTTCGGCAGTTTAGGAGCTAAACCGCTGCAGAAACGTGGCTTAACGGTGAGATCGGTCGTTTGGTGGGCTGCGTCGGGAATCGCGAGAACGTGTCCCGTTTATAGACTGCGTGTGTTCTATAGAGTCATATAACGGACCCAATTGAGCTAAGCACGGCCTGGCTCGAAAGGGCTTCAGGAGGAACCGGGCGCCGCAACGCTCGGCCTCGTCCCGCAGCGTCGGATCGTCAAATGCCGACATGACGACAGTCAGCGGCTGCGGCTTCTGCTCGGCCGCCAGAATGACGAGCTGCAGCCCGTTGAACGCGCCGAGCCGCAGATCGGTCAGGAGCACATCCGGCGGGTGCAGCGCGAGCTCCCGCCGGGCGTCCTCGAAGCTGTCGCACGCGACGACAGTAAACCCGCCGGCGGTCAGCCAGGCCGACACGAGCTTGAGTAGCGCGGGGTCGTCGTCGACGACCAGAACTTGCCGGCCGTTGGTCATCTCTTTCACGGCTTTGCTCCGCTACGGCACATACGTAACCTGATAGGCACCAGCCGCCACCTGAACACTGCGTACTCAACACCCTTGATCGTCTGTCGAGTAAATGCAACGGACTGCCGTTCAACGTGATGGCCGACAGCGTGTGCGTGGCGGTCACAATCCTCGCCGGCAGCATTACCTGCAGACCCGTGGCGCCGGCGGCGACGTCCACTGAGAAGCTCAGCGTCGCGCCATTCCAGGACAGCGATTTGAACGACGAGCCGTTTCTGCCGTCGAGCCATTCCAGCAACTGGCGCGCGGAGATGACCGGCACGCCGCGCGTCTGCGCCGACGCGACGATCATATTCGCGGTGTCCGACGCGGCCTCGTCCGCGTGCATCGCCGCCGTGAAGACGCCGGGCATCCGCCGGTCCGAAGCGCGCTATCGAGCAGCGCGTCCACGGTCATCGGGCAGCCCTGACCCGCATCCGTCGCTCATCTGCGTCGCCGCCTGATAGACATCGATGAGCGCGCCGCTGCCGTCGACAAAGCGCATCGGAATCCCGGACCCGGTGAAGAAGCCGGGACGTCCGCCGACCCAACTCGCCGGCCAGTACTCATAGCTCGTATCGAGGCGGATGCCGTTCTCGAGCTCGACCTGCGGCTGCGTGGCGTAGTCGCTCCACGCCGAACAGTCCATGCGATGTGTGCCCGGCGCGGGAGGCCGGGGAACGTCGACGAGAACACATTGAAGCGATCGAGATAGCGTGTGCGCAGCGACGCTGGCGTCCAGTTCGCGCAGCCGGTGCTGACCTGCGGTGTGATCTCGAACCCGCTCGCGTTGTAGGCGGACGCGGCCGCATTGTCGAGCGCCGTCTCGGGGAAGACGTACGACGTCGCGCGCACGCATTCCCAGTCGGCGACCGAGCATCCGGTCGGGCTCGCGGCGATGAAGTCGTCGAAGCGTCCCGCCGTGCCGCCGTTCACGTGATCGTCGCCGGTCATGACGACGGCCGCCTTGCGGCCGTTCGGCAGTACTGCAGAAGCGGGCAGCGGCTTACGGATCCGGTTCATGTAGAGGATGAGATTCACCAGCGAGGCGCTGCTGCTCGTCGGCCTGCGGAATCGCGACCTTGTCGAGATCCACCCAGTCCGGCGTCCGTCGGTGCTCGACGCGCCGAAGAACAGATCGTCGGGCCGGATCGGCGTGAACCCGTCGCGCTCCTGGCCCGCCCACGCCGGATTGCCCTGACGCATGTAAACGATCGATCGCGCCAAATCGTACGTGAACGCCGCCGAGTATCCGCCGTTCGCGCCGACCGCATCCTTCAACGTCACCGCCGGATTCGAGTCGCAGCGAGCGGTGCGGAGTACAGCGCGGCGACGCTGGTCGCGCCGTTCAACCCGTAGACGTCCGCGGTCCCGTGGAACTGGATCGTGTCGCCGACGATTCCGGCGCCGGGCGCCGATCCGCCGTCGACCCTGATGTATCCGTCGGACATCGTCGACGAGAGATCGGTGATGCCGAAGAGCGACGCCAACTGCTTGTCGGGGCGCATCGCGATCAGGTTGCCGCCGCCGTTCGCCCAGGTCCTGAACATCGTCGCCTGCGCCGCCGTCAGCGGCGTGCTCGCCGAGAATGACGACGTCGTATCCCGACAGCGTCGTCACCGTCGAGAGATCCTTCACCGCGAACTCGTTCAGCCTTCGGCGCGCAGGATCTCCGCGTAATAGCGGCTGTACGGATTGGCCGCCGACGTGACGACGAGAATCGGACCGCCCGGACCGTCGGTCGTCGTCGGCGCGGCCGCGGTCGTGAACAGCCAGGTGGCGTTGGTCGCGAGCGCGTTGCCGGCGACGTCCTTCGCGCGCGGATCGACGAGGCCGCCCTTGATCGTCGCCGTGTACATCGTCGCCGCTTTGAGCTCGGCCGACGGCTGCAGCGTGGCGGTGCGCGTCGCGGCGTCGTAGCCGACCGTCGCCGGCACCAGCGCGCCGGCCGGATCGCGCAGCTCGAAGATCGACGCCGAGATCGTCGACGCGTTCATCGCTTCGTTGAAGGTCGCGGTGACGGCGGTCGTCGTCGGCACCGCCAGCGGCCGCGACGGCGGGCGTCACGGTCGTGACGATCGGCGCCGTCGTATCCACCGGCCCCGTCCCCGTGGCGAAGACGACGTCGACCCAGTAGTTCTCTCCCTGGAACGTCTCGTTCGGCATGACGCCCGGTGCGCCATAGCGATAGACGCCGTTGCCGCCCTCTTCGCCGTTTGCGAGCGCACGCAGCGGACCTCTGGAAACCGCGCTCGTGAAGCTACTGACTGGTGACGGCGTAGCGTCCGACGTCGGTGTGATACGACGCGACGTAGGTCGTATTCGCGGCGATCGCCACCGGCGTCGGCAGCGCGACCTGCTGCCACCCGGAATTCGTTTCGTTCACGAAGGTGACGACGGCGAGCCGCGTGCCGGCGGCAGTAAAGAGCTCGCCGACGTGCGTGCCGGTGTTCGGCGCGAACTTGTAAAAGCGGAGCGCGGTGATGAACCCCGCCGTGCTGGATCGAAACTTCACGCCGATCGAAATCGAGTTCGAATCGGCATCCGGCGCGGGCGGCGTCGTCGTGTCGCTCCAGATGCTGCACGGACATCCACTACCTTCGCCGGGAGGGGTGACGGCCGCCACGGTCGTGAAGGACCAGAAATAATCGGTGCCCATCGGATTGCCGACCAGGTCGGTTACGGTGCCCTTGACCGTCACCGTATAGGTCGTCCCGTTCGCCAGCGGGGCGGTCGGCGTGATCGTCACCGTCGGCGTTTCGCCGCCGAGGAACACCGACGCCGGCACGACCACGCCCGAGGCGTTCCGCAGCACGATCGTCGACGTGTTGATCGTCGGCGACGCCATCATCTTGGTGAAGATGACGCCGATCGGCGCGGTGACGCTGACGCCGGTCGCGCCACCGGCCGGCACCGTCGAGTTGACCTTCGGCGCCGTCGTATCGGGCGGCGGCACGGTGTCGAACACGGCGTCGACCCAGTAGTTCGTGGCGTTGTAGGTCTGCGTCGGGAACGCGGTCGACGCGCTGTAGCCGTAGACGCCGTTCGCGCCGTCGGCGCCGTCGCGCAGCCCATGCAGCGGCGCGTTGTCGAACGCGGCGCCGAAGTAGTTGCCGTTGGCCGCGTAATGTCCCACGTCGGTGTGGCATGACACCACGTACGTGGTATTCGCGGCGATCGGGACCGGCGTCGCCAGGTTCATCTGCTGCCAGCCCGACGCCGATTCACCGGCGAAGGTCACGCGCGCGAGCAGCGCGCCGGCGTTGCTCCACAGATTCCCGACATGAAGGCCGGTGTTGTTGACGCCCTTGTAGAAGCGAAGCGCGGTGATGTAGCCGCTCTTGTCGGAGCGGAACCGCATGCCGAGCTCCACGGCGCTGGTATCGGAATCGATCGCGGCCGGCACGGTCGAGGACGTCCAGACGCTGCACGGACACACGCTCGATGCCGGCGGCGGCGGCGCCGCGATCGTGAACGACCACGAGTGCGCGGCCGCCATCGCGTTGCCCGCAAGATCCTTCACACGCGGATCCGTCGAACCACCTTTTACTGTCGCCGTGTAGGCGCCGCCGGCGGTGAGCGCCGACGCCGGTATCAGGATCGCGGTGCCGTTCGGGACGGAGTAGCTGACCGTGGCCGGCACCAGCGCGTTGAGCGCATCGCGGAGCTCGACGGTGCTCGTGCCGACGCTCGAGGGAGTCATGTCCTCGGTGAACGTCGCCGTCACCCACGACGTGGTCGCGACGCTGGCGGCGCCGGCGGCAGGCGACGTCATCGCGACACGCGGCGCGACGGTTGTCGGTGGGACCGCTGACCGCGGGCGCGAAGACGACGTCCACCCAGTAGTTGGTCGAGTGATAGCTGTCGATCGGGAACGAGCTCGCGGCGCCGTAGCGATACACGCCGCTCGATCCGTCGACGCCGTCGGCCAGCGCGTGCAGCGGCACGTTGTCGAACGGCGCGAGCGAAGTAGCCGCCGTTGGCGGCGTAGTTCCCGGTGTTGGTGTGATACGAGGCGACGTAGGTCGTGTTGGCCTTGATCGCCACCGGCGTGGAGAACACCACCTGCTGCCATCCGGATGTCGACTCGTTGATGAACGTCGCCGACGCGAGCAGCGCGCCCGTATTGCTCCACAGATTGCCGATGTGCGTGCCGGTGTTGGCCGAGTGCTTGTAGAAGCGGACGCCGCTGATGAAGCCGTCGACGTCGGATCGGAAGCGCACGCCGAGCTCCACCGGCGTGAAGTCGAATTCTGGTCCGGCTGCGGTCGTCGATGCGCCGTTCCAGATCGTGCACGGACACTGCACCGGCGGCGGCGTCGCCGGCGCGGCGGCCGTCGTGAACGACCACGTGTAGTCAGCACCCATGAACGTGCCGAGTGTCGAACGCGGTTGAATGCCGGTCGGTCCGCCTCTGACCGTCGCCGTGCACTTCGTCTGATACGCGAGCGGTGACGTCGGCTGCAGTGTGAACGTCTGTGTTTCACCGCCGCCGCCGACCAGCGCGGGCACGATGTTGCCGGCGGGATCTCGCAGCTGGAACGTTGACGCGTTCACCGACGGATAGTCGATGTAGCCGGCGATCGACGCGGTCACGATGCTCGCCAGATTGACGCCGGTCGAATCAGCCGTCGGAGATACCGCCACGATCGTGAGGGAGTCTGGCTCGGCGCCGCCACGCTCGTCGCGAGCACGACATCGACCCAGTAGTTCGCCGCCTGATAGCTGTCGCTCGGAAATCCGCTCGCGCCGTAGCGGCATGCCGCTCGCGCCGTCGACGCCGCTGGCCAATGCGTGCAGCGGCGCGTTGTCATATGGCGCGATGAAGTATCCGCTCGACGCCGCGTAGTGTCCGGTGTCGGTGTGATAGGACGCGACGTAGGTGGTGATTCGCGGTCACAGCGACCGGACTGCCGAACGTCACCTGCTGCCATCCGGACGGGGTCTCGCTGGTGAAGGTCGCCGTCGCCAGGCGCGTGCCGATGTTCGTCCACAGATTGGCGATATGCGTGCCGGTGTTGCCGGCGTGCTTGTAGAACCGCAGGCCGGTGATGTAGCCGTTCACGTCGGATCGGAACCGCATCCCGAGCTCGACGCCGCTTGATCGCTGTCCATCGCGCCGACCGCCGTCGTACCCGTTCCACAATGTGCACGGACAGACGATCGGTGACACCGGCGGCGGCGGCGGCGGCGCCTCGCCGATCGTGCTGAACGACCAGCTGAAGTTCCCGGACATGCTGTTGCCGGCGAGATCCTTCACGCCGCTGGCGCCGCCCTTCACCGTCACGATGTAGCCCGCCGACGAGGCGAGCCCGCCGATCGGCGTCAGCGTCGCCGTCGGTGTTTCACCCCGGCGGTCACGGTCGCCGGGACGATGTTGCCGAATGTGTCCTTCATCTCGAAGGTCGCGGTGTTCACGGTGGCGGGGCTGACCATCTCGCTGAACGTCGCGGTCACGACGGTACCGGGGTTGACGCCGGTCGCGAGGATCGCGGGCGTCACGGTCTTGACGATCGGCGGCGTCGTATCCGGACGACGCCGGTGTTCGGCGCAAAGGCGACGTCGACCCAGTAGTTGGTCGCGTTCCACGTGTCGGTGGGAAACCCGGTCGATCCGTATCGATAGACGCCGTTGGCGCCGCCGACGCCGTCGGCCAGCGCGTGGAGCGGTGCGTTGTCAACACCGTTGACGAAGTAGTGGCCGTTCGCCGCGTACCGTCCGACGTCCGTGTGGTATGACGCCACATAGATCGTGTTGGCGGTTATGGCGACCGGCGTGGCAAACGTGACCTCCTGCCAGCCCGAGGCGGTCTCCGCCGTGAACGTCGCGCGCGCCAGCAGCGCGCCGGTGTTGCTCCACAAGTTGCCGATGTGAGTGCCGGTGTTGCCGGCGAACTTGTAGTAACGGATGCCGGTGATGACGCCGCTCGTGTCCGAGCGGAACCGCACGCCGAGCTCGACCGCGCTCGTGTCGCTGTCGGGCCCATTGGGGATGACCGAGGTGCTCCAGATGTTGTTGGACGCCGCGCGGACGGACGTTGACGTCGAGGTCAACGCCGCCAGCACGGTGAGTCCGAGAGCGGCAACCAGTCGTAGGTGTGTAGGCCGCACCGCCAGAACCCCGTAGCCGTCTGAGTTTGTCGTGTCGTGATTTCGCGCGTCGCCGCTCGAAATGGCGCCGCTGTCGTCCGTCTGTCCAGCCTGGAGGTCAGCTCACCAAACGGAGGAACGGAGGAACAGAGCCGCTCCGTCCCTCAGTTGCCCCGCTTGTGAACTCACCGGCCTTCGCACTGATCTGCCTGGCCTGGTATAGTCGCTCGATACGTGCCTGCCGCCACCGGGACGATCGCGTGCTGAATGCCCGCTGATCGTCTGCACCGTGTAGGACACGGGATTGCCGTTCAGCGTAATTGCGCTCAGCGCGCCGCCGGTGACGGTCGTCGGCAGCATCGCCTGCAGACCGTTCGCGCCGGTTCCGACCGCCACACTGAAGGTCAGCACGTTGCCGCTCCAGGTGAGGCGACTGGAACGACGAGCCGTTGCGGCCGTCGAGCCAGGTGAGCATCTGGCGCGCGCTGACCACCGGCACACCGCGCGACTGCGCCGACGCGACGATCGCGTCGGAGCCGATCGACCCGTCGGACGGGTTGAAGTCGGTGTGCATGTTCGTGGTGAAGACGCCGTAGTAGCCCTCGGGGCCGACCGCCTTGGAGAGCAGCGCGTCGACCGTGAACGGATACGTCTGGTCCGCCTCGTCGTTCATCTGCGTCGTCGCCTGATAGACGTCGATGAGCGCGCCGGTCGCATCCGCGAAGCGCATCGGGATGCCCGAGCCGGTGAAGAATCCGGGCTTGTTCTGCACCCAGCTGTTGGGCCAGTAGTAGTAGTTGGTGTCGAGGCGGATGCCGTTCGACAGCTCCACCTGCGCGCTGCGTCGCCCAGTCGCTCCACGGGATGCAGTGCGTGCGGTTGCTCACCGGCGACGGCAGGCCCGGGAACGTCGATCGGAACGTGTTGAGCTGCGGCGTGTAGAAGCCGGCGCAGCGTCGCCGCCGTGTAGTTGCCGCAGTTGGTCGTGACGTGCAGGCCGATCTCGAAGCCGTCGGTGTTGAACCCGACCGCGGTCGTGTTGCTGATCGGCGTGTTCGCGTAGATGTACGACGTCGCGCGCACGCACTCCCAGTCGGCCACCGAGCAGTTGATCGGGCTGACGCTCTTGTAGCCGTTGAACGCGGCCGACCGGTGCCGCCGTTGCCGTGATCGTCACCGGTCATCACGACCACCGCCTTGTAGCCCTTCGGGAAATGCCAGAAGCGCGGCAGCGGCTTGCGAGCGCGATTCATGAACACGATCAGGTTCGCGAGCAGGCGCTGCTGCTCGTCGGCCTGCGGGATCGCGACCTTGTCGAGGTTCACCCAGTCGGGTTGCCGTCGGTGCTGGACGCGCCGAAGAACAGATCGTCGGAGCGAATCGGCGTGAAGCCGTCGCGCTCCTGGCCCGCCCACGCCGGATTGCCCTGGCGCGTGTAGACGATCGACCGCGCGAGGTCGTAGGTGAACGCGGCGGCCTGTCCGCCGCGGCCAACGGTGTTGAGGCGTCACCGCCGGATTCGGCGTCGACGGCCAGCGGTCCGGAATACAGACTCGCGATCGACGTTGCGCCGCTCAGCCGGATACACGTCCGCCGACCCGTGGAACTGGATCGATCTGCGTGACGATGCCGGCGCCCGGCGTGGTCGATCCATCAACCGCCAGATACGCGTTGCTCAGCGTCGACGACAGATTCGTCAGGCCGAGCAGCGGCAGCAGCTTCTTGTCGGGCCGCATCGCGATCAGGTTGCCGCCGGCGTTGACCCAGTTGGTGAACATCGTCACCTGCGCCGCCGTCAGCGGCGATTTCGCCGATGATCACGACGTCGTAGCTGTTGAGCAGCGTGGCCGTCACGTTCGTGAGGTCGGTCACCGCGAACGCGTTCAGGCCTTCGCGCCGCAGAATCTCCGCGTAGTAGCGGCTGAACGGATTGCCCGTCGAACTGACGACCAGAATCGGTCCGCCCGGACCGTCGTTCGGCGGAGGCGGCGGCGGAGCGCTGGTCGTGAACGACCACGAGAAGTCGGCCGCCATGGCGTTGCCGGCGAGATCCTTCACGCCGCCGGCGCCGCCCTTGATCGTCGCGGTGTAGACCGTCGAGAACGCGAGGCCGCCGGTCGGATCGAGGATCGCCGACCGCGAGGCGCCGTCGTAGCTGACCGTCGCCGACACCGGGCTGCCGGTCGTCGTCTCGACCAGCGTGAACGACGACGGCGTGATCGTCGCCGCGTTGACCGATTCGCTGAACGTGCCGCTGACGTTGGCGCTCGACGCTCACGCCGGTGGAGCCGTTCGACGGCGTCGTCCGACGGGATCGTCGGCGGCGTCGTGTCCGACCGAGCGTCGTGTTGAAGACCAGGTCGACCCAGTAGCCCTCGTTGTTGAACGAGTTGGTCGGGAACGTCCCGGCGGGGCCGCAGCCGTAGACGCCGTTGCCGCCGTCGACGCCGCTCGCGACGGCGCGCGCAGCGGCGAGTTGGTGACGCCCCGGTATTGAAGTACTGGCTGTTCACGGCGTAATGGCCGACCGTCGTCTGATAGGAAACGATGTAGGTGGTGTTTGCCGTAATCGCCACCGGCGTCGGCAGGTTCATCTGCTGCCAGCCCGACGCGGTCTCGTTCGTGAACGTCACGTTGGCCAGCCGCTGGCCGGTGCGCGACCACACGCTGCCGACGTGCGTGCCGCTGTTCGTCGCGAACTTGTAGAAGCGGAGCGCGGTGATGAAGCCGTCGGAGTCGGCCTGGAACTTCGTGCCGATCTCGACCGCGCTGGGATCGCTGTCGGCGCCGGCCGGGATCGTCGCGCTGCTCCAGATGCTGCACTGGACAGGAGCCTGGCGCGGGCCCGGTGGTGAACGACCAGTTGAAATCGGCGGCCATGGCGTTGCCGGCTACGTCCTCCACGCCGCTGCCGCCCTCGGCGCCGCCGCCGACGCCGCCGCGAATCCTCGCGGTAAAGGTCGTCAGGTAGTTCAGCGTGGTCGTCGGATCGAACGTCGCGACGCGCGTCGGGATGTCGTAGGTCACGTTTCCGGCGACGAGCGTGTTCGCACGAATCGCGCACCTCGAAGCTGCTGGCGTTGATCGTCGTTCGAGTCCATCGCCTCGCTGAACGTCGCGGTGATGTTGTTGTTCGCGTTCACACCGGTGGCGGCGTTGAGCGGCACCGTGGTCTGCCACGACCGGCGGCGTCGTATCTGGCCCGAGCGACGTCGCGTAGACGACGTCGACACAAGTAGCACTCCGAGTTGAAACGTCTGGTTCGGGAACGTGCCGACCGCGCCGTACGCATATACACCGTTGCCGCCGTCGATGCCGTTGGCGAGCGCGTGCAGCGGCGCGTTGTCGACGCCGGCATTCGCGAAGTAGGCGCTGTTGACGGCGTAGTGGCCGATCGGCGCTGAATTACGACGCGATGTAGGTCGTGTTCGCGGTGATTGCGACCGGTGTGCGAGAGGCTGACCTGCTGCCACCCCGACGCGGATCTCGTTCCGAGAACGTGGCCGTCGCGAGCAGCGTGCCGGTGCGCGACCACAGATGACCCGATGTGGGTGCCGGTGTTGAGTCGCGAACTTGTAGAAGCGCAGGCCGGTGATGAAGCCGGCGACGTCGGCGCGGAACTTCGTGCCGATCTCCACCGCGTTGTTGTCGGTGATCGGCGCCGGCCAGCGCGTGACCGTGGGCGCCCAGATCGTCGTCGCCGGCGGCGGCGGCGGCGGTGTCGCCGCCGTGGTGAACGACCACGTGAAGTTCGTCGCGAGCGCGTTGCCCGCCAGCGTCCTTGACCGCGCGGATCGGTCGCGCCGCCCTTGACGGTCGCCGTGAGCGTCGTCAGTGGCCGCCAGCGCCGCGGTCGGCGTCAGCGTGGCCGTTCGCGTCGCTGGCGCTGTAGGCGACGGTCGAGGCGACGAGCGCGTTGCTCGGATTGCGCAGCTCGAACGGATGTCGTGCCGATGGACGTCGCGTCCATCGCTTCGCTGAACGTCGCGGTGACGGTGGTCGGTGCTGGCCACGCCGGTCGCGCCGGCTGTCGGCGTCGACCGACGAGACCGTCGGCGGCGTCGTATCCGGGGTCGCGGTCGTGAACGACCAGGTGAAAGTTGCTGGCGAGCGCGTTGCCGGCGAGATCCTTCACGCGCGGGATCGGTCGCGCCGCCCTTCACGGGTCGCGCGTGTAGGTCGTCGTCTGAATCAGCGCGGCCGAGGGCTGCAGCGCGTCGCGGTCCGCGTAGCGCTGTCGTAGGTGACGGTTGCCGTCGCTCAGGACGTTACCGGGCGCGCGCAGCTCGACCGGTCGACGTGCTGATCGTCGACGCGTCATCGCTTCGCTGAAGGTCGCCGTGACGGTCGGAGTTCAAGGCGACGCCGGTGGCGCCGCTCGTCGGCGACACCGACGACACGGTCGGCGCGCCTGTGTCGGGACCGCCGACCGTCGTGAACGACCACACAACATTCGCGGAGAGTGCGTTGCCGGCCGTGTCCTTGACGCGCTGGATCCGGTCGTTCCGCCTTTGACTGTCGCGGTGTGAGGTCTTCGAGGTGCTGAGCGCTGCCGACGGCGTCAACGTCGCCGTCCGGCTCGTCGCGTGTAACGACCGTCGCCGCTACCAGAATGCCGGCTGAATCGCGCAGCTGGATGGTGTTGGTGTTGATCGTCGTCGCGTCCATCGCCTCGCTGAACGTGGCGATGACCGTGGCCGTGGTCGCGACCTTGCCCGTGCCGTTGACCGGCGTCACGCTGGCCACCGATGGCGCGACCGTGTCCCGGTGCCGCCGCCAGGCGCCGTTGAATACCACGTCAACCCAGTAGTTCTCCGAGTTGAACGTGCTGTTCGGGAAGATGCTGCCGGTGCCGTAGCGGTAAACGCCGTTGCCGCCGTCGACGCCGTCGGCAGCGCGCGTCAGCGGTCCGTTGGTGACGCCGCCCGCGGCGAGTACGCGCTATTGACGGCGTAGTGCCCGACGGCAGGGCGTGGTGCAGGGCGGCGTAAGAGTCGTGTTCGCGGTGACCGCGACCCGGCGTCGTGAAATTCATCTGCTGCCAAGCCGCGAGGCGGTCTCGCCGGAGAACGTGACGCCGGCGAGCTTCGTGCCGGTGGCCGACCACACGGAAGGCTTGCCGATGTGCGAGACGCGCGTGTTGTTCGAGCGTGCATGAAGCGGATGCCGGAGGAGATCGTGCCACGGCCGCGCTGGGTGCGGAGCTTTGGTGCCATTTCGACGATTGCCGGTATCGGGATCACGCGCCGAGCGGGATCGTGCTCAGGCTCCAGATGTTGCACGGCACGCCGCGCTCGAGCCGCCGCACGACGTCCGAGATCGTGACGCCGGCGGCGGCGTTTCGAGGATTATCGGCGCTGTCGTCGGCCGCGCGGCTCTTGATCGTGACGAAGCCGGATCCGTTCGCCGTCCAGCTGTAGGTCCAGCTCGCGCGCCCGTTCGCCGGATGCCAGGTGACGCCGCCGTCCGACGGACGCTTCGACGCCGCCGATGACGCCGCCGCCGGTGTCGGTCGCGGTGCCGGTAATCGTGAGCTGTGCGCGGGCGAGATCGTCGCGTTGTTCGCCGGCGCTGTGATGGTTGATGTTGGAGCGGCGGTATCGGTGGGACGCGGTCCCCGCCACGAGGCCCGACTGCATCGTCGTCGGCTGCGCGCCCATGTCCGCCAACAGATTCAACGTCGCCTGCTGCATCCGCACGTCGCGCGGCCTGGAGCCGGCGAAATCGTGATTGCTGTCGAGGCCCCACTGCCACTGCTCGGTGCCGGCGCCGAAGACGAGCGCGCCGCTCGGCGGCGATAGAGTGAGGTGATGCGTCGCGGTGCCCGCCGGCGTAGTTCGAGCCAGGTAGATCCTGGATGTACGCGGCACGTCGTGACGGTGGTCGTCGACGACCCGAATCCAATCCGGCGGGGACGCGAATCCGTTGTCGAGATCCTCATCCCATTCGTAGCCGAGCGTGCCGTTGGGCAGCGTCGCGGTGGCGCTCGCGGCGCGAGTGTCGCGACCGTGGTGTTGCGCCAGAAGCGCATCTTGCCGTCGGCTGACAGGCACGAGAATCGATCGGATGTCGCGGCCGTTGACCGTGAAGATCGTGCCGGTGAGCGCGTTCTCGGCTCGGCCGCCGTCGGCGGGTGGACTGCAAGCGCGGGTCGCGCCACGTGCCCGTCCACGGTCAGCGGTCCCGCGGATCGATCTTCGCGTTCGCGTGCGTTTCCTTGTAGGTGACGAGCGTGCGATACGGCGCGTGCGACGCGTCGGTGCTGCGTTCTCCCACCGCGTCTTCCAGAACACTTCGTTGCCGCTGAAGAACGCGAGATGGACGCCGGCATCGCGTGCGGCTTCGACGTTGGCGCGCTGCCCGCCGACCAGTACTCGTCGTGGCCGACCGACAGGAACGACTTTGTGGTTCGAGCAGCCTGCGCGCCGCGCGATCGGTGTCGACGCCGGTCGGTAGTAGCTGACGTTGTAGCCGTTCGACTCGAGCCACCGCACCATCGGGTACTCGGCGTTGAAGACCCAGTCCTCGGGTGTCGTGCCGCGCGTCGTGAACGGACGGTTGTAGCTGACCTTGTAGGCGCGGCCGGCTGGTGCCGATCCCGACGTACAGGCTGTTGCCGCCGTACTGGTTGTAGGCCTGCCACGTCGTGTCCGACGTCTGGAACAGCAGATCGGAATGCGCCGTCGTCGTCCCGGACGACGAACACGACGTGACTGGAGCCGCCGCCGCTCTCTTGAATGAGCTTGGCGAAGTAGATGCCCGGCACGGCCGTCGCCGGGACGGTCCCACGACGTGGACTCCGCCCAGTTGCCGCAATCAGTGAGGCCGGTCGCGGCGTCGGACAAACACCTCGGCTGCGATTGGGCCGCGATCGTCGGGATCGTCGTCGAATGAAGCGCGCACCACGCCCGCCGTAATAGCCCATGCGGTAGATGTTGATGTGGTGCGCGCCCGTCGATTCGATCTTGAAATGGACCGTCTGGCCCTGATCGACGCTGATATCGGTGGGTGAAGCCCTGAATGGTCGAATCCCACCGGCGCCGGTGATGTCCCACCTCGCTCGGAAGATTGCCCGGCAGCGCGCGTTCTCGCAGGCGATCGGATTGCCGCACTGGGCCGACGACGGATCGGAGCCGATGCTCAGCGCGGCGCCGAGCACAACGAGCAGGAGCAGCGCGCGTTTCACGACTTCTTCCCGGTGCAGCTGATTCGCGAGCAGGACGAAGCCAACGCCCGCGACGAGCAGTCCGCTCGGCTCCCTGACAACCACAGCGTGGCGGCGACGTTTCTGAGCCAGCACGATCAGTGAGCTCGCGCCGCGGGCGACCGGGGCGGCAAGCATCATCACTCCACTAAGCGACAGCAAAATTCTCATGACAGTGTGCGGGCACTTGAGCAAGAAGAACGCCAGTCGACGAATCGCGCGCATGCCGCACAAATCAGCGCGCGCGTCGATGCGCGCGCCGCGATGAAGACGGACCGCACGCTGACTTTTGTCGCGCTCGCGGTGCGGATGTCGATCTTCGTGATCGCTCGTGGCGCATCCTCGCTCGCAGATTCGCGAGCAAGCACCTTAGAGGTATGTAAGGAACGGCGATTGCACGATGGGCTCCAACGCCGCAGTCGTTACTTCATCGCGTAATTGAGGCAGCTTGTGGATATTCGGATTGGTTTCATCGCTCACCGACGACGACGAAGATCGCTTCGCGTCCGTTCTCCCCCAACACGATGGACGATCAGCAATACGTAG
>ERZ1370068.6556-contig-5530_pt1 | contig 29848 bp, 51 predicted proteins | sample MGYA00561227_ERZ1370068 | MGnify/ENA primary metagenome ERZ1370068 (study PRJEB38410, sample SAMEA6850437) | metagenome | study: Metagenomic assessment of the ecological functions of the soil: analysis of the soil microbiota associated with the...
CGCACTTCGATTTCAGTTACGTATTGCTCCGCGTCTCGATGGGTCAGGCTCACCTCACGGTGAAGCGCGGCGGGATGTCCCAGCAGATGACGGTCGTCGGCAACCTGATCGGCGCGGCACGACGGTGGAAGCCGATGCCGAAGGTGGCCGGCCGCCTCAGAAGGGGTTTCGGTGCGGCCTCGGCGACCGGCGTCGATCGCGGTCAGCAGCTCGCCAAGGTCGAAGACCATGAGCTTCGGGAACAGATTCGCCAGGCGCAGGCGGCGTATGAAGTGTCGGCCGCCACGATTCGGCAGCGCGAGGCGGACCTCAACCTGGCCAAGAGCAATCTCGATCGTTCGAAGAACCTGTTCGATCGGCAGCTCATTCCAGAAGCAGACCTACGACGATGTCGGACGCACGTACCAGGCGGCGGCGGCACAACCTCGATCTGGCGAAGGCGCGGCATTCGCAGGCCGACGCCCGTCCCGACGAGCTGAAGATCAACCTGTCGAACACAGTGATTTCGTCGCCGGTAAACGGCTTCGTCGCCAAGCGGATGCTCGACCCCGGCGCCTGGGTCACACCCAACTCCGCGTTCCCGTCGATCGTGGACATCGGCGTCGTCCGCATCGTGGCCAACGTCGTCGAGAAGGATCTCCGGCGGATCACGGCGGCGCCAGCAGGCAGCCGTCGAGGTCGATGCGTTTCTGGCGAGAAGTTCGACTGGCCGCGTCGCGCGCGTCGCGCCGGTCCTGGATCCCCGCCACGCGCACTGCGCAAATCGAAGTCGAGATTCAGAACTCGCAGTTCCGGCTCGCCGGGCATGTACGCGCGTGGACTTCACGGTCGAGCGGCGGGCGAACGACGCTGATCATCCCGGCCAACGCACTGGTCGACGTGCAGGGCAAGCGCGGCGTGTTCCGGCCGGCGGAAGGCGACATCGCGAAGTTCCAGCCGATCGAAGTCGGGTTGATGGACGAGACGCAGATCGAGATCGCATCCGGGCTTGCCGAAGGGGGACCGGATCGTCACGACCGGCGCGGCGGCGCTGAAGGACGGCGACAAGATCGTCCTGCCGGGTCAGCGCGCCGGCGGACCCGGGAACGCGGGGCAACGGCGGCGGCCGCAGCGGCGGCCGCAAGTCCACGAGGTTAAGCGCATGAGCATCCCCGCACTGCCATCGAGCGCCCGATCATGATGGCGATGATCAGCGCCATCGTGATCCTGCTCGGCGCGATCTCGCTGACGCGTCTGCCGGTGGACCTGCTGCCCGACATCGTCAGCAGCCGACGCATCACGGTCCGCATCAACTACGCCGGGCGTCGGGCCGCTCGAGATCGAGGAACTGCGTGACGCGGCCGCTCGAGCAGGCGCTGAGGCGCGGTCGCCGGGCCTCGAGCAGACTCAACTCGACCTCGCACGGAGGGCATCGGCGAACCATCCGCCTGAACTTTGCGTGGGGCACCGACCTCAACGAAGCCGATGAACGACATGCGCGACGCGCATCGATCGCGTGCGCGCGCCGGCTCCCCGAAGACGCGGATCCGCCGACCATCTTCAAGTTCGACTCGAACGCCGCGCCGATCATGGGTCTGCGGCGTCGAGGGCAACTACGATCGCGTCAGCGCTGCGCGAGCTGGCCGAGAACGATGCTCTCGCCGCGGCTCGAGCGCGTCCCCGGCGTCGCGGCCGTCACGGTCAACGGCGGCCTGCGCCGGCAGATTCACGTCGAGCTGTCGAAGGAGAAGATTCACGGCGCTCGATCTGTCCGGTCGATCGCGTCGTCAACATCGCTGCGCACCGAGAACCAGAACATCCCGCTCGGCGAGATCTACCGCGGGCGACACGACCTACCTGCTCCGCAGCCAGGGCCAGTTCCAGAACCTCGACCAGATTCGCGATCTCGTCGTGCTGACGCAGACGCAGCGTGCCGGTCTACCTGCGCGACATCGCCGAAGTGAAGGACGCCACCGAAGACATCCGGTCGGTGCTCCGGATCAACGGCAAGGCCGCGGCGTGCGGATGCAGGTCACGAAGCAGTCGGGCACCAACACGGTGCAGATCGCCGCAGGCGCGTGCGCGCGGAGATCGAGCGCATCAACCGCGAGGTGCCCGGCGTCAAGCTGACGGTGCTCGACGACAGCGCGAAGTTCATCGAGCGCTCGATCAACGCGCGTCAAGGAGCACGTGATGATCGGCTCGGTGCTGGTCATCGTCGATCATCTTCCTGTTCCTGCGCAACTTCCGATCGACGCTGATCGTCTGCACGTCGATTCCGATTTCGGTCGTCGGCACGTTCGCGCCTGCTCTACTTCGCCGGACTCACGCTGAACACGATGACGTTCGGCGGCCTGGCGCTCGGCGTCGGCATGATCGTCGACGCCGTCGATCGTCGTGCTCGAGAACTCGTTCCGGCACATGGAGGACACGGCAAGGACCGGCATGCACGGCGGCGATCGACGGCAGCGAGGAAGTCTGGTCGGCGATTCTCGCGTCGATCCTGACGCACATCGCCGTGTTCGTGCCGCTGCTCTTCCTGACCGGCGTCTCGAGCATCATGTTCCGTGCAGCTCTCGGTGGTCGTGATGTTCTCGCTGCTGATGTCGCTGTTCGTGGCGGTCACGCTGGTGCCGGTGCTCGTGCTCGAAGCTGCTCGTGCTGCCGGCGCCGGCGGACAGAACGCACAGGCCTCGGCGGCAAGCTTCTACACGCTGAGCGAACAAGTGCTCGACGGGATGGACGAGGGCTACCGGCGCCTCATCCACCTCGCGCTCGCGCATCGCCCGACCGTCGTCGGCGCTGAGCATCGCGTCGGTCATCGCCGCGGTGATCATTCATGCGCACGATTCCGACCGAGTTCTGCACGCAGGCCGACGAAGGTCAGGTCGAACGTGCAACGTCGAGCTCGCCATGCGGCACGCGGGTCGAGCGCACCGACGCGATCGCTCGGCGCGGCTCGAGCAGATGATCCCTGCAGCTGGTGCCCGAGCTGGAGTCGATGATCGTCGAACGCGAGGCGGCGGCGGCGGAGGCGGCGGCGGATCGGCCCCGGCGGCGGCAGCGGCAACCGCGGCAACATCAACCTCATGCTCATAGCCGAAGGACGACCGGAAGCGCTCGAGCGAACAAATCGCGCGCGATCTGCGCCGGCAGCTGTCGGGCATGCCCGGGCGTGATCATCCGCGCGAACGCGTCGGGCGGCAACCAGCAGCTCAACCAGTTCCTGTCCGGGCGGCGAACAACGGCGGCGGCCGCCCTCGCTCTCGAGATCCGCGGCGAGGATCTCGCGGATGCGCGACGGCCTCGCGCATGGACGCCAAGGACCTGATGGACGGCACGCCGGGCATCGCCGACGCGCGCGCTCGGCCGCGACGACGGACGGCCCGAGCTCGCCGTGCACGTCGACCGTGCCGAAGGCGGCGCTCCTCGGCCTCACCGTGACCGGCATCGCCAACACCGATCTCGCACCAACGTCGCCGGCACGCAGGCGGCGCTGTTCCGCGAGGCGGCAACGAGTACCCGATCATCGTCCGGCTCCGCGAAGACGAGCGCCAGCAGGTCGACGACGTCGGCGACGTGCTGCTGAGCACGCGCGCAGGGTCAGGTGCATGCCGGCGAAGAACCTGATGACCGTCGCGCGCTGAGACCGGTCCGGTGCAGATCGAGCGCAAGAACCAGCAGCGCATCGTCACGGTCAGCGCGCGAGCCGGAAGTCGACGCTGAGCGACGCGGTGCAAGGCGGTCAAGGCGCGGCTGCCGCAGCTGGGTCGATGCCCGAAGGATTTCAGCGTCGGCTTCGGCGTCGGAGGTCGAAGAGCAGGCCGAGGCGTTCAACCAGCTGCGCATGGTGCTGATCCTGGCGCTGCTGCTCGTCTATGCCGTGATGGCGTCGCAGCATGAGTCGCTGCGCGATCCGTTCATCATCATGTTCTCGGTGCCGACCGCCGCCATCGGCGTCGTGCTCGCGCTCAAGCTGACCGGCACGTCGTTCAGCATGCAGGCCTACATCGGCATCATCATGCTGGCCGGCATCGTCGTCAGCAACGGCATCCTGCTGGTCGACTACACCAACGTGCTGCGCCGCCGCGACGAGCCTGCCGCTTCGCGAGGCGGTGGAGCTCGGCCGGGCGCACGCGGCTGCGGCCGATTCTGATGACGTCGATCGCCACCGTGCTCGGCCTCGTGCCGATGGCGCTCGGCATCGGCGAAGGCAGCGAGCTGCAGGTGCCGCTGGCGCGCGTCGTCATCGGCGGCCTGCCGACGTCGACTGCTGATCACGCTGGTGCTCGTGCCGACCGTCTACACGATGTTCGAGGAAGGACTCGGCGCGTTCCGGCGGGGGCGAAGCCCGCGGCCGGCATCCGCACACTAAGGTCGTGAAGAAAGCGCTTTCATCGGACTGCTCGATCGTCGCGGCGGTCGGCGCCGGGCGCGGGTGCGTACTTACAAGCTCCGCGGCGTGCGGAGGTCAGGTGCAGACCTCGCCGATCACGCGCGGCGACATCGTCGATACGGTCGGCGCCGTCGGGCACGCTGCAGGCGGTGACGACGGTGCAGGTCGGCAGCCAGGTGTCGGGCAACATCCAGCAGCTCGGCGCCGACTTCAACTCGATCGTCAAGAAGGGCCAGGTCATCGCCGCGGCTCGATCCGTCGCTGCTCGACGCGCAGTTGCAGCAGGCGCGCGCCAACCTCACGCAGGCGCGGGCCAACCTGACCAAGGCGCAGAGCGATCTCGAGCGCGACGAAGGTCCAGCTCATCGACGCGCAGACCAGAAGCTCGCGCGCGCGAAGGAGCTCGCCGCGAAGCCAGCTGCTGCCGCAGAGCGAGCTCGACGCGGCCAAAGTCGCCGTCGACACCGCGCAGGCCGGCCTGCGGTCGCAGCAGGCGACCGTCACCGCAGGCGCAGGCGGCGGTCAGCCAGTCGCAGGCGTCGGTGCAGTCAGAGCCAGGTCAACCTCGATCACACCGTGATCACGGCGCCGATCGACGGCATCGTCATCCAGCGCAGCGTGGACGTCGGGCAGACGGTCGCGGCCAGCATGCAGGCGCCGACGCTCTTCATCATCGCCGCCGACCTGACGAAGATGCAGGTCAACGCGAACATCGACGAGGCCGACGTCGGCCGCATCCGGCCGGGCCAGCACGTGACGTTCCGCGTCGACGCCTACCCGACCGACACGTTCGACGGGACCGTCGATGCAGATTCGATTGCAGCCGGTCGTGCAGCAGAACGTCGACGACGGCACGGCGACACGTTCCATCGTCGGTCGCTCAGAGCTGAAGCTCGAGCCGAGGCTGAGCGCCACGTGAAGGTGGAGATCGCGAAGCGGGGCGACGCGCTCCGCATTCCGAACACGCGCTGCCGCCGCCCCACGCCCGAACTGTTCGCCGCGTTCAACCAGACCGTGCCGCCCGAGGCGCGGTCAGCGGGTGGCTGCCCAGCGCGTCGGCCGGGCCGCGGCGGCGACCGGCGGCAGGCTGGATCAGGCGCGCTGCCGCCCGGCGCCATCGAGTCCGCCTGCGGGACGACCAGGCGCGGCGAAGAGGGCCGAGGTGCGACGCCAGCACCGTCGGCGCAACTGCTCGTCGCAGGCGCCGGTCGCCCGGGTACAATCGCGCGACAGATCGAAATCAGCCCCGGCTCGCTCAGGGCGGGCAGCGCCATAATCACGGGAGGCGGTCGGCCAGGGAGGCGGACGGCCGCGAGACACGGCTCAGGACAAGGCCGCTCGACAGGCTCAGGAGCAGGCGGGCGGTGGCGCGGCGGCTTGGCGGCGGCGGCGGCAGGCCGCGGAATTTCGATCCGGCGCAGATGATGGAGCGCTCGAAGGGCATGTCGCCGGACGAGCAACAGCAATTCATCGCCGCGGATGAAGGATCGCGGGGCGCGACACGAAACCGTTCGAAGACGCGATGGCGGCGGCGAAAGGCACGCAAGGCAAAGCCGGCCGATCGCGGGAAGGACGGCGCCGCCGCGCGCCCAGCGGCGCGGCATCAGACGATCGACGCGCTCTTCGCGCCGCTACCGATCGAAACGCGCGGGCGCGCCTGGCTGTTCATGAACGCGAGCTGAAACCGGTCAACCTCCGGCTCGGGATTTCCGACGGCACCAACGCGGACTGTCTCCACCGAGCTGCAAGCGGGGCGTGGAGGTCGTCACCGGCGTCACCGGTCTGGGCTCGAATCGCGCGCGGCCGACCTTCGGCAACCAGGGCAACCCGTTGATGCCCGGCCGCGGCGGACCTGGTGGCGGCTTCGGCGGCCCGGGCAGGTGGCGGTGGCAGGGCTGGCGGGGACGATCAAGCCGCGCACAGCGATGTCCACCGTCATCGGCGTCAGAATCTGATCAAAACCTACGTCGTCGGCGAGGTAGGAGGTGCGCGCACTGCGCGGCGTCAGCCTCGACGTGCGGCAGGGCGAAGTTTCTCGCGGTCACCGGTCCGTCGGGCTCGCGGCGAAGTCGACCTTCATGCACATCGTCGGCTGCCTGGATCGGCCGACATCGGGCCAGTAATCACCTCGGCGGCCAGGACGTGTCGAAGATGTCGAAGGACGCGCTGGCCGCAGTCCGCAGCTAAGAAGATCGGATTCGTGTTTCAGGGCTTCAACCCTGCTGTCGCGCACGTCCGCGCTCGACAACGTGGAGCTGCCGCTCCTCTACGGCGGCTCGACGATGAGGAAGCCCGCCGAACGGCACCGGCGCGCCATGGAGGTGCTGACCGCCGTCGGCCTCGGCAACCGCGCCGACCACCATCCGAATCAGCTGTCCGGCGGTCAGCGGCAGCGCGTGGCGATCGCGCGCGCGCGATCAACAACCCATTCGATTCTGCTGGCGGACGAGCCGACCGGGAACCATCGACACCAAGACCAGCATCGAAGTCATGGATATCTTCCAGCGCCTGAACCGCGAACGCGGGGATCACGGTGCTGCTGATCACGCACGAGCAGGACATCGCCGAGGTACGGCGCGCGCATCGTGTCGTTCCGCGACGGCCTGGTGATCTCGGATCGCGCGGTCAAAGAACGGCGCCTCGCGGAAGATGAGCTCGTCGCGTGGCGGTCGCTGCGAGCCGAGCCGGATCTCGGACCCGATCCGGTCGGGGATTCGAAGTCCACGCGACGCATAGGAGACGCGCATGTCGCTGTTGATGATTCTCCGCATCGCGTTCAAGGCGCTCAATCGCAACAAGATGCGAACGGCCCTGACCATGCTCGGCATGATCATCGGCGTCGGCCGCCGTGATCGCGATGGTCGCCCTCGGCACCGGCGCGCAGACATCGATCGAGACGCAGATCCAGTCGGCCGGCACCAACATGATCATGGTCAGCGCCCGGCAGCTTCAGCCAGGGCGGCGTGCCGCATGGGCCAGGGGCAACGCCAGCACGCTCGTGCCGGACGACGCGCAGGCGATCGCGCGAGCTCCCCGGCGTGCAGTACCTGGCGCCCGCAGTCGAACACGCGCGGCCAGATCGTCGCCGGCAACCTGAACTGGGACACGCAGGTGCAGGGCACCGACGTGGACATGCCGCTGATCCGATCGTGGCCGACGACCAGACGGCGCGTTCTTCACGACCCAGGACGTCAACACGGCATCAAGGTCGCCGTCCTCGGCAGCGTGCTGCGCGATCAGCTCTTTTCGCCGGACGTCGAGCCGGTCGGCCAGATCATCCGCATCTCGCATCAGCCCTTCACCGTCGTCGGCGTCATGGCCAGCAGGGGCCAGCAGGGCATGGGACAGGACCAGGACGACCAGGTCTTCGTGCCCTACACCACGGTGATGAAGAAGCTGCGGGGCATCACGTTCATCCAACAGGTCACCGTCTCGGCGGCGTCCGCGTCGGAAACGACCAAAAGTGGCTGACAGCATCGCGGCGCTGCTGCGCGTGCGGCACAATATTCAGCCTGGCGATCCCGACGATTTCACCGTGCGGACGATGGAGGAGATGGCCAACGTCCGGAAGGAAGCGACGCAGACCATGACGGCGCTCCTGGCCAGCATCGCCGGCGTGTCGCTGCTGGTCGGCGGCATCGGCATCATGAACATCATGCTGGTTTCGGTGACCGAGCGGACGCGCGAGATCGGCCTGCGCATGGCGATTGGCGCGCGCGGCGCGACGTGCTGCTGCAGTTCCTGATCGAAGCCGTCGTCCTGAGCCTGGTCGGAGGGGCATCGGCATCGCGCTGGGCTTTCGGCCTCGCGCGCGGCGTGACGCTGTGGCAGGGGTGGCCGACGGCCGTGTCGCCGAATTCGGTGGCCCTGGCATTCGGGTTTGCCGCGATGACCGGCGTCTTTTTGGTTTCTATCCGGCGCGCAAGGCGGCGGCGCTGCGATCAGATCTGACGCTCTACGATTCGAGTAGCCAGGACGGCGGATACAGGATGCGAACTTTCGGTCTAGCTTCCTTTTCTGTGCCTGATCGCGTCTTGCCGCGGCGGCTTGCTCCGGCGGCGAGGCGGTGCAGTCGGCGCCGGCATCTTCGGCGCGCGGCGGCGGCCCAGGCGGACAGACAGTTCCCGTGACGACGGCGGTCGTCGAGCAGAAGCCGATGCCGCTCGACATCCAGGTGATCGGCACCGGCGAACCGACGTCGACGGTCTCGGTTCGCGCGCAACTGACCGGCGAGCTGACCGCCGTGAACTTCAACGAAGGCGACGACGTGCGGAAAGGCCGGGAGCTGTTCCGCCTGGATCGCCGGCCGCTCGAAGGCGCGCTGCTGCAGGCGCAGGCCAACCTCGAACGCGACCTGGCGCAGGCCGCGAACGCGAAATCGCAGGCGCAGCGGTATCTCGATCTCGCCGCGCGCGGCATCGCCACCGAAGGAACAGGTCGACACCACGCGCACGGCCGCCGCGGCGCTGGATGCCACCGTGGAGTCGGATCGCGCGGCCGTGGAAAACGCGAAGGTCCAGCTGCAATACGCGACCATCAGCGTCGCCGCTCTCCGGCCGCACCGGCGCGCTGATGGTCCACGCCGGCAATCTGGTGCGCGCGAACGACACGACGCCGCTCGTCGTGATCAACCAGGTGACGCCGCTCAACGTGAGCTTCGCGATTCCGGAGTCGCGTCTGACCGGAGCTGAAGCGCTACACATGTCGCCGCCGGCTCGGTGAAGCTCGCGGCGCGCGCGCCGAACGACGACCATCCGGCCGCCCTCGGCCGCATCGCCTTCGTCGACAACCAGGTGGATCCGTCGACCGGACACGATCCGCGTGAAGGGCACGTTTCCGAATCAGGATCGACGGCTCTGGCCGGGGCAGTTCGTCAACGTCGTCGTGACGCTGGCTGTGGATCCGCAGCGCGATCGTGGTGCCGACAACCGCGGTGCAGGCCGGCCAGCAGGGTCAGTACGTGTTCGTCGTGAAGGACGACAAGACGGCGGACCTGCGCACCGTAACGGTCGCGCGGGCCGGAGGGCCAGGAAATGCATCGTCCGCGAAGGCTTGACCGCCGGCGAAACTGTCGTCACTGACGGGCAGATCCGGCTCGTGCCAGGCAGCCGCGTGAGCATCAAGTCCGGCCCGGGCCGCCGAAGCGCGGAGCACATGAACATCGCCGCGCTTTTCATCCAGCGTCCGATCACGACGACCTCATCATGCTGGGGATCCTCGTGTTCGGGATCCAGTCGCTACCAGCAACTGCCGGTCAGCGACCTGCCGACCGTGGACTTCCCACCATCCAGGTTCAGGCCAGCCTGCCGGGGCAAGCCCCGAGACGCTGGCATCGGCGGTCGCGCTGCCGCTCGAAAAGCAATTCGCGACGATCGCGGGCCTCAATTCGATCAATTCGACGAGCTCACAGGGCAGCACGAACATCACGCTGCAGTTCGACCTCAGTCGCAACATCGACGCCGCCGCGCAGGACGTGCAGTCGATGATCGCGCGCGCGGCCCGCTCGCTGCCGCCGCAGATGCCGGCGCCGCCGTCGTCCAACAAGGCCAATCCCAGCGACTTCCCCGTGCTGTTCCTGGTGCTGCGGTCGGCGACGCTGCCGCTCTCGACGATCAACGAGTACGCCGAGTCCACGATGGCGCAGCGCATCTCGATGGTGAGCGGCGTCGCGCAAGTGCAGGTGTTCGGTGCGGCGAGCTACGCCGTGCGCATCGACCTCGATCCGAATCAGCTGTCGGCAGCACGGCATCGGTGTCGACGAGGTGGCGAGCGCGGTGCAGAACGCGAACGTTTCGCTGCCGACCGGCACGATGTACGGCTCGCAGCAGACGTTTACGGTGCTGGCCAACGGTCAGCTCTTCCGCGCCCAGTCGTACGGTCCGCTGATCATCGCCTATCGCAACGGCAACCCGGTGCGGTTACAGGAGGTCGCGCACGTCTACGACGGGATCGAGAACGACAAGAGCGCGGCGTGGTATGGCGGACAGCGCACGATCTACCTCGCCATTCAAAAGCAGCCGGGCACCAACGTCGTCGCCGTCGTCGACGCCGTGAAGGCGCTGCTGCCGGCGCTGCGCGAGCAGCTGCCCGCGGCCGTGTCGCTCGACATCCGGAACGACCGCTCCGTCGCGATTCGCGAGTCGGTGCACGACGTCAAGGTCACACTGATGGTGACCGTGGTGCTCGTCGTGCTCGTGATCTTCCTGTTCCTGCGGAATCTGTCGGCCACCATCATCCCGAGCCTGGCGCTGCCGGCCTCTATCGTCGCGACCTTCTCGGCGATGCACCTGCTCGACTACAGCCTCGATAACCTGTCGTTGATGGCGCTGACCCTCTGCGTCGGGTTCGTCGTCGGACGATGCGATCGTGATGCTGGAGAACATCGTCCGGCACATGGAAGTGGGCAAGCCGCCGATGCGGGCGGCGTTCGAGGGGTCCAAAGAGGTCGCGTTCACGATTCTGTCGATGACCGTATCGCTCGCCGCGGTGTTCATCCCCGTGCTCTTCATGGGCGGCGTGGTGGGCCGGCTGCTCCACGAATTCGCCGTGACGATCAGCGTCGCGATTCTCGTCTCGGGTTTTGTGTCAATCAGCCTGACGCCGATGCTGTGCAGCCGCTTCCTGAAGCCGCCGCACGCGCAGCGGCACGGCCGCGTCTACAACGCGATCGAGAGCGTGTTCCGGCTGTGGCTGCGGCTGTACGACGTCACGCTCCGCGGCGCGCTGCGCTTTCATTACGTGACGTTCGCCATATCGATTGCGCTCCTGTTTGGCACAGCCTTCCTGTTCACGAAGGTTCCCAAGGGATTTCTTCCGACCGAGGATCAGGGCCGCTTCAACATCAGCACCGAGGCGATCCAGGGCATCGGCTTCGACGAGATGGTCCGCCACCAGATGCAGGTGGCGGACATCGTCGCGAAGGATCCCAACGTGCTGGCGTTCAGCAACAACGCCGGCGGCGGGCCGCGCGGCGGCGCGCTCAACACCGGCCAGATTTCCGTCGACCTCAAACCGCGGCGCGAGCGGACCAAGAGCGTCGACCAGATCATGGCGGAGCTGCGGCCCAAGCTGTCGCAGGTGCCCGGCGTCCGCGTGTTCATGATCAACCAGCCGCCGATCAATCTCGGCAACCAGGGCGGCCAGCGCAGCTCTATCAGTTCACGCTGCAGGACACCGACACCGAGGAGCTCTACCAATGGGCGCCCGTTCTCGAGGGGAAGTTGCGCGATCTGCCCGGCCTCGAGGACGTGAACAGCGACCTGCAGATGAAGAACCCGCAGGTCCGCGTCGAGATGGACCGGGACAAGATCTCGGCGCTCGGCCTCACGGTGAACCAGGTCGAGACCGCGCTCTACAACGCCTACGGCACGCGCCAGGTGTCGCAGATCTACGCGCCGAACAATCAGCACCAGGTCATCATGCAGGTGGCGCCGCAGTTCCAGAACAATCCCGCGGCGCTGTCGATGCTCTACGTCCGGTCGACCAGCGGCCGGCTGATCCCGCTGGACACGGTCGCGCGCGTGCGCACCAACGTCGGGCCGTCGGTCGTCGCGCACACCGGCCAGCTGCCGTCGGTCACGATCTCGTTCAACCTCAAGCCTGGCTACTCACTCGGCGAGGCCGTCGACGCCGATCAAGCAGACGACGGCGACTACGGTGCCGTCCACGATCTCGACGACGTTCCAGGGCGCGGCGCAGGCGTTCCAGGAGTCGCTGCAGGGCCTCGGCCTCATTCTGCTGATGGCCATCGTCGTCATCTACATCGTGCTGGGGATTCTTTACGAGAGCTTTACGCACCCGCTCACGATTCTCTCCGGGCTGCCCGCAGCCGGCTTCGGCGCGCTGCTGACACTGCTCGTCTTCCGGACCGAACTCAGTTTGTATGCATTTGTCGGCGTCATCATGCTCGTCGGACTCGTCAAGAAAAATGGCATCATGATGGTCGACTTCGCAGTGGAAGCTCAGAGAGAACATGGCAAGTCGCCGCGCGAGGCGATTCACGAAGCGTGTCTGGTCACGCTTCCGCCCGATCATGATGACGACGATGGCGGCGCTCGTCGGCACGATGCCGATCGCGCTCGGCTGGGGCGCCGGCGCCGAATCGCGTCGGCCGCTCGGTCTCGCGGTGGTCGGCGGGCTGCTCGTATCGCAGCTGCTGACGCTGTACATCACGCCGGTTTACTACGTACATCGAGGGCGCGCGGCAGCGGCTCGCCGGCCGACGTGCGATGCCGGCGCGCGACGCGCTGGCGCCACGACGTGCACGCGCCTGCGGCGGAAGCGCCGTCCTCCTAGGGAAAGGTGATCGTGAGACACATGTCATCAACAGTCGTGGCGCAGCCCTTCAGGGCTGCGAGCGCAGGGTTGCCGCCTCGCGCGCGGCGCTTCGGCGCCTGAGGAAGCCCTGCGCCACTTCTGTCTCGCTAGTCCTCATCGCCGGCCTGTCGATCGCCTCGTCAGCAAACCGCTGGTCAAGCCGCGGCGGGCGGTGGCGGCGGCCGCGGCGGACGCGGGGCGCGGGGCGGCGGCGGCACGATCGCGGTGCAAACAACGAACGTCCAGCGGATGTCGATTCAGCGGCAGGTCGATTTGGCCGGGACGCTCCTGTCGCCGGACATGGCGAAGATCAGCAGCGAAGTGGCCGGCCGCGTGCACGAAGTTCCCGTCCAGCTCGGCACCGAGGTCCGCACCGGCGACGTGCTCGTCCGCATCGAGCCGCAGGAGCTGAAGCTCGCGCTCGATCGCGCGGAAAGCCAGCTGCGCCAGATCGAAGCGCAGCTCGGCATCGATCACTCGCCGAACCGTGAGTTGCCTCCGGACGAACAGATCGCGTCGGTCCGCCAGGCGATGGCCAATCGCGACGATGCCCGCAGCACGTTCAAGCGGGCCGAACAGCTGCACGGCCGCGGCCTGATGTCGCAGGTGGACTACGACACCGCCGAAACACGCCTCAAGGTCGCCGAAGCCAACTGGCAGGCGTCGCTCGACACCGTGCACGCGCTGAAGGCGACGCCTGCAGGATCGCCGCGCGTCGCTACGAGCTGGCGCAGAAGAAGCTGGCCGACGCGTCGATCAAGGCGCCGTTGGCCGGATCGGTGTCGGAGCGGCTGGTCCAGCCCGGCGAGTTCATCCGCGAGAACACGCCGGTCGTCACCATCGTGCAGATGCATCCCGCTGAAGCTGAAGACGGCCGTGCAGGAGAAGTTCGCCGAGCCTCATCAAGCCGGGCCAGCGCGTCGAGTTCCGCGTCGAAGCGTTCCCCGAGCGAAGCCTTCGACGGCAAGATTGCCTACGTCAGCCCTGCCGTCGATCAGACGACGCGCACGTTCCCGGTCGAGGCGCTCGTCGACAACGCCAACCGCCACTTGAAGCCGGGCTTCTTCGCCAAGGGCACGATTTCGACTCGGATGGACGAGAACGTGATGGCGGTGTCCGAGGACGCCGTCTCGACGCTCGCGGGCGTGTCCACCGGTCTACATCATCGAGCAGAACAAGGCGCGGCAGCAGGTCGTGCCCTCGGTGCGCACCAGGGCAAATTGTGGGAAATCACGGACGGGTTGAAAGGTGACGAAACGCTCGCCGCCTCGAATCTGAACCAGCTCGCGACGGGCACGACGATCCGGATCGGCGGCGGCGAGGGCGAAGAGGACAGGCACCGGGCGACGGTTCGGGACGCCGCGGTCGCGGCCGGGGGCAGGGCGCGGCGAAGGCGGTCGTGGTGAGGGAGGTCGTCGATGATTCTGTCCGACGTCAGCGTCAAGCGTCCGGTCTTCGCGATCATGATGACGGCGGCGCTCATCGTGCTCGGGCGCCGTCTCCTACCTGGGTCTCGGACTCGACCTGATGCCGAAGACGGACAATCCGGTCGTCAACGTCAACGCGATGTTGCCGGGCGCCAGCGCCGAAGAGATCGAGACCCAGATCACCAAGCGGATCGAGGAAGCGGTCAACACGATCAGCGGCATCGACGAACTGCGCGCCTCCTCCGACCAGGGCAACGCCCGCGTCACGATCACGCTTCACGCTCGAGCGCGACATCGAGACGGCGATGCAGGACGTTCGCGACAAGCTCGCCGGCGATCGTCAACCAGTTCCCGCGCGACACGCGGCCGCTCAACATCCAGAAGATCGATCCCGACGCGCGCGCCGATCCTCACCTTCGCCGATCTACGGACCGCGCGATCGGAAAGAGACTGACCGAGATCGCGGAGAAGAAGGTCAAGCAGGCGCTCGAAACCGTGAAGGACGTCGGCTCGATCCAGCTGATGGGCGAGCGCAAGCGCGAGATTCAGCTGCTGCTGAACGCCGACCGGCTGAACGCGCTACGGCATCTCGGTCGATACAGGTGCGCAACGCCATTACGCGGCAGAACATCGAGGTACCGGGCGGTCCGTTCACCGCCGGCGCCCGCGGAAGTCGCGCTCCGCACGATGGGCCGCATCCGCAACGTGCAGGACTTCAACCGCATCGTGCTCGCCTACCGGGCCGACGGCTCGGTGATCACGTTCGCCGACGTCGGGCCGCGTCAGCGACGCGGTCCAGGAGATCCGCAACGCGACGCGCTGGCTGCCGACGGCGCGCCGGTCGGCGTATCGCGCAGTCGCAGTGACCATCCGCAAGCAGTCGGGCACCGAACACGGTCGAAGTCGTCGATCGCGTGCCTGGCCCGGCTCGAACAGATCAAGCCGACGCTGCCGCAGGACGTGCTCGATCAACATCGGCAACGACCAGTCGCGGTTCATCCGCCGGTCGTTCGAGGACATCAAGATGCACCTGCTCGTCGGCGGCCTGCTCGCCAGCGTGGTCGTCTTCATCTTCATCCGCAACCTGCGCGTGACGTTCATCGCCGCGCTGGCCGTGCCGACGTCGATCATCGGCACCTTCACGTTCATGAAGCTGTTCGGCTTCACGCTGAACAACATGACGATGCTCGCGCTGTCACTGGCCACCGGCATCGTCATCGACGACGCGATCGTCGTGCTCGAGAACATCTTCCGGTTCGTCGAGGAGAAAGGCGTCACGCCGCAAGGAAGCGGCGGCCGACGCGACGCGCGAGATCGGCCTCGCGGTCATGGCGACGACGCTGTCGCTGGTCGTCATCTTCGTGCCGGTGGCGTTCATGACCGGCCAGATCGGGCGCTACTTCTACAGCTTCGGCCTCACCTCGGCCGCGCGCGATCCTGATCTCGATGTTCGTGTCGTTCACGCTGACGCCGGCGCTGTGCGCCTGGTGGCTGAAGCCGGAGGACGCGAAGGCGGATCACTCGACGACCAAGTCGGGCGGCTTCTACGCGAAGATCGACGCCGTTCTACGGCAAGATGCTGGTGTGGTCGCTGCACCATCGCGCCGTGATGATCGGCATTGCCGGCCGTCGTCGTCGCTGTCGGCCGCGTTCCTCTACCCGCGCGTCGGCAAGGAGCTCGTGCCCGACGACGACCAGGGCGAGTTCAGCGTCAACGTGCGCCTGCCGCGCGGCACCAGCTACCAGCGCACCGAAGAGTTCATCAAGCCGATCGAGAAGGAAGTCCTCGGCGCTGCCGGCGCTGCAGCCGCGTGATGCAGAACATCAGCGTGCGGCAACGCCGAGCTTCAACATCACTGATGGTGCCGCTCGAGGAGCGCAAGATCTCGCAGCAGGAACTGATGATCCGCACGCGGCAGATGCTGCGCAAGCTACCAGGGCGCTCGCATCAGCGTGTCCGGCGGCACCGACATCTCCGGCGCGTCGAGCGGGCGGCGGCGGCGGCCGCGGCGGTCCTGGCGGCGGCGGCCCGGCGGCGGCGGCGGCGGTGGCGGTTCAACCGCCTGAACATCCTCATTCAGGGACCGGACATCGAGCAGCTGCAGAGCTACACCGTGCAGCTGATGGACAAGGTCCGGCGAGATTCCCGGCGTCGTCGACGTCGACACCAACTTCGAGCCGACGCAGCCCGAGCTGCGCGATCAACGTCGATCGCGCGCGCGCGGCCGACCTCGGCGTGAACATCGACTCGCTCGCCAACAACCTGCGCACGCTGGTCGGCGGCGAGGAAGTGTCGGAGTATCAAGGACGGCGACGATCAGTTCAAGGTCGCTGCTGCGTCTCGACGAGCCGTATCGGAACAACGCGCTGGCGATGGGCGATCTGCTGATCAACCCGGCCCCGGCACGGCGGCCGGCGGCGCGGACCGACCGGTCGGCATCAACCGCACCGTCGCGTCAGCGACGTCGCGCAGCTCACGAGCGACCAGCGGCCCGGCCGTCGATCGATCGCTACAACCGCCAGCGGCAGATCTCGGTCAACGCCAACCTGCAGGGCGTGCCGCTCGGCGAAGCGCTCGCGCAGGCCGCGCGCAAGGTCGAGGAGCTGCACCTGAAGCCCGGGCTATCAGGCGGTGCTTCGGCGGCAGCGCGCGCACGCTGGCCGAGGCGTCGAACAACTTCACGATCGCGATGATGCTCGCGATCATCTTCATCTACATGGTGCTGGCGTCGCAGTTCAACAGCTTCGTCCACCCGCTGACGATCATGACCGCGCTGCCGCTCAGCCTGCCGGCGGGCCTGCTGGCGCTGATGGCGTTCGGCATGACGATCAACGTCTACAGCGCGATCGGCCTGATGATGCTGTTCGGCATCGTCAAGAAGAACTCGATTCTGCAGGTCGACTACACCAACACGCTGCGCGAGCAGGGGATGGAGCGCCACGAAGCGCTCGATCGCGGCCAACCACGTGCGGCTGCGGCCCGATCCTCGATGACCACGATCGCCATCGTCGCCGGCATGATCCCGATCGCGCTCGGCAAGGGCGCCGGCGCCGGATCGCGCGCGTCGATGGCCGTCACGATCATCGGCGGCCAGATGCTCTGCCTGCTGCTGACGCTGCTGGTCACGCCGGTCGTCTACTCGTACTTCGACGACCTGCGCGAATGGAGCCCGATCGCCGCGCTCAAGCGGCGCTTCGGCCGCGGACGCGCAGAACCGGCCGGCTCGAGGAACGCGCGGTAGCGTCTACTGCTTGCCGGCCTGGTCCGTCTGTTTCTGCATCTCCTTGAGGATCGTAGCATGTCGCGCCCAGGCCGACGACGGTCGTCACGAGCGAGACGATCAGCATGCCTTTCCCGCCGCCTCCGCCTGTCGGGTATCGCCGCCTGAACGGCGGACGCCGCGCGCTGATTTCGCGGTTCAGTGGACGGCTGTGCGGCGAGCTGCGCCGCGGCGCGATCGATGGATGCACGCAACGTCGACTGGCAGCGGCAGGGCCGGCCGTTTCGCATCGTCTGTCAGCCCGTGCAGTTCTGGAAATATCCCGACGAGAAGCGTCGCGACGAGGATAGCTGCGATGGACCGGCGTGATGTCATGATTGGCCTCCCCTGGTGACGTTCCGTTACAAACAGACGCGCCGTGTCCGGCGCGAAACGGGCTCAGGGGCCGTCAACCTTCCAGTAAGCTGAGCCCGTCCAAGCATTTGTAAGGGGCCGTGACAACCGCGGTGATGACGCTGAACGGCGAGGCGCTGGTTCAGAACCCAATCGAGAGCGATGTGGCCCTGGCGGCCCGTGGAGACTCGTCCGCCTTCGAGCGGCTCTACCGGACCCACGTCACGCGGATCCACAGCCTGACGCGGCGGATGCTGGGCAGCCACGTCGCCGACGAGGTCACGCAGGACATCTTCGTGCGGACCTGGCAGAAGCTGGGTCAGTTCCGCGGCGAGTCGCAGTTCTCGACCTGGCTGCACCGGCTGGCGATCAACGTGGTCATCGAACGGCGGCGGACGTATGCGATTCAGCGCGGCCGGATGTCGGACGACCGTCGGCGCTCGACACGATCACGGTGGCGCCGGCGCGGGCGGATCTGCGGTGGATTTCGAGGCGGCGATCGAACAGCTGCCGGCGGGGGCGCGGGAGATTTTCGTGCTGCACGACGTGGAAGGACACAAGCACCGCGAGATTGCCGACATGCTCGGCATCACCAGCGGCACGTCGAAGCGCCAGCTGCATCGCGCGCGGATGTTGTTGCGAAAACACTTGGGTGGACTATGACGCTGCACGACGAAGGACATGACGAGTGGACGGCCAAGCTGTCGGAGTTTCTCGACGACGAGCTGACGCCGGAAGAGCGCTACGCGGTCGAGTCGCATCTTCAGGGATGCGCTGCGTGCACCGCGGTGCTGGACGAGCTGAAGCAGGTCGTCTGCGCGCCCGAACGGTGGCGCGCCGCGCCCTCCGCAGGCCGATTTGTGGCCCGGCATCGCCGAGAGACCTTGGCAGATCAGGAGGACGGCGCGGCCGGCGGCGTCATCGATCCCGATGCGGACGCGCGCGGGCTGGCGCGTCACGTTCACGCTTGCCGCAGCTCGCCGCAGCGAGCCTGCCTGATTGCCGCGATGTCGGGCGGACTGCGTGTGGTCGCTGCGTCGGAGTCACACGCTCGGCTGAAGCCTCGCGCTCCATCGACACGATCGCTCGGCTGGAGCCTCGCGCTCGCACCGATCCCGCGGCTGCGCAGCTGGAACGCGAGGCTTTAGCCGAGCGGGCCGTCGTTCCCGTGGGCCTCGCCGACGCGCAATACGACGCAGCCGTTATCGGATCTGGAGCGCGCGCTCAAAGACGGCCGCGGCAAGCTCGATCCGACGACGATCACGATCGTCGAGCACAACCTGCAGACGATCGACGAAGCGATTCGACAGGCGCGGCGAGGCGCTCGCCGCCCGACCCGGCGAACTCGTATCTGAGCGGCCATCTCGTCGAAGCGCGCCGCCGGAAGCTCGATCTGCTGCGCCGCGCCGCGCGCGCTGACGAGCGAATCGGACTAGGGGTCAGGGCTAGGGGCTGAGGGATTGTCCAGGGATCAGGGAACGGAAGAGGACAACGATGACTCGGACATATCTTGCTCGCCATGGCGATCACGACGCCACCGACCAGACCGTGAACGTCGCCAAGGGCGTGAAGCTCGACGTGAACAACTTCGCCGGCGACGTCAACGTCAAGGTCTGTGGGACCGCGACGCGGTGCGCGTCGAGGTGCTCCACTCCGGACCGCGAGGTCGTGGACATCAAACCCGGCGAGCAGACGCTGAGCGTGCGCTCTGCGATCGGTCAGGGGCGGGTCCGCCGCGCGTCGCTCGACTACACGATCACGATGCCCAAGTGGATGGCGATCAGCGTCAGCGGCACCTACGCGCGACGTGTTGATGGACGGGGTCGGCGCCGACGTGACGCGTCGAGACGACGCCGCGGCGACATCAACGTGACCGGCGGTTCGGGCGTGGTCACGCTGAAGTCGATCCAGGGCGAGGTCACGCTGCAGAAAGCCAAGGGACGGATCGAAGTGCGGGCGGTGAACGAAGGGATGCACCTCGCCGACATCAGCGGCGATCTGTCCGCCGAGACGACCAACGGCAGCATCATCCTCGACCGCATCGACTCGGGCAACGTCGATCTCTACACCGTGAACGGCAACATTTCCTACGACGGCCCGATCAAGGACAAAGGGCGTCTACCGGCTGACGACGCACAACGGGATGATCGCGGTGGCCTTGCCCGAACGCGTGAACGCAACCTTGATGGTGCGGACCTACAACGGCAGTTTCCGCTCGACGTTCCCGGTCAAACAGGACGATCAGGATCCGCGGAAGCGCTTCACGTTGACGCTCGGCAACGGCAGCGCCCACCTCGAGCTCAGAGTCGTTCGGCGGCACGATTGCGCTTCGCCGGCCCGGCGAACCGCGGCCCGAGGTCGAGCGCGAGAAGCGGCGCCAGCGCGACCAGGCGCGTATCGAGCGACTTTCGATCTCGAAGCGTGCGATTGACGCGACGTCGACGTCAGCGACGTAACGAGGCGGTCCGCGCGAGGCATCATCCCCGAAGCGATTGCCGCAGCGCAGGCATCCATTCCCCGCAGCGATCGCGGCCGCTGAGGCATCCATCCCCGAAGCGCATCGCGGCCGCCCAGGCGTCGATCCCGGACGCTATCGCCGAGGCGATGGCCTCGCTCGGCGACATGTCCATCCGACGCCGGATCCGATGCCGTTTCCGACGCCGTTTCGTGACGCCGTTTGCGATGCCGAGCCGCCGCACACTATTGCGCTACTCCACTGCGCCGCGGCCGACCCCTGCGGCGTCTGGCGCTGAACGGCGCCCAGGCGCGTACCAACCAGCAGCTGCGCGAGCAATTCGCGAACCGATCAGGCCGGCTGACCGGATCGACCAGAGCGGGAGCGATCTCCGCGAGCGGTTCGAGCACGAACCGCCGCTCGCGAAACCGCAGGTGCGGGACGACGAGCCCCGGCTCGTCGATCACGAGGTCTCCGAACAGAATCAGATCCAGGTCGAGCGTCCGCGGCGCGTGCGGGGAACGGGCGCTCGCGATCGCGTTCCGTGCTCGATCGCGAGCAGCGCGTCGAGCACCTCGCGCGCCGACAGCGCGGTGTCCCCCACCGCGGCGGCGTTCAGGACGAGGCGCTGGGGCCCGCGCATCTGCACCGGCGCGGTGTCCCGTACTCGCGACACCGCGAGGCCGCGCAGGAGTTGATGGAGGCGTGTGACGGCGTGATCGAGGTGGGCTTGCCGATCGCCGAGGTTGCTCCCCAGCGCGATCGCGGCGATCACTCGATCCAGCGCGACGGGAGGACCTCGCCGTGCGCAGGCTCGAGGTGCTGCCCGCGGCGGCCGAGCAAATCGGTGCGTCCCTCGAGCGCCTGCTCGAAGAACCGCTGCTGTTCGAGGACTTCGCCGAGAATCACGCCCAGCATCTTCTGGTGGCGGGCGTTGGCCATCGCGTCCAGGCGCGGCCGCCACCGATCGACGAACGCCAGCGACTCGCGCGCGTCTTCTTCCATGACGACGAGCGCGGCGTCGCGGCCCGAGCTCCGGTCGGGCTCGGGGCCGGCTCGTCGACGGTTCCGCCGAGCGCGAGGATCGCCGCGGCGAGCCACGACAGATGCGTCTCTTCCCGGTTGATGATGTATTGGTAGGTGTTGTTGGCGTCGCATTGCCGGATGAGCCTGGCGCCCGCCTGATGGCGCAGCAGCCGCGCCAGCGCCTCGCGGTAGAACTCCTGCAGCAGGGCCAGGATGTCGTTCACGCGTTCTGCTTTTCTTGCAGGTGATGCAGACGCGCGTCCACGGAATCGCCTTCAGCCGCGCTTGCGGCGATCGGCTCGCCGCAGTCGCGGCACACGCCGTAGGTGCCCTTGTCGATGCGCCACAGCGCCTCTTCGATCGCCTGCAGGATCTTCGCGTCGGTCTGCTTGAGCTTGAGCTGAATGTGGACTTCGTTGTTGCCGCTGGCCTGATCCGCCATGTCGCCCTGGCGGGTGTTGTTTTCCATCGAGGCCTGCAGCGGCTTGATGCCGCCGGTGCCGAGAATTTCGGTGCGCTTCTTGAGCAGCGCGTCCTTGTGTTCGTGCTCGTCCATGTCTCCGCGACTCCTGAACCTGGGACCGCCCCGCTGGGGCAAAGCTAACTCCTCAATCATAGCACTGGCCCTGCAGGTCACCGAAAAGCGAAGGCGTATCGCGCCAGAACAAGGCCGCGAAGACGTAGATCAGCGGCGTGCGACCTCGCGGCCGCGGCCGGTCGCCAGCTTCAGCGCCGACATACGGGACGCACCGCCGAACGCGACGCCCTCGGTGATGCTCACGGCGAGGGGCATGATGACGAGCGTGAGAAACGCCGGAATCGACTCCGTGTCGGATCGTCCCAGGCGACGTGGCGCAGACCGCCGATCATCATCGTCACCCACGCAGAATCGAGCGGCGGCGCGATCACCGGGATAACAGCGTGACGGTGCCGGCCTGATACCCACCGCCGATCATCTGCACGAGCGGATAGAGACGAACAGCGATAACAGGAACAGCGCCGCGGTCACGAGGCTCGCGAGACCGGTGCGTCCGCCGGCCGCCACGCCGGCGCCGCCTCGATATGCGCGGTCACCGTCGACGTGCCGAGCGCCGCGCCCGCAACCGTGCCGATGCGCGTCCGCGAGCAGCGCCTGCCGCGCCCGCGGCAGCGTGCCGTCTCTGCATGCAAGCCGGCCTGCTGGCCGACGCCGACCAGGGTGCCGACCGAGTCGAACAGCGCGAGAAAGAAGAAGACGAAGACGACCGCGATCATGCCGGGCGCGAAAGCGCCGGCGATGTCGAGCTGGCCGCAGGGTCGGCAGGATCGACGGCGGGCGGCCGACAATGCCCTGGATACTGGCACCATGCCGAGCGCCAGCGCCGGCAATCGTGCTGGCGAGGATGCCCCACAGAAACGCGCCGGGCACCCGCCGCGCCATGAGCATCGCCGTCAACGTCAGCGCCGAAGAGCGCGAGCAAGGACCGGCCGGCTGTGCAGATCGCCGAGCGTGACCAGCGTTCCCGGCGCAGCCGACGATCAAACCGGCCCATTGCAGGGCCGATCGTCGCGATCAGCAGGCCGATCCCCGCCGGCAATCGCGTGATTTGAGCGACGCGGGGATTGCGGTGATCAGCCGTTCGCGCAGGCCAATGCCGGCGGTGAGGATGAACACGAGACCGGCGCATCGCCACGCCGCCCAGCGCGATCTGCCACGGCACCTTCATGCCGATGACCACTGAGTAGGCGAAGAAGAAGTTGTGTCCCATCGCCGGGCGCGACGGCGATCGGATAGTTCGGCGAGCAGCGCCATCAGCGCCGTGGCGAACGCGGTAGGCGAGGCAGGTCGCCGTCAGCACGGCGCCGGAAGTCCATGCCGCCGCGGCTCAGGACGGCCGGCTGCACGAAGATGATGATACGCCATCGTCAGAAAACGTCGTGAGGCCGGCGAGCGCCTCGATGCGGACGTTGGTGCCGTTGGCTGTCAGGTGGAACCGGGATTCGAGGAGGCGGAGCACGCTACGTTTTACCGCAGAGGACGCGGATCGCAGCGGTTTTACGCCACAGAGTCACAGAGACACGGAGCGATTTCGGTTATCGACACAGCGTGACGGCAGCGCGCGCTCGAGATTCGGCGGGCCGCCGCGAAGCGGCGCGTCCAGTCGGCCTCGTTGCAGGCCGGGCCCGCCTGGATCGTCATCGGCACGCTTCTGTGATCCTGAGGTCTGTGGCTAAACCCGGGACGCGATCGCAGCGTGACAGTTTTACTCGGCTCTCAGCGTCGCGAGCGGCTTGTTGCGGAGCACGTCGAGGCTCGAGAGGACGCCGATCCCGGCGACCAGAGCCGCCGTCAGCAGCGACGCCGGCGATGTGTTCACCGGGAAACAGCTTCCACGGGATGTCGAGGGCGTAGCGGCTCACGGTCCACGTGAGCACGACCGCGCCCGCGGAACCGATCAGACCGGCCAGCGACCCGAGCACGCCGTATTCGTAGAGCAGCATGCGCGCGATGGCGCGAGTGTTGGCGCCGAGCGTCTTGAAGACCGCGGCTTCGTAGACGCGCTGGAACTTGGTCATCGCCACGGCGCCGACGAGGATCAGCGCGCCGCTGAACAGCACGAGACCGCCGACGACGGTGATCGCCAGCGTGACCTTTCGACATGACGTCGCGGAGCCGATCGAGCATCTCGCGGAAATCGATCACCGACACGTTGGGAAACTGCGCCACGAGATCGTGCTGGAACCGCCCCGCGCCTCCGGCTGACGCCGGCCCCCTGAGCGGCGACACGTAGGTCTGCGGCGCCTGGTCGAGCGCACCGGGCCGGAACACGAACACGAAGCCGCCGTTCCGCGACTCGCTGCCATTCGACGTTGCGGATGCTGGTCACGCGCGCGCTGATGGTCCGGCCCAGAATATCGAAGCGCATCGTGTCGCCGACGTGGATCCGCGCTCGCTCGGCGATCTGTCGCTCGACCGAGACCTCCGGCTCCGCCGACGGCGTCTCCGTCCAGAACGCGCCCTCGAGCACGCGTTCGTTCGCTTCGAGATGGGCTCGATAGGTCAGCGTGAACTCGCGGCCGATCGACACGCCGCGCTGCCGCACCTCCTCAGCGCCCGACAGGTTCGTTTCCTTGCCCGCATGCCAACCGACCCGGCCGCGCAGCACCGGAATCAGCTGAAACTCGCCGGCGCCAGTGCTCGCTGTTGGCGAGAAACGCCCGCAGCGTCGGCCTGCGCGCGCTGGATGTCGAGCAGAAACATGTCGGGCGAATTCGGCCGCCGTCTGCACTGAGAATTCGTCGAGCAGACTCGCCTGCAGCGACCGAACGCCGACGATGAAGAACGCCCCGAGCCCGACGGCCAGCAGGATGACGCGCGTCTGATTGCCGGGCCGCGAGAGATGCAGCACGGCGTGACGCAGCGGAAACGAGCGCGAGTTCGCGAGCGGCGCTCACGAGCGAGATGAGCCCGCGTCCCGCCAGCACCAAGCACGACGGCCAGAGCCGGCAAAGCCGCCGCACACGACGAGGCCGACGCGAAGCGACGCCGCCTGCCAGGCCGTGAGCGCCACGAGCGCGACCGACACCACGACCATCACGCCGAGCCCCAGCCAGTCGATGCGGCGGCTTCACTTTTTCGTCGCGGAGGAGCAGCGACGGCTTGATGAAGCGGACGTGCAGCAGCGGCACGACCGAGAACAGCACCGACACCAGCACGCCGATGCCGATGCCCTGCAGCGCCGCGCTCCAGCTGACACCGTAGTGCGCCTGCGCCAGGAGCGATGATCGACCCGCCGAGGTAGATCGGAATCGCCGGCCACCGCGCGCGCGCGCCAGCCCGACGCCGAGCAGACTGCCGCGCCAGGCCGAGCAGCACCACCTGCAGGATGTAGATGTTGATGATTTGCGTGCTGCGTGCGCCGACGCACTTCAGGACCGCGATGCTGCGAATCTTCTGCAGGATGAACACGCGCGTGACGCTGGACACGGCGATGCCGCCGAGAATCACGATGATCAGCCCGACCAGGCTGAGGTAGTTCTCGGCGCGATCGAAATCGCGTCCGATCGAATCCTCGGTCGATCGATACGACCGCGTGTTGATGAACTCGTCCTTCAGCTCGGCGCGCAGGTCGCGCACCGAGCGGCTCGGTCCGGTCGTCGTCCAGCTTGACCAGAATGACGCGGCGCGCCCGGCTGCCGAATCCGAGCAGACCGGTCGCCGGCAGATCCGCGGCGTCGATGATGACGCGCGGGCCCAGGCTGAACTCGCTCATGCCGCGCCCGGGTTCGCTTGGAGACGACGCCGCGAATCGTGAACGTGCTCAGCCCGATGGCGAGCCGGTCGCCGACCGCGACGTTCAACGACGTCAGAAGTTCCGGCCGGACGAGCACGCCGTGGTTCGCCAGCAGCGCGTGCGAATACGGCTGCCCGCCCTGGAGCTCGATGGCGCCGTAGAGCGGAAAGCTCGGCTCGATGGCCCGCAGCTCGGCCATCTTCGCCACCTGCCGTGACCGGTCCTCCGGCCGGACCATCGTCGGCATGTCGACCGTTTCGGTGCGGCCGGTGGCGCGCAGCCTCGGCGAGGCGTCGGTCGATCACGGCGCGCGCGCGTCGGGGCTCCAGTCGCGGTTGGTCGCGATCAGCACGTCGGCGGCGATCAGCGACCGCGCCTCTCCCCAATCACCTCGCGCACGCTCTGGATGACGGAGCGCAGCGCGACGATGGCGGCGACGCCGACGGCGATGCAGACGAAGAAGAACAGCAGGCGCCGCCACGACGCGCGCGTTTCGCGCGCCGCCATACGGAGGACGAACCTCATCGGCGGATCTCGTGCTTCGACGGGCTCAGCACGAGCGGCTCAGGTTCTCGCTCGTCCTGAGCCTGTCGAAGGACGAGCTCGATTATCGACGACGCGGCCGTCGCGCAGAACGATCTGCGAGTCGGCCATGGCGGCCAGTTCGGCGTCGTGCGTGACCGAGGACGACGGTCGCGCGACGCCTGTCGTGGACCGTCCGCAGCAGCTCCATGATGTGGCGCCCGTTGGCGGTGTCGAGGTTGCCGGTCGGCTCGTCGGCCAGAATCAGCGGCGGATCGTTGGCCAGCGCGCGGGCCAGCGCGACGCGCTGCTGCTCGCCACCGGACAGCTGCGACGGATAGTGATGGGCGCGGCCGGTGAGACCCGACCTCTTCGAGCAGCGCCTCGGCGCGGCCGCGCGGATCGGCCAGGCCGGCGATCTCCATCGGGCACCGCCACGTTCTCGTAGGCGGTCAACGACGGAATCAGATGGAAGAACTGAAAGACGAACCCGATCTTCTCGCCGCGCAGCTGCGCGAGCGCGTCTTCACTCGAGCGCCGTGATGTCCACGCCGTCGATGAGCACGTGCCCGGACGTCGGCGCGTCGAGGCCGGCGATCAGGCCCAGCAGCGTCGACTTGCCGCTGCCGGACGGCCCGACGATCGCCACGAACTGGCCGCGCGCGATCTGCAGCGTCAGCGGATGAAGAATCGTGAGCGGTTCGCTGCCGCTCATCACGGTTTTCGAGACCTCGCGCAGCTCGATCATGGTTCGCGGGTTGTCCGTTTCGACGCTGGCCGTCCAGCACCGGTTTCAGCACGCTCCAGACATTCTCGGCGACCATGCGGGCGCCGTCCGCGGTGGGATGAATCCCGTCGGCCTGATTGAGCGTCTCGGATCCCGCGACGCCCTGCAGCAGGAACGGCACGAGCGGGACGTGATAGGTGTCGGCAAGCTCGGTAAACACCTTGTGGAAGGAGACGTTGTAGTCGCGGCCCCAGTTCGGCGGCGACTCCATGCCGGCCAGCACCACGCTGATCTTGCGCGACTGCGCGCGCTCGATGATCTGCTCGAGATTGTGCTGGAGCTCGGCGGGCGGCAGCCCGCGCAGCGCGTCGTTGCCGCCGAGCGCCACGACGAGCACGCGCACGTCGCCCTGGAGCGCCCAGTCGAGCCGCGACAGGCCGCCGGCTGACGTATCGCCGGACACGCCCGGCGTTCACGACCTCGATAGTGAAAGCCGTCGGCGTCCGCGCGCTTCTGCAGCAGCGCCGGATATGCGGCGCCGGGCGGCAATCCGAGGCCGGCCGTCAGGCTGTCGCCGAGGATGACGATGCGCGGTGCCGACGACCTTCGGCGCGGCCGTGGCTGGCGGTCGGTGGGGACGGCGGTGGAGGCGACGCCGTTGGTTCAGTCCGACTCACAAGCCGCGACCGTTACCATGATCAGCCACGAAGCCACGAAGACACGACGTCGTTTTACGGACCTGAGATCATGCCTTGCCTTCGTGCGATCGCAGTGGCGATCATCATCGCCGTCGAGCGGCTTTTGAAGCGCTGCAATCGCCCGTCAGCATCTGACGGTGCGCGTCGTTGCGCGCCGCGGCAAGATCGGCCTTCGCGCGCGCCAGCGCAAGCTCGATCGTTCGCCGCCTGGCCAGCGCGTCGCGCTCCTCCGCCGTCAGCATGCGATGCGGCGCCGGCTGGCGCTCCGCTTCCGCTTGTTGAAATTCAACGTCCTTGCTTTCGAATCCACGCGCCATTGACTTAGCGTCTTCTACAGTATTCTACCGAGCATGTACAGCGCGCACGACGTGTCTCACGCGATGGCCGCAGCTGGACGTCACCGGCAAGCGGGCTCGTCTGCAGGAATCGCTGCAGCTCACACCCGGTCCGCTCGGCGATGTCATCACGGCGTCCGTGGCCGGCTGCCGAACGCGCGGCCGGCGCGGCTGTGGCTGCGCGAGCCGTCGGCGTGGAGCGACTAACGCGGCCGTGCAGAAGACGATCTGCGTCGCGGCTCGGCGTGGATGAGCTCGCCGACGCTGATGGCCGACTCGATCGAGCGGCTGCTCGGCTTCGCCGCGTCGGTCAAAGAGCACGCGTTCACCAGACGTCGTGCTGCTCGGCATGGGCGGCTCGAGCCTCGCGCCGGAGGTGCTGCGCGCGACGCTGGGCGTCGCGCCCGGCTATCCGCGCTTCCAGGTCCTCGACTCGACCGATCCCGCCGCCGTGCGCGCTGGCCGCCACGCCGCCGAGTGCACGACCTGCTATCTGGTGTCGAGCAAGTCGGGAACCACCATCGAACCGAACTCGCTGGCCGCGCACTTCCGCGAACGTCTGGTGTCAGAGGCGTCAGACACGTCTGACACGCTCAGGCTCGGCGAACCATTTCGTCGCGATCACCGACGAAGGGACCGAACTGGCGGAGCGGCGCACCGAGCGGTTCCGCGATGTGTTCATCAATCCGAGTGACATCGGCGGTCCGCTACTCCGCGCTGTCGTTCTTCGGCATGGTGCCGGCCGCGCTGATGGAGGCTCGACGTCGCCGCGATCGTCGGCTGGGGACTCGCGATGCTTGCCGCCGCCGAGCCTGGATTCGGCACCGCGTCTCACCAATCCCGCGACGGCGCTCGGCCTCGCAATGGGCGCCGGCGCGCGCGGCCGGCCGCGACAAGCTGACGCTGCTGCTTCCGGATCGCGCTCGCAGCGTTCGGCCTCTGGGTCGAGCAGCTGATCGCGGAAAGCACCGGCAAAGAACGGCACCGGCGTCGTGCCGATTGCCGGCGAGCACCCGTCAAACCCGGCGATGTACGGCGGCGATCGCCTCGTTCGTCGCGTCAACGGACGAAGGAGTATGGCGGCGAATTCGCCAACCGTCGACCTGCAGATGCGGAGCCCGGGCGATCGGCGCGGAATTCGTGCGCTGGGAAATCGCGACGGCGCGTCGCCGGAGCGCTGCTCGGCGCATCAACCCGTTCGACGAGCCGAACGTGCAGCAAACTAAGGACGCGACCAGGACGCTACTCGGGCAGTTTCAGCAGAGCGGGCAAGCTCCCGGCCCGCGCACGATCGACGACGGGATCGAGATCGCGGCGTCCGACATGGCGCGCGCAAGTACTCAGGCAGGCGGAGCGCGGACGGTATTCTCACGCTGCTGCGGCAGGGGCGATTACTTTGCTCTGCTCGCCCTATCTCGGTCCGGATCCGTCGCTTGAAGCGAGCCTTGCAGGCGCTGCGCGACGCGGTCATCGACGCGACGGGCGCCGCAACGATGTTCGGCTACGGACCGCGATATCTGCAGTCGACTGGTCAGCTGCACAAGGGCGGCCCGAACACCGGCGTCTTTCGTTGATCACGGCCGCACCACGCGGGGACGTGCGATACCGGGCGAAGCGTTTTCGTTCCGGCACCCTGGAACTGGCGCAGGCGCTCGGCGTTTTTCAGCAAACACCGATGGGACGACGGGTAAGCGGCTCCATCGCGTCGCCCCGATCCGCGCCCCTGATTGAACGGCCCGAGCGGCAGCGTTAGCGCTAGCAGCTCGCTCATCCCTGGGCGTCGAAGGATGAGCTCGTGGATTCAGGTATTTGCCACGAGCGCGTAAGGAGGCAGGACGATATTTCAGATGGGTTTTGATCAGTTTGGTTTACATAGGTCTCAACATGGTGACACGCCACCTGACGCGCGGCGAAGCCACCAGATCGTGGCCTACGATCGCGCGCGGACGCCGTGGCCAGGCAGAAGCGATCGGCGCGAAAGGTGCCGATCCCTGGACGCCGTGGCTGCCACGCTCTGCTGCCCGCGATAGCCGGTGGGTAGTACCGACGCAAATCGACCGAATCAACAATACGGCAAAA